>Ga0066256_1000500_pt1 | contig 101570 bp, 94 predicted proteins | sample ThiBio_1000_biof_FD_87107 | JGI IMG/M metagenome (GOLD analysis project Ga0066256, IMG submission 87107) | Wastewater bioreactor microbial communities from Cape Town, South Africa - Thiocy_expt_1000_biof (version 2) | ecosystem: Engineered > Bioreactor > Thiocyanate-remediating >... | reverse complement strand
CGCTCTAAATCCGGTGGGTCATTTACTTGCCGCTCCAGTGTCATTACTGGAGGGGGCTTGGTTTTGAGTAGGGTACGCCATGAGCGATCTCGCCGAATCCAGCGCCTTGTCGCTAACTTCGCCTCAGTTGCCAGTTTCCTGGTACTTCGATCCAGCCATTTATGCGCTGGAACTCGAGCATTTGTTCAAGCAGGGTCCCGGTTATGCGGGCCACCAATTGATGGTGCCCGAGCCGGGCGATTATCACGCGCTGGAAATGTTCGACAGCGCGAAAATACTGGTCAACGGCGAAACGAATATCGAGTTGTTGTCCAACGTGTGCCGCCATCGCCAGGCGCTGATGCTGACCGGTCGCGGGAAGCTGCCGTCCAACAACATCGTCTGCCCGATCCATCGCTGGACCTACGACAGCCAGGGCAAACTGATGGGAGCACCGGAGTTTCCCGGCAATCCCTGCCTGAACCTGAACCGTACCGGTCTGCAGAACTGGCAGGGCCTGCTGTTTGCCGGCAAGCGCGATGTGCAGGCCGATCTGGCCGGCATGCAGGCGGCACGCGAACTGGATTTTTCGGGCTTCATGCTCGATCGCGTACAGGTCACACATTACGCCTGCAACTGGAAGACCTTCATCGAGGTGTATCTGGAGGACTACCACGTCGCGCCGTATCACCCGGGCCTCGGCCATTTCGTTACCTGTGACGACCTGAAATGGGAATACGGGGACTGGTGGTCGGTGCAGACGGTGGGTGTCAATCGTGGTTTGTCGAAGGCAGGTTCCCCTGTCTACCAGAAATGGCACGAGCAAGTGCTGGCGTATCAGCAGGGCAAGGCGCCCGCGCACGGCTCAATCTGGCTGACCTATTACCCCGGCCTGATGGTTGAGTGGTATCCGCATGTGTTGGTGGTGTCGTCGATCGTGCCGACCGGAGTCGAGTCGTGCACCAACATCGTCGAGTTCTACTATCCCGAGGACATCGCCCTGTTCGAGCGCGCCTTCATCGAGGCCGAGCAGGCCGCATACCATGAGACCGCGGTGGAGGACGAGGATATCTGCGAGCGTATGCACAAGGGGCGGCGCGCGCTGTACCAGCAGGGTATTTCCGAGACCGGGCCGTACCAGTCGCCGCTGGAAGACGGCATGATGCATTTCCATTCCTTCCTGCGGCGCGAGATCGGGCCGCATCTCAAATGAGAGGGTTGAGCATTTCGAGCGGGCGGCCGATGCCGCCCGTTTTTTTCGTCTGTCCGCCATGAAGTCGAGCTGGATGCTGGTGGCGGCTGCCTTGTTCGCGCTGATGAGCGTGCTGGTGAAACACGCCTCCGCAAACTTCTCGCCCGCCGAACTGGTGTTCTATCGATCGGCATTCGGCCTGCTGGCGATCTGGGCGGCGATCGCCATCCGTCACCGTCAAGTGTGGGCTGCGCTTGCCACAACTTGTTTCAGCGCCCATCTGTGGCGCGGACTGGCGGGGTTCACTGCGCTGGTGCTGTTCTTCTACGCATTGTCGCGACTGCCACTCGCCACCGCGGTCACCCTCAATTACACGGCCCCGCTGTTTCTCGCCGCCTTGTCGGCCTGGTGGCTGCACGAACGCCACGGGCGCGGCCTCGTCGGCGCGGTACTGCTGGGCTTTGTCGGCGTATTGCTCGTGTTGCGGCCGCAGGTTCAGGGTCAGGCCTGGTTGCCTGCGTTGGCCGGTCTGGCGTCGGGGATGCTGGCCGCGGTGGCCTACGTCAACGTCAAGAATCTGGGCAGGCTGGGCGAGTCCGAATGGCGGGTGGTGTTTTACTTCACGCTGCTATCGACCGCGGGCGGCGCTGCTTGGATGGCGCTGGCCGGGTCGCACATTCCGCAGCGGGCCGACTGGCCGTGGCTGATCGGCATCGGCGCCACCGCCACGGTCGCGCAACTGGCGTTGACGCGGGCGTATCATCGCGGTCGCACGCTCACGGTCGGCTCGTTGGCCTATACCACGGTCGGATTTTCCGCCTTGTACGGTATGGTGCTGTTCGGGGAGCGGCTGCCGCTGATGGCATGGATGGGCATGGCAGTCGTGGCCGTTGCCGGCATCTGGGCAGTCCGCGCGTCAACCTCAACCCCGCCCGATTCGCTATAGTGAAAGCACTTTCCAGAGGAGCGCACCATGATCAGCCTGAACGTCAAGGGTAACCAGATCGCCGTCACCGTAATGGGCCAATTTACCCTGGCCGATTATCAGGAATTTGAGCAGGCAGTGAACTACGGCATCCAGTTCCAGGGTACGGTCAACCTGCTGTTCGATCTGCGTGACATGCTGTCGTTCAGTGTCGACGTGGCGTGGGAGGAACTGAAGTTTTCACGCGAGCACAAGACCGATTTCGGCCGTATCGCCATTCTGACCGGTGACCAGTGGGTGGCGTGGAGCATGTGGGTGAACCGCATGTTCATGTCGGCGGATATCCGTCTGTTCGACGATTTGGACATGGCCCAAGCCTGGGTGGCGGACGGCGAGTTGCCGGCTGCGGCAGGCTGAAGGTGGACCGCGTACGGCGGACACGGGCTGTCATGTCATGAGGAGATGCGACGCGCCGGCCTGAAGATGTCCTGGTTGGCGTAATACGCCGCGCTTGCATTGGCCGGGTCCCAGCCGGGGATGCCCTGCACCGGCAAGGGTGCGAGTTGGCGTGGCGAGTCGATCCCGGCAAGTGCACGAACCGACAGTTCCTCCACACCATCGGGGTCGAGCGACGCTGCAATCAAGGTCAGGCATTTTCCGGTCATCCCCGGGTAGGGGGCGAGCAGCTTTTCCAGCAGCGCATGACCGACCACGACAAATCGCATCGCGGTTTCAACCGCATGCCGGTGGTCCCAGAACAGCGGCCGCCAGGCGCGCTCGGACAGCAGGGCCGGCCATGCCGGATCGCGGCTGATTACCCATACGCCGGACTCGTCCAGTACCGTCAGTGCATCGCGGCGGCGGCCTCGGGTTGGCCCGGTCTCGCCGGCAATCGCACTGCCATGGGCCGCATTCAACGCAGCCTTGAAGTGCGGGAAACGTAGCCAGACCAGCGCGTTCAGCACGTCGTGCCAGGTCTCGGCGCGGGTCGGTACCTGCCCGGTCTGCAGGATGTGCGTTTCGTAATCGCGCGCGGACAGGCGGGCATTGGGTGCAAAAAAACGCAGCGGCAGGCCATGCGCGTTGCGTGTATCGAGGTGGATGGCCTGGGCGTTGAGCGCATCGAGACAATCCGGGCCGGGCGCGGGTTGGGCGCGTACAAGGTCCAGCGTATCGATCAGAGATCGATAAGGTGCGAAGGCGGGGTGGTCGAACTTCAATGCAGCGATTCGGACAGCGCCTGACGGTATTGCCGCGTCAGCGGATGTGCACTGCCCAGTAGATCGAACAGGGCGAGCAGGCTGCTACGGCCGATGTCATCGCGGTAGCCGCGATCGGTCCGCGCGATCCACAGCAACTCGTCCATGGCGGTTGCAAACTGGTCTGCAGCCAGCAACTGGGCTGCACGCTGGAAATGCGCATCCAGATCGTCCGGCTGCTGTGCAAGGCGGACGTCGAGTTCGGACAGAGGCGGCGCCTGGCGGGCGGTTTCGGCCAGATTCAGGTGCGCGTGCAGGCGGGCGATCTCAGGCGCTGTCCGTGCTTCCGGTGGCAGGCTGTCGAGCAGTTTCAGGGCTTGTTCACCTTCGCCCTCGGCCCAGAGCAATTTGGCAAGATCGCGCGGGATGGCGAGGTTGTCGGGCTCGGCCATCGCCGCGTTGGCCAGCAGCATGCGTGCCTGCTGCACATTGCCTGCCTGCCATGCGGCGACGCCCAACGCATGGGCGCGGTGGGCATCGCCCGCGATGAAGCGATCGAGTACTTCACGGAAGCTGCTGTCGGGATCGGCGCCGTGGATGGTGTGGGCGACCTCGCCGCGCCAGAAGAATTTCACCGTCGGGACCGAATTCACGCTGAAACGGCGTGCCAGTTCGGGCAGTTCGTCGGCGTTCAGCATGACCAGGAGGAACTTGCCACCGTATTCGGCGGCGAGCTTCACCAGCCGCGGCATCAGGATGAAGCAGGGGCCGGCCTTGGGGGTCCAGAAATGCACCAGCACCGGGCCCTTGTGCGAGTTTTCCAGCACCAGCCGGTTGAAATTTTCGGCACTGGCGTCGAAGACATAGGGAGACAGGGCCATCAGTCGAATGCTCCGGTCTGGGCGAACTGGTCGCACGCAGCGACCAGTTCGCGTGCGATCCCCGGCTCGAATGCAGAGTGTCCGGCATCCGGCACGATGACATAGCGGGCCTCGGGCCAGGCGCGCGCGAGTTCGTCGGCCGACACGATGGGGCAGACGGCGTCATAGCGCCCCTGCACGATGATTGCCGGGATGCCGCGGATGCGATCGACGTTGGCGAGCAGGCTGTTGTCGGGCAGGAAAATATTGTTGACGAAGTAGTGCGCTTCGATCCGTGACAATGACAGGGCTCTTTTGTCGTCGCCGAACGCGGAGATGAGTTCGGGGTTGGGCAGCAGGGTCGAGCACGAGGCCTCGAAGGTAGCCCAGTGATGGGCGGCGGGTTGGTGCACGGTCGGGTCGGGATCGACGAGGCGGCGATAGTAGGCCGTCAGCAGATCGTGGCGTTCGTCCTCCGGGATGAAGTCGGCGAGTTGGCGCTGCGCCTCGGGAAACAGGACGCGAATACCGTGGAGAAACCAGTCGATCTCACTTTTGCGGCAGAGAAAAATACCCCGCAGCACCAGCCCACGGCAGTGCACGGGATGCGCCTCGGCGTAGGCGAGCGCCAGGGTCGAGCCCCACGAACCGCCGAAGACCAGCCAGGAGTCGATGCCGAGTTCGCGTCGCAACGCTTCCATGTCGGCGATCAGATGCGGCGTGGTGTTGTCGGCCAGCTCGCCATGCGGCGTGGAGCGGCCGCTGCCGCGCTGGTCGAACAAAACGATGCGGTAGCGTGCCGGATCGAAGAACCGCCGCTGCACAGGCGAGGTGCCGGAGCCGGGCCCGCCGTGCACGAACAGCACCGGGATGCCATCCGGGTTGCCGGACGTTTCCCAGTAGATGCGATGGCGACCTGCCGTTTCCAGCATGCCGCTGGCATAGGGGGTGATGAACGGGTGGAGCGAAGCAATGTCGGGCATGACGGACGCCTTGAATGATAAGCCGAATCATATCCCCGGCCCATGGGGCGTGAACAGGTGAGACTTGCGCGATGCGTCGCAGGGACTGGCGGCCGCAGTATCGACAGGCGCGTGCGGGGACCGTATGCTACCCATGCGCAAACAATGCGCCGACAGGCGACCGGGTCATCCGGATCGCATGGGCGAATAAAAAAACAGGTCCACTGTTTCCACCATAACTGATACGAGGAGTTCTTTCATGAGTCATGTCGTCAAGGTTGCCCTGCTGGGACTGGGTGAAGTCGGGGAGAAATTCGCCGAGCATTTTCTGGAGAAGATCCAGGAGGAGGGCGTCAACGTGGAGATCGTCGCCGTTGCGCACCGCAATCTGGAATCGCCCGTTGCATTGGGGTTCAGCCATAGCAAGGTGCCGGTATTCAAGGATGCGATGGAAGTGGTGACCATGGGGGCGAAGGTGGACATCATTTTCGACCTGACCGGCGATCCCGAACTGCGCAAGAAGCTGCGGGTGGCGCTTCAGGAAAGCCATAACCAGCATACCGTGATCGCCCCTGAAGTGGTCGCCCACCTGTTGTGGAATTTCTTCGGTGAAGGCGAGTTGCCGAGCAGCGGCCAGACGGGCTACTGATGCATGGTCTTGCCGGCCGAAAGGCCGGCGGCCGCGCTGATGCATTCCCTGCCTTAAAGACATGACATCGCCTTTCAAATTCGCCCACGCCGCGAATCCCGACTGGACCCAGGCGGCCCAGGCCTGCATGGGCCAGCTGGGTGCGATCCCGTCGGGCGCGACGCTGGGGTTCCTGTATGTGTCGGACACCTTTGCCGACGAACTCGATGCGATCCTGGCGTTCTTCAAAAGCGCGACCGGCGTGCCCCACTGGACCGGCAGCGTGGGGGTCGGCGTTTGCGCCACGGGCGTGGAGTATCTGGAAGAACCGGCACTGGCCGTGATGCTGGCGGAATTCGATCCCGCCGATTTCAGCATGCTGCCGGTGCTGCGTTCGCCGCAGGACATCGAGACGCAGCCGGCGCAAGCCTATTTCGCCGTGGCGCATGGCGATCCGGCAAACAGCCGCATGCAGGAATTGATCGACAGTCTTTCCGCATATGTATCGAGTGGATTTGTCGTCGGCGGGTTGTCGAGTTCGCGTGGCGAGACGACGGCGCAGATCAGCGATGGTGTGGTGAGCGGCGGCTTGTCGGGCGTACTGTTCAGCGAACGGGTGAAGCTGGCGACACGGTTGACGCAGGGCATCTCGCCACTGGGACCGCGCCATCGCATCACCACAGCGAACAAGAACGTCATCGGCAGTCTCGATCACCGCCCTGCGCTGGATGTGATGAAAGAAGAAATCGGCGACGTGCTGGCGCGCGATCTGCGGCGTGCAGCCGGCTATATCTTTGTCGGCCTGCCGGTCCGCGGTTCGGATACCGGGGATTATCTGGTGCGCAACATTCTCGGCGTCGACCCGCAGAACAACCTCGTGGCGATCGGCGAGTATGTCGAGCCGGGAGACGAGCTGCTGTTCTGTCGCCGTGACCAGCAGACCGCCGAAGATGACTTGTTGCGGATGCTCTCGGCCATCGGGGCGCAACTGGCCGTGCCGATCCGGGGCGGCGTATATTATTCCTGTCTGGGGCGCGGCCAGCATATGTTCGGTGCGCCGAACCGGGAATTGGAATTGATTCGCGACACCCTCGGAGACTTTCCGTTGGTAGGGTTCTTTGCCAACGGGGAAATTTCCTACAACCGTTTATATGGCTACACCGGGGTATTGACCCTGTTTGGCTGATCAGATGAAGAAACACGGAGATACGCATGACCCTGCACGCCATGAAAGAAGATGAAATCCGCCTGCTGCGCGATGAAATCGACATGCTGATGAACGAGCGTCGGCAGCTCTTGCAGGTGACCGGTGCGGCGGCGGTATTCGTCGCCAACCTCGATACCGACAGCCTGCCCGATGAAGCCGACACCATCGATGCGGCTGAAATGCTGGCCGAACAACTCAACGGTTTGTCCGAGGAGACACTCAAGGACGCATTGGAGTCCGTGCGTGCCGAGGTCGACCCCGCACAATAGCCGGATTTAACACCTTGGCCCTTCCGGCATTGCCAGCCCTGACCGAAGTCAGGCGCATTGCGCTGATTGTCGGGCTGACGGCGCTGGCCTACGCGTTGACGGGGTGGGCCAGCCTCACGATCACGGCGTATGTCGCCGATGTGGTGGCCGTGGTCTGGCTGGCAGCCGGCATCGGCGCCATGGCGAGCCTGCGCTTCGGCATGGCAGGCGTCGTGGGGGTGCTGCTGGGATCGTTTGCGCTCAACAGTCAGATCCTGCCGCCGGAAGCGGCATTCCGCCTGGCGCTCGGCGCGGCCGCGGGGGCAGCTGTGATCGGGTATCTGCCGCGCTACCTGCCGCCCTTCAGTTCCACCCTCGATTATGTTTCCAGTGTCGCCAAGTTCGCGCTCGTAGCGGCGCCGCTGGGATGTGCGGTGAGTGCGCTGGCGGGCGTATTCAGCCTGGGTTTCTTCGGTCATCTGCATGCCGACCTGGTGTGGCGGACCTTGGGGATCTGGTGGCTGGGGGAGCTGCTTGGGGTGTACCTGATCGCACCGCTGCTCCTGACGGCGTCGCGCTGGGATTTGTTGCCGACCAACAAGGGCGCGCGCCTGGAGGGCCTGGTGCTGGTGCTCGGCATGCTGCTGCTGACCCGCGTGATGATGGAGTACGCCGAGCCCCTGCGGCCGGCCGAAATCGTCCTGTTCGTCTTGCTGCCCGGCGTGCTGTGGGCGGCGCTGCGATTCTCGGTGACCGGGGCGAGCGTGGCCATATTCCTGGCTGCGCTGATCGTGCTGGGCGTTTCGCTCGTCTCCTTCGGCGGACTGACCAGTGCCACGATGCCGCGTGACGTGTTTGCGCTGCAGATCAGCATGATGACCATGGCGCTGGGCGGCCTCTTCGTGTCGGCTGCGCTGACCGAACGCCGCTATTCCGAAATGCGGCTCGACATGCTGGCCAACCACGATCCGCTAACCGGCCTGCCCAACCGTTCGTATTTCCAGGATTTCCTCGGTCATGCGCTGGCGCGCGCGCAGCGCGAGAAGCTCCAGATCTCGCTGCTGTTCATCGATCTCGACCGCTTCAAGCACATCAACGACTCGCAGGGACACGAAGTGGGCGATCAGGTGCTGCGCGTCGTGGCCAACCGGCTGGATGAGCAGTTGCGCGCCGACGACTTCGTCGCCCGGCTGGGCGGGGATGAATTTGCCGTCATCCTGATGCACCCGCCGGCGTCTCGGGCTGCCAGCCGTGTGGCCCGCAAGCTGCTCAAGGCGCTGGCCGAATCGTTCAAGCTCGAGCGGCGCCGTTATGCCATCGGCGCCAGCATCGGTATCAGCGTGTATCCGGACGACGGGCTCGACGCCAACACCTTGCTGCGCCAGGCCGATTTGGCGATGTATCAGGCCAAGCAGCGCCGCAGCGGCTTCGAATACTTCAGCGATGAACTGAACACCGTGGCGCAGCAGCAGCTGAACCTGGAAACCGGCCTGCGCCAGGCGCTCGAGCGCGACGAACTGGCGCTGGCCTATCAGCCGAAAGTCGATCTTGCCAGTGGCCGCGTGGTGGGGCTGGAAGCCCTGGCGCGCTGGCTGACCCGGTCCGGCGGCATCATCTGGCCCGATCAGTTCATTCCGGTGGCCGAGGAAACCGGCCTGATCATGCCGCTGGGCCGCTGGGTGGTGCGGGCGGCGTGCGAACAGTGGATCGTCTGGCGCGATGCCGGCCTCAACCCACCGCCCGTGGCCATCAATCTGTCGCCGCGCCAGTTTTCCGATGCGCGCCTGATCGACGATATCGATGCCATCCTGAAGGAAACCGGCATGGAGTCATCGTATTTGCAGCTGGAAGTGACCGAGAGTGCGGCGATGGAGAATCCGGCGCGTACCTTCGACATGCTCGGCGCCCTGCGCCAGCGCGGCCTGCATGTCTACATCGACGATTTCGGTACCGGACATTCCAACCTGGGCCAGTTGAAACGCATGCCGATCGACGCGCTCAAGATCGACAAGAGTTTCGTGGACGATGTCCTGACCGACAGCGACGATGCCGAGATCGCCAATGCCATCATCCGCCTGGCGCACGCCCTGAATCTGCGGGTGGTGGCCGAGGGGGTGGAATCGGTCGAGCAGGTCGCGTTTCTGAAAGACCAGGGCTGCGACGAAATCCAGGGCTATGTGGTCGCGAAGCCCTTGCCGCCGGACAAGGTAGCGACGTTCTTCGGGCGGCAGTTCAATTTCTAAAAAGCCCAGGCGGGGCCAGAGTGCCGTGGGCTGAATCGGCATTCAGCCTGCTTTGCCGCTGATTTCTCTGTATAGGCTGACCGCTAATTACGTAGCGTAGCCTGCGAGCAGCAAGCTCGAGATCCGGGTCTGTTCAAGGCGGCTCCTGTTCAATCGGGATTAGTTGAGACGTTTGATGCCGAGTGCCTTCAGGACGTATTTCTCGTACAGCGGCTCCGAGTTGCCAGTTTTCATCTTGCGCATGAAATATTTCTCGAACGCCACCTTGGCCAGGTGCACCCACTTGCCTTTCCTCGCCCAGGTGACGTTGCGCGGCGGGATCTGCGGGATCGCGACGAAGGCTGCACCGGTATCGCCCATGTCGGCCAGGCAGATCGTGCTCCAGGTGCCGGTATGGCTGGGCGGCGTGCCGGCGAGTTCATCGGCGATGTTGTGGACGATGGCGGTGACCATCGATTCGATCATGTAGCCGGTCTTGGGCGTGCCGGTGGCGACCGGCGTCTGCTCGACCGGCGGAATCGCGATGCACACGCCGGCCGAATAGATATTGGGGTATGTCGGACTGCGCTGATATTCGTCGACGATCACGAAACCGCCGGGATTGCACAGGCCTTCCACTGCGGCGACCGCCGCCACGCCGCGAAACGGCGGCAGCATCATCGCGTAACTGAAATCGATCGTGTGTTCACGCACCTTCTCGCCAAAATCGTCGACTTCCTCGACATGCATTTTCCCCGCCTCGACCCGGGTCGTTTTCGCGTTGGTGATCCACTTGATGTGGCGCTGGCGGAATTCGGCCTCCAGCAGTCCCTTCGAGTCGCCCACGCCACCCAGCCCAAGGTGCCCCACATAGGGTTCGGACGAGACATAGGTAATCGGCACCTTGTGGCGCAGCTTGCGGCGGCGCAGGTCGGTTTCCAGCGCCATCGCGTATTCGTAGGCAGGGCCGAAGCACGACGCGCCAGGCAGCGCGCCGATCACCACCGGGCCAGGGTTTTTCAGGAATTCGAGATAGTGTTCATACGCGCGCTCGGCATGCTCGACCGTGCAGACCGATTCCGTGTGTCCGCCATCCGGGCCCGCGCCCGGCACCAGGTCGAAGGCGAGTCGGGGACCGGTAGCGATCACCAGGTAGTCGTAGTCGACGACGTCGCCGTTGGCCAGGTGGATCCGGCTGTGGGTCGCGTCGATCGTGTCGGCGCGCTGGGCGATGAACTGGATGCCCTTCTTTTCCAGGTAGGGCCGCAGCTTGAACGTGGTCTCGCGCGTCTCGCGCCAGCCCAGCGCAACCCAGGGGTTGGACGGCACGAACTGGAAGGTGTCCGACGCGTTGATCAGGGTGACGGTGTGCGATTTGTCGAGCAGGTGACGCATTTCGTAGGCAGCGGGCGTGCCGCCCGTGCCTGCGCCGAGGATGACGATGTGTGCCATGAAGGAGAGTTCGATTGAAGAAAAGTGGACATGAAAAGGAGGGCTGCGGTCAGCGTCCGCCGGGTTGCCGCATGGGCGTGGTCTCGGGCCGGTTGCGCATGTGTTCGCCCAGCTGGACGAACTGCGCAAACAAGGCGGCCCACAGGGCCTCGTCCGTCACCGTGTCCGCCAACGCCAGCTGCATGCACAACAGCCATTGGTCGTGCTCGTTCGGGCCGATGGCGTAGGGAAGATGGCGGCGGCGCAGCATGGGATGGCCGTGCTTCTCGACATAACGTTGCGGGCCGCCCAGCCAGCCGGAGAGGTAATCGAACAGCTTGTTGCCGGATTCGGTGAGGTCGGCCGGATGGAGCTTGCGCGCGGCATAGGTCCCCGGCAGTTCGTCCATCAATTCGTAGAAGCGGTCGACCAGCTTGCGGATGACGGTGTCGCCGCCGATGCGCTGGTAAGGGGTCAGGACGGATTGTTCGGTCGCCTGCATGTCGCTACCTCAGGAAATATTGCACATAGAAAACCAGCACCATGCCCATGCCGAGCCAGGCGACGACAGGGCCGAGCAATGTGCGCAGGATCCTGTTGCGTGGAATGAAGCCGATGCCGTGCACAAAGCCTGCCGCCAGCCCCCACATGATCAGCATGAGCGTGCCGTGCCCGATGGGGCTGCCATCCTCGACGGTCAACGGTCGCGGAAACAGCGTGACGAGGAGCATGAGCACGAAAGCCGCGGCCAGCGTGATGCCGCGTACCCACCCGCGATCGAGCATGGCCATCATCCCGGTTTCGCCTTGCGGTAGGGCCGCAGGTACTGCCACTCGAAAAACCGTTTGGCCCAGTGGAACAGGCGGCACGGCGGCAGCACGAGCGCGCGTTTTTCATTGCGATAGACCAGGATGCCGCGGTCGAGCGTATCGACGATGCAGATGAGCTCGGCCTTGAAGCGCGCGACGGGCGGCTTGCCCGCCAGGGCCAGCAACAGATTCTCCGCCGCGGCCTTGGCCTGCAGGTCGGCGATGTGCGCCTGCTTGGGCAGCCAGTCGGGACCGGGATAGCTCCCGGAATCACCAGCGACATAGACCTTGTCCGAGCCCGCGACCCGGCAGTGGGCATCCGCCTGGAAAAACCCGCCGTCGGACAGCGGCAGGCCGGCCTCGGCTGCCCAGGCGGGGCCGCTCATGCCGGGCATGAAGAGAATCAGGTCGGCCGGAATATTGCCGTCCTCGGTCCGGATCCTGTCCGCTTCGAAGCCGAGCGGTTTGTGCCCGAGATGGGTGGCGATGTCGCGCTTCTTCATCTCGCGCAGCAGGCCGGCGACCGCCTTGTCGCCCAGGCGCTTGCCCGGCGTTTTCGCGGCATTGAAGAACACCAGCTTGAAGCGGTCCCGGCGGCCCTGTTTGCGCAGCAGCGTGTCGATGCCGAACAGCAGTTCGAACATCGGTCCGCCGCGCATCGCGCCCTGTTCTTTCGGATTGGTCCCGAAGCCGAAGGCGATCGTGCCGTCCGTCATGTTCGCCAGCCGCTCGCGGATCGCGTCAGCCGCCGACGCGCCTTCGCAGATCGTCAGCGCGTGCTCGATGCCGGGCAAGGCCTTGAGGAAGCGCCCGCCGCTGGCGATCAGCAGGGCATCGTTGGCGAGGGATCCGCTGTCGGTCAGCACGGTGCGCCCGCCGTCGGCAAGGCCGGTGACGCGGCCGGCGTGGAAGGCGATATCGTGCCTGGCCAGAAAACCCGACACGTCGATATCGAGATCGGCGCCACGCCGCATGCCCGATGGCACCCAGATCAGGCTCGGGTAGTACGTCAACGTGGCCCGCGGGGCGACGAGCGTGATCCGCACTTCGCGGTCGCGCCGGCGCAGTTCGCGTACGGCGGTGAGTGCGGCGAATCCCGATCCGAGAACGACGATATGGGGTGCGCTCATGGCGAACGCCTGCGACAAGCCTGCGAAATCAAGGCAAACGAAGGACTTGCCCGCGCGATGCGGGTACGCTCATCCATGGAGGTCAACCCTGCCGTGCGTCGTTCGCGTTCTTGTTGCGCACCTCGTCGAGCGCGCATTCCTTGGCGTCGCACATCATTGCGCTGATCGAGGCGAGCAGCACGGCCATCGTGACTCCGAGTATCCAGGCGAAATACCACATGGTGATTCCTTTCAGTAAGCCGACTTGTCGTTGGCGGCGATGAATTCCGTCGTGACCTTGCCCCACATCACCTTGTAGGCCCACGAGGTATAGAAGATGATCAGCGGCATGAAGATCACCGTGGCGCCGAGCATCAGGCCGAGCGTGAGGTGCGAGGACACGGCGTCGTACACGGTGAGGCTGGAGCGCGGATCGGTCGACGACGGCATGATGAAGGGGAACATCGACACGCCAGCGGTACCGATGATGCCGGCGCATGCCAGCGACGAGGACCAGAACGCCAGCCCGGCCTTGCCGAGGCGCGCGAATAGAATGCCTGCCGCCAGGGCGGCGAACGCGGCGATCGGTACCCACTTCGCCCATGCATAGGTGTGGTAGTTGGTCATCCAGGCGCCGGCGGCGGTTGCCACGGTCTTGGCGAGCGGGTCGGGCAGGCCGTTGGGATCGATGGTGCTGGTGATCACATAGCCGTCGATGCCGGTCGCCACCCACCAGCCCGCGAGCGCGAAGGTGACGAAGGTCAGGGTGCCGAAAATCAGGCTGGCGGCGCGGACGCGGCGGTAGATGTCGCCCTCGGTGCGCATCATCAGGTAGTTCGCGCCCTGGAAGGTGATCATGCCCAGGCTGACGACGCCGGCGAGCAGGGCGAACGGGTTGAGCAGTTGCCAGAAGCTGCCGGTGTAGGTCGACATCAGGATGTCATTGAAGTGGAAGGGTACGCCCTGCAGCAGGTTGCCGAAGGCGACGCCGAAGATGATCGGCGGCACGGCGCCGCCGATGAACAGGCCCCAGTCCCAGGTGCTGCGCCAGGCCGGGTTCTGGATCTTGGAACGATAGTCGAAGCCGACCGGGCGGAAGAACAGCGCCCACAGCGCGGCCATCATCGCCCAGTAGAAGCCCGAGAACGCGGTGGCATAGACCAGCGGCCAGGCGGCGAAGACCGCGCCGCCGGCGGTGATGAACCAGACCTGGTTGCCGTCCCAGTGCGGCGCGACAGTGTTGATGACGGCGCGGCGTTCGAGGTCGTTGCGGCCGACGAATGGCAGCAGCACGCCCATGCCCATGTCGTGGCCGTCCATGATCGCGAATCCGACCAGCAGCACGCCGATCAGCAGCCACCAGACGAGTTTCAGGGTTTCGTAGTCCATGTCAGCTCCTTAGATCCTGTCAGCCATCGCGCCAGCGGGCAGTGCGCCGCCAGCCGCCTTTTCGCCGTGGTATTTGCCCGTGCCGAGGCTGGCCGGCCCCTGCCGTGCATATTTCGTCATCAGGACCATCTCGACGATCAGCAGCGCGGTGTAGAAACCGATGAATCCGGCGAGCGAGCCGTAGATGTTGGCCGGCGTGAGGTTGGAGACCGAGATGTGGGTCGGCAGCACGCCGTAGATCGTCCACGGCTGGCGGCCGTATTCGGCGACCACCCAGCCGAGCTCGGCGGCGATCCACGGCATCGGGATGAACCACAGCGCCCAGCGCAGCAGCCATTTCTTCTCGAGGAAGCTGCCCTTGACCGAATAGAACAGCGCCAGCGTGAACAGCGCCAGGAAGGCGAAGCCCAGTGCCACCATGATGCGGAAGCTCCAGAACAGCGGGGCGACGCGCGGGATGGTGTCGTCGACTGCCTGCTGGATCATCTCGGGCGTGGCCTGCGACACGTCGACGATGTATTTCTTCAGCAGCAGGCCGAAGCCGAGGTCGGCCTTGTGCGCGTCGAACTGCGCGAGCGCAACCTTGTCGTCGTGGTTCCTGCGCAATTGCTCCAGCGCGACTACCGCGTGAATGCCGTTTTCGATGCGCTCGCGGTTCCTCGCCTTGATCTCCTTGATGCCGGGCATCGTCTTGGTCAGCGAGCGCGTGCCGATCAGGCCCAGGGCATAGGGGATCTGCAGCTGGTAATCGTTGCGCTCGGCCTTCTCGTTCGGCACGGCGAACACGGTGAAGGCCGCCGGGGCGGGCTCGGTTTCCCACATCGCCTCGATCGCCGCCATCTTGGTCTTCTGCGACTCGCTCACGGTATAGCCGGATTCGTCACCCAGCACGATCACCGACAATGCCGAGGCGAAGCCGAAGCCGGCGGCGATGCGGAACGAGCGGCGCGCGAAATCGAGGTCGCGCCCCTTCAAGAGGTAATAGCTGGAAATGCCGAGCACGAACAGCGAGGCGGTGACATAGCCGGCCGACACGGTGTGTACGAACTTCGCCTGCGCCGTGGGGTTGAAGACAATGGCCCAGAAATCGCTCATTTCCATGCGCATGGTGACGAAGGAGAACGTCGCGCCGACGGGATCCTGCATCCAGCCGTTGGCGATCAGGATCCACAGCGCCGACAGGTTTGATCCGACCGCCATCAGCACCGTCACCATGAAGTGCTTCCACTTGTTGAGCCGGTCCCAGCCGAAGAAGAACAAACCGATGAAGGTCGATTCGAGGAAGAAAGCCATCAGCCCTTCGATCGCCAGCGGCGCGCCGAAGATGTCGCCGACGTAATGCGAGTAATACGCCCAGTTGGTGCCGAACTGGAATTCCATGGTGATGCCGGTGGTCACCCCGAGCGCGAAGTTGATACCGAACAGCTTGCCCCAGAAGCGCACCATATCCTTGTAGATGGGACGGTCGGTGATGACGTAGGTCAGCTCCATGATGACCAGGATGAACGCCAGCCCCAGCGTGAGCGGTACGAACAGGAAGTGATAGAGCGCGGTGACTGCAAATTGCAGCCGCGACAGATCGACGAGTTCTTCAGTCAGCATGGGGGCTCCCGGGTGAGGGTTGAGAGGAGTGGACGGATTGATTGGGGTTGGCCAGGCGCTCGGCTACGGCATCGGCGTCGGGGTGCAGCGCATGGCCGTCGAAGAACGCATAAAAAATGGCCGCGATCACCAGCAGCTTGATCGCAATGGCGAGCGAGATTTCTTTTGCCAGCGGGTGGTGCAGGAACGTGGGCATGGGCGGTTTCATGAGTACTCCAATATTCGCAAGTGCCGTGCCAACTCCCTGGGCCAGGTGGGGGCTTTTATTTCTCTTTGGTTTCAAAAGAATAGATCAATTTTGTGACAGGCGTTGAAAGCACGGACTGTCATTTATGACAAAACCTGTTAATGTTTTGTGATTCAAATGACATAAGTGGCATAAGACAATGTCACCGGCCAACGAACTCATCAGCTTTCTTGAGACCCATCCCGATCCCCAGATCGTCATGGGGATCGATTACCGGATTCTGGCGGCCAATGCGGCCTATCGCCGTGTGTATGCCGGCGAGCGGAATGTGGTCGGGCAGTTTTGCTATGCGATATCGCATGGCTACAGCCGGCCCTGCGACGAATGCGGTGAATCCTGCCCGCTCGCAGCCAGCCGGGTCAGCGGCGAGCCCCGGCGTGTGCTGCATCTGCACCATACGCCGCGCGGCGAGGAGCATGTCGACGTCGAGCTGACGCCGATCATCGGTACGTCGGGCAAGATCGCGTATTTCGTCGAACGCATGCTGACGGTACGCGAGGCCAGCAGTTTTCCCGCCGAAAGTGGCATGGTCGGCAAGTCGGCCGCCTTCAATCGCATGCTCGAACTGGTCCGGCGCGTGGCGCCGTCGGACACCGCCGCCCTGTTGCTGGGCGAATCGGGCACCGGCAAGGAACTGGTCGCGCAGGCCATCCACCAGCAGAGCCGGCGCGAGCATGGGCCGTTCGTGGTGGTGGAGTGCTCGGGGCTGACCGAAACCCTGTTCGAGAGCGAACTGTTCGGCTATGAGAAAGGTGCGTTCACCGGCGCCAGCCAGCGCAAGATCGGCCTGGTCGAATCGGCGTCAGGCGGCACGCTGTTTCTGGACGAGGTGGGTGACATTCCGTTGAGCCTGCAGGTCAAGCTGTTGCGTCTATTGGAAACGGGGACCTTTCGCCGGGTCGGCGGCGTGGAGACGCTGCGTGCCGATTTTCGTCTGATCGCCGCCACTCATCGCGATCTCAAGACCATGGTCGAGCGCGGCAGTTTCCGGCGCGACCTGTATTACCGGCTCAGCGTGTTCCCGATCCACCTGCCAGCCTTGCGCGAACGGCGCGGCGACATCGCCCTGCTGGCCGAGACGCTGCTGGCGCGGCTGGCGCCGGGGCGGGCCTACACACTGAGCGAGGCCGCACGCATGCGGCTGCAGGCCTACGATTACCCGGGCAACGTCCGCGAACTGCGCAACATCATCGAACGCGCGATGCTGATGGCCGACGGCGATACCCTGCTGGAGGAGCATCTGCCACCCGAACTGAAAAGCGACGAGGCAGGCATGCCGGGCGTGGACGACATCGTGCCGCTGGAAACGGCAGAACTGCGCTATCTGCAATGGGCGCTGGCGCACCATGGCGGCGACCGCAAGTCGCTGGCCGCGCAGCTGGGAATCAGTGAACGGACGCTCTACCGAAAACTGGCCCAGTGACATGCGTCACTGGGTCAGTTTATTTCGCTGGCGGCTCCTTGTCCTTGGGAGCCTGCGCACACCGGATTTACCCCACTAGCTGTTCGAGCACGAAGGGCAGGATGCCGCCCTTGTTGTAGTACTCGACCTCAATCGGCGTGTCGATGCGCAGCTTGAGCGCGACGCGTTCCACTTTTCCATCGGCGCGGTGGATCACCAGCGTGACATCCTGCTGCGGCGTGATACCGGACTCGGTGCCTTCGAGGTCGAAGGTCTCGCTGCCGTCGAGCTTCAGCGTGGCCGCGTCGACGCCGTCCTTGAACTGGCAGGGCAGTACGCCCATGCCGGCGAGGTTGGCGCGGTGGATGCGCTCGAAGCTCCTGGCGACGACGGCCTTCACGCCGAGCAGGGTGGTGCCCTTGGCGGCCCAGTCGCGCGACGAACCCGTGCCGTATTCCTCGCCGGCGAAGATCATCAGCGGCATGCCCTCATGCTGGTATGCCATGGCGGCATCGTAGATCGGCTGCTGCTCGCCGCCCTTCAGCGTGATGCCCCCCTCGGAGCCGGGGATCATCAGGTTCTTGATGCGGACGTTGGCGAAGGTGCCGCGCATCATCACTTCGTGGTTGCCGCGGCGGGCGCCGTAGCTGTTGAAGTCGGCTTTCTGCACGCCGTGCTCGGTGAGGTAGAGGCCGGCCGGCGAGGTCGGCTTGATGCCGCCGGCGGGGCTGATGTGGTCGGTCGTCACCGAGTCGCCGAAGATCGCCAGCGCCCGCGCGCCCTGGATGCCGCCACTGGCGGCCTGGGTGCCCGCAAAGAAAGGCGGCTGCTGGATGTAGGTCGACTTCGCATCCCACTCGTAGACCGTGCCGGTGGGGGCGGAGACGGCATCCCACAGCGGATTGTCGGCGCCGACATCGGCGTAGATCTTGCGGTAGGCCGCGGCATCGGTCGCGGTGCCCATCACGGCAGCGATGTCCGCGTTGCTCGGCCACAGGTCCTTGAGGAATACGGGCTTGCCGTCCTTGCCGGTGCCGATGGCCTCCTTGTCGAAGTCGATGTCGACGCGGCCGGCGAGCGCGAAGGCGACCACCAGCGGCGGCGACATCAGGAAGTTGGCCTTGACCGCCTGGTGCACGCGCGCTTCGAAATTGCGATTGCCGGACAGTACCGACGCCACGACCAGGTCGTTGTCGGCGATGGCTTTCTCGATTTCCGGCTTCAAGGGGCCGGAGTTGCCGATGCAGGTGGTGCAGCCGTAGCCCACCACGGAAAAGCCGACCTGTTCCAGCGCGTCCATGAGGCCGGCCTTGTTGAGGTATTCGGTGACCGCGCGCGAGCCGGGGCCGAGCGAGGTCTTGACGTGCGCAGGCGGCTTCAGGCCGAGCGCGGCGGCTTTCTTCGCTAGCAGGCCGGCCGCCAGCATCACGCCCGGGTTGGAGGTGTTGGTGCAGGAGGTGATGGCGGCGATGGCGATGTCGCCGTGTTTGATCGGCGTGTGGCCGGTATGAAGCGCGGCGGCGCCCTTGCCGTAGCCGCCCTCGGCCACCGGTTTGTCCATCAGTCCGGTGAAGGCAGATTTCAGGTTGGCCAGCGCGATGCGGTCCTGCGGCCGCTTGGGGCCGGCGACCGAGGGTTCGACGCTGGCGAGGTCGAGTTCCAGCACCTGCGAGTAGTCGATCTCGTCTGCCTTGGGGATGCCGAACAGGCCCTGCGCCTGGTAGTAGGCGCGGATCGTGTCGACCTGCGCGGGCGCGCGTCCGGTGGCAGCGAAGTACTGGCAGGTCGCTTCGTCGACCGGGAAGAAGCCCATGGTCGCACCGTATTCGGGCGCCATGTTGGCGATGGTCGCGCGGTCGGTGACCGACATCGCGGCTGCGCCTTCACCGAAGAATTCGACGAACTTGCCGACGACCTTGGCTTTACGCAGCATTTCGGTGATGGTCAGCACGACGTCGGTGGCGGTGACGCCGGGTTTGGCGTGGCCCTTGAGGTTCACGCCGACGACGTCGGGCGTGAGGAAATACACGGGCTGACCCAGCATCGCGGCTTCGGCCTCGATGCCGCCCACGCCCCAGGCGACGATGCCGAGGCCGTTGATCATGGTGGTGTGGCTGTCGGTGCCGACCAGCGTGTCGGGATAGGCCATGCCGTCCTTCTCCATCACGCCGCGCGCCAGGTATTCCATGTTCACCTGGTGCACGATGCCGACGCCGGGCGGCACCACCTTGAAGGTGTCGAAGGCCTGCATGCCCCACTTGAGGAACTGGTAGCGCTCGCGATTGCGCTCGAACTCGATCTTCATGTTGAGGTCGAGCGCGTCGTGCGTGCCCGAGGCGTCGACCTGGATCGAGTGGTCGACCACCATGTCGACCGGCACCAGCGGCTCGATCTTCTTCGGATCCTTGCCCATTTTCTGTGCGGCCGAGCGCATCGCGGCGAGGTCGGCCAGCAGTGGCACGCCGGTGAAGTCCTGCAGGATCACGCGCGCCACGGTGAAGGGGATTTCCTCGGTGCGCTCGGCATTGGGCTTCCAGCTTGCCAGCTGCCTGACATGCTCGGGCGTGACCTTCACGCCATCACAATTCCGCAGCACCGACTCCAGCACGACGCGGATGGATACCGGCAGGCGCGCCACGGACGTTCCGAGGGCGGTTTCCAGTTTCTTCAGCGAGGCGAAGCGGGCACTGCCGCTGCCGGTGGAAAAGGAGTCGAAGCTGTTGAAGGTGTCGGTCATGGTGGGTTGACTCGTGTAAAGAGGGTCGAAACAGGCGAAAGGCGGAATTTTACCGGAAGCGCGCCGTGCGCAGGCGATGCGGTTACAGGCGGATGCCGAATGCAGCCAGCAGCTTGACCATGCCAAGGTAGGCCAGCGCCGTGGCGGCGCTGGATACGCCGAGGCTGACCCAGAATCCCCAGCCGCTGCGCAGCAGAAGCGGCAGCAGAACGAATAGCAGCAGGGAGGGCAGCACCAGCCAGAAGATACCGCCGGCCAGCGTGGCGACCTTTTGCACGTCGCCGGTGTCGAGATACAGCCAGACAAAGGCCAGCAGCGAAGTCAGCGGCAAAGACGCCAGCGCGGCCGCCCAGAAAGTGCTGCGCTTGGCCACTTCGGCCACTGCGACGAGGATCAGCGCGGACAGGCCGATCTTGAGCGCGTATTGCCCCATGGCGGCTGGATCAGCTTTCGCGCCGCATCTGCGGGAACAGGATGACGTCGCGGATGCTCGGCGAATCCGTCAGCAGCATGACCAGGCGGTCGATGCCGATGCCGCAGCCGCCGGTGGGCGGCAGGCCGTGCTCGAGCGCGCGGATGAAGTCGGCGTCGTAGTGCATCGCCTCCTCGTCGCCGGCTTCCTTGGCCCGCACCTGTTCCATGAAGCGCTCGGCCTGGTCCTCGGCGTCGTTCAGCTCGGAGAAGCCGTTGGCCATCTCGCGCCCGGTGATGAACAGCTCGAAGCGCTCGGTGATGTCGGGCTGGCTGTCGGAGCGGCGCGCCAGCGGCGAGACTTCGGCCGGGTAGTCGATGATGAAGGTCGGCTGGATCAGCTGCGCCTCGGTGGTTTCCTCGAAGAAGGACAGCTGCAGCCCGCCGAGGCCGTCCTGCGGTTTGTACTTGGCCTTCATCGCGGTGAACTGCGCGATCAGCCAGTCGCGGTCGTTCAGCTGCGCCACGGTGTATTCAGGGTTGTATTTGCGGATTGCCTCGACGATGGTGAGGCGGTCGAACGGCTTGCCGAGCTCGATCTCGTTGCCCTGATAGGTGACCGTGGTCGAGCCGGTGGCGGCGACCGCGGTGTGGCGGATCAGCGCCTCGGTGTAGTCCATCAGGTAGCGGTACTCGCGGTAGGCCTCGTAGAACTCCATCATGGTGAACTCGGGGTTGTGACGCGTCGACAGCCCCTCGTTACGGAAGTTGCGGTTGATCTCGAACACCTTCTCGAAGCCCCCGACCACCAGGCGCTTCAGGTACAGCTCGGGCGCGATGCGCAGGAACAGTTCCATGTCGAGCGCGTTGTGATGCGTGGCGAAGGGCTTGGCCGCGGCGCCGCCGGGGATGGGGTGCATCATCGGCGTCTCGACTTCGAGGAAGCCGTGGCCGGTCATGAACTCGCGGATGCTCTGGATGATCTTCGAGCGGCGCATGAAGGTTTCGCGCGCGGTGTCGTTGGTGATGAGGTCGAGGTAGCGCTGGCGGTATTTCTGCTCCTGGTCGGCCAGGCCATGGAATTTCTCCGGCAGCGGGCGCAGCGCCTTGGAGAGCAGGCGGATCGATTTCGCCTGGATGGTCAGTTCGCCCTTGTTGGTCTTGAACAGCGTGCCGGTCACGCCGAGGAAGTCGCCGAGGTCCCAGTGCTTGAACGCCTCGTGCGCCTCGGTGCCGGTGAGGTCGTTCGACACGTAGACCTGAATCCGTCCGCTCATGTCCTGCAGCGTGGCGAAGCTGGCCTTGCCCATCACACGCTTCAGCATCATGCGGCCGGCGAGTTGCACCTGCACGCCCTCGGCTTCCAGCGCCTCCTTGGTTTTGTCGCCATGCTCGGCGGCCAGCTTGCCAGCGTAGTCGTGGCGCTGGAAGTCGTTGGGGAAGGCGACGCCCGCTTCGCGAATCGCTGCGAGCTTGGCACGGCGCTCCATGATGATCTGGTTCTCGTCGAGTGGCGGCGTGGTAGAGGTTTCTGTGGTCATGATGAGCGAGGAATCAATCGCCGAAATAGGCGACTTCGAGTTGGAGTTGTAAAGCGGCGCGCCGCATCACGTCGTCGGCGGTGGCGATGACGACGGAGCCGAGCACGGATGCGGTCGCCAGATGAAGTGCGTCGAGCGTGCGCAAGGGCAACGCGGTGAGTTCGTCCATCAAACGCAAGGCTTCGATGAAATCGGCATCGGTCGAAGGCGCAACGGTGAGCAGGCCATTCTGGATGTCGGTGCGCACCTCGTTCATTGCGGCCGCCTCCTGCTCCGGGTTCAGGCGTGCCTGGCGGCGTTTGCGCGCGAGGGTCGAGCGCAATTCGACCAGCGTGAGACGGCTGATGTGGGCGGGTGCCAGTTCGGAAAAATAGGCATCGAACGCCTCACTATTGCGCTCGGGCAGGTAGCGCTTCACGAGCGCGCTGGTGTCGAGGTAGACACGCATCAGCCGCGTTCGTCGCGGTCTTCGCGAATCAGGACTTCGCTCGGCACATCCTGGAACGGCATCGTCGCGCGGAAGGCAGCCAGCGAACGGAATGTCTTTTTGCGCGGTTCCACCGGCAGGATGCGCGCTACCGGCTCGCCATGCTTCACGACCAGCACTTCGTCGGCATCGGCGAACATCTGGTCGGGGTGCGACAGGCCTTCGCGGGCTTCGCGGATAGTCAGGGTTTTCATGGGTGCCTCCAACGGGGCAAAACGTGACACAATTATAGCCGATGTGACACGCTGATTTTCCAGCTGGAAAATCAGAATTAACCCAATGCTTTCATTTGGCCACTGAGCCGTTCGCCCTGAGCCTGTCGAAGGGCTGCCCTTCGACAGGCTCAGGGCGAACGGTCAAAATGAATCACCCTAAACGAACGGTGTCGGAAATTAGCCCGGCGCCGCCAGCGTGCCTTATTTGAAACCAGCTTCATGTCCGACACTCCGTTAGATATCCTCAACCGCGTCTTCGGCTACCCCGCGTTTCGCGGCGAGCAGGCGGCCATCGTCGACACGCTGGTGGCGGGTGGCGACGCGCTGGTGCTGATGCCCACCGGCGGCGGCAAGTCGCTGTGTTTCCAGATTCCTGCCCTGCTGCGCGAGGGCTGTGCGGTGGTGGTGTCGCCGCTGATCGCGCTGATGCAGGACCAGGTCGCGGCGCTGCAGGAACTGGGCATCGCCGCGGCCTTCCTCAATTCCAGCCTCGACGGTGCGGCGGCAATGCAGGTCGAGCGCGAATTCGTCACCGGCCAGTTGAAATTGCTCTACGTCGCCCCGGAGCGCCTGCTCACGCCGCGTTTCCAGGACCTGCTCGAACAGGCTAGGGTGGCGCTGTTCGCTATCGACGAGGCACACTGCGTGTCGCAATGGGGGCACGACTTCCGCCCGGAATATCTGGGCCTGTCGGCGCTGCACGAACGCTTTCCCGCGGTGCCGCGGATCGCGCTCACCGCCACCGCCGACGCCGCGACGCGCGCCGAAATCCTGCAACGCCTTGATCTGGGCGCCGCGCGCGTCTTCGTGGCCAGCTTCGACCGCCCCAACATCCGTTATCGCATTGCCGAAAAGTCCGACCCGCGCCGGCAGTTGCTCGATTTCCTGGGCGAACACAAGGGCGAAGCCGGCATCGTCTACTGCAGCACGCGCAAGAAGGTCGAGGAAACCGCCGCCGGATTGGCGCAGGCCGGCCTCACCGCGCTGCCTTACCACGGCGGCATGGACAACGCGACGCGCGCCCGCCACCAGGAAAGATTCCTGCGCGAGGACGGCGTCGTCATGGTCGCCACGCTCGCGTTCGGCATGGGCATCGACAAGCCCGACGTGCGCTTCGTCGCCCACCTGGACTTGCCGCGCTCGGTCGAAGGCTACTACCAGGAAACCGGCCGCGCCGGGCGCGATGGCGAGCCCGCCGAGGCGTGGATGGCATGGGGCCTGCAGGACGTCGTGACGCAAAGACGTTTTATCGACGAAGGCGAGGCCGAGGACGCGCACAAGCGCATCGGCCACGCCAAGCTCGACGCCCTGGTCGGCCTGTGCGAAGCGGCAAGCTGCCGCCGCGTTGCGCTATTGAGCTACTTCGGCGAAGCCAGCCAGCCGTGCGGCAACTGCGACGTCTGCCTGAATCCGCCGACGCTGTGGGACGGCACCGAGGCCGCGCAGAAGCTGCTCTCCGCCGTCTACCGCACCGGTCAGCGCTTCGGCGCCGGCCATGTCATCGACGTGCTGCTCGGCAAGGCGACCGAGAAAATCGACCGCTTCGGCCACGGCCAGCTGAGCGTGTTCGGCATCGGCGCCAGCCAGACCGACAAGGTGTGGCGCGCCGTGCTGCGGCAGCTGGTCGTGCGCGGGCTGCTGGAGGTGGACCACAGCGCCTACGGCGCGCTCAAGCTCACCCAGGCAGCCAAGCCGGTGCTCAAGGGCGAGGAAACCGTCATGCTGCGCGCCATCGAAGCGCGGCCGGCGCGCAAGAAGTCTCGCCTCGCCCCCAGTTCCGGCGCCGGCGTTCACGACGATGAAGATCCCTTGTTCCTGTCCTTGCGCGCCTGGCGCCGCGAAACCGCCAACGAGAAGGGCGTGCCCGCCTACGTCATCCTGCACGACGCCACCCTGCGCGAGATCGCCGCGCGCCGACCTGTGACGCTGGCGGAACTGGGCGAGATATCGGGGCTGGGGACGAAGAAGCTGGAAGCGTATGGTGAGGCGGTGCTGGGAGTGGTGGCGGAGGGCTGAACCGGCCGCTGGCCGCGGTCTCTGACGAACGCCCAAGCGCGTCCATAATTTAACTGAAAAGTTAATTAACCTTGCTAGAAAGTTACGATGAGCCCTGCAACCGACACCCTGAGCATGACCTTTGCGGCCCTGTCAGACCCCACCCGGCGGGCCATGCTGGCGCGTCTGATACAGGGCGAGGCTTCGGTGAACGAGCTTGCCGCGCCATTCAAGATGAGCCTGCCTGCCGTCTCGAAACACATCAAGGTGCTGGAAAAGGCGGGCTTGCTGATCAAGACCCGCCATGCACAGCAGCGCCCCTGCAAGATCGACGGCGTGCAACTCAAGCAGGCGGTTGACTGGATCGAGCAGTACAGGCAGCTGTGGGAAGGACGCCTGGACCGTCTGGATGCCTGTCTGCAGGAGCTACACACCAGTGAGTCCGGCATCAGGCTGGTACAGGAAACGGCTTCCGGCCCCGGCGCGGGCAGGTCCGTCGATACGCCGGGTAAGGCCAAGCGAAGTGCGGGCAAACGAGCCCAATCTGCCTCAAGCCCTAAACACACCCATACCAGACGATCCGCGGGCACCTCACCCCCAACCAAGGAGAAAATCGATGACAACGAGCTTCAACAGCAAATTGGATTTGACTTTTGAGCGCATCGTCGATGTGCCACCCCGGCTGGTTTGGCGCGCCTGGACCGAACCCGAGCTGATCAAGCAATGGTTTTGCCCCTTGCCATGGAAAGTCATCGAAGCCGAAGTCGACGTGTGCCCCGGCGGCATGTTTCGCACCAGCATGCAGTCGCCCGAAGGCGAGGTATACCCCAACATCGGCTGCTTTCTCGTAACGATCCCAAACGAAAAGCTCGTCTGGACCAATGCCTTGTTGCCCGGCTTCCGGCCCGCCTCGATGAACGCCCCCTGCAGCGATGAGTCGGCCGGGTTCATGTTTACCGCCACAGTCGAAATGGCCCCCCATGGCGAAAACAGCACCCGCTACCGCGCCACCGTCATTCATGCGGACGAAACGGGGTGCCGGACGCACGCCGCCATGGGCTTTGAGGCAGGCTGGGGTGTGGCGCTCGACCAACTGGTCGCCATGGTCAAGCGGGGCATTTGAACATTCATCCCCCCGAGCCGGATACCGAGGGAGAGGCCGTCTCGCGGCGCAGGCCTGGGGTTGGCGACGGCAGCAAAGACCGAGGGATCAGCGACCAATTTGGCGATAACCGTCGACCGGCGCGCTTGAATGAGGTCGATCCCTGTACCATTTACCTTTACCCGTACGCTATGAGGACCGCAAATTGTCGAACATCGCATCTGTGCTCAAGGAAGAAATCGCCCGACTCGTCCGCAGGCAGTTACGCGGCGAAACCGAAAGCCTCAAGAAGGCATCGAGCCGCTACCGTGCCGATATCGCCGCTTTGAAGCGGCGCATCGAGGCCTTGGAAAAGCAGATATCCCGCCTCGAAAAAATGGTGCCGAAGAAGGTCGCCCCTATCGCCGACGGGGAATCCGAAACGAAACTGCGGTTCAAGCCGCAAGGTGTGCGTGCGCAGCGGACGCGGCTCGGACTGTCCGCGCCGGAGATGGGAGCGCTGGTGGGCGTTTCCGCCCAAACCATCTACAACTGGGAAACCGGCACGACGCGCCCAAGGAACGAGCAGCTTGCCGTCATCGCGACCGTCCGGAAGATGGGCAAGCGCGAGGTCCAGGCACGGCTTGACCAGATGCGCGCGGAGTGACGGGCCAGGCCCGCCACTCCGCTCGCCGTACGAGAGCCACTACGTCCGGATGTCCTGACGGGCCACTTCGCTGACTGGCCATCCTGGAAGGCGTCGAGTACGATAATGATGTTGCAGACGGGTTCGGGCACCTTGACCGGTTCACACGGGCCCAACAGAGGTTGCGATGGTTGACGATCCAGGCGTGACAGGCGGGTCCTCGGCCGAAGCTGCCATTGGCATTCAGAGCAAGCTAAGTCAGCCATGCCCCCCATACCGGTCATCGATTCAAATTCAGGTTGAAGGGGGACCACGCGGGTGCGCCGGCCGCAGAGCAACGGCTTCGTCGAACGCCTGCATCGCACCCTGCTGGACGAACACTTCCGGGTGGCGGGCCGAACGACCTGGTACGAGTCGGTTGAACAGATGCAGGAGGATCTGGATCGTTACCTGCACCACTACAACCACGAGCGGCCTCATCAGGGCCGCATGATGGAAGGAAGAACGCTTATCCGGATGTTCCTGGAAGGCATCGTCGAGCAGCCCGGGTCAGGCTTGGCAGAGGCTGCTTAAAACAACACCGGCTTGGAGCCGGTGTCAGGTGAATATTTGATCTGTACAATCAAGATAAAAACTAGAAACCAATCATATAGCTGACGTAAGCTGTTGTTGAGCCAGTGCTTTGGAATGGCAGTTGCTGGTAGTAAATATCACCAGAAATACGTTGTTTTTTGGACACCGCATAATAGGCGCCTGCAGAAGCTACCGTTCTTGTGCGTTGAATGCTGTCGTTGAAGTTCTCGGAAGTTAAGCCACTAATCCCAGTCGAGGTTGCAGAATAGTCATCTACTCTGTGTTCCAGGTCGTGCTCAACACCCAGACTGCCCGTCAAAGTGATTCTGGGCGTCATTGCATGGTGTAGTTTTAATCCGACCAGTGCAGTTGTGGAACGATCAGCTAAGGAGGCATAACGCAAGGGGAAAGAAACACCCGTCTCAGTGTAGCCATCTTGTTTGATGACGGTGTAACGCAACGCAAGATAAGGGCGCAGCAATGTGTTATCCCTATAAGTGAAGGCATAACTTAATTCACCTACATAGCTTTGCGTATTCAGGTTTGTGGATCCAACCCCTGCTTCAGAGGTGCCAATCACATCGCGAGTAGTTTTTATATCGTTATCCAAATAAGCATTCGCCAGCTTGACTTGATAACCTAAAGCGTCAGTATTCTGATTCCACACAAGAAATACACCCATCATTGGCGTCTTATTTGAAACTTTAATGCCTGTAGGCATGTTGTTATTTACATTTTCATCGAGGAACCCACCAATTCGGATATTTTCTGAGGCTTTGTAGCCAAAAACAACTACAGCGCTAGTGCTGCTTGAGTCTGGATTATCCCCATTGGTGTAGCGGCCACCTCCCGATAAACACATACCTTGACTATCAAACAGATTACAGTCGTATGTGTTCATATTTGCAAAGTTTGTAGAAGTGGCAGCATGATTGAAAACACCTCGTAATCTTTGTGCGGACTTACGGATTGATGCTTGTGTATCAATTGCCGATGGGCCGCTCAGGTATACGAGTAAATCCCAACTATCAGCCAATAATCCATTCGCAACCAAACTATAATTGTAGCCATTATATGTACCTGCCACACCAGTCACGCCAGACAGGGAGTTAAGGCCTTTTAATACGTTTAGATAGCGGGTAGCAGTTATCGTCGAGGCATTGACTCCAGCGACCAAGGTTGTGCCCGCATTGCCATAAATATTAAAAGCCATTGCGCCAACACTACCAGGGGCAGACAATTGCCCATAATGAGCCGGGTCGTTAATAATAATGTTATAACTTAACGGCAAACTACCAACGAGCGTTACGGGGCTTGATGATGCTCCACTTTGCCCTTGTAAATTATTAAAAACATCGATCGAAGTTCCAGCACTATTCCCAATACTTCCAAAGCCGCCGGTAATCGTTCCCACGTTGGTTAACGAGGTAATTGTCCCTTGATTGGAAATTCCGTACCTAACTGTTGCATCAATTTGCCCAAAGTTGACAACATCAACATTGCCTCCGGCTTGGGTCCACAATCCCCATTGATTGTATGTATAGATTGACCCGTGATTGATCAAGGAGGCCGATGTTGCAGTGTTTAAAACAACCACCGCTCTACCATTCACACCAAAAGGTGCGTCGTTTGATACAGTGACTCCAGAGTTAATATCTACGGCAGCGCCAGTATCAAGCGTTAAACCTTTTACATTTCCTCCATCACAACTTGCTGCAATATCCAGGGCAGAGGTGACGGTAACGCCACCATTACATAATGCAAATACTTGTCCTATATGCAAGGTGCCAAGTAAAACAGCAAGCTTAAGTAGATTGATTTTACTTATGGATTTAATGTCACGCTCAATACGCTTTAACAACATAACTTACCCCTTATTTTTGTTGCGGCTGACGAGGTTACCGTCTCGCCAGACTTATTCGTGGTTGGCGCGTTTTCTGTAATGTCGAAGTCCAGATCTTCTGCGGGATTCCCTGGCCCGACGATGCTTCTTCCTGTGTTCTGCAGAGCCGTTTCATACTTCGCTGCTTTTGCAAGATCCGTTCTTTACGACGAATGTATGCGAATTGAGCATGGAGACAAGCTTTTACTCAGAAACTTTTAACAGATCAGCAAGTTAGTTAATAGCGGTTTCTTTCGCCACACCGGCCTTGATTCCCGCGATGGCAATGCTGCAAATTGAAGACACAGCAGGCCCCCTCGATGGCATGTAACTCACCCACCCTAACGGCGGTCCCATAAAATCCTGAAAGTGTAACAGCGCGGTACATAGACCCCTTCTGACCACCTACACTCGGGCTGGCGACTCAAACGCAGTTTTTCAGTATGGCCACGATTCAGAAGATCCAGGCCAAGGTCTCCTTCTGGTCGAGAGTGGGGGTTCACCGGATTGGAAAGCAGCCGTCCGGCGTGAGTCCTGATCAGTGGCTGTTCAAGATCGCATAGCGGGCGGAGTTGGCTCGGAACCCGCCGGCAGCGGCCGAATACCAGCCGTAGCGACTTCTTCTCTGACTGACCGCTACGGGCGACGGCAGCCCAACAACTTCAGCCAACAAGCACCTGTTCGGCCGACGATCAAGCCTTCAACGCATTCCCCACCACTTCAGCTACGTCCTTCGCCAGCCCCTCGACCGCCGCGATGCGCTCCAGCGCGGCGCGTGCATGGGCCTGTCGGCTGGCGTCGAACTGCCGCCAGCGGTCGAAGCTGCGCGCGATGCGGGAGGCGACCTGCGGGTTCATGGCTTGCAGGTCGGCGATGACGTCGGCGGCGAGCGCGTAGCCTGCGCCGTCGGCGGCGTGGAAGGCGCGCGGGTTGGCGCCGCAGAAGCCGCGGATGAGGGCGTAGACGCGGTTGGGATTCTTGAGATCGAACGCCGGGTGGCGCATGAGTTCGCGCACGGTGGCGGCGGCGGCGGTGCGCGCGGTGGCCTGGATGGACAGCCATTTGTCGACGACCAGGGCTTCGTCGTGCCATTGGTCGTAGAAGGCGGTGAGCGCGGGCGCACGTTCGGGTACGTCGAGCTGGGCGAGGGTGGCCAGCGCGGCGGCGACGTCGGTCATGTTGCTGCCGCTTTGAATTTGCGCGACGAGGCGCGGCGCGATGTCCGCTGGTGCGGCGTCGGCCAGATAGGCCAGGCAGGTGTTGCGCAAGCTCCGGCGGCCGGCTTGTGCACCGTCGGGCGCGTAGTCGCCAGTGGGGGCGAGCGCCTGCCAGGCGGCTTCGAACCGGGGGCGCAAGGCCGCGGCAAGCGTGCGGCGCAGGGCAAGCCGTGCGGCAAAGATCGCGTCGGGGTCGATCACGCCGCCGGCGGCGGCGACGGTGTCGGCGAGCACGGTTTCGGACGGCAGCGCCAGCGCTTCGGCAGCCAGCGCGGCATCGCCCGCCAGGCCGTCGCCCAGCACACGCGCGCAGGCGTCGATGAAGGTGGACGGAATCCAGTCCGTGCCTGCTCCGCCTTGTGCGATGCCCGCCAGCAGCACGCGCGTGGCGAGGCGCTGGCCGGCCTCCCAGCGGTTGAAGGCGTCGGCGTCATGCGCCATCAGGTGGGCGAGCTCAAAGTCGCTCTGCTCGAAGTCCAGCCGCACCGGCGCGGAAAAATTGCGCAGCAGCGACACGACCGGCGCGGCAGGCACGCGCTCGAAGACGTAGGTTTGCGTGGGCTGGGTCAACGACAGCACGCGGGTGGTGGATGTCCCGATTTCGCCGGCGAGTTGTAGCGTGGCGTCGCGGCCGTCTGGCAGCACGAGGCCGACGGCGACGGGAATGTGCAGGGCGCCGTCGTCCACGACCTGGCCGGCATCGAGCAGCCGTTTTTCGTAGGCGGTGGGCGCCAGGGTCTGTGTCAGCGTGAGCGTGTAGGTCTGCGCCGTCGCGTCGTAAACGCCGCTCGCTTTCAGCACCGGCGTGCCGGCGCGCGCATACCAGCGGCGGAACTGCGTGAGGTCGACTTGGCTCGCGTCAGCCATCGCCGCGACGAAATCCTCGCAGGTGACGGCCTGGCCGTCGTGGCGTTCGAAATACAACTTCATGCCGCGCTGGAAGCCGTCTTCTCCAAGCAGGGTGTGGATCATGCGGATGACTTCCGCGCCCTTGTTGTAGACAGTGGCGGTGTAGAAGTTGTTGATCTCGGCGTAGGAGGCGGGCCGGATCGGGTGCGCCATCGGGCCGGCGTCCTCGGGAAACTGGCTGGCACGCAGGCCACGCACTTCCTGGATGCGGGTGACGGGGCGCGAGTGCACGTCGGCGCCGAATTCCTGGTCGCGGAACACGGTGAGGCCTTCCTTCAGCGACAGCTGGAACCAGTCGCGGCAGGTGACGCGGTTGCCGGTCCAGTTGTGGAAGTACTCGTGCGCGACGACGCGGTCGATGCCCTGGTAGTCGGCATCGGTGGCGGTGTCGGGGCGGGCCAGCACGTACTTGGTGTTGAAGATGTTGAGGCCCTTGTTTTCCATGGCCCCCATGTTGAAGTCGCCGACCGCCACGATCATGTAGCGGTCGAGGTCGTACTCCAGGCCGAAGCGCGTTTCGTCCCAGTGCATGGCTTTTTTCAGCGCGGCCATCGCATGGTCGCACTGGTCGAGCTTGCCGGGTTCGACAAAGATTTCGAGCCTGACCGGGCGGCCCGACGCGGTGGTGAACGTGTCTTCCAGCACGTCGAGCCTGGCGGCGACCAGCGCGAACAGGTACGCCGGCTTGGGGAAGGGGTCCTCCCAGCACACCCAGTGGCGCGACGCGTCGTCGCTGTTGCCTGCGGCGACCGGGTTGCCGTTCGACAGCAGCACCGGAAAGCGCGCGCGGTCGGCTTCCACCGTGCAGCTGAATGTCGCCATCACGTCCGGCCGGTCCGGGAAGAAGGTGATGCGGCGGAAGCCTTCGGCTTCGCACTGGGTGAAATAGCCGTCTTTCGATTTGTAAAGGCCGGAGAGCTGGGTGTTCTGGTCCGGATGAATGTGCACCGTGGTTTCAAGCCGAAACGTATCGGGCAGCGGCGCAGCGATCGTCAACCGGTCTTCGGCGTGGAGGTACCGTGCCGGGTCGAGCACGGCGCCATCCAGCGTCACGCTCGTCAACTCCAGCGCTTCGCCGTTCAGCACCAGCGGACTCGCTTGAGCGGCCGGATTGCGCCGGCAGGCGAGACGGCTTTTGATCTCGGCATGACCCTCGAAAATGCCCACGTGCAGGTCGACCGAGTCGATCAGCCAGGCGGGCGGGGCGTAGTCCTTGAGAAACAGCGTGACGGGGGTGTCGGTACGCATGGCGTCTCCCAGGAATGCGCGGGCTTAAACGCCCTGTTTCAGGCTCGCTTCGATGAACACGTCCAGATCGCCGTCGAGCACTTTCTGCGTGGCGGAGACCTCGACGTTGGTGCGTAGATCCTTGATGCGCGAGTTGTCGAGCACGTAGCTGCGGATCTGGTGGCCCCAGCCCACGTCCGACTTGCCGGCCTCGAGCTTGTCCTGCTCGGCCTGGCGCTTGCGCAGTTCTGCTTCGTAGAGCTTGGACTTCAGCATCGACATCGCCTCGGCGCGGTTCTTGTGCTGCGAGCGGTCGTTCTGGCACTGCACCACGATGTTGGTGGGCAGGTGGGTGATACGCACCGCGGAATCGGTCTTGTTGATGTGCTGACCGCCGGCGCCAGACGCGCGGTAGGTGTCGATGCGCAGGTCGGCGGGGTTGATGTCGACCTCGATCGAATCGTCGACTTCCGGATAGACGAACACGCTGGCGAAGCTGGTGTGGCGGCCGCCGGACGAATCGAACGGCGATTTGCGCACCAGGCGGTGGACGCCGGTTTCGGTGCGCAGGGTGCCGTAGGCGTATTCGCCTTCGATCTTGATGCTGGCGGACTTGATGCCGGCGACGTCGCCTTCGGATTCTTCCAGCAGCTCGGCCTTGAAGCCCTTGCGTTCGGCGTATTTCAGGTATTGCCGCAGCAGCATCGATGCCCAGTCGCAGGCCTCGGTGCCGCCGGCGCCGGCCTGGATGTCGACGAAGCAGTTGCTGGGGTCGGCCGGATTGTTGAACATGCGGCGGAATTCCAGCGTGGAGACGTCCTTCTCGATGCCGGCGATGTCGGACTGCACAGCAGCGAGCGTGTCGTCGTCGTTTTCCTCGCGCGCCATCTCGAACAGTTCGGCGGCGTCCTTCAGGCCCGACGCCACGCGGTCGAGCACCTGCACCACGTCTTCCAGCGACTTGCGTTCACGACCGAGTTCCTGGGCGCGGGCGGCGTCATTCCAGAAGTCCGGCGCCTCCGACAGGCGGATGACTTCTTCTAGGCGATCTTTCTTGTGATCGTAGTCAAAGAAACCCCCTGAGTTGGGTGGTGCGCTCGCCCAGGTCGGCGAGTTTGGCTTCGATCTGATTGAGGCTTTCAGCTTCCATGATTGTGCTCGGGATTATGCGGAAAAGCCGCGCATTATAGCCCACGCGATCACCAGTCCCAGACCGATCGCACCCATGCCCGCCACCGCGTGACGTGCCATCTGCCAGCCGCCGATGACCAGGGTGAGCAGCGACTTGAAGGCCAGGTTGGCCAGCGTGGCGAGCGTGACGACGTTGACCACGACTGCAACTGGCAGCTTGTCCAGGTCATACAGGCGCAAGCTGGACAGCGTGATGGCATCCACGTCGGTCAGCCCCGATACCAGCGCCACCGCATACAGCCCGCGCGTCCCCAGCCAGTCCGACAGCCAGGCCGCCGCCAGCAGCACGATCGCATACATCAGGCCGAAGCCCAGTGCCGTGCGCAGTTCGGTGGGGTTGGCCATCGCCAGTGCAGGCATTTCGCCCTGCGGCCGCAGCCGGCGCACGCCGTAGATTGCGCCGAGGCCGCCGATGGCCAGCCCGCCGACCAGCACCGGCAGCAGTTGCGGCAGCACGCCGGGTGCCAGCACTGCGGCCAGCACGCCCAGCCGCACCTCGACCACCAGGTTGGCGAGCACGATGACGATCACGGCGATCGGCATCATGTCCCGGCTAGTGCGGGCGTGGCGGCTGAAGGCCAGGGTCGTCGCGGTGGACGACACCAGCCCGCCCAGCAGGCCCAGCATCACCGCGCCCCGTTCCTGGCCGACCAGCCGCAGCGCCGCATAGCCCGCCAGGCCCACGCCGGCGATCAGCACCACCATCCACCAGATCTGATAGGGGTTGAGCGCGCCGTAGGGACCGTAATTCCGGTTCGGCACCAGCGGCAGGATGATCAGCGCCAGCACAGCGAACTGCAGGACCGACAGCAGGTCGTGGCGGCTCATGCGCTGGCTCCAGCCGCGCAGTTCGGGCTTGAAATACAGCAGCATGGTCGCGACGATGCCCAGCATGACCGCCAGCTGGATCTCTTCGTGCCACACCATCACGCCGAGGCCGTAGCACAACATCAGCGCCGCCACGGTCGTCGTCCCGGGGTCGCCGTCCTGGGGCGGCGATTGCAGATAAGCTGCGATCATCATCGCGCCGACCAGGAACAGCCCCACCGCGATCAGCCACAATTCGCCCAGGGTCGTTGCAAGATGCGCCGCCAGCACGCCGAGCAGCGCCGTCAGGGCAAAGGTGCGCAGGCCGGCCTTGGCCGCCGGATTGCGCTCGCGCTCCAGGCCCATCAGGAGGCCGATTGCCAGAGCCACGACGTAGCGCGGCAACGAGGCCAGTTCGGGGGGCAACCAGTTGATCAGTTCTTTCATCGTTGTGCGTTCAAAGGGATGCGTGGAGTATCGTAGCGTCGGTTGGGCGCGGTTTTGCATGGCTTCCCGGCTTTGCAAAACCGATCGATACGGCTATAGCAGATAGGCAGGCGGGGCGATGGCGGGCTCCGCCTGCGCATATTTTTGCATGCCCCGGCAATCAATCGCGCGAAACCGGTTTGTTTTGGGGATTTACAGGTTTAGAATAAATATTAAGATATTCATGTATTCTTATTGAACGGAGAGAAACGCTCATGCTGCTTCGTCTATTTGCATTGATCCTGCTTGGCGGATTGGGCTGCTCACAGGCCCAGGCGGATCTGAACGGCGCCAAGCTGTATGCGCGCAACTGCGCCGCCTGTCATGGCGAAAAAGGCACGGGCGGCATCGGTGTTCCCCTGGCGCTGCCTTCGTTCCAGGCCAGCATCAGCGACGACTACCTGCGCAAGACCATCCACCTGGGTCGTCCGGGCCGGGTCATGCCGACCTTTTCCAGCCTGAAGGAAGACGAAATCGACGCCATCGTCGGCTACGTGCGCTCCTGGAACCACGGACCGGCCGTCACCTATTCGGACAAGCCGGTACAGGGCAATCCGACGCACGGCAAGCAGCTGTTCCAGAAATACTGCGTCGCCTGCCATGGCGTCAATGGCGAAGGCGCAAAAGGCACGGGGGTGACCTTCTCGCGGCCGCGCGATCTGCCCATCATGGCGCCCGCGCTGCACAACCCCGGCTTCCTGGCTGCAGCGCCCGACGCCATGATCAAGGCCACGCTGATGAAAGGGCGCGCAGGCACGCCGATGGTGTCCTTCCTCAAGCAGGGACTCAAGGAAAAGGACATCGACGATATCGTCAGCTATGTACGCAGCTTCGAGAAGCAACCGCTTGCAGGCTCAGCGCAGGTATTGCAGGCGGAAACTCCGGTGATCGTTCGCGACTCGCCCTATGACCTGAAAACCACCGTGGAAAACGTCAAGACGGCGGTGACCACCCACAACTTCTTCTATGGACGGGTGCAGACGCTGGAATATGGCCTGACCAAGCCGGAAAACGAAAACCCGAAACAGGTCATCGTCTATTTCTGCAACATCAGCCTGCTCAACCAGGCCCTGGCCATCGATCCGCGTGTCGGCATGTTCCTGCCTTGCCGCATCACCATCCTGGAAAAACCCGACGGCAAGGTCCAGGTAATGTCGGTCAACCCCAAGGTGCTGAGCCGGCTGTTCAACAATTCCGAGTTGAATGAATTGTGCGAACAGATGAAGCAGAACTACACCGCCATCATGGAGGAATCGACGCTATGAAGAAGCTGATCCAGAAAATGGGCGTCGCTGTCCTGGCGCTGCTTGCCCTCGGTTCGCCCGCCCTGGCGGAAGACCTGATCATGGCGCGCGTGAACGCGCCCTTTCCCGAGGCAATGACGCTGCTGCAAAGCGCCATTTCGTCCCGCGGCTATACGATCACCCGCCTGCAGCAGGTGAACGAGAACCTGGCCCGGCGCGAATTCAAGAGCGACATGTACCGCGTGGTGTATTTCGGCAAGCTGGATGAAGTGCGGCAGGTGACGGCCGCCCATCCCGAACTGATTCCCTTCCTGCCGCTGAACATCACGATTTTTGCGGAAGGCGAACAGGCCATTCTGGTGGCGAGCCATCCGCAGGCGCTGCAGCAGTTTTTCCCGGATCCGGCCCTGAAGCCCGTGCTGGAGCGCTGGGAAAAGGACATGGACGAGATCATGGACGAATTGCGCGAGGGCGCCAACTCGTAAACGCAGCGTCCGCCGCCCCGCGCTTGCCGCCCGGCAGCGTCGGACGGAAATCAATGGACTATGATGAATTCACACGGTCTGCAGCCTGTCGTGAAGAGGGCTAACGGCTGCGAGGCGCCCAGCTTTTTCCCCGGACGCACGCACGTGAGAGAGGTGCATCATGTACAAGTCCATTATGGTGGCGATCGATGGCAGCCAGACCTCCGAACTGGCGCTGAACGAGGCCATTCAATTTGCCAGAGCGGCGGGATCGCGCCTGCGCATTGTCAACGTGGTGGATGAAGTCAACCTCAACTGGTCTGAATTCCCGAACACGGCAGAACTCTGGAACGTGCTGGCCGCCAGCGGGCGTGCGCTGCTCGGCAAGGCGGCTTCCACGGCAGCCGAGGCCGGCGTCGAGGCCGACACCCGGCTGATCGAGCTGGACCGGCTGGGCGATCGCATCCCCGATGTCCTGGCGCGCGAAGCCGACGCCTGGCCGGCCGATCTGATCGTGGTCGGGACGCATGGCCGGCGCGGTCTGAGCCACCTGTTCCTGGGGAGCGTCGCCGAGGGGATCGTGCGCGTGGCGAGCAAGCCGGTCCTGCTCGTTCGCGGCAAGTAGCCGTGTTTTTCTCCCGTCTGCGATAAGGAGAGCAAGATGAACGCAAGACTGAATGACGTGCTTGTGCATATCAACGAAACGCTCGACGATGAGGCATTGCATCGCCTCGAAGAGGGCATCCGCCATGATGCGGGCGTGATCTCGGTGGGACATCGCCCGGAAAAAACACACATGATCATGGTGGTCTACGATACGGACGCCACCCGGGCATCCAGCCTGCTCCATCGCTTCGAGGAACGAGGACTGCACGCCCAGCTTGTCGGGCTGTGACGCCCGCCTGGCCCATCAGACAACTACCCGCGCCGGAACCCGCGCAAGCGCAGGCGACGTCATGCGGCCATATCGGTCCCGCTCAGGCTGCTTTCTGCTTGTATTCCACCCATTTGGCCACCTGTTCGTCCCAGTCGTCGGAACGGAAGTAGGGGTTGGAACGCGGCTCCTTGATCATGTTGGGATCGACCGGGATATCCATGCCTTCGAGGAAATTGGCGAGCCCGATCCGCTCGATCATTTCGCCGGTGCGCTCGTGGTCGAGCGCATTCTCCGCGAAGAAGTCGAGGATGTTGCGCGCCAGTTCGTTCAGCTTCTCGAAGTCCTCGTCGGTTTCCAGCTTCATGAACGGAATGATCACGCTGCCCATGGTGGCGCCGATCTTCAGCACGCCCTTGCCGCCCACCAGGATGGTCACCCCCTTGTCCTTGCCGGGCAGCAGACCGCCGGGAATGACGTTGAGACAGTGCATGCAGCGCACGCAGTTCTTGTTGTCGATGCACAGGGCGTTGCCGTCGCCAAGATGCGCCACCGAGGTATGTTCGCCCGCCTGCACTTGATCGGCCGGCACCACGGTAATGGCCTTGGTCGGGCAGCGGCCGACTACATCGTTGTAGAGGTCGTGCATGCCGTGCACCTTGTAATAGTCCTGCACCAGCGTCTCGTTGATGCGAATGTTGTCGCGCCAGGTGCCGATGGTCGCCATGTCCGAACGCTGGATCGCGTTGACGCAGTCGTTCGGGCAGCCGGAGAACTTGAACTTGAACTTGTAGGGCAGCGACGGACGGTGCATGTCGTCGATGTTGTTGTTGATGACGGTGCGCAGCGCCCGCGCCTCGTCGAAACACGACATTTCGCAGCGCGCCGAACCGACGCAGGACATCGAGGTGCGCAGCGCCGGGCCGGCGCCGCCGAGGTCGAAGCCGATTTCGTTGAGGCCGTTGAACACCGCCTGCACGTTCTCGCTGCTGACGCCCTGGAACATGATGTCGCCGGATTGGCCGTGGAACGCGATCAAGCCCGAGCCGCCGTTGTCGACCCACACGTCGCACAGCTTGCGCAGCAGGTCGGAGGTGTAGTGCATGCCGGCCGGCGGCTGCACGCGCAGCGTGTGGAATTCGGCGGCCTCGGGGAAGAGTGGCTTGCCGGATTCGTCCTTCAGTTCGGTGAAGCGCGGAATGATGCCGCCACCATAGCCGAACACGCCGACCGTGCCGCCCTTCCAGAAGCCCTTGCGGGCTTCGTAGGAGGTTTCCAGTTGGCCGAGCAGGTCAACCATCATGTCGTTGTCCTTGGCCAGGCGTTTGAGACCGGTCACGAAACTGGGCCACGGCCCGCTTTCAAGCTGGTCGAGCATGGGGGTGTCATGGAGGGGGCGAGTAGACATGGCAGTCTCCAGGGAATAAGGAAGACCTTCTCCAGTCTAGACAATACTTGAGTGATTTTATCGGGATTACCCAAATGGGTAGGAAATGGGTAGGTTTTTATGTAACACATTGTTTTTGTTATTAGTGTGTTGTCATGTCCGTGCCATTTTCCATGCCGCGTGCTTTGGGTGGGTTGGATAGGCAATCCTCTGCGGCCGTAAGCCGACTGACGTGCCGGGGATCAGGCCCGGCGTTTCGTGAACTCGATGTCCAGGCTGTTTCATGAGAGGTCTGCGCTGGTACAGACGCCGCGCAGATATGCCGGCTGGACCGGCAGCCGTACCCCGTTGTTTAATAAGGCCGCGCAATTCGGGGTAGACATGACATGAAGAGGCAGGGTCGCACGGCGGAGCATAACCATTAATTCTCGGTGAATGGCCTATGCTGTGCTGTAATCGAAGCGTGCGCTGGCCTTGCCGGCCGCATCGACACGAACATCAAAATAAAAAATCAAAGCGGGGGAACAGTCCGAACCGGAAGGCTGAGGGAATGTACCGTGGCAACTGTCCTGATCATCGAAGACAACCCCCACAACATGAAGCTGGCGAGCTTTCTGTTGGAAAACGCCGGATACACAGTATTGCAGGCGAGCGACGCACAAGCCGGAATCGCGCTGGCGCGGATGCATCGGCCTGACATCATCCTGATGGATATTCAGCTGCCCGGGATGGACGGACTCGCTGCCACCCAAGTGATCAAGGCCGATGCCGGCTTGCGGCACAGCAAGGTTTTTGCGCTCACGGCCTTTGCCATGAAAGGCGACGAGGACAAGATCCGGGCGGCGGGCTGCGACGGCTATATCGCCAAACCCTTCAATTACCGAACGTTTCTCGAAACGATTGCCGCCGCACTGCCTGCCGGCGCGACCGTAGACCTGCACGGGGAATAGGCACACATGGACGCCGCCGTCATACAAAAAACCATCCTGATCGTCGATGACGACGCCAAGAACCGGGCCCATCTCTCGCTGCTGCTGAAATCCGAAGGCTATCTCACGTTCGAGGCGCAGAGCGGCGAAGCCGCCCTCCAGTGGGCGACGACGGAGAAGCCGGACCTCATCCTGCTCGATGCCATGATGCCGGGCATGGACGGCTTTCAGGTCGCGGCGGAACTCAAGGCCGCCGATGCCACCCGGGCCATCCCCATCATCATGGTGACCTCCCTGTCGGGACGCGAATCGAGGCTGGCCGCCCTGCAGAGCGGAGTCGAGGAATTCCTCACCAAGCCGGTGGACCGCGCGGAATTGTGGGTGCGCGTTCGCAACCTCCTGCGGCTCAAGGAATACAGCGATTTTCTCGCCAATTACAACCACACGCTGGAAGTGCAGGTGAGGGAACGCACCGAGCAACTCGTCGAAAGCCAGTTCGACACGCTCTACACCATTTTGCGCGCGGCGGAATTCCGCGACGAGGAGACCGGTGCGCATATCCGCCGCATCAGCCACTACTGCAAGCACCTGGCCGGACAACTGGGGATGCCGCAGGACTTCGTCGAGACGATCTATCATGCGAGTCCGCTGCACGACATCGGCAAAATCGGCGTGCCGGATATGGTCCTGCTCAAGCCGGGCCGCCTCGATCCGGTGGAGTGGGAGAGCATGAAGTCCCATGCCGAACTCGGCGCCAGGATCCTGGGCGGCGGGAAGACCACCTCGCCCTACACCCGCATGGGTGCGGCCATTGCCCAGAATCATCATGAGAAATGGGATGGCAGCGGCTATCCGGGTCGGCTCGTGGGGGACGCCATTCCGCTGGAAGCGCGGATCATGGCGATCTGCGACGTGTACGACGCGCTGCGCAGTGTCCGTCCCTACAAGGCCGCGTTTACCCACGAGCAGGCCTTCAGCCTGATCGTGGAGGGCGACGAGCGGACTCACCCCAGCCATTTCGATCCTGCCGTGCTGGCCGCGTTTATCCGCTGTGCCGACGTATTCAACGACATCTATCAATCGCACACCGATTGAGCGGTGGCGCGCGCACCTACCTTCCCGATCACACCAACACGAGCCTCGCCATGACAGAATCGACAGACTCCGGAAACGCCCGGGAGCGGGCCCTGTGGTACGGCCATGCGATGGAACAGCTGGTCGAGGTGGTGCAACGCCTGTCGATGGCGCGCGATCTGGCTACCGTGATGGACATCGTCAAGCATGCGGCGCGTGCACTCACCGGCGCCGACGGCGCAACCTTCGTGCTGCGCGACGGCGACAAATGCTTTTACGCCGACGAGGATGCGATCAGCCCCCTGTGGAAAGGGCAGCGTTTTCCCATGGATGTCTGCATCAGCGGCTGGGCCATGCTGAACCGGCAGCCTGCAGTGATCGAGGACATCTACGCCGATTCGCGCATTCCCGCCGATGCCTATCGCCCCACCTTCGTCAAAAGCCTGGCGATGGTGCCGATCCGCACCCTGGATCCGGTGGGCGCCATCGGAAACTACTGGGCGGAACGGCATCAACCGAGCCCGGAACAGGTGAAGGTGCTGCAGGCGCTCGCGGACACGACGGCGGTCGCGCTGGAGAACGTACAGGTCTACGCGGAACTCGAGAAGCGCGTTCGCGAACGCACCCTGGAGCTGGAAACCATCCTCGACAACATCCAGGTGGGCGTCGTTTTTTCCACCCACAACCGAATCGTGCGCGCCAATCCCAAGACGGCCGACCTGTTCGGCACGGTTTCGCCCGACGCGCTGGCGGGCACGCCGATCGGCTCGCTGCTGCAGCCGGCAGGAAGCGGGACGCTATGGGGCGACCCCGGGCAGGAACGTGCGCCAAGCGAGATCTTCGATACCGAAATCCAGCTGAAGCGCCAGGCCGTTCCGTTCTGGGCACACGTCGTCCACAAGCCGCTGGATCCCGAGCTTTATCCGGACGGCGCGATCTGGATGATCGACGACATCAGCGCCGCCAAGGAAAAGGAAAGCCTGCTCATCCAGATGCACCAGGCCGCCGAGGAATCGACCCGTTTCAAAAGCGAATTTCTGGCCAGCATGAGTCACGAACTGCGCACGCCGCTCAACGCGATCATCGGCTTCTCGGAAGTGTTGCGCGACGGCCTGGTCGGCGAACTGAACGACAAGCAGCACGAGTATCTGTGCGACATCTTCGACAGCGGCCAGCATCTGCTCGCGCTCATCAACGACGTGCTCGATCTATCCAAGGTCGAGGCGGGCAAGATGCACCTGGAACTGGAGAAGACCGATCCCATCCCCCTGTTGGGCGGCAGCCTCTCCATCGTCAAGGAGAAATCGCTGGCGCACCGGATCAGCCTGAAGCTGGAAGTGCCTGAAGAGATGGCGCCATGCTGGCTGGATCCGCGCAAGCTCAAGCAGATCGTCTACAACCTGCTTTCCAATGCGGTCAAATTCACGCCGGAAGGCGGCGCGGTCACGCTGCATGCCGGCGTGGTGACGCGCGAGGCGGCATTACAGCGGGCGGGCGACCTGCCCGAGGTGCGCACCCCGCTTCCCGAAAACATCGATGCCTTCCTGCAGATCGACGTGTCCGACAGCGGCATCGGCATCGAGGCGGACGACATGGCGCGGCTGTTTCAGCCTTTCGTCCAGATCGACAGCTCGCTGTCCCGCCGTTTCGAAGGAACGGGGCTGGGCCTGGCGCTGGTGCGCAAGCTGGCGGAGCTGCATGGCGGCGGCGTGCGGGTGGCCAGCCTGCCCGGCCGCGGCAGCCGCTTCACGGTATGGCTGCCTTACCGCGACACGCCCGGCGAAGCGGACAGGCAGGCCATCCTGGTCCGGCCCGATACCACGCCGGTGGTGGTGGAAGCACCGCGGGTGCTGGTGGTGGAGGACAACAACCAGGCGGCCGATCTCATCCGCATGCAACTGGAGGCCAACGGCTGCGAGGTCATGCGCGCGGCTTCGGCCCAGATCGCGCTCGCCATGCTGAACGAGTCGCCGTGGCCTGACCTGATCAGCCTCGATATCCTGCTGCCCGACATGGACGGCTGGGAGCTCCTCGCCCGGATCAAGCAGAACCCCCAGTTCGCGCAGACCCCCGTCGTCATCATGTCGATCGTCGCCGACTGCAGCAAGGGCTTCTCGCTGGGGGCCGCCGAGGTGCTGCAAAAGCCCGTGTTGAAGGATGGCCTCGATGCCGCGCTGGAGCGGCTCGGGCTTGGGCGCACCGACGAAGCCGGCGAGCCGCGGACCATCCTGGTCGTGGACGACGATCCGCACGCAGTCGAGCTCGCCATGGCCTACCTGAGATCCTTCCCCTTCAAGGTGCTGCAGGCGTCTGGCGGGGCCGAAGGCATTTCGATGGCGAAAACCCATTTGCCCAGCCTGATCATCCTCGACCTGATGATGCCGGAGGTAAGCGGCTTCGAAGTGGTGGAGGCGCTCGCCGCGCATCCCGAAACAGCCAAGATCCCCATCCTCGTCCTCACTGCCAAGCTGCTGACGGCGGAAGATCAGCATGCGTTGAACGGCCGCGTCACCCAGATCATGGAAAAGTCGGATTTCAACCAGCGCCGCTTCATGAGCGAAGTGTGGCGGGCGCTGGGTCGCAGGCAATTTGTCCCGCTGTAGTAGGCATCAGGGGAGTGCATGATTTTGGGTAGTTGACTGTCTCTTGTTCGGCCTAAGCGGTCTTACGCCGACCCAGGCAAAGGTGTCCGCTTATGCCTTTTGAGCGGTCGGATGTGTGCGGGCGATTTAAATAGGTTCGCCTCGTCAAAACAAACTCGACACGTGGCCTGCTTTGTATGGACTTCGTTAGTTTGAGTGAACAGATTTGGGTTTGCTTTCAATGTTATGGCGAAGCGATCGTGCCGCAATTGGGTCGAGTGTTCCTAATTGGTTGATAGCTTGAAGCGCGGCCTCCCTGTCACCTTGAGCCAGATCAGCTTCTGCCAATCTGCGCCAAATAATTGGATCCCGCGGGGCGATACGGATTGCTTGCTCGAGGTGCTTACGGGCATTTCCGGGCTGCATCATCTGTGTGAAGGCTTCGGCCATATACAGGCGTGCGTCGAGGGAATTAGGCGCTAACTTGATAGCATGGTCCAATGCTTGAATCGCCTCTCCCAATTGGCCCTGGCGCATTTTTGCTTCACCCAGATTGACCCAGGCGTTGGTGAAGTCCGGTTTCAGCCGGATTGCAGTTTCAAACGCTTTCACCGCCTCATCGTAACGCCCAAGCTTGAGCAGGGAATAACCCTTGTTGCTCCAGTTCTCTGGAATGCCGGGGTGAAGGGCGATAGCTTGCTCCATGTATTCCAGCGACGTGGCGTAATCGCCACGTTTGCCATAAACGGTAGCCAACACAAGCAGGGCGTTGACATCGGTAGGATCAAGGTTGTAAGCACGTTGCCCCGCAATCTTGGCATCGTCCAGCTTGCCTGCATTGACACTGGCACTCGCCAAGCCGGACCAGGCCACGATCTGGTCCGGCTGGATCACGGTCGCTTGCCTCCAGGCAGAGGCCGCACCGGTAAAGCTGCCTTGCTGATAACGGACTGAGCCCAAGCCCAGCCAGAAATTCACATCTTGGGGATTTAATTCGATCAGTTTATTGAAACTCTGTTCAGCGTCGGCGTAGTGCTTGAGGCTTATTTGAACGGTGGCGAGAGAAGACCAGGCCATGATAAGACGGGGATTCAGTCTGATGGCCTTGCGCAAACAGACTTCTGCCGCATCGAGGTTGCCCAGCTTGCCTTGCGACCAGCCTTGATAGGCCCAGGCTTCAGCCGATTCGGGATTAAGCTCTACCGCCTTGCGCCAAGCCTTGTCCGCTTCGGCTAAACGTCCACCCCTCTGCTCTGCCACCCCCAAGGCGATCCAGGTGTCCGCGTCATCAGGCCGGGAAGCGGTGCGCGCGCCCAGTAATTCTGCGGCCTCGGTTCTTTTGCCTTGCTCCAGCTGCAATCCGGCCAGCGCCTTGTTTAGATCGGCATCATCCGGATTCAGGCGCAACCCTTTGCGATATGCCTTTTCCGCGCAGGCGAGATCTTTCCTCTTGGTGCAGACGATTCCGACCATCTTCCAAGCTACGGGATTGCCGGGATTTAGACGAGCAGCAGTTTCATAGGCCGTTTGCGCAGCGTCCATCTGACCGCTGTTGATTTCAACGTCACCGAGCACGAGCCATGCTCGCGGGTCTTGCTGGTAGACCATGGACAAGGCGCGCTGAGCGAATTCGCGAGCTTCGGTGAATCGCCCTTGTTGGGTCAGAATTATGGCTTGGCTGCCTATTGCCGAGGCCAGGTGAGGATCCAACTTGGCCGCACGCTGGTAGTCCAGCATCGCTTGCTTCAATTGCCCTTGGTTTTTCAGGGCATCCCCACGGTTGATGAGTGCCAGAGCGGAAGTCGGGTAGGCAGCCAGCCAGCGGTCCGTCCATTCCTTAAGCGCTGGCCAGTTTCCTTGCCCGGACAACTTTCCGGCTTCGGTGAGCCAATCGGGGTCCGGAACGGGCTCTGGGGCAGAGGAGCTGGTTGCCTGAGCACGTTTCTCCAACTCTTCCAGCCAATCAGTGGGCAGGGCAATATTAAAATTCTGTCCGTAGCTGAAAATGCTGGTGGTCAGCCCGACCAGTCGGCCTTGGGCATCGAACAGGCCGCCCCCACTTGAGCCTGGCGACAGGGGTGCGCTGGTGTAGAGATGGGAGTCGTGTTCCATTTGTGGCAAGGCAGAAACGAGTCCGGAGCTGACCGTCAGCTCAAGGCCGAGAGGGTTACCCACCGCATAAACGGTTTCCCCGACCTTCAGGTCCGCGCGCTTACGCAGCGTGGCCGGTTTGGCCGACAGGCCGGGCACGCTCAGTAGGCAAACATCTCGTGGCAAATCGCTGCGCTGGAGATTTGCTTTCAGTTTCTTCCTTTGCCAGGTCACCTCGATGCCTCGGGCCTCATCTACGACATGACAGTTGGTGGCAACTTGTTCAGGTGCGACGACAACACCACTCCCTTGATTCTCGGGTTGGTTGTGTTCGTCGCGTGTTTCGATCGTGACCACTGCTGTCCGGGCCTGTTCGAATACCTTTTCGGCTTCTCCTGCCCATGTGGGTGACACAGCACATAGGGTAAGGAGAGGAAGTGCACAGACAAAACTGATGGTGGCCGAGTTCATGGTTGTGCCTCCATAGGAAACACAAAGTCCCGGTAGAACTGCTCGGCACGCACACCATCAAGTCCGCGTAGGCGCTGGTAAACACGGTGTACGTCATCCGGCCGATCGGCGTACGCGTACGTCTCGCCCAAGGCCTGCCATACTTTGGCCTGATCGGGTGCCAGACGTAATGATTGCTCGAGCGCTTTGATGGCCTCCGCGTAGTGTCCTGATTTTGCCTGGACAAAGCCGATCTGGCGCCATGGGAACGGGTCGTTTGGATATTTTCCGCTGAGTGCCTCGAACAGGGTGAGGGCTTCAGCCTCTTGCCCATCATCTTTCAGCATGACCCCCAGTTCTCCTTGATAAGAAAACTGGTTTGGCTCTAACCTGACTGCCTCGCGCTGAGCAGCGATCGCCTCGGGATACAGGTTCAGCTGGTAATACGCGGTGGCAAGTTGTTCCCAGGCCCAGTCGAGCCTGCTGGGGTTAGCTGCAATGCCGCGTTTGAGCGCTTCGATAGCGAGTCCATACGCACGTAGTTGAACGAGTACCGTGCCACGCCAGACATGCGTGTCGCCACTGTCCGGTGCGATCAGTGCGGCGCGATCTGCTGCTCTCAGCGCGCGGTTAGAAAGCCCAATGGAATAGTAGGCCTGAGCAAGGCGCAACCAGTAATCCGGACGTTCCGGCCCTATTTCAGTTAAATGGGCTGCGGCTTGGCGTGCGCTTTGGAAATCGCGGCGACTGGCGGCATTGTCAAACAACCGCTCCCAGGATTTGGCATCGACAGGATCAAGTTCGACTGCTCTAGTGAACGACTTCTCGCTTGCATCGACATGGCCCAATATCTGTTCGGTGACGCCCTGTGCGAACCACAGATCGGCAGTTTCCCGGTTCTGCTCGATGGCCGCCTGCAGCACGTCCAGAGCCTTTTCAGCCTGATTAAGGCGAAGCTGGTTCCGTACCAAGGCAAGGGTGATAGAAACTGAGGCTGGCATCCGGGCCAGGGATTTTTCATAAGCATCGACCGCACCTGACCAGTTTTGCCCCCCCTCGCTTGCCAATCCCAACCAGAGCCAGGGTTCATAATTTTCGGGTTGTTGACGCGACCAGTCCGTTGCAAGTTCGGCCAAGGCCTTCCAGTTTTCAGCATGAGCTAGGCTTGCAGCCTCGCTCTGCAATTTTCCTAATGTGTTGGACAATCCGGCACGCTCAACAATCTGCGGTAGCCAGGCGGCAGGGGCGGCAAAGTTGATGTTCTGACCATCCCGCTTCCGATAGTCTGTCATGCCCAGCAAGCGACCATTCTCGTCAAACAGGGCGCCCCCCTCGGATCCCGGAGCAAGGGCGGCTGTGGTCTGTATCCAAGACTCGCCACTAATGTCACGGATGCCTGACACCAGGCCTTCAGATAAGCTAAGCCCCAATCCCAAAGCGTTGCCGATGGCATAGACGCGCTGTCCGACGCGTATCTCTTCAAAGGGGACGATGTTGAGTTGGGCGGTGCGCAGTCCTGGTACATCAAGTCGGCAAAGATTCCGCGATTCATCGCGTTGACGGGGGTATGCCGAAAAAACGTGACGATCCTGAATCACCACCCATTTGTCTGCTCCGCTAAGCAAATCGCATTGGGTGACGGCGACATCATTACCTAATGACGTCGCGCTAGCTTGCAGTTGAATCTTGCCTTGTGCATCCAGACCTTCAAGCACGAGAACGTTGTGGCTGGAACGGTTGTAGATATCGTTCGCAGTGGAAGCCTGAAGGTCTTGAGCAAAAAAACTCGCCATCACGATGAACGTGATACGCAACAGAGAGATCCGCTTCATTGGCTCTTGGCCGCGAGATCGACAAGCTTGTTGGTCATGCGGGTCATGGCCTCAACCATGGAACGCTGTATGGCGTAGCCAAGTTGTCTCGAGAGCCAGCCCATGGGCTCGTTTTCGTGAGCATGCACATATCCTTCCAGATCATTCGAGTCAATTTTTCGGCAGGCATATAGCGTGAGCAGTAGAAATTCATTGGGCGCATTGGCATCGATTTGCTCGCGTAACTTGGCCAGCTTGGTCTTGCGGTCCGCTTCCGCCAGCATGCGCCCTAAAGTCTTGCTGACCATTTCGTAACGCGTGTCCGCGAGAATGCGCGAGCTACCAGTGGCAGCGTCCAGTCGCTGAATTAATTGCACCCTGCTCGGGTCGGGCGGGTGCCTCTGAAATCCATTGGCATAAGCAACTAGCGCTTGCGGGGTCGTGCGCAGGCTTTCCACTACCATACGATGGGTGACCTTGAGATAGACCGGATCTTGCATGGCCGCAACAGCTGCAGCCAGTCGCTCCTTGTCGCCGCTAGCGGCCAGGGCGCTAGTGAGTTCCGTCGCTATGCGACGGCCGTCTACCGCGTCCTTGAGCACTTCCAAAAGCTCAGCATGCTGGCCCTTGCTTAATTTCGCTACGCGGGGATCCGAGGCCACCTCCCGATCGAGGCTCTTGCCCATTCCCTCTAAGGCTTCTCGTGTTCCGGACAGGTTAATGGCTTGTGCAGCCAAATCGTCTAGCTCGTCCGCTTGCGCAACAGGCGCGCCTAGCAAGAGGGCAATAATCGCCAAGCAGAGAATTCGAAAAGAGTTTGGCATGGCGGGCAGCACTATTAATGCAACCCAACGTACGCTTTGCACGCACGAATGCATCCCATTTGACATCGTCCCCTCCTCTTTGCGTATCGTTTTGAATTGTTTCTTTGTTCTTCCGCGGGGCGGCTCGCGGGCGTTGCGCGGGCCATTATTTTTCTCGGACTGTATTTGAGGGTTTAATGATTTGTCAATTGCACCGACATTGCAGCAAGTACTTGCCGTCGGCCTTAACTATGGTGAGCAGGGGCAAAGCGCGGAGCAGGCTTAGGCGTTAAGTAAGTGGGCCGCTTGGTCTTTATTGTTGCGATCCTTCACCGTTACGAAACCGGCACTCAGATTCTGTATGGGGTTAACGTCTGCAACAGGCGCGACACCAGCCATTTAGCGGAGCCAATGACACCGACAACTTCGGCCGACCAGGCGACGGTCGGGTTCATCGTCATGACGGTCAGCGTTTCATCATGGGTAATCCCTGTCGAAACGCGGCGGATGAATCCGGTAATCCCGTCAGTTACCGCCGGATTTCACCGGCGGTACTGGACGCAATAGGCAAAGAAAAAGGCCATAATTCTTGAAGAATTATGGCCTTCTTTTGGACCACCAGGGATCGGAATCTGGTGGTGGGGTGGAACCCTGCGCCAAACCTATGTAACTCAGCGCCTTACGACCGCTGCGAACTCCTGCGGAAAGGTGCGGAATCCAGCCCCAACTGCCGATAATCCTAGCAGTTCTGCCCGGCCGAGGTCACCAGCCAAGTGCATCAGACAGGACGCCAGTTCGATTCCATTTGCGGAATTGAACCCGCGTCCGCATCGACTCACCCGACCTTCGATCAGGCGGTGACGAACCGCTCCCGAAATGCTCGCCGGCCCTGGTCGTAAGGCACAGGGTTGGTGGCGTGCGGGACCGGCGCGCTTCTGTCGCCGATGAGGTAATTGATCCGGTAGGTGCAGTTGCCGGATGGGTGCAGCATGCCGCCAATCACCCGATCGGGTTTCAGGGCCCGCTCCTGCATCAGACGATCCAGTACCTTCTGGACCTGCGGCCCGAGCCCGACGAACACGGCATCCTTCAGTTCCTCGACCTCCGCCGCGAAGTTTTCCAACAGGTACTTCCTCAGCAAGGGATGCTTGGTCATGTCCGGTGAGCCACGGTAATCGTCGTCCTTGATGAATACCGGATAGCGCAGCAGAGAGGTGGTCTGCACCAGGTGGCGCGACGTGGAGAACAGGTCGGCCGAATCGGTCAGGCCGAGCCACTTGTGGAAGCCCCAATGGTTGAGCTGGTTGATGAGGTTGCTCCGCAACGGCTCGCCACTGAATGCGCCGACGCTCTTGGCGGCCTGGATCGCTTCCGTGCTGGACTTGCCGGCGTGAAGTGCGCGCCGCGCCTCGTTGTTTGCATTGACCATCTGGGTGGGGCCCGGGGTGATCCCGACCAGAACGATCCGCGCACTGGGGTTGATGTACTCGAACGGCGCGTAATAGATCTTCACGTCGCCGCTTGCGTCCATCAATAGGCGCGGGTCGCGCACCACTGGCGGGCGCGGATCGCAGAGGACCGGCGCAAACTTCTCGATCAGGCTGGATCTCACTATTGCGATGCCCCTCTGAAATTCGTGCAGGTCGCCGCCGTGCCGACAACCACCAGCAGGGACTTCGCTCTGCTCATGCCGACATAGAGCAACTCCTCGCTGCGTGCCAAATCGATCGTATCCAGGCCCCAGAGGATGACGACCGGCGACTCAAGCCCTTTGAAGCGCTGAATCGTGTCGATCAGGACGGTGTTGCTACCTCGAATGCCCTCTTCGAGCCAGATTGCCGGTTTGGGCAAGGGGAGCCGCCGCAAGGTCGCGTAGTAGTCGGCCTTGCGCAATGCATCCGCAATCAGGACCGTGATGTCACCGGGGGCAACTCCCTGACGAGCAACAAGATCAACAATTCGTGCATTGATCTTCGCGGCCTGAGCATCTCGACCAGGCGACGCGTCGAATTGGACCTCATCGCCTTCGATATCAGGGGGGCTGACTGGCACCCCTTTGTAGTGCTTGTACGCAGCCAAATGAATCGGCGCGGTGTTCCGGCAGTTCGTCGTCAGCGTGAACGGTTCATCGCGTATCGGAAAGGTGCCTGCGCGCGCATAAATATTCTGGTTGTCGTCATAGAAGACATACAGCGGGCTTCGTTCGTAGTCGGATAGCAGAAGCTCTAGTGGGACCCAGAACTCCTCGCGAAAATCCTGTCCTTCATCACACACGATTGCGTCGTAGCGGTCCGGAAGGACATCAAGGGAGTAGGCGAAAGCATTGGGCAGTTGTACGTCGTAGAGGTCTTTACCCGGGTATGTCACTTTCGCTTCCGTAACGAGATCCCGCCCCGAAGCCTGATTTGCTAGCTCGACCTGTCGATGGCAGAGCTGATGGAAGCTCATCACGTCCAGATTGCTCGTCCCGGCACACATGCTCGACAGGTGATCGGCCAGTTGTCTGTTGTAGCAAGTGAGCAGTGTTTTGAAACCTTCCGAGGCGAGGCGGCGGGCCTTTTCGAGCGCCAGAACGGTCTTGCCCGTGCCGGCACCGCCACTGACTGCGACCCTTCGGTGAGAGCGCAGGAAATCAAGAACTCGCATCTGGTCCTTTGTGAGAACCAATCTGCGTGCCTCCTGCTCGGCGAGGCGCGACGCCACAAGCGGCGCCACGACGAAAGATCTCGCGAATACCTCGCGAACCACGTCAATGCCGCGACGGCCGATGGGGGTGAAGCTCCCCGCGTCGTTACCCCAGTAAGCGAACGCGCTGTCGATCCACGCCTTTGGCTCCAGAAGAGTCTTCGCCGAACCGATCAGTACAGCAGGCATGTCCGGGCGGCTAAGTACGTTCGTGTCGCCAACGTCGGGAAAGAACACCGCGTGGCCACGAAGCACATTTCCAAGGGAAAGATCGTGCCATCGGGGGTGCTCATTCAGTTTCGATCGAATCGAGTACTTGGCCCTAAGTGCCTGGCCGATCGGATTGTTGATGGGGTGCTTCTGCTGATGGCGGTCCACTGAAAACCAATCGCCGCTGGCTGCGTCAAAACCTACTCCGCCGCCTTTCACCTCAATGCACAGATAGCCGTGATCGGGATGGCAAACCAGGAAGTCGGTTTCCCCATCCTTCGCTTGTTCCTCTTCTCGTCGCAGTATCCACCCGACCTGAAACAAGACGACGTAATCCTGGGGAAGCTTGTCCCTCAATGCTCGGTAGACTTTCGCCTCTGCTTGCGATGGCAGGTCATTAAGTTGCGCCTCTGAGAGATCAGGAATCATTGTCGTCATCGGCGTCTTCCACAATGCGCATGCGATGCAAGTTCAGGGTCACGTTAGGCGTCGCTTGAGACTTTCCATCAAACAAGATCGTCAGCAGCTTCGTGTTTCCACGAGAAACAACATCGCGAATCGTCCCCGCCCCCATGTCTTGGTGATGAATCCGAACACCAGGCGCAAATAGCGACGAAGGATCGGCTCGCTCCTCTGTCACTGCATCCCGCCAGTTGCCGTCGAACATGAATGACGTGACTTGAGTGGCTGGACTGCGGATGGGGTGAACGCGAATGTGTTCTGGATCAGAAACAAACTCAACTACGTACAGCCAGTAGCGGTCACCGTAATCCTGGGCATTGCTGAACTGGAGCCGTGAAAGACCGACGCCGGTCTGGTTCCACTCACCGTTGACGCCTTTTACTTCGATGAACCGATCTTCGCCAGTAAGCGGGTTACGACTGATGATGTCGTACCCAGGATGCGTTTGTGCCATCTGCTCTGCGACGCGGCCCCGTTCCTTCTCATAGGCGCACACGGCGCTGCGGGCCACAACTTCGACGGCCAGGTTGTGCTCCGATGGATTGTCCTGGTCATCCGTTTCCGATTCGCCCTCTTGCTTCTGCCGAACATAGGAAAGCAGGCGTCGATCCCACTGTTCTTTGTGCTTGGGACGGGATTTCTTCGCGCGCCGCTCGCCTTCACCGGGGCCTTTGTTGCTACCGGCGCCAGTTGCGGAACCATTCCGTTCGGTGGCGCCCCGGCGTGGGCCGCCGGATTCCGCCCCACGCTCGGGTCGCTCTGCTGACTCTCCTCCCGGCGGGGGCGTTGAGGTATCGGGGTGCTGATTTCCGGGTTTGCCTCCAGGAACGACGCCGGCCTGTTCGCCAGAATCATCAACGGAGGTAGGTGCTGCCCCGGTTTCCTCGTAGTTGTCTGGCTCCGCTATGCCGCCCATCTCATCGAGGTCCGGCGACGTAAGGTCTTCCGTGTTCCCGCTCCCAGCCTCTGCATCTAGATAGGGAATGCCGGCATCACTCAATTCACGATGTGCTTCTTCTACCGCCATCCCCATGAGAGGACGCACGCTTAGGGTCAGCTTGGAGATTTCGCTGCCTGACTCCTCCGGCATCAACTGATGGAAGAGCGCATTAAGGACGTGTGCCCAACTCCGGTCGCCCACTGGACGGGCGAGAATCAAACGCCCGTTCTCGATATCGTAGAACGCCTGCGCCGAGGTGGGAGGCGCGAATGCTTGATCCCCTCCAACATGCACAGACGCTTGAATGCGGACAACGTCATGGCTGACAGCCTTCATCTCCGAAAGAGCGCTCCGAATCTTCTTTCTGACCGTTGTTGGCTTGTCATGAAGCAAACGGGCGAGGATGTCCATCCTGTCCATCAGCTTTTCGGCGAGCTGGGTTTCGTCGGCTTGTGGACCATCAACGAATTCGAGGGCAACCTGCGCGCTTTCACTCAGCCGTCTGACACCGACCTCTTCCACGAATGACCAAAGCTCTGGGACGGGTTTGCACAAGGCTTGGTCGAGTTCCCCGCCAAAGAATCCAGCATGCCACTCGCTGTCCTGGAGCAAGACTTCGTCCGGATGAGTGAGCTGGCCCCGCAAGTTCAAGATGGTTGGCGCCTCTTGCAGGCGTTGCAGGTCAGATGGGGTCAACTCCTCATTTTCATGGGCGGCAGCAACGCTGGCCAGGCAAACGTCATAGACCGCGCGGTCTGGACCTGTCAGTGGCTTGGACTGCTCGAAATACTCGCCGACGATGTCCAGCAGTATGTCAACGAAGTCGCGACCATCTGGTGCATTCTTTACCCCGATTGCATCGAAGAGCGGCTTGAAGGACTCGTAGTTTCCAGGGATCGTGTATGCATAGCGGCCGAGTTGTTGCGGCACCCAGTACAACTGATTCGGACGAACGAACGTCTTTTGGCTCTCGACGTAGATGCACCGTGAGCCAGCGAGTGCCGCAATGAGCGGGTCTGATCGTTGAGCGCGCTCGTTCAACACCTGATACGTCGAGACGTGGGGCTGCACGCCCGCCGTGACGCAGTGCTGTAGATGGGCGATGACGAGCCGGGTCTCCGGGTTGATGGAAACATCAAGCTCCTCCAACAACTCGGTTTTCAGTCGTGCCGTAGTTCGGAAGTCAAGGATGTTGGCTTGAGATCGGAAAGCGTCGGCACGGTAAGGCGCATAGAGAGAATCTGCTGTGTGCCACTCTTCGGAATCCCCATCTGCGGGGAAACAGGCGGCTCGCCGAAGATCCGCGATGGCATCCTGAACGACCTTCTTCTCTTTCCAATCGTCGTAGTTGTCGCACAGGACATAGAACGCCTCGCTGCTCGCACGCTTTGCGTCCTCGGTCGGCAGGTACTGCTCGGCAATGGACAGCATGCGATCGACAAGGTGTCTGGCGATCGGCGACCGTCGGATTCCCAGGCTGTCGATGAACGTGTGTACTGATCGCGTATTGGGAATGCGGCTGGCGTCCAGCCAGAGGTGGAGTGCGTCTCCAAGAACCTTCACAAGGTCGTCAGCGCGGCGGTACGTGTTGACCGGGCGCGACCAGCCTCCATCCTGCGTGGGCACGATCGGAAGCGATCCCAGCAACCGACGGATGTCATCGTCGTTTACAAGCGCAGGGTGATTGGCGAGCTCGCTGATGAGTCGTGTGTACTTGGTTGCGTCCAGCGGGCCGTCGTCGTCGAAAAACGTCGGCAGCACGGTCTGCACGAACGCCTCGATCGTTTGCGTCTGTACCGCCAGCTTTGTCGATAGGAATTCCCGGGCTGATTCGGTGAGAACGGATGTGTCCAGCAAATCCGCCTGACCGGTCGGGTCGGTAAAGTTTCCTGGCAGAAGCGCTTGAGTGGCCTTGACCAGCCCACGGCTCGACTTCCAGATGGGCAGGCCGCGTAGCTGCTGATAGACCGTCTTTACTGCGGCACCCTGGTGGTCGAGGTCTGCGAACAACGAGTACAGGTCGCGCAGGTCCTTCTGCTCGACGCTAATGACGTCTTCAACCGGCTCGGTGCTGCACATCGAACTGATGTGCGATACCACCACGCCAAGGTCGAGGAGTTTTATCAGCCGGGTGATCTTGGGGAACCCCGAAAGAAGACGGGAGGCGATCGCGAGCTTGGGTAGCAGGACCGCAATGCGATCAGCTTCCAGCGCGACCGGTGCGGCATAGGACTGATTGATGGTTACCGCGAACAGGTCCTCGGTGACCACAAACGGCAAACCCAGCAGGCGTTGCACGGATGGGTTTGTACTCGGATTCGCCGCCCCCGCCTCAGGCAGTAGGTCGTTGATGATGCTCCACAGGGGCCGATAGAAATGCTCCAGCTTCTGTTCGTCGACCTCCGTAGCTCCTGCCACCTGCTGAGCCATCGCCGATGCCAACAGCGCAACCAGCCGTTCGAGGGTCAGAATCGGGGCCCCCAGTTGGTTCATCGCCGTTTGAAATGGTCGCAGGTCTTCCGCAACGAGCCTGCCCCCGACCTCCAGCAGTGCCTTTGCCTGGTGTTCATTCAGAGGGCTGCGAGGCAGGAATACGCCGCTGGGACGCTGAAGACTGCCGTCCTGTGCCACCGCAATATGTGCTCGTGGTGCGGTGGCCTTCAGTTGTTCCCAAAAGTGCTTGAAACACAGCGGATGACCTGACGGCTTGGAGGAGAGGTCGTATGCCCGGCCAAGGATCTGCCACAACTGGTTGGGGCCGACCATTTTCAGCAGGCCTTCTGGGTCTCGGGCCAGCTCAGCCGCTGCGGCATCGATGAGCATCTCGTTCCAAGCCTGCTCGTGCTGGTGCCCTGCAAATATCACCGCTTTGCGATCAGACTCGGGGAAGAAGTCTGCGTTGATATGCAGGGGAAGCCCAGTCAACTGTTCGGTGGGCAAGAATGCGTAGAGAAAGCCCTCGGACAGCGGCTCCGGATCAATTCGCAGTCCTATGCTTATCTTGGTGCTTCGATGAAGTGTCTCCAGCCTGGGATGCGTCGCGTAGAGACTCTGAGCGGCATCCGCTGCGTCAGCGCGAAGGATGTGCCAGTGCTCAACTTCGCCGCTTGGCCTGAAGCTGACGATGAGATCCGAGCCTTCGCTTCTATCGAGGTCGCAGGCCAGCAGGAGTTGTCCATTTCGCCACACCTCAGCCTTTCGGACATGGCGAAGAAACAGCAGGCTCTTGCGTAGAACAGTCTGGAAGTCGTCTGCGAGCTGATCGATGTGGGCGGGGCTGACGTGCGAGACCCCGAGCGCCAGCCGCGCCTCAGTATTGGGATCGCTCGCCCAAGGCAGAAAGAAAGACGTGCCGTTTGGTTCTTCGAACGCCTCGATGAACCATTGCCCTCGCTCGGGGTAGAGCGCCAGCTTGATGCCTGACGAGCGGATCTCGGGATGGTCTGTAACCTGGTAGGTAGAGACGAAGCCGATGCCAAAGCGACCAATATTTTCGCCACGGGAGAGTTTCCCGCCGCTGCCGACATCGGTTATGCGGTGGTAATCACATTTGTAGTTGCCCTCAGCAAGAGACGCACAAGGCTTATCCAGATCGCCGCAGTACGTGAACTGGCCGCTGTTGCGCACCAGCAAGCCGGTGTCCGTGATGTCGAATACGATCTCTTCGGCTTTCGCGTCATCCGCATTTTGGATGAGCTCCAGCGCCATCACGTCGTAGCCCTGCAGCCCCGCCAGGTGGCTCCGGATGTTGCCGAGGAGGTTGGCGGTGTATGAGCCGCTTAACCTGGGTTGGGCTGCCTGATCCATTCGTGCTCCCGGGGTCATTAAGGGCGGTCTTTCAGGTGGCCGCCTGCACCCCGCTCAGCCTGAAGCCGGGTCGTTGGCTCGATCATCCGATGCCCTACCATTTATCTGTTCAAATATGCACAAGTTTGCCGTATCCTTGCCAAGATTACCATCACAACTGGTGCAAGCCGCTAGAGCGGGTTAGGACGCGATGAAAGACGAGACTGGCGAAATATTCACGCTCGACGACGTGGCTGCCTACCTCAAGGTGGGCAAGCGAACTGTCTATCGCTTGGCCGCAGCCAAGAAGATCCCGGCGTTCAAGGTAGGCGGCACTTGGCGGTTCTCGCGGGCGGACATCGACGCATGGATCAAGCAGCAGTCGATGGAAGGCCTCGACACCGGGCGTGAAGATGATGGCGTGGCCAAGGGCCAATCGAATGATGGGGGGCGAAAGTAATGCTGGGACTGACTCTACGAGAAGAATTTCGGGGCAAGCGCCTCAAAGGGACAGCCATTGAGCTCTCCAACGATACGAACACCGGCGCGACCCAGATCGCCGCCAAGGAGTTCCTGGAGATCACGTACCCCACCCACGACCTGCTGAAAGGGATCGAGGCCGTTGGCCCGAACCAGGGACGTCCGGTGGTGGTAATCGGTGAGCGTGGCCTCGGTAAGTCGCACCTGATGGCCGCGCTGTACCACGCAGTGAACGACGCCACCTCCACGGGCGCTTGGCTGAATTCCTGGGCCACGACGCTGGGTGATCCGCAGATTGGCAAGATTGCACTGCGCAGCGGGATGCTGGTGATCGGCGAGAGCCTGCACCGCCAGCGCTACAAGTTCCTGTGGGATCTGCTGTTCGAAAGGCATCCGCACGGCGATTACATCAAGGGCAAGTGGGAAGGCATGGGGGCGGCCAAGACCGACATCCCATCCGACAAGCTGATCCTCGAGCTGTTGCAGCACACGCCGACCATGTTGCTGCTCGACGAATTTCAGACCTGGTACGACGGCCTGACCAACACCAAGCAGTACCCCTGGAAGAACTGGGCCTTCAACTTTATCCAGATCCTGTCCGAGATCGCGAAGGAGCGTCCGGACTTGCTTGTGCTGGTGATCTCGGTACGCAACGGCGGCAGCGACGCCTATCAGCAGGTACATCGTGTCAATCCGGTCGCCATCGACTTCAAGGCAGGTGGCAACGCCGAGCGCATCCAGCAGGATCGCCGACGCATGCTGCTGCACCGTCTGTTCGACAATCGTCTTCAGATCGCGCCGGCCAGCATCGAAGCGCTGGTTGCCAAGCACGTCTCCGAGTATTTCCGCTTGCTGGATGTCCCGTCGTCCGAGCAGGACCGCAAGCGCAAGGAGTTCGCCGAATCCTGGCCCTATGCGCCGCACTTGCTGCGGCTGCTCGAAGAGCAGGTGCTGATCGCCACCGACGCGCAGGAAACACGCGACATGATTCGCATCCTGGCCAACCTCTACAAGAGTCGTGGCGAGTCTGCCCCGGTACTCACCGCTGCGGACTTCCGGCTGGACGATGACACATCAGGCATCGGTGCGCTCCTCGACTCGGTGTCAAACGAGCATCACCGCTCGCTGCGGGCCAAGGCCCAGCAGAACATCATCTCGGTCACCGAAGCCGTACCCAATCACGCCAGCCTGTCGCCGCATCTGCAGGAGGTTGTGGGAGCGTTGTGGTTGCGCTCGATCGCGGTCGGCAATCTTGCCGGCGCCGAGCCCGCCGCCCTGCAGGCCGACATTACGCGCGACAAGTCCATTGATGACAACGCTTTCCAGGTGGAGCTGGCGACCATTGTTGAGAACAGCTTCAACATCCACCAGGATGGTCCGCGTCTGGTCTTCCGCGAGGAAGAGAACCCGCAGGCCAAGTTGATGGCCTGTGCGCGTAACGACAAGCTCTTCTCCGATGGTTCGGACCTGGCGCAACTCGCCAAAGAGGTCCGCTACGTAATCGGTGGTACTGAGGAGGTGGCGAAGACCTTCCGTGTAATCGCGCTGCCGAAATCCTGGCTGACGGACCCGTGGACGGCGCTTGATGAATCCGAGCAGCCCGAGCGCTGGGACGATCGCCTGCCGATCCTGGTATTGCCGGAAGAGCCGGACAACCTCGATCAGCGCCTCGGCCGTTGGATTAAGGATCACCTGCAGAAACGCCGCAACACGATCCGTTTCCTGCTGCCGCGCTCCGGCTCGTCCAATGCATTCCAGGACCGCGACCTGCTGGTCTTGGCCCGCGCCGAAATGAAGGCGCAGGAATGGAGCAGCCAGAGCCCCGAGTACAAGAAGCTCCATACGAAGTACCAGGGCGAACTGCGTGACATCCTGAAGAAGCGCTTCGACCGCTTCGCCGTGTTGCATCGCTGGAACTTTGCCGATCCAGCCCAGTGCAAGTTCAGCGTCGAGAGTTTGAAGAAGCAAGGCGCACAGATCCCCGAGGGCATTGAAGAAGCGCTGATCAACGATCTCTTTGTACCCGAGGACTTTGAAGACCTCGTACTCGAAGCGGCGGCCGATAACTCGGCGGTCGGCAAGCTGCTGCGCGAGCTGCAGGAGCCGCGCCCTGCGGGCCAGGACTGCATCCCCTGGCTTGGCGAAACCTCAATGAAGGAGCGCATTCTGCGGCTCTGCGCTCGGGGCAGGATCGCCATCAACCTGCGTGGCCTTGAGTACCTGCAGGCTCAGCCGGGTGAAGACGAGGACACAGCGTGGAAGCGCTTGCGTCCCAAGCTCTCCTACACCGGTCGGCAGCTCGACGAGGTGTTCCTGATGGAGCCCTCCGCTGTGCCGACCACCGGAGGCAGCACGCCTCCCGCATCGCCACCCCCTGGTGGCACTGGTGGTCTGTTCGGTGGTGGAGCAACGCCGACGCCGCCGGGCGTGAATGAGCCCCCAGCAGGCGGGCAGCCCACGCCCGTTCCGGGCGGTGGTGGGATCTTCGGCGGTGGCGCGTCCGGTGGTGGCAAGCCTCGGATCGCACTCAATAACCCGCCGACCTCACCTTTGAACCTCATCGGCAAGCTCGAAGGCTGGGGCATTGGCCCTGCAACGCCGGTCGCGGAAGTTTCGATCAAGGTGTCCGCTGCCACCGGAGCCCAACTCAAAGAACTGCTCAAGAAGCTGCCTGACGGCATGACTTTCGAGCTTAGCCTTGAGAAGGAGGACGACTGATGGCACTGGACGCCGGCGTACTGCACAACCTGACCAAGGGCTCAGCTGCCGATGCCTGGCGCGTGATCATAGACAAGGCTGTCGAGATTGCGTCCAAGCCACTGGCTGCAGGTAACGCACCCAGCGAAGTCACCAAACGCGATCGCGAGATCGGCGCGCTCGACCACTTTCTGTCGTCCAGCGGATGGGATCTCTGGCAAACGTTCGGCCAGCCAGAAATCAGCGGCGTTGAACGCACCTCGGATCGCTTGGCGCGCTGGTGGAGCGAGCCCTACAGCGCCAAGGCAGTGCTGATCCTCGACGGCCTCAGTCTGCGGGAACTGCCGTGGCTGATCCAAGGCGCCAAGGAGCGTGGTTTCACGCTACACGAGGTCACGGCCAACGCGTCCGAACTGCCCGGTGAAACCAACGAGTTCGCCCGGGCGCTGGGCTTTGGCAGCCGCAGCCAGTTGCAAAACAATGGCGGCGGCCTTGCCCATCGCCTGCAACCGACGCAAACCGAGTGTGTCGACATGCCCTGGAAGGACTGCGAGGGGCTGATCAACGGCACGCCGGGCGCAAAGAACTGGGTGTTCTGGCACCACTGGCCCGACAGCAAGGTGCATGACGGATCGGGTGCGGGCCAAGGCCTCGACATGCTGACCCGCGATGCCGCCGACCAACTCGGCAGCGATGACTTCTGGGCTTTCGTCGAGCGCCTGGCCACCGGGCGCCGGCTGGTCATCACCTCGGATCACGGCTACGCAGCTACCGGCTACTTCCCGGATGCGGATGGCGAGGTCGGCCAGTTCCTCAAGAAAACCTTCGCCAGCGGGCGCAGCAAGGCAGGCACGGGTGAGACTGGACCGTTTGTGCCGCCCGTGGCACTACAAATCAACAGCCCGCACGGCGCTCACCTCCTGGCCCTTGGCCGCTGGAAGTGGAAGAGCCAGGGCGGCTATCCGACGCTGACGCATGGCGGCCTCTCACTACTCGAAGTGTTGTCGCCCTTCGTCGAGCTCACAAAATAAGGAACGCCCGGTATGGCAACAAAAAAAGAACTGCTCGCACAAGAAGTTGCTAAAGCCGTAGGCGCTGGCAAGACGGTCGCCATGGAAACCGTCGACTTCAACGACCCGAACCGCCCCAAGACTTGCTTGGAGGTCGACTTCCCGATCCTGCCCGTCAATCAGGTGGCGATCATTGAAGGCAACGCGGGCAAGCCGATTTACCAGATGTCGAAGTGGTGGGCACGGCGCCGTTCCAGCGTGTTCCGCTCGATGTTGATCGCGGCAGCGACCAAAGCCCCTGAAGACAAATCACATGCCGCCAAGCTGGTCTGGGACAACTACTACGCCAACCACCAGAAGAAAGGCGCGTTCAAGCATTTGAAGGTGGCCGACATCTTCATGGGCGGTGGCACCACGCTGGTGGAAGGCTCCCGCCTCGGCATGCAGATGATCGGCAATGACCTGAATCCGGTCGCGTGGTTTGTGGTCAAGCAGGAATTGGCCAGTGTCGATCTGGATGAGGTGAAGCGCCTGCTCGCCGACATCGAGGCCGAGGTCAAGCCGCAGATCATGCCGTACTACTTCTGCGATGGTCCGAACGGCGAGAAAGGAACGTGGACGCACCTGCCAACCAAGAAGGTGATGCCTGGCGATTTCGATCCGCTGACGATCCCGCGTGACCAACGCAAGGATTACCGCTACGAAGGTCCGGAAACCATCTACACATTCTGGGCCAAGCACGGCCCTTGTCAGGTGACGGGTTGCGGGCATCGCACGCCGATCATGACAAGCCCGGTGATGGCGGTGAAGACCATCAGCGTGAAGCACTGGGAGCACACCTGCAGCAAATGCGGCGGCGAGTTCCACGTCGAGGAAGACGCGGCGCGCATGGCCCCGGATGCGCCCTTGTACGTCGCGCCGGATGATTACCCGTTCTCCGTGCTCGACCGCAAGAAAGGCGTGGTCTGCCCGCATTGCGGCCATACCGCAATGGTCAATCTCGGCAAGGGCAAGAACAAGAAGGTGGAATTGAGCCTGCTGGTGCATCCGCAATGGCTGGCGGGCGCTCCCAAGCAGGACGCGAATGGACAGGCCTACGGTGGCTCGGCGCAGGACGATGTGGTCGCGACCACGCGCTGGGATCAGGCACGCGCCGCGAAGATTCGCTTGCTGGAGGTGCGCGGCTCATTGCCGGACCAAGTGACCTGCCCGGAAACGAACATCACCTTCGCGCCTGAGAAGGGCACGGTACCGAAGAAGTCGAACTACGCCTGCTCGGCCTGCGGTACGGTGCAGGACGTGTTGACGACCATCAAGACCACGGGCAAAACCGGGCCGATGGCGGCCTATGCGGTTCAGGGCTACGCGCCAAAGCGCGATGCGGCCGGGAAACCCTACAGCGGGCGCTTTTTTGCGGCCTACGATACCGCGCACGCTCGGCAATATGACGCCGCACTGGCTGAATGGGAGGCGCGCAAGGACGCCGATCTGAGGGACTACTGGCCGCGCTCTGAGTTGGCCTACGGTTTCATGACCCACCACCTGCAAGGCGGTGTACCGAACCACGGCTTCACGCACTGGTGGACGATGTTCAATCCCCGGCAGTTGCTCATTCTCGCGCAACTGCTGAAGGCCATCATGAATGTCGGCTCCTACAGCTGGGCTTCGCGTGAGTACGTGCTGGGCGCTTACCAGCAATACCTGCGCAATCAGAATTCCTTCTGCTTCTGGGACAGGGGGTACGACAAGCTCGTGCCCCACATGAGCAACAACAACTTCCACCCCAAGAACAATGTCGTCGAGAACAGCGTCTTTCCAGTGCTTGGCCGTGGCAACTGGGCTTCTTGTAGGGAGGTCTTGATCGAGGGGCGCGAATGGGCAGTTACACCGTGGGAAGCTGTCAGCCTTGAAACGCTGAAACGGCGTGACCCTGCCTTAGCCTCGCAGCTTACTGGTAAGAGCGAGAAGGTCTATCCAAGCGATCCCGTCGGGGAAGTGGGCTTGTTTCAAGGCTCATCCACGGACCTAGCGCATGTCCCCACTGCCAGCCTCGATCTGGTGATCACCGATCCACCTTTTGGAGGGCTGCTGCACTACTCGGAGTTATCCGACTTTTTCTATGTTTGGCTTCGCCTTGCGCTGAAGGATAAGTACCCCGACTACTTCCGCGCCGAATACACGCCCAAATCTCTCGAGGCAGTCGCGAATCGAGCCCGTGAGCCAGAAGATCCAGACGGGTTCTATCAGCGCCTGCTCACGCAGTGCTGGCGCGAGGCGCATCGCGTGCTCAAGCCCGGCGGTATCCTGGCTTTCACCTTCCACCACAGCGAGGACGAGCCTTGGGTGGCAGTGCTGGAATCGCTGTTCGACGCCGGGTACTACCTCGAAGCGACCTATCCGATCCGCTCCGACGAAACCAAGGGCGAAGGCGAGTTTGGCTCCAAGACCATCGAGTACGACATCATCCACGTCTGCCGCAAGCGCACCGAAGAGCCCAGGCCCGTGAGCTGGGGCCGGATGCGCCGTGAAGTCATGGCGGATGTGCGGCAACTGCAGGCGATGCTGGAGAACCACGCCAAGGAAGGTCTGCCGGCAGCAGACATCCAGGTGATCCGGCGCGGCAAGGCGCTGGAGTACTTCTCCCGCCACTACGGCAAGGTCTATGTGGACGAGGGGCGCGCGATCTCGGTCAAGGATGCGCTGGTGGGTATCAACCAGCTGATCGACGAGGACGCCGACAAGGGCAAGGAAGTGCCGCCGGTCAATGCCGAGCCGATGTCGCGGCAGTTCCTGCGCACCTTTGACAGCAAGACGGAAATCGCCCGCGACCAGCTGCAGAAGTTTCTTCGAGGCTCGATCACCACACCGGATGAATTTGTGCAACGCGGCTGGTGCTCGGAGAAGAACAAGGTGTTCACGCTGGTTGATCCGCTCGACTTTGCCCGCGACTGGCAGGGCAAGCACAAGCGCAAGCTCACCTCCGACCTCGATCAGGCACTGGTGTTGATTGGTGCCTGCTTCGACGGCAGCGGCATCAACGCAGCGGACACATTGAAGAACGACAACTTCAAACCGCACGCCGCCTTGAAGGCGCTGTTGGAATGGCTGGGCCGGCGCGGCGCGACGCAGCAGACCCGTAACGCCGCATCCCGCGCGCTGTCCATCTACAACAACTGGGCCGCCTCGCATCAGCAGCAGGTGCAGCAGATGGCACTGTTCTTCGACGAGGCGTAGCCATGAAGATTCTGCAGGGAGATGTCTGGAAGCGTCGCGGGGTGAGCCTGCTGTGGGGTGGTGAGGCCCTGTCGGTGCTGGCGCAACCCCAGCAAGTGGTCTCGATCCGCCAGTTTTTCGCGATGGTCGGCCAATGGCCCGACGATCTTCCCTGCAACGACGGCAATACGCTGGTAGTGGCGGGGCTGGAGGGCTGCGTCGACCTGATGGACCCGATCGAGGGCGAGGCGTGGATGAAGTCCGACTTGCTGCCGGCGGTGCTCGCCTTCCAGGACGAGTACAGCCTGGAGGCCGCCCTGGTGTTCTGGCTGCCAACAGGCAAGAACCGGGTGAAGATGAATCGCGCCACCGAAGCCTATTCGTGGGTGTGCTCGGCCCCGCACAGCAATCAGCACCTCGACCTCGGGCGCATCCTGTGGGCGGGCGCTGAGGCCGATGTCGGTCGCATCATCGACCCCGATTGCACCAACAGTGACCCGGACGGCCCGGGGTGGATCGGCCTGCACCACCCGAGGCTGTCCTGATGGCGGTTGACGAAGTCTTTTCCCCCGGCGAGCGGATCACACATCACGAGTACGGCCAGGGGGTTGTTCTTGACGCAGCGCGAGACGGCTATCTGCGCGCATTCTTCGGCGTTGGCGAGCGCCGTGTCCCCGTCGGTTCGATCCGCCGTGAGCTGTCGCGCACGGAGCGCATCCTCCGTGCAGTGGACGGTGGCACGGATCGGGCGCGCAAGGCATGGCTGTCCTATGAGGCCCATGCGCTGCCGGTGATGGAAAGCGCGTCGGCGCTGACCTCCGCCAAGATCGACTTGCTCCCGCACCAGGTGGTGCTGACCCACCGCATTGCCACCGCGTCGCCGCGACGCTATCTGATCGCAGACGAGGTCGGGCTGGGCAAGACCATCGAAACCGCGCTCATCCTGCGGGAATTGGCCAGTCGTGGCGAACTCAAGCGAGCGCTGATGGTGGTGCCAGCCGGGCTCGTGAACAACTGGCACCGCGAACTCAATGAGGTCTTCAACCTCGACTTCGAGGTGTTCGGCTCGGAGGGCGACATCACCGACCGCAAGACCAATGCCTTCGCCAAGCACGACCGCCTGATCGCCAGCATCGACACCCTGAAGCGCCCGGCGCGTATCAAGCGTCTGCTGGATGCGCCGCGTTGGGATCTGGTGGTGTTCGACGAAGCCCACCACCTGACCGCCTACCGCACCGGCGGCAAGGTCAGAAAGACCGAGAACTACAAGCTGGCTGAGGCGCTGAAGGACCATTCGCGCGACCTGCTGCTGCTGTCGGCCACGCCGCACCAGGGCAACCACTTCCAGTTCTGGATGCTGGCACAGTTGCTGAATCCGACGCTGTTTGGCAGCCCGGAAGAGATGTTGGAGCACCGGCACAGGCTCAACACGGTGATGTACCGGCGCACCAAGGCGGATGCCTGCCAGCCGGATGGCTCGCCGCTGTTTGCGCGGCGCTGGGTGCATACCGAGTCCTTCCTCATGAACGAGGAGGAGCGCCGGTTTTACGAGAAGCTGCGCGAGTACCTGGAGGATGGCTTCAATCTGGCGCGTCGCCAGGGAGGCAAGGGGCAGGCGCTTGGCTTCCTGATGGCGATCTTCCAGAAGATCGCGGCCTCGAGTTTCGCTGCTGTGCGGCGGACGCTGAAGCGGCGTCTGCTGATGCTGACCCTGCACGAGGCCCTGCTGCGGGACAAGGACCTCGATATCGAGGGCCGAGAGCGTCTGATGGAGGAAGCCCGTGAGTTGATTCACGAGGAGTTCGGCATGCCACGCGACGCGATCGGCCGCAGCGAGGTGGATCGTGTGCTTGCAGACCTCAAGTACCGGCTCGTCAAAAAGCTGGATGAGGAAGCGCTGGAGCTGGCCTCCGACCCTTACGGCAGCGAATGCGGAGCCGTCCACGCCGAAGAAGCCGCATCGGCCGTCGTGGAGCTGCACCTGCCTGAAGAACGGCTGCGTATCGGTGATCTGCTCAAGGTCTTCCCGCAGCAGCGTGAGACCAAGGCGCAGAAGCTGCTCGATGGCCTCGGTATCTTGTGGCGGCAGAACCCAAACGAGAAGATCGTGGTGTTCGCCACCTACCTTGGCACGGTGGATCTGATCGCCCGGGAGATTGACCAAACCTTCCCAGGTCAGGGGGTGGTGGTGCTGCGTGGTGGCGATCACGGCGCCAAAGTGGCTGCAGAGCGTCGGTTCCGTCAGAAGGACGGCCCGCGCGTGCTGGTCTGTACCGCAGCCGGGCGCGAAGGCATCAACCTGCAGTTCGCGCGCATCCTGTTCAATTTCGACCTGCCGTGGAATCCGATGGACGTGGAGCAGCGCATCGGCCGCATCCACCGCTACGGGCAGAACCATACGGCGCAGGTCTACAACCTGGTGCTGTCGGACACCATCGAGGGACGGATCTTCCTGCTGCTCGATGAGAAGCTCACCGAGATCGCCAGGACGGTTGGGAAAGTCGACGACCAAGGGAACGTCGCCGAAGATCTGCGGGCGCAGATCCTGGGCCAGTTATCTGAACGGCTCAACTACGACCGGCTGTACCAAGAAGCGTTGTCCGATCCCGAGCTGAAACGCACCCAGGTCGAGCTTGAGGCGGCTCTGTCGAATTCGCGCGAAGCCCGGCAGGTGGTGTTCGATCTGTTCCAGGACCTGGAGGGTTTCAGTCTTGATGACTACAAGCCCTTTGCCGACGTGTCGTCGAGTCTGGATCGACTGGTGCGCTTCCTTGCTGCTGCTGTAGCCGACCGCCAGCAGAAGCTGATCAAGATCGACAACGAAACCTATGACCTGGTGTCCGTCGATGGCGTGCGCCGCGCCCGATTCACCCTTAGCCGGGATGCGGCCACCAGCCACGACGATCTGGAGCTGATGGGTTTGGATCACCCCTTGGTGCAGGAGGAGCTTGGCCGCTGGCGTAGTGTGCCGCCAGAGGAAATCGGTATTGCCGTTACCGGGGACATGGATACGCCGGTGTTGCTGTCGCTGTGGATGGTTGAGGCATCAGCAGGCAACGGAGAGCGTCGCGTCGTCGTTCAGCCAATCGCCGTGAAACAGGATGGCACACGCGTTCCGGCGGTGGAGCGTCAGTGCGAACGCTACCTGCAGGCGCCCGCCACGACACCGAGATTCTTGCCGGAGCAGCGAATCGAAATGTTCACCCGCGCGGTGGAGCCAACGCTCCAGCGAGAGCTGAAGCACAAAGGGGCTGCGAACGGTGATGGCAGCTACTCGGCGGAATTGATCGGTTACGTCGAGATCGTCGCACAAGCACCTGAGGCCGCAACGCAGTAGAGAGAAGAAGACAAGGACACGAGCATGGCCCGCATAGAAAACCACAAATACAGCATCGAGGAGGCATTCAGGGAGTGCTTCTACATCGTCCCGGACTACCAGCGCGAATACGTCTGGACGGACAAGGAAGTGCACCAGCTCCTTGAGGACATCAATGAGCAGATCGATGCTGGTTCGACGCGGGAGTACTTCATCGGCACTGTGCTGGTGTCGCCGACCGATCAGAAGAACCACTATGAGGTGATCGACGGCCAGCAGCGTCTGACAACCTTCTTCCTGCTGCTCTGCGCATTGAAGCATGTGTTTCAGGGTGAGCCACAGCGGCAGGTCGTCAGCGGCCTGATCTCGACCAGCTACACCGACAGCGACGGCGAGACAAGGACCAGTTTGAAGCTGGAGCCGCGCTACGAGAACGCCGGCGACGTCATGACCAAACTGGTAGAGCTGGACACCGATCCGCAGTCAGTGCGCGCCGGCATTCAGGCCGCTGGCATTCCCAGCTTTGGATCACTGGAGAACCTGGTCAACGCCTACGGCACTCTGTATCGGTACTTGAAGGACAACTATGACGACGCGCCCAAGCTGAAGAAATATTGGGGCTACCTGGCCAACAACGTCGTGTTCATCCAGATTTCTACCGATGTGAGCAGCGCGCTGAAGATCTTCGAGACCATCAACGAGCGCGGCGTCGGCCTGAACCCGATGGATTTGCTGAAGAACCTGCTGTTCACACAGGTCAAGCAGACGCAGTTCACCCAGCTCAAGGATGAGTGGAAGAAGATCACCAAGCCGCTGGAAAAGGAAAAGGAAAAGCCGCTGCGGTTCCTGCGCTACTTCCTGATGGCCAACTATGTCATCAAGAACGACCGTGGTGATGCCGTAGTGCGGGAGGATGAGATCTACGACTGGTTTGTCGACAAGGAGAACGCGGCGCTGTGCGACTACGCGAACAAGCCATTTGAGTTCGTGCGGAAGGTCATTCGTAGCGTCGAGCACTACCTCGCCTTTGGCAATGGCCTCGGCAACGACGGCAAACCGAGCCTTGCGATGGACAGCCTGAAACGACTGGCTGGTGGCGCGTTCAGCCTGCACTACGTATTGCTGCTGGCAGCGGCTGCCTTGCCCAAGCCGCTGTTCGATCACTTCGTCACCCAGCTCGAGAGCTTCCTGTTCTATTACATCTTCACCAAGACGCCGACCAAGGATCTGGAGCGGAATTTCTCACTGTGGGCCGACGAGCTTAGGACAATTGCGGCGGTCACGGACCCGGTGAAGCAGCGGGTTGCGCTCAACGCGTTTGTCGCGGACCGGTTCGAGAGCAACATGGCGGCGAAGTCACCGGAGCTTTCGGATGCGCTGAAGCGCTTCTCGCTGTACACCATGCAGCAATACCGGACGCGCTACCTGCTGGCGCGGCTGACCCAGCACGTTGACATGGCATTCAGCGGTGTGAAATCGCCCGGCAGCCTGGAGCCGTACACGAGCCTCGAAATTGAGCACATTTTGCCGGACACGCCAACCGTAGAGCTGCGGCAGAAGTGGGCCACTGAAAACCCGACAGCCGTCTATGACGACTACAAGAACCGGCTGGGCAATCTGACCCTGTTGGAGAAGCCAATCAATATCGTTGCAGGAAATGACTTCTACGCGGCGAAGCAGGCCGAGTACCGCAAGAGCAGCAACTACCTCACGCGCAGCTTGGTCGAGCTGACGAGTGTCGGGCAGAACACGTCCATTTCCAGGATCAACGAGAAGTTGGAGGCGTTCCCCGCGTGGGATGCCGCATCGATCGAGAAGCGGCACGGCATGCTTATGGCGCTGGCGCGGGATGTTTGGAGAATTTCGCCGATTGATGTGTAACTGACTTGGGCCGACACATACGTGTTGCCCGTCTGATATGAACGCGCTGCGCGGCGAAGACGCCAGGCGCTTTCCAGCGATTTCTGATTGCAGCGATGTGGGAAAGGAAAGATGGGAAAACTGATCGATGGAGACGATGGTCTGCCTGCCGAAGAAGTGGGCGTCTGGGCAAAGGAAAAGCACGACTACCTCTGTCGATACATCGACATCTCCCGCGCCGTTCGCACTCAGTGGATCGGTCAAGGTAAGGCTGGAGCTACATACATCGACCCGTTTTGCGGCCCGGGACGATGCCGTGTTCGAGATACCGGGGAATGGATTGACGGGGGGGTGGTGGCAGCCTGGAAGAAGAGTCGCGACGGCGGGGCACCATTTACCCAGGTTTTTATCGGCGACCTTGACGTTCAACGGCGGGAATCCGCAGCCAACCGTTTACGGCAGTTGGGCGCGCCGGTTGTTGAGATCGACGGTGCCGCCGTGCAGTCCGTGCGCCAGATTGTTGGGAGACTGAATCCCTATGGACTGCATTTCGCGTTCCTCGATCCGTTCAATCTCGAAGCGCTGGACTTCGATATCATCAACTCGCTTTCCGCGCTGAGACGTATCGACATGCTTGTTCATGTGAATCAGATGGATTTGCAGCGCAATCTGATAAGCAACGCGACAGCGGAAGAATCAGCATTTGATACATTCGCGCCGGGATGGCGCGACAAGGTGGACATCGTGCGGGGGCAAAACGAGATTCGGCAACGCGTATTCCAGTATTGGCGCGATCAGGTTGCCAATCTGGGGGTATGGCCATCCGCCGAAATGAAGCTAATCACGGGCAGCAAGAATCAGCCGCTGTACTGGCTGCTGCTCGCGGCAAAGCACGATCTGGCACACAAGTTCTGGGCCACGGCCTCCAATGTCGAAGGCCAGGGGAAGCTCGATTTCTAGCCTAGGGTGGTCGCCACTGCATCCGGATAGTCGTCCCAGGTGCGGCCACGGAAGACCCGTCCGTTCGCCTTTTTGTGGCGCTTGACGCCGTCGGACCCCCAGCCTCCCCACTGTTTGAAGAAAAACGCCGCGCCGACGTCCTCGGCCTGCGCCTGTACGTTTGCTACCCACTCTTCGCGCATGGGTCGAGCCTTGTGGCCTGACTCGCCACCGACGATCACCCAGTGGATATCGCACAGGTTGAGATGCCCCAGATCTTCAAGCAACGGCTCGACCGAGAGGAAACGTATGTACGCGTCTACCCTGCGCAGGTAATCGATGCGGGGCACACCGTATTTCTTGTCTTCCACGGATACCCCTAGCCAGACGTTTTGTGGGCAGGCGCGTCTCGCGAAATACTCTGGCAGCCGCTCGGCACGCTTGGTGAGAATCTGATAGGTGTGATGTGGCGTCGCCTCAATGACCGAGAACACGCGGTCGAGAAACTTGTCGGGCACGTCTTCGTGAAACAGGTCGCTCATGCTGTTGACGAAGTACACGGTCGGCTTCTTTCGCGTCAGTGGCTGTTCAAGCCGGTTCTCGTGCAAAGTGAGCTGAAACTCGTTCTCGTAGCCGGGAGCGCCCATCGCATGCAGCCGACGCGCCATCACTTCGGCATAGCAGTGTTTGCAGCCAGGCGAAACCTTGGTGCATCCGGTAGTCGGATTCCAAGTTTGCTCCGTCCATTCGATGGTTGATTGCGTCGCCATGTTGGCCTCCTAATTCATTTAAGCGCAGGGCCCGCCGAACGGGGCTGTGCATGTTCGGACGCGAAGGCGTCCACCAATCGGGACAGCGCTGAGCGAACCTGCGCCAAGTCGGGGTCGGCCAAGGTCACGCGAACGCGTTCAGCGAGCTGTTCCGCTGTCGGAGTCGACTCGCTCTCAGCCGTATGCACCAGACGCATACACCGGTTGATGACAGTGATCGGCGGACTGGCCTTACCCCTTTCGTACTTGCTAACCATCGACTGATCGACCTCCAGTAAGTCAGCGAATTCCTTCTGGCTGCGCCCGTTACGCGCCGCCCGGATGAGTTCTTCTACGCTTTCGAAGGCCGCCATCACAACACCAAAAAAGTCACCTAGAACATATTCTACATCATATATGCTCTTGGTGCATACACTTGCGGCTTGCGGGACCGATTGGACCGGTTAGCCTGGGACCATCCCACGCAGCATCAAGGACGCCTCGGCTTCCCGTCGCGTTACCAGCCCCGGCAGCACTTTCCCGCCGCCATAGACCCATCGGCGTAGCTCATGGCCTGCGCTCGACCAGTCCCGCTGATTGATCCGTCGCCTCAGGGTCGATGTCTGAAGCCGCCCCGCGCCGAGGTTGAAGGTGAAGTCGACGATGGCCGCGAGTCGCGCCTCTGGCTCGGCGGTCAGCACCGGACAGTAGCGAAGCGTGGCGGTGAGTGCTGTGCGCAGGTCCTGACGCAAGTACATCTCGCCCTCTTCCTCGTTGATCGGTGGATGGTCTGGCTTGCACAAACGGCCGTAGCCGATCGTCCAGTAGCCGGCCGGGCAGATATAGGGATGGGCCCGGCGCAGCGGATCTGACATCGGAATTCGATGGAATCCCTCGAAGCGCTTGGCCAGGGCGATGGCTGCCTGGGGAATCTGGCTCATGGCCTCACCCGGTCGAACACGCGCCCGATGAACCAGAAGTTCAGCACCCCAGCCCACAGCGCTTGGTCGGCTTCGGTCCATGCGTGGAGGATGGCAACACCCCAGTCGGCACCGCCTTCAATAGCGGCAGCGAAGGCGGCCGTCTTGGCTGCGCAGTACAGCGCCATGAACCAATAAGTGATGACTGGGCGGACGCTGCTCGACAGTGCATCGGCCCAGCGGACGCCAGTTTTCTCGCCTTGGGTGCGAACAGCTTCGCGTAGCGTTTCGATTGCGCCCACGTTCCACGCCGCATCGGCCCCGGCGCCGATTTCGTGCATGCGCTGCGCACCGCGTAGCTTCTCGAATTCGAGCGCCTTATCTTGCATCGACAGTTCGTGGCCGCGTTCGCCCTTGCGGTCGAGCCACTTGAGAAACTCAGGTGCCAGGCGAAAGGCGCCGCCGAGCAGACCACCAAGAAGGGTCTCGATCATTGGCCACCTCCGAACACCTTGAACTTGATGAGGGCGCCCGCCACCAACGCCAGCAGGAATCCGGTGGTGATCATCTTGATGACGGTCTGCCAGGCGGTGTGCTTGGCGGTGTTGAAGGCATCGAGCAGACCGCGCAGTTCGCGGATGTCGTGGGCGGCGTCGTCACCGTCCAAGCCAACATCGGCCAGGGCACGTTTGGCGCCGCGTTCGGCGGCGCGATCCAGAAGGTCTTCGAAGTCCTCCTTGCGCAGGAGAAGCATGTTGTCGACCAGCGCGGGTTTTTGTGGGTCAGTCATAGGGCGGGCTCCAGAAATGCAAAACCCGCCACTCGGGCGGGTTTTCGGGGTTCAGGGGAAAGCGATCAGATGGCGATGCCGGGACTCCAGCCGGTGGCCTTGTAGGCCGAGAGCACTGCCTCGTCCTCGATGAAGCACAGCCAGCCAACTTTAGGGATGTGGTATTCCCAGACGCCCGCGATGCGCGCCGCGATCTGATCGGTCTTGCCGCTCCAGACGCCGGTTGCGCCAGCGGGAATGAGGTAACGGTCGCCGTTAACCGGGCTGGCAGGTGGTGTGGCCAGATCGCGGTCTTTGACCGACAGGCTGACGACGGCGCCCAGCCGCTTCAGGTTGGCATCCATGCCGGCGCCCCAGCCGCTTTCGCCGAGCGTCCAGCCGTAGTTGAGTCCCAGGTTCGGGTCAGTGATTGCGGGCATCAGATGCCTCCGTAGTACTTGTCATAGTGAAGTCCGTAGCCGGCACGCTCGAAGGCGATCGAGTGCTTCTGCAGGCTGATCACGCCCGAGCGGTTGGATTCGAGTTCGATGCGCAGCGCGGCGTTGGGTCGGCCAAGGCCGGAATCAGCGGTGTCGTCTGCCAAGGTGTAGGTCTGGCTGGCGCCGGTCAGGCCGGAGTAGGTGCGGCGCAGGCTGCCCGCTTCCCCGTAGATGCGCAGCGTGTACGTCACGCTGGCTTCGGGGCCGATGTTGCCGTTGGTCTGGGGCACCAGGGACACTGTCTGGCTCAGCCGGTCCCGGTGCGCCCAGGAGATGACCAGGTCACCCTTGGCAACCGCCGGGTAGGCAACGTTGTTGATCTTCACATTGCCGGGCGGGTACGGCCGGTTTTGCCGGCGGTTCATGGCCAGGGAATCGGTTGGTGCCGACGCCAGCGCCAGCGTGCCTTTTCCGGTCACGGTGAGTAGTCGCGCGTTGACCGTTTCGCCAGCGGCGTACTCGGTCGGATCGACGCCCTGCGCGCCATCGGCGAACCAGATCCGGCTGCCGACTGCGTGGCTGGTTGGCACGGTATCCATGACGCCACGGGTCAGGGTCAGGCTCTGCGTGGTCGTATTGATGGCCGTGACCAGGACGACCTCGTCGTTGATGTAGGCATAGCTCCCGGTTGCGACCAGATCGATGTCGAGTTCGCCGCTGTAGGTCGTCGTGCTGGTCACCTCTTGCGCAAGGCTGGTGGCGAGAACCGCCGTGGGGCAGAACTCGCCTTGGCCGCGCTGGTTGTAGGTCGTGGCCGAGTTCGTCTTGCTGTATAGGTCGTAGTTCAGCGCCCCTGGTGCGGGGCGACCGCCCAGCGTCTGCAGGAAACAGTCGGTGGCATCGAGGTATGCAAGCTCGGATGCAGAGAGTGCGCGGGCCACGTCCCAGTACGGCGCTTCGACCAGACGCCGTGGTGTGGTCGCGGATGGCGCTGGCACCGGGTCGGTCCAGCCGGTGGGCTGGGATGCGGTGTAGACCGCTGACGGCAGGCCGAACACATCCTCGACAGCGTCGATGCTGATGGCGCCGTTGGTGAGTGACCCGCCATCGACGCCAGCAATCCGCATCACCAGACCGGCGATCCCGAGCGCAGGCCACTCCAGCTTGAAGACATCGCCCGGGTACAAATTCCAGGCGTTGCGGTTCACCTTGAGCCGCACCTTGGCGAGCGGCGTGGACACGGATGCCAGATCGCGCATCGCGACGCGGGCGGCGAGGTTGTCCGAGGTGATGCCGGGGTAACGGCGAGTTTGCGACACCACGGCGCCCTGAGCCTGGATATTGGCCAGGTCCTGGACCGCGATGCTGGTCTCCTTGAACGTGTCCGGCTTGGTGTAGATGAGCACGATCTCGTTGGTCGTCTCACCCCAGGCAGCGCGCTGAAAGCTCTCCAGCTCGATGACGTTGTCCGGGTTCAGGATGGGGAGCGTCGCTACGGTGTAGTCCGCCCGCACCAGCTTCAGGACGAAGCGTCCCGTCGACGGTGACGTCGTGAGCACACCGCCGATGTGGTCCATCACCTCTTTGACGAACTGCTCGATCTTGCTCTGCTGCAGCCAGATCATGTTGAGCCCGAAGCCTTCGTTGGACAGCACATCAGCCGCCGCACGAAACGAGGCATCGTCGATGCTGGCCGTTGGATATCCCATGCCCCAGGCGGCATTCGTCAGGCATTCGTAGACGATGTGCGCTGGGTTGGCCGCGCCGTTGATCTCCGCCTTTGCTGAGTACCAGTCGCGGAAGCAGCGTTTGACGCGGACGGCCCACGGCTTGATGTAAGGATTGTTGGCGGCGATGTAGAGCTGGCGCAGGATCAGGCTGAGCACACCGCGATACGCGGGTTGAGGGGAGCCGATCTTCGACACGAGGTAATCATTCGGCGTCTGTGCCGCCTGGCCGAACGCAGCATCGATGGCGCCGGAAATGCCGCCTTCGCGCTTTTCGCCACCGAACAGCTCGGGCATGTTCACCGTGATCCGGCCGCTGGCGGTGAGGTTGCCGCTCCATGCCTGGCGCTCGCCGACCTGGATCTCGGTGATGGCATCGACCGGCCCGTGACAGATCGCCAGATGCATCCCCAGGTAGTAGCGGTAGCCGACCGTCTGCGACTTGCTGCTACCGCCCATCGTTCACCTCGAGGCCAATACGTGCGCGGGCGGCGGCAACCACGTCTTCGGCCATGCTGTCCCCGGTTGCCAACAGCAGTGGCGCAGGCAATCCCTGGTCGATGAATTGGCTCCAGTCGAGCTGGTGCCGCGCGAACCACTCCCGCGCGCCGCGATTGCAGTAACCCAGGCTGCGCATGTCGCCGTGGGTCACCAGGATGTCGGTCATTTCTTTCCACCTTTCGATTTAATCGGTGTGGTGCGCAGATCGCCGTACCACACCACGTTGGCGCTCTTCACCAGCACAGTGCCGAACACGACGGGCACCGGGCGACCCTCATCGGCAGTCGGCGCATCGAAGTCTTTGAGTTCAGCAGCCTGGGGTTGCGGCGGTTTTGGCTGGAGCGCGTACTGGATCAGTGCGGTGACGATCCAGACGATGATTTGTGCCCAGGGCATACCGTCTACTCAGTAAATGGGGCTGCCGCCGAAGGGGTTCTTCGTCGGGATGAATGGGAAGCCGCCGAAATTGGCGCTGTTGCCAAACTTGGCCGCACAGGTCGCGAGAGTCCGGTCGCAACCGGGATACAGGTAGATCGTGTCGCCCACGGCGAGTCCGGGCGGCACGGCCGACAGTGTGATGACGTCCAGGTTGTGGGCAACGATCATTCGTTTCTCGGTGATGCCGTTGGCCGCCCAAGTGGCAAAACCGCCAGCGAAATGACCCGTGGCGTATCCGGCCGCAGACGGCACGCTCAGCAAGACTCCGGCGACGGACACCACGGTGCCTGGCACGCGATAGATCACCGCACTGGCCTGGCAAGACGTGCCGTAGAGCACATGCGGGCAATTGCGTTGGTAGAGGCGGCGCAAGCCGGTGCGCTGCAGGCTGGTGTAGACCGGCTCACAGTTGAGCTCGACCTCGGAACCGCGCCATTCGACGTTCAAGACGCGTCCCATCCACACCGCGACGGTTTCTGGATCATTCCGGTGCTGGCGATAGATGGTGAGCAAGGTCACCTCCGATGGCGGTGTTGCGATGAATGCCTGAGCAATCTCGACATCACGAGCCAGCGTGATCCGCAGGCCGGACCTCCCGATCTCGCCGGTCTGCTCGATGCTGCCGCGCTTCATCGGCACGGCCACATAGGCATAGGTGGCGTAGCTCGCGTCCTGCGCGCCGCTCGTATAGCGCCACGTAGAACCGCCACGGCGAAACTCGTACAGTTCGACCGGACTGCTGGCGTCCGTGGATACTTCTCTGCTGGCGTAGGTCATGTGTCATCCCGAATGCTTCTGACGGAGATCGATACCTCCGCCGTGTCGTCTGTCTGATGGGCGATCTCGATGGCATCGCTGTCCAAGCGCACCAGCTTCATGAACGACACATGGCGGATCTGTTCGGGAAGTAGCGCCGCGCCCACCACGCTATCGATGGCGATGCTCTCAGCGCTTGGCGAAAGCGCCGTGGCACCGGTGATGCGCCGGTAGTAGCGACTGCCGGATGTCGTGGCGATCAGGATGTCGCGCCGCCCGATGGCGGCTGGCACATTGGCGGCGTAGGCGCGGTTCTCCACCGTGATGGCCGAATCAAAGGCCCCGATCGGGCTCACCACCTTTAAGTCGGATTGAAAGCTGGGCATCCAGAATGCCGTCAGCCTGCCGGCGCGGGCGGCCAGCCATGAGCGGAACGCAGTGATCGCGGCACGCCCAGTGATCAGCCACCGATGCGTCCGGCGAACCGTGCCAACACCGGAAAGATCGTCGATGACGCGTCGGCCCGTCAGAAAATCCAGTTCATTCAGCTTGCGGGCGTAATCTGTATCGACGTCCTCGGTCCAGTTGGTGGCGGTGAGCAAGACGGGGTAGCCCCGGTAGTCCAATGTCTCTGTGGCTGCTGGAAGCAACCACTCGTCCTCAAACTGGAAGCGCAGCGTGGCTTGGCCGATGGCATCGCTCAGGTAGGTCAGTCCAAGGTCGTTCTGAACTCGGGCGGGCCGCACAGGCAGGATCTTGGTACCGACCGGCCAGGTAGAGTCCAGCGGGCTCTTGATCGTCAGTGACGTTGGCAGGACCGCCGTGATCTCGGCAAACTCCGACTCCATGCCCAGAACCAGTCCAACCAAACCGCCCACGGCAAAGTCCCGATTCGCGGTCGTCACGGCAATGGAGGTCGAGCCGGCTGGGATCGGTCCTGCCGCCAGCGCGACGTCGGTCCAGAGCGGTAGGCCAAAGACGCGCGCCTGCCATGACAGCAGCAGGTTTTCCATCTTCACCCGTTCGGTGTCGGAGCCGACCAAGGCGCTGTACTCAAAGCTGCGCCTTGCACCGGCACGCAAGCGCACGCGCTGCTCGAATCCGGCATGGGACTCCATCACATCCGTGAGCCATTCCAGCCGCTCGATGACCGGTTGCACCCAGTTCGGCGCAAAGATCCATCCGACGATACGGCGTCCGGTTGCGAGCAAAGCGGCATCGTCGAAAGCGAATGCGAACAGAAACGTCGCGTTCACGGTTGGCGGACCATTCGGCGTGACCGCGAGCGTATAGAGCCGCGATTCATTGGCGGCAAACACAGTGGGCGCGGGTGCCGGCCCGATCAGCGTCATGCCTTCTGCGCCGGTGGCGGTCAGGGACGCTAAGGTGTTCGGGGTCAGCCGTGCGTTCCAGACCTCGATCGTGCGGCTCTGCTCCGAGGCCAGACTGCCGAGGTTGATGCGCCCGGGCAGCAAATGCACCCGGAAGTAGTAATCCTCGAAGTAGCTCGGCACCTGGATGCCGGTCAGCGCCCGCTGCGCAGGAACCGTGATGTCGGTTGCGTAGCTTCGCGCTCCATTCTCCGCCCGTGGCGAATCGCTGGCGGTGTACGGATAGATGGCGGCAACCTGATACCCGTCGATGCTCAGAAGCGGGTTCAGTGAGCCAGCCTGGGCGCGATCGAGCACCATGCCTGTCAAGACCGGCATGTCATAACTCTCGGTTGAGGTAAAACGGGAAGATCAGGGACCGTCGTAGCGCACAGCCATCGCGATGGTCCCGGAGTGAGTCGCGCCGTTGTATGGCGATGCGGCGCGACTCGCGGTGTTCTTGCGATACACCGGTGCAATGAACCAGCGCTCGGACCCAAGCGTGAGGATCTGCCCGTCGTCGATGTTGTCGTTGCGCGTCATCCGCAGATGCGGCAGTTCCGCGACATGCGACCAGAAACTAGAGGGCTGCAACGCCATGATGTGGATGCGCGTGAGAACGGCCTCTCCGTTCCAGTTATTGGGCTGGGTCAGCAGCAACGTTGGTACTGCAATGGTGGCGCGCGCGTTGTTCGGATTCGCCGTGGAGACGCCCACGGGGTTGTTCCACCAGCCGTGACCGTTGAAGTTCAGGTAGATCGAACTGTTCTGGACGCCTGTGGTGTCGTTGGACTGCCAGAAAGGTGCGCCAGAGGTGTTACCGCCACCGCTGCCAGTGCTGCCATTGGAGTCGATCGCCACGCCCGCACCGGTACTGATATCAGACGTCGCAGTACCCCAGTGCCAGATGGCGTTGCCGAGCACACCAAAGCTGCGGGCTTGGCCAAGCGACAGCCATTGCCACCACATCACCTGATAGTTCACGGCCACGATGATGTCGTCGGGCGCCGTGTGGACGAAGATGTGGTACGTCACCGGATAACTCAGCAGCGTATTACCGGCTTGACCCAGCCGGTTGGTGATTCCGACCATCTTTGCCGCTGGCGTGATCAGCGTGGCGCCGGAGTAGCCGAGCGCCGCCTGTACCAAGAGGTTCAAGCCGCTGACGGTGAGGCGGCCATAGATGTCCCCTTTGTAAAGCATGCTGTTGCTGGCGTCCCAGGACCAACCATTGTCGGTTCCGGCAGTGACTACAGCATTGAGCAGATCGCTGGCGCTGTTGGCCAGCCCGGTGACGTAGGGCATCAGGACAGCTCCAGTGCGATGTAGTCGCCAAAGGACGTGCGGCCAACGTCCTGGATGACCACATAGTTCTTACCGTCGATGACGAGCGTGTTCTCGACGACGTTGTCGAAGCCGGTGATGTGGAAGATCCCGTCCAGCGCGCCGTAGATGTTTCCTGAGTCGTAGAGCATTACCGGGTAGAGCGCGTAGGTGGTTTCTGCCGGCCGGCAGGCGTTGGCCATCGTCGTTTGGCCCCAGGGCGTAGCGAGCGGCGCTTTCCAGGTGCCGTCGTTGAAATGCATCCGCAGGTTGTTGCGATTACCTTTCCACGGCATCGTGTGGGTCGTTTCGGAGTAGCGCGTGGCGGAGGCGCTGGTCAGCATTCCGGCCGCAAACAGCGGCTGGGGATATTGGCCCGGAGATGCGTAGGGGAAGAACTTGCCTATCCCGAAAGATTCGTAGACCGGTGTGCCGACCTTCATCGCCACATTCAGACGCTGACCGTTCACCGAGAGCCAGTAATCGATGCGCTGGTTGTGGGCAGGCACACCGAGCACGGGCGAGATACCCGGCTGGGTCAGGAACGAGTTAGCGGCGACATAGCCCTTCATGGTCGCCACCGCCAGGTTGTAGTAGTCCGCGTTGCTGTCCTGGTAGCAGTAGACGCCGCAGAAGATCTGCTCGGTGCCCGATAGTCCGGGCGCCATCATCAGCAGCTCCCGGTTCGTGATGGCCGTGTCGTAGCGGAGAATGGTCCAACCCTCGGCCAGACAGACGTCCCGGATCGTTTCGAGCATCTTGTAATGGGCGAGCATCGTCGAGTTGTCGACGAAGCCGGTGTAGGCCGTCATGTCTTTGGTCCTTGCTGGATTCGGTGTATCGGTCAGCTCAATACCTGTCGCACGGCGCCGGCGTTGCGCTGCAGGATGTTGAGGATGGTTTTTTCGCCTGAGGAGGAGTTCAGGTAATCGGCGGCCATCGCTGGGTCGATGACATTGACGATGCGCACTGACTGGCCCGGGGCCTGCGCCGGGGCGGCTTCGGGCACCAGACCGCCGGCGGCAAATGCCAGCGTCGGGCCTGCCACTCTCGGTCCGGCTGATATGCCGTTGATCGACTGCAGAAAAGCCACACCGACACGCTTCACGGCTGCGGCGTTGACCACGTACTCGCCGGCGGACAGGCGTGCCGGGATCGAGTCGCTGGTAGATGTGCCCGGACCGGTCACGTAGCCGCCCGTGGCAAAGCCCTTGAAGAACGAGGAGATCAGAGCACCGAAGCCGCTGGCGCCCCCCGATCCGCCGCCACCGAGCAGACTCCCGAATAGGGACTCGGCGAGCTTCTGCGAGGCAATGCGGTTGATCGCCGCCAGCACGGACCTCGCGAAATCGGCGAAAGCGTCCTTGGCAGACTTGGCGCCGCTGCCGATGGCCTCGAACATCTGGGCGAACCCATCCTGGACCGCGCCGTCGATGGCCACAGCCACGTCGTCCACCACCAGCTTGACCTGGGCAATCTCGTTCTTCCATGCCTGCACGCGCGCCAAAGCGTCAGGACCGATCGCCGTGGCGCTGGCCTCGAGCTGGGGCAGCAGAGATTCCAGGGTCGCCCCGGTTTCCCGGTGCAGGGCTAGGATCTGTGCGCGTGCCTGCGACTCGGTCAGCAGGCCCGATTGGCGCTGCAGAGTGATGGATTCCTCGGTGGCCCGCATGCGGCTGAGCGCGTCATTGAACTGGCGTTCATAGGTGGCCAGATCCGCTGCCGCAACCTTCACGTCGATCAGGCGCGCGACAGTGGCCACACCCTCGGTGTCGCCCTCGGCTCGGAGGCGCTCTATGAGTGACTGGTACTGGCGGTCTACCGCAGCACGACGGTCCTGACCGGTTGCAGCACCGGTGAGATCGAGCAACTCCTCCCGAACGCGGGCCAGTTCATCACGCAAGGAACGCTCGGCGTCGGCGGCCTTGCGCGCGTTGGCGACCTCGACATCGGCCCGCTTGTTGTTGAGCACGATGAGGTCGGCCTCGATCTTGGCCACCTCGGCACGGGCCTTGATCCGTGCGCCTTCGTCAGCACCGGACGCCGCGATGCGCTTCTGCTCGGCCAGCAAGGTCTGCGTGCGTGCGATCTCGGCGTCGATCTCGCGCGTTTCCAGGGCGGTTTTGGCGGCGTAGTAGTCCGCCAGCGAGATCAGCCGCCCGTCGAGCGCCTCGTCCAGGCTACGCGACTGCCGGTCCAGCACGTCCTTGAGCAACTTGAGCTCGGCATCGGCCTGTGCCTTGGCCAGTGCCAGTCGTGCCGCCCCGTTGTCCCCGGTGGCCCGTCCTGGTGTGCGCAGACGATCGATCAGACTGGGGTCCGCAACGATCGCCGGTGCCCGCACCTCGACCGGCTTCGGGTCGAAGAGGCTGTCGCGGAATTCGGCGAGTTCGTCCAGCCGCTGGACCAGACTGCCCTTGAGTTCCGTGATGATGGCTTTCGCGCCGGACACATTGCCGGACAAGGCTTCGACGGCGGCTGCCATGCCTGCCCCGATGGCTTCACCCAGCGCCACGAATGCCTTGCCTACGGTAGCGGCACCAAGCGCCAGGGTTTTGAGCACCAGCACCACGCCGTCCAGGATGGCGCGCAGCGAGCCACCTTGTTTCGCCGACTCCACCATCCCGTTGGCCATGTCGTTCATGGCCGGCAGGAATGCTTCGATCACTCGGTTGCCGATGCTGGTGATCGCCAGTCGCACCTTGGCGAGCGAGTCGTTGAACACCTCGGCCTGTGCAGCGGTGTCGCCACCAATCTGCACGCCCAGGGCTTGCAACTCCGTCGTCAGCGCCTCGACGCCATCACGCCCCTGGTTGAGGAACGGGATGAGGTCGGCGCCCGATTTGCCGAAGAGATCCACCGCGAGCGCGGTCTTCTGGGCACCATCGGGCATTGCCTTAAAGCGGTCGGTCAGGTCGAGCAGGACCTGATCCGTCGCGCGCAACGTTCCGTCCTGGTTCTGAATGGAGACGCCGACCGCAGCGAATCCTCGCGCTGCCTCGTCCGATCCGGTGGCCGCATCCAGCATGCGGGTGGCGAGCTTGCGCAAGCCGCCTTCGAACTTTTCTCCCGAGACGCCGGCGAGATCCGCGACTGGGATCAGGGTGGAAAGCGACTCGACAGTGATCCCGACCCGCTGCGACAGCTTGGACAGCGAGTCCGCCGAGTCGAGCGAGGCCTTGACCATCGCGCCGAGACCGGCCGCCGATACGGCAAGGCCGAGCGTGCCGAGCAATCCATTGATGGATCGCGCCGCGTTGCCCAGGTCACCCAGATTGCGCTTGATGGAATCGAAGGCGCCACGGGTCTGGTCGACGGCAGTGATCAGCAGTTGTGCGCGGTTGTTGGCCATCAGGATTTCGCCAGTTCTTTCTGAATTGCGCCTGCCAAACGCGGCAGGGACCGCTGGACAGCGCCGGTCAGGTCCAGCCGCCGCTTGAGGGAGACGGACTTGACCAGCACGGCGATCGGAATCTCCTGGCCGCGTTTGATCTGTTTGGCGCCAGTGCGAGCGCGCTCGGCCCGCTTGAAGCGGGTGAGTTGGGAGGCGTTCTCGCGGATGTTCTCGGCCATCAAGATGACCTTGCCGTTCTTCTCGACGAAGAACGCGTTGCCTGATCGCAGCAAGCCATCGACCACTGCCTTGAAGCGCTTAGGCCCGATCCGTCCAGGAAGCAGCGGGATCAGCAGATTGCCGGAGACCGTGCCGCCTTTTTCGTGCAAACCCAGCCAGGGGATCTTGCTGCCCACCAGCAAGGCCGGCAGGCGATCGGTCTTCTTGTCCAGCACCTTGGCCTGCATCGAGGAGACGAAGCTGTTGCGCTTGACGTTGAACGCACCGCGCATCTGTGTGCGTGCCGCGTCGCGTACTTCGCGGCCACCGGATTGCATACCGCGCTTGAGCGCCGCCCGGATGGCATCGCGGCGCTCGGTGGACCAGGCATTGAATTGCCGAGCATCGAACAGTCCTGAGGCGGTCAGATCAATCTTCACGATCGAGCTCCCGCTGTAGTCGTTCGATGGATCGCTTGTCGCCTTGGCTGGCCACCGCCGTCACCCCAAGAAGCAGACTGGCGTGCTCACGGTCACGATGCATTTCGGCATCGAGAAACGCAGTCATCTGCGCGAGCGTGTAGTCCAGGACATCAGGCAGCCGGTGTCCGGCATGGATCAAACGGTGGATGGCGTGAGCCCAGCCAAGGGACCGCTCATTTGTGCGTTGATCCGGGCGGCGGCGTGCTGGATCGTCGGCACCACCCGCTGCACGAAAAAATCCGCATTCACCTCAAACAAGGCGGTGGCCAGTCGGATGGCGTCGTCCATCGCCAGCCCTGAGACCCACTCCTGGGGACGGCGTGAGGCCACGGCGATTGCCGTGATCAGCGCGTCGCCGTGGTCCGCCAGCAGCGCCAGCCAGTCCGGATCGCCGTCGACCAATCGGTGCGCGAAGGGCCGAACCGCAGCGAGCAGCGCCGGGATCTCGCCGATGCGAATGGGCGTGATCGCCAGCACGATCTCCGCGATTTCCAAGGTCAGCGGGGTGGGTGGAAACGCGTCGAAGTCGTTCATCACTCACCTCACAGCAGCACGATGCGGCCGAACTGGCCAAGATCGCCGGCGGCAGGCTTCAGAGTATCGGCCAGCACCTGGCCCGACAGCTCGAACTTGAGCAGTTCGTCGGTGATGACCGAAAGCTCCTTGGCCGGATTGATTGCCACGCGGTAGAGATCGATCACGACTTCGCGGTTGCCGTCAGCCGTGTTCAGTCCCTCGAAGCGCACCCAGCGCTCGGGCAGCGGTTGGGTGAACATCGCCGTGCTCTGGGCCGCGCCGTAGGCGTAGTCCACCTTGAACGGCTCCACGTAGGGGCCGCCGGTGGTCTTGTCGTTGATCGCCAGCGAACCATGCTTGGCGTTGAGGGTGTACTGGCCTGCCGGTAGCGTCTTGGGGGTGGCGGTGGAATCCTTGACCACCACTGTCGAGACGTTCTGCTTGGCCAGCAGGTAGAGACTGCCGAGGGTGACGGGGTTAGGCAGCACCTCGGCGGTCACCGTACCGCTGACCTGGTCGGTGGTCGTGCCGTACAGCGCCAAGCCCAGGTTGACCGCGATCAGCTCTTCCAGCGTGCAGGCGAACTCACCCTTCTTGGTCTTGATCAGCTGCAGGTCGGTCAGGCGCTGGCCGCTGGTGGACTCCTGGTGTTCCAAGGTTTCCACCGAGAGAGAGACTTTGAGCTCGGGCACATTGCCCACGTAGCTCAAACCCTGGGGCTTGCCGGTGATGTCGCGGGCGCCGATGTAAACGCGCCCTTGTCCAGAAAAGTAAGGCATGGTCAGTCTCCCTTGCGTGCAGTGGGTTGAGGTGTGCCGATCGGCTCATCGATGCTGTCGGTGGCTTTGGCGACGCCGGCATCGATCAGCCAGCGTGCAGCGGCCTCGTCGAGGACGAGCAGATCGCCCGGCGCGAAGCTAACGCCGGCATGGGTATGGGGTTTCAGTAGTTCGATGTTCATGTCGGGCTATCCAGGTCGGGTCAGATCAAGTGCGTGGGTGCGGTAGCGGATCTCGTAGCGAGCAGGCAGCGCCACGGCTCCGGCGTCGGCGTCCTCCGGGTCCCACTCGCAATCCACCTCGCGCAGGGCCAGTGCCAGACCGCCAAGGTTGGTGTCGCTCATCAGGGCTGCGTGGGCGGCGACGACGGCCAGATCGGCTTGATCGAAGGCATCGTCCCCACGAGCCACGGCTACCAAACGCACCATCAGCAGCCGGTCGACGAGGTTGTTGGCATGCGCGCTGATGCTGTCGCCTTCGGCAAATAGCAGCAGCGCGGGGCTGGCTTCCCGCGTCACCGGCACGGTCGGAAAGCGCAGCACCGGCGTGGGCGCCACCCCGGCAGTGAGGCGCGCGACGACCTCCCGCAAGATGCGCTCGCGGATGGAGTTCATGAGCGGGAGTCCTCAGAGTCGAGAGAGTGAAGCGCGCCGTTCGCTGCCATCGGCGATGCTGCGGATATCGCGGACGCGGTAGAGGCTGCCTGCGATGGACACGGTGTCTCCTGCCGCCAGGCTCGGCAGTACCGAGGCTGGAAAGCGGATCGTGTAGTCGGCAGACAGGGCAAGCCCGTCGAGGACGCTCTCGTCTGGCGACCGGAAATCGACAGCGATGGTGTGGCCATCGATTTCCGCATCCACCAGCAAGCCAGACCGCCCAGCAGCCTCATAGAAGTCCTCGACGCGCACCATCACACCGTCAGCTTCACGAGCACACCCGGGCGGTGGCACATGGGCAGCGGATTCGACTGGGTATGCAGGTCGGTGCCACGATCGAACTTGCGCGGCTCCTGCTTGGCATAGAGCGTCTGCCCGATGGTGTTGACCGTCTCGTTGAAGTCAGCCGGCGCGAAGTAGGTGCCGAAGGTATCCACCGTACCCAGCGGGAAGGCATGGGCCTCGCCAGCCGCGATAAAGCGACGGGTGGTGCCGGTGGGATCGGTTGCCTGCCCGCGATACTCCTCGAAGGTGATGCCGGCGTAGGTGAAGCCCCGGCGCACGTCGTTGATCAGGATGGCGCCCTGCTGCCAGTTCTCGAACGCTTTCTCGACCTTGGCATGACCGGTCAGGGCGGCGAAGAACTCGGGCGAGCACAGGCAGTGCACACCGGTCATGAATTCGCCCTTGAGGTTGTCCTCGATCGCGGCCAGGGTCGCGAGGCATTTCGCCTTCACATTGGTGCCGGCATTGCCGAGGTCGTAGGCGATGGTCTGCGGCGTGATGTCGAACTCGTCGAACAGGTCATACAGCACGGAGCCATCGGCATCCAGGATGACGCCCTTGAGCGCGCCCATGCGCAGGTGCTCCAGCGTGATCGCGTGCTTGTTGCGCATCGTCTCCAGATGGCGCGCGATGACGCCCGCGACGGCTTCCGTTTCAGTCTCCGAACCAAAAGCGCGGATGCCCTGAACCTCTTCCGGCAGGACGACGTCGTCATGCGGGATGTGGGGGATCACGAACGAACGCAAGGTGCGCTTACCGCGCACACCGACCGTGCCCGGGGCGCCCGGCGGCAAGGTCGGCAGCAGGTTCAGTACGCCGTTCATCTCCTCGACGATGACCTGTCGCTGGCGCACCGGCTTGGCCGGCATCAAACCGAGATCCTCGATGCGGCCATAACGGTTGGGAAGAATGTTGATGGCCGCCGTGAGCGCTGCCATCGAGAACGCGGGATTGGTAAAAGGGTTCTGCATGGTTGTCTCCTAACTCAGGCGGCGGTTCGGACGAGGACGCCACGCGCTTCGATCTGAGCGATCGCAGTGGCCTTCTCGGTGGGGGTGATGGCGACCGGCCACACCAAGGCATGGCTGGCGACGATGGCGTGGCGGGAGATCAGCAGCGCGTCTTCCCGGTCGATCAGGGTCGCGTCCACGTCAGCGGCAAGCACGCCGACCGCGTTCTCAGTGCCATCGGTGGCGGCCGGGTCGAGTGCTTTCAGCTTGCCGGTCGTGCTGTCGCGGCCGACGATGGCGCCGAGCTGCAGGTTTTGGCCGGCAGCGACCGTGGCCAGGTCGCGTGAGTAGAGATTCGGCGCCTCGTACTTGAGGAGATCACCGAGGTTGTTGGTTTCCTGAATGGCAGACATGGCTTACTCCTTCGTGGCGAGTTTCTTGACGGCGGCAACGACCGGGCTGCTCTCCGGCCGCACGGTGGTTCCCGCATCGGCGGTGATGTGCGACGCGATCTCTGGCTGTTCAGCGCGAGCCTCGAGCAGTGCGCGGCGGACTTGGGCCTCGTTCATCCCGGATGCGAGGAATTCCGCTGTGCGCTGTGGCGTGCCTGCGATCAGGCAGATCTCGGCAATGGCTTGTGCCTCGATCCGGCCTTTGGCGTGCGCACCGACGAGCGATGCAGACACGGGCGGAGTAGCGGGTTCTTGCGCTGGGGTCTCTGCCGGGTCTGGCGTGGTCTCCGGCTCGGATTCGTCCAGAGGGGGCTGCTGTTCGTGATCGGTCATGGTTTTCTCCAAATGAGACTGTTGTTGGCTGGAAATCTGCGGGCGTGCGTTCCGTGAAGCAGGCGAGGCACGGGCGAGCGGGCCGCGCTTCGCGGCGCCCGTACTGGGTGTCGCCAGCCGGCGTTGCGCATCCAGTGCGTTGGAGAACTCGATCAGGACCTGATCGAAACTCATCACCGCGTCAGCCAGGCCTGCCGTCACAGCAGCCTCGCCGAAGAGCAGACCGGCTTCGGTCGCCCGCACGGCATCGCTGTCCAGAGCTCGCATTTGCGCGACCTGGCTAACGAAGATCCCGTAGAGCCGATCCACTTCCGACTGCAGGGTGGAAGCCGCCTGCGGCGTCAACGGCGCATGAGGAGAAAAGTCGTTCTTGTGGTGGCCGGCGTAGATCGCGGTGAAGTCGACGCCGTCCTTGGCATCCTTGACGGACTGGTCGACGTGCAGCGCAATGACACCGATGGAGCCCACACCTGCGGTTTGCGACAGGGTCAGGCGCGATGCGGCGGCTGCAATCGCGTATGCCGCCGAGTACGCCGAGTCGTTGGCATGCGCCCAGACCGGCTTGATGTCGTTGGCGGCGCGAATCCGCTCGGCCAGCTCAAACACGCCACCCGCTTCGCCACCAGGGGAGTCGAGGTCGAGCAGGATGCCGCTGACCTGTGGGTCCGCCAGCGCAGCGTCGAGGCGTGCGGCGATCTCGCCATAGGAGGTCAGGCCAGACGCCGCCTCCAGTCCCATCGCTCGTCGTACCAGGGTGCCGTGCACGGGAATGATCGCGATGCCGGGCTGCCCGACCGCAGTGCCGGCTTTCGTAGTGGGAAGCGGGACGGCGGCCTCGATCTCGGGCAGTCCGATGCGTGGACCGAGAACGGACAGGATCACGTCCAGTTTCGAACGAGCAATGAGAAGCGGCGTCCCGTAGAGACGGGACGCCAGGTGTACGAGCTGCATGTCAGTTGTCCTGGGGTTCTTGCGCCGGAGCCGGGGCGGCCGTCGCGATGGGCGCTTTGTCGTGGCGCGGGTCGGAGTCGAAGACCAGCCCCAGCTCATCGGCCCGTTGGTTGTCGGCCGCGATCTCGCGGTCGATGTCTTCGGCGTCGTAGCCGAAGGCGGAAATGGCTTCCGAGCGTGAAAGCAGCCCGGCTCGGATTGCAGTGAGCATCGCGTCGAACTCCTTCTTCGGATCGACCCACTGCCAGCCCTGCGGAATCCATTTGGCGGCCAGGTATTCCCGTTTGCGTCCGACGAAGCCCGGGAGATCGAGTGCACCTTCGAGCGCAGCCTGTTCCATCCATGCGCGCCAGATCGGGCGGCAGAGCTGGTGGACAATCACGCCATGCTGGATCGCTTCGCAGCGGCGGCGAAACTCCAGCAATCCGGCGCGGATCGACGAGTAGTTCACCTGCGTCAGATCGCCGGTGAGCATCTCGTAAGTGATGCCCATCGCGGCGGCGACGGCCCGGAACTGCATGCGCAGGAACTCGGCATAACTGGCTCCGACGTCAGCCGGTTGGCTGAACTTCACGTCCTCACCAGGCTCCAGCAGCTGCAAGGTCCCGGGTTCCAGTCCTGCCAGGGACACGCCGTTGGCGTCCGCCAGCCCTTCGCCGATCAGGTTGTCCTCGGGCGCCAGGCGGGTGATGAAGCCCGCGAACATCGCCGCCGTCTTCTTGCGCACCAGTTCGGCGTCGTCGTACTGGTCCAGCTCATTGAGTTTGACCAGCGCCCGCGCCAACCACGGCTCGCCCCGGATCTGGCCAGGACGCAGCGGACGGAACAGGTGGATGATCTCGGAGGCAGGCACGCGCACGGTGTCCATGCCACCCGTGCCGGACATTGGCGCCAAGGCGCCATCACCGGGATGCGAGCGATACAAGTGGTAGGCGACGCGGCGCCCGAGTCGATCGAACTCGATGCCGGCCCGTACCACGTTGCCGGAGGGGAGCTCCAGGTTCATCGTCGTGGGCAAGTGTTCGGGTTCGAGCAGCTGGAGCTGGAGACCAACCGCCAGACCGTCTTCGGGTCGGCGATAGCGCAGCCGCACCAGTGCCTCCCCGCCTTCCAGCATTGCCCGGCAGGCGAGTGCTTGCATGCCGTAGAAGTCGGTCAAGCCGGCTGCATCGGCATCGCTGCACCAGTCCCACCAGAGGGCGTGTATGGCTTCCCGCAGTGCGTTGTCCGCGAGCATCGACTGCGGCTTGATGCCCGTGCCGATCGCGTTGGCGACGAAGGCCTCCACGCCGGCGGCCGCCCAAGCGTTGCGTCGCACCAGATCGCGGCTCTTGGCGCGCAACTCGTTCTGGGTAAAGGCTAAAGCGGCGACCGCGCCGGGGTTGCCGACTTGCCAGGCAATCGCCCGCCGACCACCGCCGATACCGTCGTAAGTTGGCGACGGGCCGCCAAACATGCCGCGCCGAAGTTTGGAGAACCAGCTCATCAGGTGGCCTTCCGGGTCGTGACGCGGATCTGGCGCGGGGCACCTGGCCACAGTCCGGTGGCCACGGCGTCTTCGAACAGGCCGCGCTTGACTTCGCGAATGGCAGCAGCCAGCTCCTCGACGGTGCGGTACTCGATGGTCTTGTCGCCGAAACTCACGCGGCGCTCGCCCTTGGCCAGTGCGGCTTCGAGCGCATCGAGTTGGGACTGGGTATAGGCCATCAGCGATACACCACCAGGTTGATCTCGGTGGAGTCGGCAAACGACGTCGCCATCGTGGCGCAGGCGACATCAACGTACTCGGCGGTCTTCTGGTCGGCGCTGGCACGCGCGATTGCGATACGCTGCGTGCCGCTGCCGGTGCTGCTGCGGGCCAGTGCAACCCAGCAGTAATCGGCATCCGGCATTGGCTGCGTGAAATGGACGCGGTAACGACCGGTCGCCAGGCGTTCCACGCTCACCACGTTGCGAGCGCCATGCATCACCATCTGGCCGTTGACGTAGCCGAAGCTCACCCACGCGCGAGCAAGTCCTGGATGAGATGCATCGATCTTGGTCTTCACTTCGATGCCGATGCGCGCGGCGAGAGATGCGATGCGGTCGGAAAGCGACATCAGACCAGTGCTCCCTCAAACACGGCGACGAAGTCGGTGTCGGCATCGCCGATGGCCGTCAATGCAACCGCGCCGATGTTCGATCTGGCCTGCTGCTGCTCAATGACGGTCAGCGTCTGCGCGGCATCGAAGCGCACGCGGTTGTTGACAGCGGCAAGCAGCGCATCGAGGCCGCTGGTACCGTCCTGTAGCAACTGCTGGATCTCTACCAGCGTGTCGTAGGCAGCATCGGCACCACCGAGGATCTCGGCCTTGAGCGTGTCGAGCAGCGTGACGATCTTGGTCGACGAGTAGGTGGTGGTCAGCGCCACGTTGGCGTCGTCGATACCGGTCCCGCTGAGAACGGCCGACTGAAGCTCATTGATGGCAGCCACCAGACTCGATTTGTCGGTCGTGGTCAGGCTCGCCAACGTGCCGGTCTTGCCGTTGAGCGTGTTGAACTCCTGGGCGATGCGAATCACCAGGCTCTCGATACGGGTCTGCAAACTCATGGGATGTCCTTTGTCGATCAGGAGAGCCAGCGGCTGCGCACCAACTGGCGTGCGCGGCGACCTGGCCCAGAAACGGCGAGGCCACCGCGTTGGGTGGCCTCGTCAGTCGTTGTGGTGGTCCCGGGGTCAGGCGGATCTGCCATCCCCAGTTGTCGCTCCAGCTCGCGCCAATGGCGTTCGTCGAAGCGATCCAGTCCCGCCGCTGAAGCGGCTGCGCGGGCGTAGACGTAGCAGTCCAGCGCCTCGTTACGCTCGCGCATCTTTTGCCACTCCCGGATGGGAAAGCCATTCCGGTCGCGTCGGGTGATGAGTTGTTCCGCGCAGAGCTGCTGGATGAACTCCGCGTCCACATGTGGCAGATGGATGAATCCGGCCGGATAGATCGCGGTGATACCGTCCTCGGCCACATCCGCCGATTTGCGCAGGTTGTTGTAGAGCTCGAGCTTGGCAATGCCGACGGCGACCGAGAACACCTTGATGCCTCGGCGCAGCTTCTTGCCGCCCTTGGAAATATCCACTGCGGTGGGGGTCCCGATCAGTGCCGCGCCGCGCGCGACACCTTTGATGGCCATTACGCGCGGGTCGCGACTGGCCCGCACGAAGGTATAGGCCTCTTGGGTGGCAAACCCAGTGTCTAAGGCGAACCTTGCCAGCGGCATCGCCGCGCCGGACGCGTGCGTCCAGTTTTCCGCGAGCAGATCCGCCAGTTGTTTCCAAACCGCATCCCGCGCGGTATCGCCCATCAAGACGCGATGCTCGACCAGCCATGATTCCTTGCCGCGCCCGAAGGCCCAGATGGAGGCTTCGATGCGATCCTTCTGGACATCCGCTCCGCCCACCAGCAGGAGTCCACCGGGAGGAATCGATCCGAACGGGTAGTCCTCGCGCCGCTCGACGAGGCGTTGCCAATCTGGTGCTTCGCCTTCCTCGACCCAGGTCTCACCCAGTTCGGTGTTCTTGAACGTCTTGATGGCCGCCGCAGAACCCGACTCCTTGCTCACAGCCAGTTCCCAGGCGACGGCGATCTCGCGCCAACTGCGCCAGCCGACCGGGCTGTAGAGTGACGACAAGTGAAAGCCAGCCGTCTTGGCGCCATTCTCTGTTGCCAATGCGCGCCACTCGCCGTGTTCCAGCATCCAGGTCTTGTGGTGCTCGGAAATCGGCGCATCGCAGGATTCGCAAACATAGGCGGCGCTTTCCGGCTGGCCTTTCTCCCACCGCAGTTGTTCGAAGCGCAGCCACTGCCGGTGCGAGCAGTGTGGGCAGGGCACAAAGTAGCGGCGCTGATCGGATGCCTCATATTCCCGTTCGATGGCGCTCGCGCCCGAGATTGTTGGCGTCGAGACGATGAAAATCTTGCGTCGCGCGAAGGTTCGGGTACGCGCTTCGGCCAGTGAAATCGCGTCGCCTTCACCCTCAACGTCAAGCGGATAGCCGTCCACCTCGTCGAGGAACAGGTAACGCACTGGCATCGACCGCAGTCCGACTGCGCTGTTGGCGCCCGTCATCACCAGGACGCCGCCCCGGAACTCCTTCGCGAGAATGGTGTTGCCCGAGTCCCGGCTCCTGGCCGGTGCAATCAGCTCGGCCAGAACACCCGACTCCTCGATCAGCGGGTCGATGCGCTGCTTGGAGTTGCGCTTGGCCATTTCCACTGTCGGCCAGACAGCCATCATCGGGCCGGGCGCGTGGTGGATGACGTAGCCGATCCAGTTCGATCCCATCTCGGTCGCGCCGAGCTGGGCAGCCTTCATGAACACAACACGCTCGACCGGGGATGTCGGCGACAGGCAGTCCATGATCGCCTTCAGGTACGGCGTGCGGCTGGTCCGCCAGCGTCCCGGTTCGGCGGACGCCTTGCTGGAAAGCATCCGGTGCCGATCCGACCATTCGGATACGGTCAACAGTGGGTCCGGTGTCAGTCCTTCGCGCCAAGCGCGCTCGATTTCCGCCGCGCCTTCGTAATCCACGTCCAGCATCAGTCCACCCGAGGACGCAATTCGCCCAGCTCTTGCAGGTGTTCACGCACAGCGGCTTCCAGCGCCACGTGCATGGCATGCGGATCGACATCGAGTCTGGCAGCCATCTGCGCCGAGATGCGCGCGGGCCAGTTGAGCCAGGCATCGCGCTCGGAGCGGGCCAGCTTGAACACATGCGCGATGGCCTGTGGCCGATCGACCAGCTCACCTTTCAGGCGAGCCAGTCGCACCTTGTTGGTTTGCGCCTTGACCACTTCGTTGACCGTGCGGGCCTGGAGCAACGACGTGCCACCAGTGGGCAAGGAGGCAGGCCCATCGTTCGACTGCGTGCTGGCGTCCGGTACGACCACTTTGGCCGCCTTGGCGCGGGTACCGGCCTTAGGCACATCGGAGTTGCGCGCCCATTCGCGATCAGCCCGGTCGGCATCAATGGTTCCGTCAGCCTCTGGCGTGATGCGCCCGGCGCGAATCGCCTTGTGAACAGCAGTGTCGGTCACGCCACGGTGCCGGGCGTAAGCGCGTATCGAAATGCCCATGGTGAGAACCGGTGGCCCCTTCAATCATTTGATCGTCATTCCTCTGGATTGAGCTTGGCTTCCCTCCGGAACAGCGCGTTCATGCCATCACCATCCACGACGTCACAAGGAGACGCACATGACCAAGCCAGCCGAAAAACCCCTCGAAAACCTGCTTCAGCAGATTGCGCTGGACCACCTTTTCATTGAGTCCTTGGTGACTCGCAACAGCGACCGACTGGACTTCCACGAAGTCAGCGTCTGGGCCGTCAAGAGCGCTCTGATGGCCGCTTACGAGGCGGGTCGGCAGGCCGCCAAGCCGGACTGAAAAAGAAGCGCAGAACGCTTGGCTTCAATCGCGAACAGCGCGTTCATCACGTCACCCCATCAACCACTGCCAAGGAGCAGCACATGACCAGCACCCAACTCACCCCGGCCCAGCACGCGATCCTGGCCTACGCACTCGAACACACCAGCGGAAAGATCGACTGGTTCCCCGACAACATCAAAGGCGGCGCACGCAAGAAGGTGCTCGACGGGCTTTTCAATCGCGCTTTGATCACCACCAACGGCACCGACTGGTTCGTCGCCGCCGAGGGCTACGACGCAATGGGTCGCGCCCGTCCCGCGCATGCGCCCATGGATGCAGACCCCGAAATCGAGGCCGCCGTGTCGTCGGCCGAGGCTGAGTGGGCCAAGGACGCCACCGAGCAGACCAAGCCGCGCACGCGCGAGAACAGCAAGCAGGCCGAAGTGCTCCGGATGCTGCAGCGTCCCGAAGGCGCCACGATTGCTCAGATCTGCGGCGTGACCGGCTGGCAAGCGCACACCGTGCGCGGCACCTTCGCCGGCGCCTTCAAGAGAAAACTCGGTCTGACGATCGTTTCGGACAAGGCGCCGGGCGGTGAGCGGATCTACCGGATTGCCTGATCAAAAAGATCGAGAAAGAGGCCAAGACTCGCTTGGCTTCTCAATCGAACAGCGCGTTGCTACGGGTGTCGCAACGATCAGACCCCAAGGAGCCACGATGACCACCGCCAGCCAGATTCCCGCCACTCAGAACGATGCCTGGGGCTTTTGGGGCACGATGAACGAGCACGCCAGCGCCGCGTGGCCCTTGGCGATGACCGCCGTCTCGGACGCCACACACCAGCCCCTTGAATCGGTACGGACCTTCCTCGACAGCCGCCACGGTCGCCACTTTGCCGACGACGTCCAGAACGGCCTGTACCAAGGCCAGGCCTTGTAGGATGCGATCAACGCCGCCACCCAGCGCTGGATGGGCTGGACGATTGGCCGCCAGACCAGCAAGGACTACGGCATCCCGCGCGGCCTGCCTTACCTCACAGGCTTTGTGATTCACTGCGAGATCGTCGAGGAATCGCTCGTCGCCTGATCATCGAACAACGCGCCATCCGACTCACGCGTGGCCTGCTTTCCGGTCCAGCCCTGCCAGCGGCGCACGATCACATCGACGTACTTGGGGTCGAGTTCGATTAGCCGCGCCAGCCGCCCGGACTTCTCGGCGGCGATCAGCGTTGTGCCGGAGCCCCCGAACGGGTCGAGCACCACGTTGCCGGGGCGGCTCGAATTGCGGATCGCCCGCTCAACCAACTCCACTGGCTTCATCGTCGGATGCAGGTCGTTCTTCTGCGGCTTCCTGATGTTCCAGACGTCGCCCTGGTCGCGGTCGCCGCACCAGTGACGCTGCGCGCCCTCGGGCCATCCGTACAGGATCGGCTCGTACTGGCGCTGGTAGTCGGCGCGGCCCAGCGTGAAGGTGTTCTTTGCCCAGATGATGAAGGTCGACCACTTGCCGCCGGCGGCGCGGAACGCTGCCTGCAGCACGTCGAGTTCGCTGGAAGACATCGCCACGTAGATGCCACCCCGGCAATGCGCGATGGTCGGCGTCAGCGCCGCCAGTAGGAAGTCGTAGAAGCCGTCGCCGAGGTTGTCGTTCAGGATCGCACGATCCTTGCCGCGCATTTTGTCCTTGGCGCTGTTGGCGTAGTTCACGTTGTACGGCGGGTCGGTAAATACCATGTCCACCGGCGCGCCATCGAGAAGGCGGTCGTAGCTGTCGGCGACCGTAGAGTCGCCGCAAAACAGGCGGTGACCACCGAGCAGCCAGACATCCCCAGGACGCGAGACTGGCGTCTCTGGCATCTCGGGCATGGCGTCATCATCGGTCTGGCCTTGGCCATCCGATTCGTCGCCGGCCATCAGCTCCGCCAACGCATCGGCATCGAAGCCGGTCAGCGACAGATCGAAGTCATCGTCCTGCAGAGCGGCGATCTCGATGCGCAGCATCGCGTCATCCCAGCCTGCGTTCTCGGCGATGCGGTTGTCCGCGATCACCAGGGCCCGGCGCTGCGTGGGGGTCAGGTGATCGAGCACGACCACCGGTACTACGTCCAGCCCGAGTTTCTGTGCGGCGGCGAGCCGTCCGTGCCCGGCGACGATGACGCCATCGCTGCCGGCCAGAATCGGATTGGTGAATCCGAACTCGGCGATCGACGCGGCGATCTGTGCCACCTGATCGTCTGAGTGGGTGCGCGCATTGCGGGCGTATGGCACCAGCTTGGCCGTCGGCCACTGCTCAATCTTGTCGGCCAACCAAGAAGCGCTCATTGCTCGGCACCCGTGGTTGGAAGTCGTTGCGTGACGACCTCGTCGAAGGATTGGCCGGTGGCCAGCAGAGTGACCGGAACGCCAGGATGGTTCTGTTGGAAGCGTTTGATGGCGACATCCACGTACTCCGGCGCGATCTCGACGGCGCGGCATACGCGACCGGTACGTTGGGCAGCCAGCATCGTCGAGCCGCTGCCACCGAACGGATCGAACACGATGTCGCCCGATTCCGTGTAGGCCTCGATGGCGAACGCCGGCAACGCCACCGGGAACACGGCCGGGTGGTCGATGTCCTGACCGATCTTGCCCTTGTGGCGCATCACGCGGATGACCGAGTCGGGAATCCGGGTGTCCTGCGTCGGCTGCCCCTTGTGCGTCCAGCCGCCGACTTCGCCGTCCTTGCTGCGCATGGCCGTGGATGAGCCATCGGCGCGCAGGTGCGACTCCTGGCCTGCGTGCTTGCAGGGCACGATCTTGTTGGGCTTGCGGCTCTGCCGGTTGAAGTGGAAGACGAACTCGAAGCTCGGGGCGAAGCGTCCGGCCCAGTCGCCAGGCATGCCCGGCCCCTGATCCCAGACGTACCACGCGAAGCGCCGCCAGCCTTGTGCACGCATCCAGCCGAGCCACGCGTCCCAATACGGGATGACTTCGTTGTCGCGGTGGATCAGCCCCAGGTTGACCAGCACCTGCCCATCGTCGGCCATCGGCACATTGCCGAACACACCGCGCATCAGGCCATCCCAATCCACGATGCCGCCGGAGGTGTAGTCGCGCTGATTGCCATAGGGCGGCGAGGTGAAGCACAGGCGCGCCGCGTCGCCTTGCATCAGCGTGGCGACCACGGTCGGGTCGCTGGCGTCGCCACAGATCAGGCGATGCGGGCCGATGGCCCAGACATCGCCGGTGCGGGATACCGGCGACACAGGTGCATCCGGCACGTCGTCTGCGGCGTCCGGTTCATCGGCGTCTTGTTCTCGGGCGACTTCTTCGGCTCTCGCATCGTCTGCGAGCAGTGCTGCGATCTCAGCATCCTCAAAACCGGTCAGCGTGAGGTCGTACCCGGCGTCGGACAGCTCAGCCAACTCCAGCGCAAGCAGTTCCTCGTTCCAGCCCGCATCGAGCGCCAGCCGGTTGTCGGAGATGACGTAGGCGCGCTTCTGTGATGGTGACAGGTGAGCGAGTTCAATCACCGGCACTTCATCGAGTCCGAGCTTGCGCGCGGCAGCCATGCGGCCGTGGCCAGCGATGATGCCGTTGTCGCCATCCACTAGAACCGGGTTCGTCCAGCCGTACTCGACGATGCTGGCGGCGATCTTGGCTACCTGCTCGTCGGTGTGCGTTCGCGGATTGCGGGCATAGGGGATCAGCGCCTCGACCTTGCGGTACTCGACGTTGAGCGTGTTCAGAATCGGTTCCTCGAAAAAGAAAACCCGCCGACGGGGTAACCGTGGGCGGGTTCGTGATGTGTGCTGGATGGGGCGGGTGCAAACTGCAAACCCTGCAAACCTAGGTTTGCAGTCTGACGCTAAAAAAGCGCCGCGCTCGCGCCCCCCGCATTGCTTTCTGGCCAGGAAGGACCCGTCGCAACAGGTTGTGGCCATCGCGGGCCGGAAACGACGAAGGCCACAGATCGCTCCGTGGCCTTCACGCACCCAATGCTCGCAAGATTAGCGGTAATACTAGCGAAAAAACCTCAGGATGTTGCACGCCAAAAAGCGACCGAAACCCGCATCGACACGCAGGATTCCCAACGACTTCGCGACTGTTCGCAACTACACCCAACGTCAGCGGCAATTGCCGGCTGCCCCAGTTTTCTTTTCCATCCGCAGGTGCACGGCGACCAATTCCAGTGCCGTCTGCCAGCGACGCCATGCGGTTGTCCGGTCACAGGCAAAGCGGCAACAGATGTCCTTCCACGGATACCGTTGTGCTCGCATCCAGACGAGGTGTCGCTGTTCTTCTTCCAGCCATTGAACCCACCGCATCGTCTCCAGCATCCGGTCGATGGCAGCAGGGTCGGGAGGAAAGCGGTAGACCCGTGGCTCAGCTCCCAGGTTTTCCCAGGGCATGCGCTTGATCGCTGGCCAGCAGTTGAAGTAGCCCTGCACCCGAACCGGAGGAAGGCGGTGGGCAGTTCGTGCGGCCTCGATGAAGCGATCCGCCACAGTCTCGATTCTCCACTCAGCCATGGCGACGCTCCTTCGGCCCGTACAGCCGATCGCCGATCCGGCGAAGTAGTTCACGTTCTACCCAGTCGAGCCGCGTGTCGTCGGGCGAGATCACCAGGATCTGTTGGTCGCGCCAGCCCTCGCGCTTGATCTGCTCCGGATCGGGTCGAGGATCGGGTTGCAGTCGAGCCAGGGCACAGCGGTATGCGGGAGTCGGAACCTTCATGTCACACCTCCTGCGTCTCGATCGCCCAGTGCAGGAGTGCAATGGCATCGGCTTCGTTGTCGTCGGCAGGCGCGTGGCCACGTAGACGAACGGCGCCGATCATCTGGTCCTTGCTCGCATTGCCTTTGCCGGTGGCGTGCTTCTTGATCGTGCCCACCGGAACGCCCTGGTACGGGATCTGGTGGTGCTCGCACCATGCGGTGAGGTGGGCCATGAACCCGCCGTAGGCGTGTGCTGCATCGACGCCGGCGTGGCGGCGGACTTCCTCGAAGTACACCGCTTCGATGCCATCGCAGGACTGCTTGATCTCGGTGAGCCAGCGCTTGAAGCGCAGGTAGCGCATGCCGCCACCCTCAAATCGCTGCGGCTTGAAGGATTCCGTTCCGCTGGTCACGGCGCCGTCGCGATCGCGTACTGCCCAGCCGGTCTGGGTGCCAAGGTCCAGTGCCAGGATCGAGGGCACGGATGGCCGCCGATGATCTGAGCCCGGCTGGCCGGCAAGTCCCTGACGTAGGGCAGAGGGACCCTCTGGTCCCTCTCCTACGTAGTAGGAGGGGGAGTTTTCGCCAACTGGAGAAAGGGAGAAAGTCCAGCAATGGCGCGGGTTTGCGCCAGTTGGCAAGTTGGCAGCGATGCCAATTGCCAACTGCGGGTCATTCCCTGCAATGCCTTGATCTGACTGGACTTCCAGTTGGCAGGGGTTTGCCAACTGCGGGTAGTTGGCAAGGAAATGAGTGCAGTTGGCAACGGCGCTGCCAACTGCCGATTGGGCAATATTCATGGGGCCTCCGGATCGTTCAGTTCGTCGTGATAGACCCACACATCTGGGTTCTCGACGGGCATCGAGGCGCCGGAATGCGGGCACTTGTAGTGGGTGGGGAGCACCGTGTGCTCGCGCATCGGCAGTTCGCCGGTGGCCGTGTCGACATCGCCCGCTGGCATGCGCAGCACCATGCCTTCGACGCAGAGATAGCCGAACTTGGTGCGGCCGCTGGAGGGCAGACCGTAGTCAGCCGCGTTGCGGAAATACTTGATGTAGCCCTGCGTCGAGAGCGCGGAGACGCGTTCGCGGATGGTGCGCTCGCCGCCCAGACCGGCCTTGCCCTCGAAAGATTCGGCGAACTGGTTGGCTGTGTAGCAGCGCCCGCTGCCGGCCTCCTCGAACAGGATCTGAAGGATCGCGTCGCGTTTGCGGCGGCGCTCGGCATCCAAGCGCTGGCCGTAGTCCTTCATCACCAACCGCTCGTTGGCGTCGACTTCCCGCCACTCACCGTTGATCTTGTCGACGTGCCGTTGCGGGATACCCGCGCCATTGCGCAGCTCGAAGATGAGCTGGCGAGTGGTGCGCGTTTCATCGGGTCGGAACAGCAGCATGCCGGTCGAGTAGTAGCCGCGCAGGCTTCCTGCGCCGGCTAATGCCTGGAACGGGTCCTCCTCAAACTGCTTCTTGCCTAGCTTCTTGGTGTGGTGAGCGAGGATCACCCCGGCGTCGGGATTGACCGCCTGGCGAATCCGCTCCACCCGCTGCGAGAGGAAGAACAGCATGGCGCCGTTGTCGTTCTCTCCGCCGGCATCGCCGCCATCGAACACGTTGCGGATCGGATCGATAGCGATGATGTCAGGAGGCTCGCCGCCAAAAGCCTTCGCGATCGCTGGGATCACCTGCGCCAGACCGGCGTCATCGAGCACCAGCCGCAACTGCGGCGTGGCCACGAAGTTGGCGCGGGCGTCCAGAAGCCGATGGGACGGCAGGCGGACATCCTTCACACGCTCGCGCAGGTAGTGGTACTGGACCTCGGCCTGCAGGTAGAACACCCGTAGCGGACGGGGTGGATGCATGCCCAGAAACGCAGCGCCAGCCGCCATGTGAGCCAGCCACGACAACAGGAAGTCACTCTTGCCGACCTTGGGCGCACCGCCGAACACCAACATGCCAGCCGGCGTCAGCACACGCGGCGAGATCAGATCGGGTGGCAGCGGCGAGTTGTCGTCGAGCAGTTCGCCGAGCGTGAAGGTGGGCAGAGAGGCAGCCGCCGCCTTGACCACGCGACGTTCGCCCTGGGCGATGAATGCCGCGCAGTCGAACCGTTCGTCGACAGCGTCTGCGGCGTCCCACTTGGGTGGCTTATCGGTGGGCGGCACCAGGATGGCCACGGATGTGCTGCCCGCAGCCACGCATGCACGCGCTGCGCTCTCGGCGTAGTCCCAGCCGGGTGCATCCCGGTCCGGCCAGATGACCACGGATTTCCCCGCCAACGGACGCCAGTCGGTTTTGTCGACAGGAGCCTTGGCGCCGTTCATCGCGGTGGTGGCCGCAATGTCGCAGGCGATCAATGCAGCCGCACACTTCTCGCCTTCGACCACGACGACCTCTCGCGCCTTCGAGATGACCGGGAGGTTGTAGAGCGGCCTGGGGTCAGGCGCGCGCCACATGCGGGCACGAACATCCCAGGGGCGATATTCCTTGCCCGTCGGTGGGTCGTAGCGGTAGACGCATGCGATCAGTTCGCCCTCGGGTGACAGATAGTCCCACTTGGCGGTGTAAGCGCCGAGGTCGTCCATCGGCACGCTGCGAACATCGCGGCGCATCGGCGTGATGTTCGGTGGAGCAAGACCGAGCCACTGCCGGATCTCGCCAGCGATGCGCGGGAAGTCGCTGCGTGCGGAGCGACCCTGCGACCGCGCCCACAGATCGATGACATCGCCGCCCTCGTCGGTGGAGAAGTCCTTCCACAGGCCGCGCCGTGGTCCGTCCAGCTCAACCACCAGACTCTTGCCAGGGTTGCCATCGACATCGCCGACGTAGAACTTGCCACCTCGGATGCGCCCCTGCGGAAACAGGTAGTGGAGAACAGCTTCGAGCCGGTCCAGTAGCCCCGCACGCAGCGCATCGGTATCGGATGCCAGTTCGTCGCGCTGCTCGGGGGCGTCATTGAAGTCGAGCCAGATGATGTTGTCGGCCATCATGTCGAACCCCAACAGCGGTCCTGCCAGGGGCAGAACTTGCACTCGACATGCGTCGGTGTAGTCGCATGGCGCGGCAACAGTTCCTGGCTGTCGGTCGCCGTGATGACACGAACCGCGCGATCGGACATCCGCTGCGCCAGGCCGCCATCGAACGGCACCAGCTCGAACCAGATCTCCTCGGAGTCCTTGTTGATCGCAGTAAACAAGGCCGGGTTCGCGGAAATGCCCGGGATGCTGGCTTCCATGTAGGCCTGATAGATGGCCATCTGCGCGGCATAGACCGGTTTGGATTTGCTGACGCCGTGCTTGACCGTATCCCGCCAGGACTTGTCGTTCATGGTCTTGCACTCCCACAGGGCCGGATAGCTCATTCGTAGCTCTGCGGGGCCGCCGTTCAGGACGCCATCGACGTGCCCTTGAA
>Ga0066256_1000483_pt1 | contig 101923 bp, 100 predicted proteins | sample ThiBio_1000_biof_FD_87107 | JGI IMG/M metagenome (GOLD analysis project Ga0066256, IMG submission 87107) | Wastewater bioreactor microbial communities from Cape Town, South Africa - Thiocy_expt_1000_biof (version 2) | ecosystem: Engineered > Bioreactor > Thiocyanate-remediating >... | reverse complement strand
GGCGGGGGCGGTCGCCGCACGCGGGGGCCTCCCGCCCGCCCACGCCAGCCCGCCCGCGCTGACCGCCGAGGCCGATGTCCAGATCCTCGACGCCGCCTGCCCGCCGGACCAGCAGCCGGCGTTGATCCGCGAAGCGCTGAAGCAGCCGCACATCAAGGCGATCCTGGCGCAGAAGCCGCTGGCCCTGACCCTGGACGAAGCCAAGGCGTTGCGCGACGAAGCGGCGGCAGCGGGCAAGATCCTCTCGGTCAACCAGAACATGCGCTACGACCAGTCGATGCGCGTGCTCAAGCAGATCCTCGACAAGGGCGAACTCGGCACCGTTGTCATCGCCACCATCGAGATGCGCGCCATCCCGCACTGGCAGGCGTTCCTGGAAGACTACGACCGCCTGACGCTGTCGAACATGAGCGTGCACCATCTCGACGTGCTGCGTTTCCTCTTCGGCGATCCGGACGCCATCACCACCGTGACCCGCACCGACCCGCGCACCAAGTTCGACCACAAGGACGGCATCACCGTTTCGACGCTGACCTTCCCGAGCGGCGTCCTCGCCGTATCGATGGAAGACGTCTGGTCCGGTCCGCGCGAAGAGGGTTTCGACAGCGACATCTACATCAAGTGGCGCGTCGAAGGCACCGACGGTGTGGCGCAGGGAACCATCGGCTGGCCGGATGGCTCGCCGTCGACCCTGTCCTACGCTTCGAAGACCACCACCGGCGGCAAGTGGGTGACCCCCAACTGGGAGACGATGTGGTTCCCGCAGGCCTTCGTCGGCGTCATGGAACAACTGCAATACGCCGTAAAGACAGGCGAACCGCCGGCACTTTCCGTCGCCGACAACGTCAAGACCGTGGCGCTGGTGGAGGCGGGTTACCGCTCCATCGCCGAAGGGCGCACGGTCAAGCTTTCCGAAATCTCGATCAACTGATTCCAAGGGAGGATTTTTATCATGATGCAAGCAGGTATTTTTACGGGCTACTTCCCGTACGGTCTTGAAGAGACCGCGAGCAGGGTCCGCGCGCTCGACTTCACCGCGGCCCAGCGCGACATGCATTCCAAGGCGGTCGAGGTTCCCGCCGCCCAGATCCCAAAGGAGAAAGGCGCAAAGACCCGGGAGCCCTCCCGCGATCACACCCTGCCGATCTCCTGCTTTTCCGGCTCCACCAACATCATCCATCCCGACAAGGACGGGCGCGCCCGCCGCGTCGGCTACCTCAAGGAAATCATCCGCCACGCCCAGTATCTCGGCAGCCCCTATGTGATTTCCGAAACCGGCACCTACAACACCGAATCCGACTGGGTGCATCACCCGAAGAACAAGACGGAAGAAGGCTTTGAAGAATGCCGCAAGGTCATCGCCGACCTCGCCCAGCATGCCTATGACCACGGCGCCGTCTTCCTGCTGGAAACCTACGTCAACAACGTCGTCGGTTCGGTCGAAGAAACTGTGAAGATGTTCGCGCAGGTCGATCACCCCGGCCTCGGCCTGCTGATGGACCCGACCAACTATTTCGAGTCCCACAACATCGACCGCATGGACCAGATCCTCAACCAGGTCTTCGACACGCTGTCGGACAAGATCAAGATCGGCCATGCCAAGGACGTCAAGCGTTCGGGCGACGACAAGACCGAGAAGCATGCCGACATTGGCGATACGGACGCGCTCGAAAGCCACACCTTCCGCGGCGTCGGTGAAATCGAGCTGCCGGCTCCCGGCCTCGGCTCGCTGAACTACGACCTGTACCTGAAGCGCCTGGCGCAAAAGCATCCGAACATCCCGATGATCATCGAGCACCTCGACGAAAGCGATGTTCCGCGTGCGAAGAAGTTCCTCGACGGCAAGCTGCGCGCTCTGGGGCTTTGATGCATTCTGGCGGCCGGGGCTTCGGTCGGGCTGCTTGAAATGGACGAGGCATTCCCTCTCCTCCGTCATGCTCGGGCTTGACCCGAACATCTGCCGCACGGTGCTTGGATCCTCGGGTCAAGCCCGAGGATGGCGGAGCAAGGAGAGGCCAACCGCCCCACCAAACATGACTGCCGGGCTTCCTGCCCGGCAGTCATCACAAACGACAAGAAGGCCAAGACAGGGAAGAAGACCATGGTCGAACTCTACGGGAAGGCGCGGTCGCGCCGCGACGTCGCCGCCAGCGCCGGTTCCTTTTCGCAATTTGCCGGCGTCCGCCTGATGACGCTCGGCGACGGCGTCGAGCGCGGCATCCGCCTCCTGGAGTTCCGCAGCGGCACCGGCCTGCGCTTCACCGTCCTCATCGACCGGGCCATGGACATTGCCGATTGCGATTATCGCGGCATGGCGATCGGCTGGAATTCGCCGGCCGGCTTCAAGCATCCGGGCCTTGCCGAATATGAAGGCGAGGGCGGGCTTGCCTGGCTGCGCTCCTTCTCCGGGCTGATGGTCACCTGCGGGCTCGACCACATCCTGTTCATGAACGACGAGCCGGGCGACAGCTATGTCTACGGCCCGCGCAAGACGATCAGCCACTCGCTGCACGGCCGCATCGGCACCATACCGGCCAAGCTCACCGGCTACGGTGAGGAATGGCAGGGCGACGACTGCATCCTCTGGTGCGAAGGCGTCGTGACGCAGGGCACGGTGTTCGGCGAACATCTGGAGCTGATCCGCCGCATCGAGATCAAGGCCGGCACCAACGACATCAGGCTCACCGACCGTGTCGTCAACCGCGGCTTCTACCGCACGCCGCATATGTATTGTTACCACATCAATGTCGGCCACCCCGTGCTGTCGGAAAATTCGCGCTACATCGCACCGCTCAAGGACGTCGTCTGGGCCGCCCATGCCGGTGACGACTACCGCAAGCAGGGCGTCGGCTACCGCACCATGCCGGCGCCGCAGCTGAATTTCCACGAACAGGTCTGGCAACACGAGATGGCGGCCGATGCCAACGGCGAGGTGCCGGTGGCGCTGGTCAACGACGCGCTCGGCATCGGCTTCGAAGTGACCACCCGCAAGGACCAGTTCCCCTGCATGTACGAGTGGCAGAACCTGCAGTCCGGCCAGTATGCGCTGGGCATCGAACCCTCGACCAACCACGTGCTCGGCCACACCGCCGCCCGCGAGCGCGGCGAGCTGATCTGGCTGGAGCACGGCGACGAGCGCCGCTACGACACCACCTTCCGCATCCTCGGCGATGCGGCTGCGATTGCGGCCAGCGAAAACCGGATCACGGCCCTGGCACGGCAGCCGAGCGAAGAATACCCGCAGCCTTCCGGCAACCACCTGCCGATCGGGGGCCGGGCATGAACATGCAGCTGACGCAGACCATGGAGAAGGCGTCGATGATGTCGATCGCAGGCAAAGTCATTCTCTACACCGGCGCGGCCGGCGGCCTTGGAACCGAAACGACGCTCAGCTTTTTGCGCGCCGGCGCCAGGGTCGTGGCCGTAGACAACAATCCGGAAAAGACGGCCGGGCTTCTCGAAGCCGCCGCCCGCGAAAACCTGTCCGGCCTGACGGTGAAGGCAATCGACCTCTCCGACCTCGCCGCCCTGCGGCAGGAACTGGAAGCGGTGGCAAAAGAGGTCGGCGGCTTCGACGTCGTCATCAACAATGCGGCGATCTATCCCTCGAAACCGTTCGAAGACTATACGATCGAGGAGATGCAGGCCGTGCAGCGCGTCAACGTCGATGCCGGCATCGTCTGCGTGCAGGTGGCCTTGCCGCATATGCGCGCCAACAACTGGGGCCGCATCGTCAACATCGCCAGCGTCACCTTCTATGGCGGCTGGGCGAACCTGTCGCCCTACGTCCAGTCGAAGGGCGCGCTTGTCGGCCTGACGCGCGGCTGGGCGCGCGAATTCGGCGCTTACGGCATCACCGTCAACGCCATCTCGCCGGGCGCCTTCCCGACCGACGCCGAAAAGATCCATCCCGATCCGGAAGGCTATGCGCGCTTCGTGCTCGACCACCAGGCGGTGAAGCGCCGCGGCGGCCCGGCCGACATGGCCAACGCGCTGACCTTCCTGATTTCCGATGCCGCGGGTTTCATCACCGGCCAGACGCTGAACGTCGATGGCGGCTGGGTGATGCACTGACCGTTCGTTCAATACAAGGAATTGAAAACAATGGGTATTCTTAGCGGCTTCCGCGTTCTCGACTGCTCGATCGCGATGGCAGGCCCGTTTGCGGCGCAGCGCCTCGGCGATCTCGGCGCCGATGTCGTCAAGGTCGAGCCGGTGACCGGCGAATGGCAGCGCCATGTCGCCGCCGGCGGCGCCGAAGGCAACAAGGTCAACGTTTCCTTCCTGTCGCTCAACCGCAACAAGCGGTCGCTGGCGATCGACCTGAAATCGCCGGAAGGCAAGGCAGTGCTGCTCGACCTCGTCAAGACCGCCGACGTCTTTCTGCAGAACTACCGCCCCGGCGTCGCAAAACGCCTCGGCGTCGACTACGAAACCCTGTCGAAGCTCAATCCGCGCCTCGTTTATGTCTCCATGTCCGGTTACGGCGAAGACGGCCCTTATGTCCAGCGCCCCGGCCAGGACCTCGTGCTGCAGGGCATGTCGGGCGCGATGCTGTCGGCCGGCCGCGAAGGCGAGGCGCCGACGGCGGCGGGCCAATATCTGGTCGACGCCATCACCGCCTATACTGCCTTCGAAGGCGCATTGGCGGCACTGTTCCACCGCGAGCGCACCGGAGAGGGCCAGCTCGTGCAGGTCAACATGCTGGATGCGATCACCACCATCCAGATGCAGGAACTCTCCGTCTACACCGTCGGCCACAAGCCGCAGCAGCGTTCGGCCGAGCCGCATGCGCATGTCTACATCCGCGCGCCCTACGGCGCCTTCGCCACCAGCGACGGTTTCATCATCGTCGCCTTCCCGAAGCTGAAGACGCTCGGCGAGGTGATCGGCGAGGACAGCTTCCTAACCATGGTCGACGAAGTCGACAGCTGGTCCCGCCGCGACGAAATCTTCGCCAAGACCCGTGAAAAGCTGAAGACGAAAACCTCGGAGGAATGGCTGGCGCTGCTGCGCGCCGCCGATATCTGGTGCGGCCCGGTCTATGGCTATGCCGATCTCGTCGAGGACGAGCAGATCAGGCACAACGGCACCTTCGTCGAATACGAACACCCGACCGAAGGCCTGGTGAAGACACCGGGTTTCCCGATCAAGTTCTCCAAGACGCCCTCGACGGTCGAGCGCGGCGCGCCTGTCACCGGCCAGCACACCCGCGATATCCTGCGCGAAGCCGGATACGACGATGCCCGCATCGACGCCCTGGAAAAGGCGGGCGCCATCGCCTCGGGAGAGATCTGACATGCATCGCCTGAAAGCGCTGACGTGGGATCACCCACGCGGCTACAATGCGCTGGCGGCGGCGGCGCAGCGTCCCGAGCTTGCCGAATCCGGCCTTGCCATCCAGTGGGACAAGCAGCCGCTCGAAGGCTTCGAATCCCATCCGATCGCCGATCTCTGCGCCCGCTACGATCTCGTTGTCCTCGATCACCCGCATGTCGGCGAGGCCGTCGCCGGCGATTGCCTGCGGCCGCTGGAAGAGGTGTTCGGCGCCGATGTCGTCGCCGGGCTGGAGGCGGACAGCATCGGGCCTTCGCTGCGCAGCTATCGTTTTGCCGGATCGCATTGGGCGCTGCCGCTCGATGCGGCAACGCAGGTGATGGCGGCGCGGGCCGACCTGATCGGCAAAATTCCGGTTCTCTGGGATGAGGTGGTTTCACTCTCGGAAAAAACCGGCAAGGTGGCGCTCTCCCTCGCCGGCCCGCATGCCGCCCTGTCTTTCCTCTCCATCGCCGCCGCCTTCGGCGAGCCGCCGGCGGAGAAGGACCCGGACCTGCTGGTGTCGCCGGAAACGGGCAGGGCGGTCTACGACCTGATGCTGCAGCTTGCGGCCAGGAGCCCGCTCTCCGTACGCGAAAAAAACCCGATCGGCATTCTCCGCCATATGGCAACCCATGACGACGTGGTGCTCTGCCCGCTCGTCTATGGGTACGTGAATTACGCCGCCCCGCAATCCGGCCGGCCGCTCGCCTTCCACAATGCCCCGCGGAAAACTGCCGGCGGCCGGCCGGGCTCGACGCTCGGCGGCACCGGCATCGGCATTTCGCGCCGCTGCAGCGTGACGCCGGAACTGCGCCGGCACCTGCTCTGGCTGATGGGCGCCGATGCGCAGACCCACTTCATTCCCGGCCATGAAGGCCAGCCGTCCCGGCGGGATGCCTGGCACGATGCCGGCGTCAACGCCCGCTGGGGCGATTTTTACCAAAACACCGCCGATACGCTGGAGCAGGCCTATGTGCGCCCGCGCCACAACGGCTACATCGCCTTCCAGGGCGCGGCCTCCGCCCTGTTGCGTCAAGCATTCGACGAACGGACGGCGGCAGAGGCCGTGCTCGACCGCCTGCAGGCACTTTACACCGACCATCGCGGCGCCGGTGGCGAAAGGTAGGACAACCATGACCGAAGACATCCTGTTCACCATCGACGGCGCGATTGCGACGATCACCCTCAACCGGCCGCAGAAACTCAACGCCGTGACGCCCGAGATGGCCGACGCCATCGTTTCGGCGGTCGAGGCCTGCAACGACAGCGACACGATCCGCTGCGTCATCCTGACGGGTGCCGGTGAGCGCGCCTTCTGCGCCGGTTCCGACATCCGCGAGCTCGACACCTACGAGACCCCCTGGCAATTCCGCAACCGTCCCGACTATTGCGACGCCTTTCGCGCCCTGCTGAAGCCGACCATCTGCGCCGTCAACGGCTATGCCTTCGGCGGCGGGCTGGAGACGGCGATGTCCTGCGACATCCGTATCGCGTCCGACAACGCCCAGTTCGCCGCCCCCGAAATCAAGCTCGGCTGGATCGGCGGCGGCGGCATGGCGGCGCATCTGATGCATTCCATCGGCGCGTCCAATGCCGCGCTGATGCTGATGACCGGCGATCCGATCCCGGCCGACAAGGCGCTCGCCTGGGGCCTCGTCAGCGAGGGCGTGCCGCAGGCCGACCTCATCTCCCGTGCCCGCGCCATCGCCGAGGTCATCGCCGCCCGTGCGCCGATTGCCGCCGAGACCGCCAAGCTCAACCTCAAGGCCGCCAGTTCGATGCCGCTCGAAAAGGCGATCGAATACGAGCGCGACCTGCAGACCATCTGCTTTGCCACCGCCGATGCCGCCGAGGGCAGGGCCGCCTTCAAGGAAAAGCGCGCCCCCGTTTTCAAGCGGCGCTGAGGCTGGTTTCCGCCGTGGGGGCGCGCTATGGTCGCGCCCAAAGCATTTCCAGCCGAAACGCAATCGCTTCGGCCTCGGAGAATGCGCCAGAACAAAAGAATTTCAGGGAGCAATCATTTCATGTCGTCATCCGATTTCGCCAGGGCCGGAACATTCGTCGGTCGCGTCTGGGACCCGAAGGTCGAAGGTCCGCTGCTCGTTGCTGTCAGGGGCAATGATATCATCGACATCACCTCGAAGACCGTGCCGACGATGCGCGATCTCCTGGAACTCGACGATCCCGCAGCCTATGTCGACAAGGCGACCGGCCCGGTCGTCGCCACCCTTGCCGATCTTCTTGCCGCGAAAGCGGGCGCGCTGGATACGGCAGCACTGCACCTGATCGCGCCGAACGACCTGCAATCCGTCAAGGCCTGCGGCGTCACCTTCGCCCGCTCGATGATCGAGCGCGTCATCGAGGAGCGCGCCGCCGGCAATCCCGAACTCGCCCTCAAGATCCGCGAAAAGGTGACCGAAATCATCGGCGACAGCCTGCGCAATCTCAAGGCCGGCTCCCCGGAGGCCGCCAAGGTCAAGGAAGCGCTGATCGAGGAAGGTGTCTGGTCGCAATATCTGGAGGTCGGCATCGGCCCGGATGCGGAGGTGTTTTCCAAGGCGCAGGTGCTGTCGTCCGTCGGTTATGCCGCCGATGTCGGCCTGCATCCGATCTCCAAGTGGAACAATCCCGAGCCGGAAATCGTCCTTGCCGTCAATTCCAAGGGCGTGGTGCAGGGCGCGACGCTCGGCAACGACGTCAACCTGCGCGACGTCGAGGGCCGTTCGGCGCTGCTGCTCGGCAAGGCGAAGGACAACAATGCCTCCTGCTCGATCGGCCCGTTCATCCGCCTGTTCGACGCCACCTATTCGATCGACGACGTGCGCAATGCCGATCTCAGCCTGACGGTCGAAGGCGAGGACGGTTTCGTGCTGCACGGCAAGAGCTCGATGAAGGAGATCAGCCGCGATCCGCTGGACCTTGTTTCCCAGACCATCGGCCGCCATCATCAATATCCCGACGGCTTCATGCTGTTCATGGGCACGCTGTTTGCACCGACGGAAGACCGTGATACCAAGGGCCAGGGTTTCACCCACAAGGTCGGCGATATCGTGACGATTTCCAACGGCCTGCTGGGCGCCCTGACCAACCGTGTGCGGCTTTCCACGGAGTGCGCTCCGTGGACGTTCGGCGCATCAAAGCTCATGCGCAACCTTGCCGCTCGCCAGCTTATCTAATTCGATCGGAAAGACATTATGACCATCCATCAGAACCTGATCGCCGGTGAATGGACCGGCGTGGATGCCAGCGACAACATCAACCCGTCGGATACCAACGATGTGGTCGGCCGTTATGCGCGCGCATCGGCCGCCGACACCGTCCAGGCGATCGCCGCCGCCAAGGCAGCCTTCCCGGCCTGGTCGCGTTCCGGCATCCTGGAGCGCCATGCGATCCTGAAAAAGACCTCCGACGAGATCATCGCCCGCAAGGAAGAGCTCGGCCGCCTGCTCGCCCGCGAGGAAGGCAAGACCCTGCCCGAAGCCATCGGCGAAACCATCCGCGCCGGCCAGATCTTCGATTTCTTCGCCGGTGAATGCCTGCGCCTCGCCGGCGAGGTGCTGCCCTCGGTGCGCCCGAATATCGGCGTCGAGATCACCCGCGATCCGCTGGGCGTCATCGGCGTCATCACGCCGTGGAACTTCCCGATCGCCATCCCCGCCTGGAAGATCGCCCCGGCGCTCGCCTACGGCAACACCGTCGTCTTCAAGCCCGCCGACCTCGTGCCCGGCTGCGCCTGGGCGATCGTCGACATCCTGCATCGCGCCGGCCTGCCCAAGGGCGTGCTCAACCTCGTCATGGGCAAGGGATCCGTCGTCGGCCAGGCCATGCTCGACAGCCCGGATCTCGCCGGCATCACCTTTACCGGTTCCACCGGCACGGGCAAACGCGTCGCTCTCGCCTCCATCGAGCATAACCGCAAGTTCCAGCTGGAAATGGGCGGCAAGAACCCGATGGTCGTGCTCGACGACGCCGACCTGACCGTCGCCGTCGAAGCGGCCGCAAACTCCGGCTTTTTCTCCACCGGCCAGCGCTGCACCGCCTCCTCGCGCCTGATCGTCACGGAAGGCATCCACGACAAGTTCGTCGCAGCCCTCACCGAAAAGCTGAAGACGCTCACCGTCGACAACGCCCTGAAGGCCGGCACCCATATCGGCCCGGTTGTCGATGAAAAGCAGCTGAAGACCGACACGGATTACATCGAGATCGGCAAGTCGGAAGGCGCAAAACTCGCCTTCGGCGGCGAACTCGTCAGGAACGAGACGCCCGGCTTCTACCTGCAGCCGACGCTGTTCACCGAGGCGAGCAACAGCATGCGCATCGCCCGCGAAGAGATTTTCGGGCCGGTGGCCGCCGTCATCCGCGTCAAGAATTACGACGAGGCGCTTTCGGTTGCCAACGACACGCCGTTCGGGCTTTCGGCGGGCATCGCCACGACGAGCCTCAAGCATGCGACGCATTTCAAGCGCAATTCGGAAGCCGGCATGGTGATGGTCAACCTGCCGACCGCCGGCGTCGATTTCCACGTGCCGTTCGGCGGCCGCAAGGGCTCCTCCTTCGGTTCGCGCGAGCAGGGCACCTATGCGAGCGAGTTCTTTACAACCGTCAAGACGGCCTACACGCTGGCCTGACATATCCGAAGATCCGGGCCGTCCCGAAACGGCGGCTCGGCATCAACGAGGGCAAGACAATGAAGAAGAAAGCAGAATGGCCCCGCAGGCTGCGGTCGCAGGAATGGTACGGCGGCACCAGCCGTGACGTGATCTATCACCGTGGATGGATGAAAAACCAGGGCTATCCGCACGACCTGTTCGACGGGCGCCCGGTGATCGGCATCCTCAACACCTGGTCGGACATGACGCCGTGCAACGGCCATCTGCGCGAACTCGCCGAGAAGGTGAAGGCAGGCGTCTGGGAAGCCGGCGGCTTCCCGCTTGAGGTGCCGGTGTTCTCGGCCTCCGAAAACACCTTCCGCCCGACGGCGATGATGTATCGCAACCTCGCCTCCCTGGCTGTCGAGGAAGTCATCCGCGGCCAGCCGATGGACGGCTGCGTGCTGCTGGTCGGCTGCGACAAGACCACGCCGTCGCTGCTGATGGGCGCCGCCTCGGTCGACCTGCCCTCGATCGTCGTCACCGGCGGTCCGATGCTCAACGGCTATTTCCGCGGCGAGCGCGTCGGCTCCGGCACGCACCTCTGGAAATTCTCCGAGATGGTCAAGGCCGGCGAGATGACGCAGGCCGAATTCCTCGAGGCGGAAGCCTCGATGAGCCGCTCCTCGGGCACCTGCAACACCATGGGCACCGCCTCCACCATGGCCTCCATGGCAGAGGCGCTGGGCATGGCGCTCTCCGGCAATGCCGCCATCCCGGGCGTCGATTCCCGCCGCAAGGTCATGGCGCAGCTCACCGGCCGCCGGATCGTGCAGATGGTCAAGGACGACCTGAAACCCTCCGACATCATGACCAAGCAGGCCTTCGAGAACGCCATCCGCACCAACGCGGCCATCGGCGGCTCGACCAACGCCGTGATCCACCTGCTCGCCATCGCCGGCCGCGTCGGCATCGACCTGACGCTCGACGACTGGGACCGCTGGGTCAGGCACGTGCCGACCATCGTCAACCTGATGACGTTGTGCATGTGTCCGATGGGAGAGTTCTTTTATGCCTGCGGCCTGCCCGTGGTGCTGAAGCGTCTCTGCGAAGCCGGCCTGCTGCACAAGGATGCCTTGACCGTCTCCGGCGAAACCATGTGGGACGAAGTCAAGGACGTCATCAACTGGAACGAGGACGTCATCCTGCCGGCAGAGAAGGCGCTGACGCAATCGGGCGGCATCGTCGTGCTGCGCGGCAACCTGGCGCCGAAGGGCGCCGTGCTGAAGCCGTCTGCCGCCTCGCCGCATCTGCTGGTCCATCGTGGCCGTGCCGTGGTGTTCGAGGACATCGACGACTACAAGGCCAAGATCAACGACGACAATCTCGATATCGACGAGACCTGCGTCATGGTGCTGAAGAACTGTGGTCCGAAGGGCTATCCCGGCATGGCCGAAGTCGGCAACATGGGCCTGCCGCCGAAGGTGCTGAAAAAGGGCATCACCGACATGGTGCGTATCTCCGATGCCCGCATGTCGGGCACGGCCTACGGCACCGTCGTGCTGCATACCTCGCCGGAAGCGGCCGTCGGCGGTCCGCTCGCCGTCGTCAGGGATGGCGACATGATCGAGCTCGACGTGCCGAACCGTCGTCTTCATCTCGACATTTCCGAGGAAGAGCTGGCCCGCCGCCTTGCGGAATGGCAGCCGAACCACGAGTTGCCGGAATCCGGTTACGCCTGGCTGCACCAGCAGCAGGTGCAGGGAGCCGATACCGGCGCCGACCTCGGCTTCCTCAAGGGATGTCGCGGCAACGCTGTCGGCAAGGACAGCCACTGACGGTCGGTTACAACCGTTCAAATCGACGAGGAGGCGGGCGAAAGCTCGCCTTTTCGTTGTAGTCCTCCTGCTGAAAAAGTGGCGATTTGACCCGGACCGCCGACCGGAATAAGGTATTGATATCGTAAGTGCCGCGGATGTTTCCGCGCTCCGAGCCGAAGGAGCCTTGTGGGATGGATGAAACGTCACCGACCGGCATGGATCTACAACCGGAATCGGTTGCATCCCGGCTGGACGTCAGGCTTTTGCGCACGCTTTATGCCATCACCAAGGCCATCTCCAGCGATCTCGATCTCGATCGCATCGTGCAGGTCGTCACCGATGGCGCGACGGAACTGACCGGCGCGAAATACGGCGCCTTCTTCTACAACATCCCCGGCGTCGAAGGGCCGCATTTCAGCCTCTACACGCTGTCCGGCGCGCCGCGCTCGGCGTTCGAGCGGTTTGGCCTGCCGCGCAAGACAGCCGTGTTCGCCCCGACCTTCGACGGCGTCGGCGTGGTACGCTCCGACGATATCCGCCAGGATCCGCGTTATGCGAGGAACGAGCCGCTGCAGGGCATGCCTTCGGGCCACCTGCCCGTCGTCAGCTATCTCGCCGTTCCGGTGATCTCCCGCACCGGTGAGGTCCATGGTGGCCTGCTGTTCGCCCACGACCTGCCCGGCATGTTCTCCGACGAACATGAAGAACTGGTGCAGGCCGTCGCTTCGCATGCGGCGATCGCCATCGACAATGCCCGGCTGCTCAGGGCGTCGCAGGCGGAAGCAGAATTGCGGCGCAAGTCGCACGAGTCCGCCGCCCTGCTTGCGGCCATCGTAGAATCGTCGGAAGACGCCATCATCAGCAAGACGCTGGCGGGCACCATCACCAGCTGGAACCGGGGAGCCCAGCATATTTTCGGCTACAGGCCCGAAGAGGCGATCGGCAAGCCGATCACCATTCTCATTCCCGAAGACCGGCTGGAAGAGGAGAAATCCATCCTGGCGCGGGTTGGCCAGGGCCAGCATGTCCTCCATTTCGAAACGGTGCGCCTGCGCAAGGACGGCGCATCCATCGACATTTCGCTGGCGATCTCCCCCATTCGCGGCGACGACGGCACGATCATCGGCGCCTCGAAGGTGGCGCGCGACATTACCGAGCGGAAAAGAGCGGCGGAGCGACAGGGATTGCTGCTGCGGGAGATGAACCACCGCATCAAGAACCTGTTTGCCCTGACGGGAGGGCTGGTTTCGCTTGCCGCCCGCAGCGCCGAAACGCCGACCGACCTGGCAAGATCGCTGAAGGAACGCCTCACCGCGCTGGCCCGCGCCCATGAGATGACCCTTCCGCCCATGCAATCCGACGGCACGCTGCTCGAAGCCGGCACGACGATCTTCACCTTGCTGAACGCCCTTGTCGCCCCCTACCAGAACAGCAACCGGGACCGCGTTTGCCTTGCCGGCACCGACATGCGCATCGGCGCCGGCAAGGTGACCAACCTCGCCTTGCTGCTGCATGAATTCATGACCAACGCGGCGAAATACGGTTGCCTGTCGACACCGAACGGGCAGTTGCAGGTCGATTGTCAGGTGGAAGACGAAGAACTGCGACTGGAATGGGTCGAGATCGGCGGTCCTCCCGCCCATGCCGCCGAAAATGTCGGCGGTTTTGGCAGCCGTCTCGAAGAGACGCTGAAACGCGGCATGAACGCTATAATCGAGCGCGACTGGCGGGCCAGCGGCCGGGTCATCCGCAGGACGCCTCCGGCCAGGCAAGTGCAGGAATAGTGCATGCCGCGCAGGAGGGCGCTGCGCTTTTGCAAAAACGACACGCGGAAACAAAGAGCTGGAGCGTGAGAGCGAAACCGGAAGATCGCGACGCGCTTTGGTAACTCCCCCTCCCGAAGAAGGCCCGACCTGCCGCACCCCGGCAGGCGCCCTGCCCTGCGTCTCCCCTTTCGCCGATCTTCCGTCCTGCCGCCGGGCGTTCGATCATCATGATCGACAGGCTTGTTTTTGCCAGATCTAAAAACGCTTTTCATGCACATAAAATTATGAAATAGTCCCCGTCATCAAGAGGGAACCAATTGCATGCGTAACGTCAGCGGTCACGGCCAGAAACTTTCCTACTACGATTTCGGGCATACGACGGTCTATGCCTCGCGCTTCGATCAGCGCTTTCCCTATTGCGCTTATGTTCCCGATGATTACGAGGAAGATGGCGAAAAGACCTATCCTCTGGCGGTGATCGTGCACGGCACGGAGCGCGGCATGCTGGCCTATCGCGATGCATTCGCCGATTTTGCCGAGGCCAATGGCGTCATCGTCCTCGCCCCGCTCTTTCCCGCCAACATCTGCTTTCCCGGTGATCTTTCATCCTACAAAATGCTGAGGGACGGGGACCTGCATTATGATGCCGTCATGCTCGACATGATCGCCGAGATGCAGGAGAAATACCGCATCGAAGGCGACCGGGTGATGATGTACGGCTTCTCCGGCGGCGGCCATTTCACCCACCGGTTCTTCTATCTCCACCCGGAACGGCTGATGGCCGCCTCGATCGGCGCGCCGGGCGTCGTGACCCTGCTCGACTTCGACCACGACTTCTGGGTCGGCGTGCGCGACTTCGAAAAGGTCTTCGGCAAGGCGATAAACCTGGAAGAAATGCGCAAGGTCACGGTGCAGATGGTCATCGGCGGCAACGACCTGGAGACCTGGGAGATCACCATCACCCCCGACGACGCCTGGTACATGCCGGGCGCCGAACTCGCCGGCGCCACCCGCAACGACCGCATGCGAGCGCTGAAACACAGCTTCGAGAAGCACGGCATTTCCGTACGCCACGACATCGTGCCGGGCATCGCCCATGACGACCGGGAGCTGATCGGCAAGGTCAAGGATTTCTTTGCAGAAACGCTGGGCGCAATCCGCGCGCGCTCCTGACGATAACAAAGCGGGGAACAATCGGAGACAACCATGAACCGGACATTCTTGATTTCGACGGCATTGGCAGCGGGTCTGCTGTTTGGTGCCGGGGCGCAGGCCAATACGCTGAACATCCGCATCAATGCCGACATCCGCGGGACGGAAGGCCTCAACCGCGATGCCAACACCGACACCATCCTGCACCACATCTTCGAAACGCTGGTCGGCTTCCGCGACGACCTGACCATCGGCCCGGCGCTCGCCGAAGCCTGGACGGTGTCCGACGACGGCAAGACCTACACCTTCACCATCCGCGACGGCGCGACCTTCCACAATGGCGATCCCGTTACTTCCGCCGACGTCAAGTGGAACTGGGACCGGCGCGTCGCGGCCGGCGCCGAGTGGTTCTGCAACGCCTTCTTCGACGGCTCGCAGGGACTGAAGGTCGATGCGGTGGAAACGCCCGATCCGCGCACCGTCGTCTTCAAGATCGCCGAGCCGAATGCGCTGTTCCTGGCACAGCTCGCCAACATCCAGTGCAACGGCTGGGTCGCCAGCCCGAAGAATGTCGGCGCCGACGGCAAGTGGATCGCAGACAGCGCCATCGGCAGCGGTTCCTTCAAGCTGAAGGAATGGCAGAAGGGCCAGTACGTCACGCTGGAAAAATATGCCGACTACAAGCCGCTGAAGGAAAAGGCGAGCGGTTACGCCGGTGATCGCACGGCTCTGGTCGACGAAGCGAAATTCATGATCATTCCGGATACCTCGGCCGCCGAGACCGCGCTGTTTGCCGGCGAAGTCGATGTATTGCCGAATTTCGAATCGCAACGCATCGAGGACGCCAAGAGCCGCGGCCTGCAGGTGATGACCACCGCCGGGCTGTCGCTGACGCCGCTGCTGATCCAGACCAACGATCCCCTGATGTCGAACGTCAAGCTGCGCCAGGCGATTGCCCACGCCATCGACTTCAAGCAGATCGCCGCTGCCCGCACGGCGGGGCTTGCGGAATTCAACCCCTCCGGCGTGCCGCAGGCCAGCGCCTTCTTCGACCAGGATTTCCTGAAGTGGCCCGATTACAACCCGGAAACCGCCAAGGCGCTGCTGGCCGAGGCCGGCTACAAGGGCGAGACGATCAAGATCCAGACCAACACCCGCTACCAGGGCATGTATGAAAACAGCGTTCTGGTGCAGGCGATGCTGGCCGGCGCCGGCATCAATGCCGAGCTGGAAGTGCTGGATTGGGCCGCCCAGCTCGACAACTATCTTGCCGGCAAGTTCCAGATGCAGTCCTTCGGTTATTCCGCCCGCCTCGATCCCTCGCAGTTCTACGGCATCATCATCGGCGACAAGAAGACCGATCTGACGGCGCAGTGGGGCAGCACGGAGGCCTACGATCTCTATCTCAAGTCGACCAAGACCACCGATTTCGAGGAGCGCAAGGCGATCTTCAAACAGATCCACGAACTGATGGCAAAGGACGTGCCGATCCTCGGCCTCTATTACGAGCCGGTGGTCGCCGCAGTCGGTGCCAAGATCGAAGGTTACGCCGTCTGGCCGGCCGACAAGGAGCGGGCCTGGGGCGTGAAGAAGAACTGAGGTTGCTTTTTAGCGCCGGCCGAAGGCGGAGAGTTTCCCGCCTTCGGCCGCAGTTGAAGGCTGAGGCCTTTCCCTCCCTCCAACGTCATCCTCGGGCTTGTCCCGAGGATGACGTTGGAGAGGTTTTTCGGTGGCTGGTTGGCACCACTCGGACCTGAAATTTCCCCATCCTCTCTTGCGCAAACAGTTCCGCGTTTTGCTCCGCTGCAGTAAGGTCCGCAACCATGACCGGCGCCTATGCCCTGCCGGAAGCGTAACCATAATTCCGGAGGAAACCATGCATACCAAAGACCTGCCGATCGTCGATTGCCCCAGGGCACCGCTTGCCCGCGGGCGGGCGCATGGCGAAGCCTTGCGCGGCATCATCGCCGAAAAGATCGAACGCTGGCAGGCGGCCATCGGCAAGTCTTACGGCCAGCCGGCCGGAACGTTCCTGCCGGCTTTCCTCTCCGCCACAGATTTTCGCGCTCCCACGGCCGAATTCACGCCCGACCTCCTGGAAGAGGTCCAGGGCATTGCCGAAGGCGCCGGCATTGCGGAAGAGACGGCTTTCGCCCTGCAACTGATGGACGAGGAATGGTGGTTCGGCAAGGCAAAGGGCGACGGCCATTGCAGCAGCCTGGCGATCGCGCCTTCCGACGGCCAGCCGACGCTGGTTGGCCAGACCATGGACCTGCCGCGCTGGCACGACCAGGCACAGGCGCTGCTGCGGCTTGAAGGCGACGTTGGCGAATCGCGGGTCTACGCGTCCGCCGGCATGGTCGGCCTGATGGGGGTTTCGAGTCGCGGCCTCGGCATCTGCGTCAACACCTTGTCGCAGCTTGCCACGAGCCGGCGCGGCCTGCCGGTCGCCTTTGCCATGCGTGGCGCACTGGCGCAGGCGAATGCCGAAGCGGCCGCGACATTTCTTTCACGTGTGCGTCATGCTTCCGGCCAGAACTACCAGATCGGCGACCGGCAGGGTGTGCGCACGCTCGAATGCTCCGCCGGCGGCGCTGCCGTACTGACGGTCGAGAACGGCCGGTCGCTGCACACCAACCATCCGCTCGCCAGCGCCGACGCCGCTCCCGGCGCCAAGATGGAAGGCAGCAGCAATTCGCGAAACCGGCTGCGCAGCCTCCACACCGATTTCGCCCGCAACAAGCCGGTCGATCTCGACAGGATCAAGGCAGCGCTGTCCGCCTGCCGCAAGGGCGGCGCGGTATCGATCGTGCCGACAGGCCCGGCGAACGCGCGCACGAAACTCGGCCTGATGAAATCGATGACGGTCGGCGCCGTCATCTACGAAATCGGCAAGACCGTATCCCTCTCCGTCGCAGCCGGTCCGCCGAGCGTCGAAGGCTGGAAGAAGATCACGCTTCGGCAAGGCTGAGGCGGTCGCCGACACGGATCGTCGCCGTGCCCTCCACCTTGCAGAGCGCGCCGAAGCCGCCCTGCCCGTGCTGGCTGATCTTGTGCAGGACCGCCGGCAGGAAAGACAGATGTCCTTGTGCCAGCGCCGTGAAGGTGCATCGGGCGCAGGGTTCGGTGAAGGTGATTTCCGCATCGCCGACGACGAGTTTCCGGCCGATCAGCTGATGCTCGACCAGACCGCTGAAACCCGGCTCCGTCTCGACGACGATGTTGGGGCGGAAACGGCGCGGATGCACCTCCTCCGGCTTGCCGAGAAGATCGCCGAGCTCGCGCATCGAGGCGGTCGTCAACAGGTGGATGTCGGCGCGCTGGTAGCGGGGTGCCACCTTGCCCTCGCCTTCCGATCCGAAGGGCACATGCGGCTTGAAGGCGGCAGGGAAATCCAGGAAGCGGCTGGCCATGTCCTCCGCCTCGGCGCTCTCGACGGCAAACCAGTCGCCTTCGCCGTTGCCCACCTCGATGCCGCCTGCGCCGATCCGCGATTGCAGGTTCGGCAGGGGACGCCAGGGCTTGCGGTTTTCCGGCGCGGCGATCGCGCCGCTTTCCTTCTCGACGATGCCCCAGAGCCGGTCATGTTCGAGGCCGCCCGGGGCAAGCTGCGCCTCCTGCATCTGTTCGCCTCCCATGGAACTGACCGGATAGCGCCAGATTTCGATGATGCGGCCAAGCGATTGCATCTGTCACCCTTTCCTTGCCGCGGCGAGGACCGTGGCAAACCAGTCCTGCACGGCGGCCACCATCGCCCGGCCGTCATGGCCGACGCCGGGAACGATATCCTGCCTCACGCCTATACCATGGGATTCGAGGTTTTGGCGCAAGGCCGCCAGACGCTCCAGCCGGTTGGCCTCCGCCAGGCCTTCGGCGCCCGCCATCCACCAGCTGTCCTGCGGCGTCAGGCGGATTTCCCAGGTCTCCTTGTCCTCGCCGCCGATCACCATATGCACCGGCACGTGCCGCATGGCGTCGATATCCAGCCGCTTGCCGAACACCGTTTCGAAATTGCGCACGCCCACCCAGAAATCATGGTCGGGATCGAGGAGAGTCACGATGCCGGGCGCGCCGATCGAGACGCCGAGCAGCCGCTCGGGATGGATGAAAAGAAAACGATGGGCGAAATGGCCGCCGCCGGAAAAGCCGTGCAGCAGGAAACGCTCCGACCGCAGCCGATAACGTTCCGCCACTTCCGCCACCATGTCGAGCAGCACGAGGTCATAGGCGATGCCGCCGTCGCGGATCAGCTTGTAGCTCGACAGTTCCCCCGGCGCCGACATGCCGGCCGGAAACAGCGGCGCGAGGATGATGACCCGCTCGCGCTCCGCAAAATCCGAAAAACCGTCGCGATAGGTCTCTGCCCAGCGCGCCGTGCCGTGGACGAGAACGACAAGATCGAGGGCCTCGCGGCCCTGCTCGTCGTAGTCGCGCGGCACATAGAGGCAATAGGACAGCCGCGGCTCCAGACGGCTGGCGAAATAAGGCGTGCGGCCGCGATCGTAATAACCGAGGCGACCGGCCATGCCGCCTTCCTGCAACGGCGGCGGCGCGAAGATCATGATCCGGCCACCTGTTTCTGCGCCGCATCGCCGGCGAAGGTGCGGTCGAGCAGCATCGCGGCATCGAGCAGCCGCCGTGTATAGGCATGCTGCGGCCGGTCGAAGACATCGTCGCGCCCGCCGATCTCGACGATGCGGCCGTTTTCCATCACGGCGACCCGGTCGGCCACCTGCTCCACGGCGCCGAGATCGTGGGAGACGAACAGGCAGGCGAAACCGTAGCGCGCCTGCAGGTCGCGGAACAGTTTCAGGATCTGCTTCTGCACCGTCATGTCCAGCGCCGAGACCGGCTCGTCGGCAACCACGAAGGCCGGACGGCTGACGATGGCGCGGGCAATCGCCACGCGCTGGCGCTGACCGCCGGACAGCTGGTGCGGGAACCGCCGGGCGAATTCCGGCGCCAGGCCGACTTCGGCGAAGACCTCCTTCACCCGCTCCTGCCGCTGCCGGCGATCCATCTTTGCATCGAGCCTCAACGGCTCCTCGACGATATCGGCAATGCGCTGGCGCGGATCGAGCGAGGAATAGGGGTCCTGGAAGACGATCTGGATCGCCTGCCGCAGGCTGCGGCTGGCCGCGCCGCTTCCGTAAGCCAGCGGCTGGCCGCGGAACTGCATCGTGCCGGAGGACGGTGTGACAAGGCCGACGATCGCCCGGCCGAGCGTCGTCTTGCCGGAACCGGAAGCGCCGACCAGCGCCAGCGTCTCGCCCGTGTTGATCGTCAGGTCGGCGCCGTGGACGGCGCGTTTTCCTTCCGTCCGGCCAAACAGCCTGGCGCGGCCGGGATAATCGATGACGACGTCTTTCAGCTCGATCAGCGGTTCGCCGGTCGCCCCCGCGGAACGAATGCCGCCGGCGCTGCGGCGCGGCAGGGCATCGACGAGGCGTCTGGTATAGTCGTGTTTCGGCGCGTGCAGCACCTCGGCGCTGTCGCCCTGCTCCACCGCCCTGCCCTTGTGCATGACGACGACGTTGCGGACATAATGCGAGACCATGCCGAGATCGTGGCTGATCAGCAGCACGGAGGTGTTGTTCTCCTGCGTCAGTTCCACCATCAGGTCGAGCACGTCGCGCTGGATCAGCGTGTCGAGCGCCGTCGTCGGCTCGTCGGCGATCAACAGCGCCGGCTTCAGCAGCATGACGGAGGCGAGCATGATGCGCTGGCGCATGCCACCGGAAAATTCGTGCGGATAGGCCGCAAGACAGCGCTCGGGGTTCTGGATGCGGATGCGCTCCAGCATGGCGAGGCTGCGGTCTCGGATCTCTGCCTTGCCGAGCTTGCGGTGCAGCGCCAGCCCTTCCGCCATCTGCCGGCCGATGGTCATCGACGGGTTGAGCGACACCATCGGCTCCTGGAACACCATGCCGATCTCGGCGCCGCGGATGTCGCGCAGCTTCGCCGGCGGCAATCCGGTCAGTTCGGTATCGCGCAGGCGGATGCGGCTCTCGGGCGTCACCCGGAAAGGCGGCGGCAGCAGGCCGAGCACCGACCGCGCCGCCATGGTCTTGCCGGAGCCGGATTCTCCGACGAGCGCCAGCATCTCGCCGGCCGGCAGCGTGAAGTTCAGGTCGTCGACGACCTTGACGCCATCCGTCCCGACGCGGACGGAGAGGTTCTCGACGGTGAGCACGGCCTGTTTTTCGTTTGTCGCAGCCATGTTTCAATCCTGCATCTTCGGGTCGAGCCAGTCGCGCACCGCATCGCCGAGAAGGTTCACGCCGAGCAGCGTGATCGAGATGCAAAGGCCGGGCAGAATGATGATGTGCGGCGCCTGGTTGATGTAGGGGCGGCCGGTGGACAGCATGTTGCCCCAGCTTGGCGCCGGCGGCGGCACGCCGAGGCCGAGGAAGGAAAGCGCGCTTTCCGACAGCACCACCCAGCCGAACATCGTCGTCGCCAGCACCATGATCGGCGCGATGCAATTCGGCAGCACATGCCGCAGCATGGTGACGACCTCGCTGTTGCCCATCACCCGCGAGGCCTCGACGAATTCCCGCTCGCGGATCGACAGCACCGTGCCGCGCACCACACGCACGGCGACCGGCACGTAGGCGATGCCAAGCGCGATGATGATGCCGTTGCGGCTGGCGCCGAACACCGCCATGAAGCCGAGCGCCAGGAGCAGGCCGGGAAAGGCGAGCAGCGCATCGTTGACCATCATCAGGATGCGGTCCGTCCAGCCGCGCAGGAAGCCGGCGAGGATACCGAGGATCGTGCCGAAGACGATGGCGAAGACGACGGTGGAGAAGGCGATCCAGGCGCTGGTCCGCGCCCCGTACATCAACCGGCTGAGCATGTCGCGGCCGAATTCGTCGGCGCCGAGCAGGTGGCTGGCGGACGGCCCCTTGAGGCGGGAAAGCAGGTCGAGCTTCAGCGGATCGTAGGGTGCAAGCCAGGGGCCGAAGACGGCGACGAACAGGAGCAGGCCGACGATGAGGATGCCGATCAGGCCGTTGAAACGCAATGCGGGAAAACCGAGCGCCCGAGCGATCATGCCGTCACCCTTGGATCGAGAAGCGGATAGAGGAGATCGACCAGCAGGTTGACCACCACATAGATGAAGGCGGTGAACAGCATGCAGCCCTGCACCACCGGATAATCGCGGGCATAGATGCCGTCCACCAGCATGCGGCCGAGGCCGGGAATGGTGAAGACGGTCTCGATAACGGCGATGTTGGCCAGCAGGCTGCCGAGAACGAGGCCGATGAGGGTCATGGTCGGGGCAAAGGCGTTCTTGAAGGCGTGGCGCCACATGACAGTCGCTTCCGACAGGCCCTTGGCGCGGGCATGGGTGATGTATTCCAGCCGCGCCACCTCGATGGTGCTGGCCCGCGCCATGCGGGTGATCGAGCCGGATTCCACCAGCACCAGCGTCACCACCGGCATGATGATGTAGAGCAGCGCGCTGCCGAAATCGCGGCTGAACGGCACGTAGCCGACGACGGGCAGCCAGCCGAGCTGCAGGCCGAAGATCAGCAGCAGCATCAGCCCCAGCCAGAAGCTTGGAATGGAGAGCAGCAGTGTCGATGTGGCGATGACGGCGATATCGCCCGCCCGGTTCTGCCGCCAGGCGGCGAACATGCCGGCGGGAACGGCGATGAAGGTGGCGAAGAAGACGGCAACGAGGACGATGGTCGCCGAAACGGAGAAGCGTTCGATGATCAGCGGCAGCACCGGCTGCCGCGTCGAGATCGACTGGCCGAAATCGCCGGTCAGCACGTTGCCGAGCCAGTAGAGATATTGCAGCGCGATCGGCTGGTCGAGGCCCATCTCGCGCCGCAGCGCTTCCACTTGGCCGGGCTGGGCGAGATCGCCCAGCATCAGCGTTGCCGGGTCTCCCGGGATCATCCGCATCAGCGCGAAGACGGCGACCGAGACGAGGAAGAGGGTCGGGATCGACGATGCGATCCGGGTCAGGATGAAGCGGACCATCGCTTGCCTTTCCCGACCGCATCGACGGTTGCGCCGGCCGCCTTTGCAAGCGTCGCCTCGTCCATGACCAGTTCGTAGCGCGTAAAAGTGCGGTTCAGCGCCGGCAGCGGCGCGATGTCCATGTAGCCCTTGGCCGGTTCGCAGATGATCATCGCCACGGTGGCGGAGAGATTGCCGCCCTCTTTCGCCAGCGGCTCGCGGCAGACGCAGAAGGGCGCACCGAAATCATCGAAGAACGCACGTTTCAGGTCATCGGCACCCAGCTTCTCGCCGCCCTCCTTCAGCACCTTCCAGACGCGCTGGTCGCGGTAGAGGCTGTCGGGAACGCTGGCGAGGCCGGTTTCCTTGAGTTTGGACAGCGCCACGCCGCTCTGCCAGTGGTTGGCATGGACGATCATGCCGTTTTCCGGATAGATCGGGAACACCTCGTCCGGTGCGCATTCGAGATCGACGGCAAAACCTTCCGCCGTCGACAGCATCATGTTGTTCGAGCCGGATTTCGGCGTGATGGCGACGACGCGCAGCGCCAGGGCGAAATGTTGCGCCTCCAGCGCCCGGCGGCGGATGAACGGCAGCGGGATGCCCATGTCGCGATAGTCGCGCTCGCTTTCGAGATAGTTGGCGGTGATGGTGATGCCGGCGGAATTAAAACCGCTGCGCGCTAGGCCGCCGGCCTCGGTAAACGTCAGGATATCCGGCCCGTCGTCGCGCAGGATGCGCAGCACGATCGAGCTATCGGCGCATTCGGCCCGCCAATCCCAGTTCTGGCCGTGGATGACCGGGCCTTCCTGCGTCGCCTCCGGCAGCAGCACCGCCCCGGTGCCGCCGTCCGGATCGTCGTCGCCGACGCCGGCTTCGAGCCGGGCGAGCTGCAGCACCTCGGTGCGCGCATTGATCAGCACGATCGCGGACAGGCCGATCCCCGCCCCTTCGGCGACGCCTTCCATCTCCGTCACCAGATCCGGCGCCCATTCGCGGACCCGCGGCAGGAAGGCCGTGACCAGCCGCTCGATATTGGCGTCGTCGAAGCCCAGCCGGTGAAGCTGGTCTGTATAGAGGCCGGCGGACAGCAGGATGCGCTCGCGCGCCTTCTCGCCATACATCCGGCCGCGCTCCCGCGGCGATCCGCTGATTTCAACGAGGGGAAAGGGAGTGATCTCTGCCATAGCTCTGCCTTGTTGTCTGTCTTTTTTCGAGCATAATGCATTTTGGTGAAATGAAAAGCACTAAAATTGAGAAACGAGGGGGTCGCGCTGCGTTGTGTTCGCGGTATAATGCAGCAAAGACGGGGGGCCTCATGGACGTTATGGATAGTCAGGACACGGAGCAGGCGGATGGGCCGAGCACGCTGCAGCTCGATCTCGCCCGCCGGATCATCGACAGGATCCGCGATGCGGAAATGAGCGTCGGCACGCGGATCTCGGCGCCGGAACTGGCCCGGCTCTTCGGCGTCTCGCGTTCGCCGATATCGGGCGCGCTGGAGCTTCTGGTGGAAAAAGGTGTGCTGCAGCCGATGGAGAAACGCGGCCTCAGGCTGGCGCGCGACATCTCGACACTGGACCTCAGCGAAATCCTGCCGAACTCACCGATCGAGGAGCTTTACCGGCAGATGCTGCGCGAGCGGGCGCAGGACCAGCTGCCGCAGGAGGTTTCCGAAGCGGAGCTGATGCCGCGCTACGGCGTGTCGCGCGGCATCGTGCGCAAGCTTTTGATGCGGTTTGCGGCCGAAGGCCTGGCGCAGCGCCTGCCCGGCCACGGCTGGCGCTTCGTCGATACGCTGGTGGGCGACGACGCCTATCGCGAAAGCTACGAATTCCGCGCCATCGTCGAATGTTCGGCGTTGCGCACGCCGAATTTCAAGGTGGATGCCGAGGTTGCCGCGCAGATCCGCCGCTCACATGAGCGCATCCTGCGCGATCCCGCCAGCCGCTCGGGCAGCGACGAATGGTTCCGCGTCAACGCCTTCTTTCACGAAAACCTCGCGGGCTTTTCCGGCAACCGCTTCCTGACCGACGCCATCCGCCACCAGAACAACCTGCGCCGCATGCAGGAATCCGCCGCCTTCTTCGAACTGCCGGCGGAACGCATCGAACAATCGTGCCGCGAACACCTGGCCATCCTGGGCGCGGTGGAAGACGGCAATCTGGAATGGGCCGAGGCGCTGCTGCGTCAGCATCTGAAGCAAGCCTCGGAATACGGATTGAGCAAGGCGGGCTGATCGCCCGCCCTGATTGACGGCTCAGGCGTCGCGTGCCTTGAGCTTTTCATTGAAGGCTAGCGCCAGCAGGGTACAGGCGGCGCCCGACAGCAGGTAGTAGCCGACGAATGGCAGGCCGAAGCTGCTGGACAGGCTGAGCGCGACGAGCGGCGCAAAACCGGCGCCGATCAGCCAGGAGAGATCCGATGTCAGCGCCGCGCCGGTGTAGCGATAGGCGCGGCCGAAACGGGACGACACCGAGCCGGCGGCCTGGCCGAAGGAAAGGCCGAGCACGCCGAAGCCGATGATCACGAACGCGTCCTGGCCGCTATTGCCGCCGGCGAGCAGCATCGGACCGATGAAGCTGAAGATGGCGATGATGATGGCACAAACGGCCAATTGCCCGCGGCGGCCGATGCGATCGGCCAGCAGCCCGGAAACGATGATGCCGAGAATGCCGACGGCGGCGCCGACGACCTGCACCGCCAGGAACGTGCCGATCGGCTGGTCGCCGAACAGGTTCATCCAGCCGAGCGGGAAGATGGTCACCAGGTGGAACATGGCGAAGCTCGCCAGCGGCACGAAAGCGCCGATGAGGATGTCGCGCCCATGGACCCGGATCACTTCGGGGATCGGCGTCGCCGACAGTTCGTTCTGCTCCAGAAGCGTGCCGAATTCCCTGGTCATCACCAGCCGCAGCCGGGCGAACAGCGCCACGACGTTGATGGCGAAGGCGACGAAGAAGGGATACCGCCAGCCCCAGCTCAAAAAGTCCTCGCTGGAAAGATTGGCGACGAAATAGCCGAACAGGGTGCTGGCAAGCGCAAAGCCGATCGGCGCGCCAAGCTGCGGGATCATCGCATACCAGCCGCGACGGTTCTCCGGCGCATTGAGGGCGAGCAGCGAGGCAAGCCCGTCCCACGCCCCGCCGAGGGCAACCCCCTGGCCGAGACGGAACAGCGCCAGCAGATAGATCGACCAGACGCCGATCACGTCATAACCCGGCAGAAAGGCGATCGACGCCGTCGAACCACCGAGAACGAACAGGGCGATGGTGAGCTTCGTGCCGCGCCCATACCAGCGGTCGACGGTCATGAAGACGATCGATCCAACCGGGCGGGCAATGAAGGCCAGCGAGAAGATCGCGAAGGAATAAAGCGTCGCGGTCAGCGCATCGGGTGCGAAGGGAAAAACCAGCTTTGGAAACACCAGAACCGAAGCAAGCCCGAAGACGAAGAAATCGAAAAACTCCGACATCCGGCCGATGATGACACCGATCGCGATGCTGCCGGGAGAGACGGGCTTGTCATCATGGATGCGGCGTGCGTCGCGCTCCAGGGTCGATGACGAAGGCCCGAAATGTGTGGTCGAACTCATGATAAAACGCCTCCCTCGTTTCCAAGGCGCCTGCGACAAAGCACCTCATCGGCGATGATGAACAAACTCATGGACTTATCAAGTCCGCAGGCGCGAAATTGTTCATCAATTTTTTTACGCCGGCCAGCACACGTCCCGGGAAGCCGCAAACGGCGAAAAACCCGCGTTTCGGACTGGTCTGCCATGCAGATACGCTCTATCTTATCCGCACGAATGGACGGCGCCGCACGAAAACCTTCGATTTTATTCAGGTTTTCGCAAAAGTGGCCTTGGAGTGGCTTCTGTCGCAGCGCGGCAAATTGCTGCAGTGCGACCAAACACCTCATATTCCTAGTCGTTCCAGTGCTTTAGTCGCGGACGGAACGAAACAACAAGAGCTTTGAGCCGTGCAAAAATTCATGTTGTCCGCCCGCTTCCTTACAGTTCTGCCGCTTCTCCTTTTGAGCGGTTGTGACCTGGTCGTGATGTCCCCCTCGGGCGATATCGCCAACCAGCAGGCAAACCTGATCCTTGTCTCCACCTTCCTGATGCTTTTGATCATCGTGCCGGTGATTTTCCTGACGCTGTTCTTCGCCTGGCATTACCGACGCTCGAACAGCGCAGCGAAATACGATCCCGACTGGCACCATTCGACGCGGCTGGAAGTGGTGATCTGGTCGGCGCCGCTGGCGATCATCATCGCGCTCGGCGCCATCACCTGGATCAGCACCCACAAGCTCGACCCCTACAGGCCGCTCGACCGGCTGGATGCGGAACGGCCGATTCCGGCGGATGCCAGGCCGCTCACCGTCGAGGTGGTGGCGCTCGACTGGAAGTGGCTGTTCTTCTATCCCGACTACGGCATCGCCACCGTCAACGAACTCGCCGCGCCGGTGGACGTGCCGATCAACTTCAAGATCACCGCGTCCTCGGTGATGAATTCCTTCTATATCCCTGCCCTGGCAGGCCAGATCTACGCCATGCCCGGCATGCAGACCAGGCTGCACGCCGTCATCAACAAGCCGGGCGAGTTCGAAGGTTTTTCGGCCAATTACAGCGGCGACGGCTTCTCGCACATGCGCTTCAAGTTCCACGGCCTCGACCAGCAGGGTTTCGACGGCTGGATCGCCCGCGTCAAGCAGACCGGCACGGCGCTCAACCGCGACACCTACCTGAAGCTCGAAAAGCCCAGCGAACGCGAACCGGTGCGCTATTATTCGAGCGTCGAGAACGGCCTCTACGAAGCCGTGCTCAACCTCTGCGCCACGCCCGGCAAGATGTGCATGAGTGAAATGATGCACATCGACATGATGGGCGGCGCCGGCAAGGAAAGTGCCGAAAACCGCGAGCGTCTGGAATATGACAATCGCCACGCCAAGAGCGGCGCGGAAACGCCGGGCGCCACCTTCCCGGCCACCGGCACCCCGGCCCGCAGCGAAGAAGACAGCAACAGCACGGTCGGCACCAGCGTCCAGGAAGGCCACCAGGGCCATGACATGCAGAACATGAACCATGACGGACATTCGATGCCCGGCATGAACGACAATTCGGGCGATCCGGCACCGACACAGCTCAACAATTGACATTGAACCGCCTCGCCGCACGGCGGGGCCCTCAATGAACGGGTAATTCCATGTTTTCCAATTTTGACCTCCAGAAGTTCATCTTCGGCCGGTTGACGCTCGAGGCGATCCCCTACCACGAGCCCATCCTGGTCGCGACCTTCATCGCCGTCGCCATCGGCGGCCTGGCCGTGCTGGCACTCATCACCCGCTTCAGGCTCTGGGGCTATCTCTGGACCGAGTGGTTCACCAGCGTCGATCACAAGAAGATCGGCATCATGTACATCATCCTGGCGATCATCATGCTGTTGCGCGGCTTTGCCGACGCCATCATGATGCGGATCCAGCAGGCCATCGCCTTCAACGGCAACGAGGGTTATCTCAACCCGCACCACTACGACCAGATCTTCACGGCGCACGGCGTGATCATGATCTTTTTCGTGGCCATGCCTTTCGTCACCGGCTTCATGAACTATGTCGTGCCGCTGCAGATCGGCGCCCGCGACGTGTCCTTCCCCTTCCTCAACAACTTCTCCTTCTGGATGACGACGGCCGGCGCCGTCATCATCATGATGTCGCTGTTCGTCGGCGAGTTCGCGCGCACCGGCTGGCTTGCCTATCCGCCGCTGTCGGGGGCCGACTACAGTCCGGGCGTCGGGGTGGACTATTACATATGGGGGCTGCAGGTCGCCGGTGTGGGGACGACGCTGTCGGGCATCAACCTGATCGCCACCATCGTCAAGATGCGCGCGCCCGGCATGTCCTTCATGAAGATGCCGGTGTTCACCTGGACGTCGCTGTGCACCAACGTGCTGATCGTCGCCACCTTCCCGGTGCTGACGGCAACGCTGGCGCTGCTTTCGCTCGACCGTTACGCCGGCACCAACTTCTTCACCAACGATCTCGGCGGCAACCCGATGATGTATGTCAACCTCATCTGGATCTGGGGTCATCCGGAGGTCTATATCCTGGTGCTGCCGGCCTTCGGCATCTTCTCGGAAGTGGTCGCCACCTTCTGCGGCAAGCGCCTGTTCGGTTATGCCTCGATGGTCTATGCCACCGTCGTCATCACCATCCTGTCCTATATCGTCTGGCTGCACCACTTCTTCACCATGGGCTCGGGTGCCAGCGTCAACGCCTTCTTCGGCATCACCACGATGATCATTTCGATCCCGACGGGCGCGAAGATGTTCAACTGGCTGTTCACCATGTATCGCGGCCGCATCCGCTACGAACTGCCGATGTACTGGACGATCGGCTTCATGGTCACCTTCGTCATCGGCGGCATGACCGGCGTGCTGCTCGCCGTTCCGCCGGCGGACTTCGTACTGCACAACTCGCTGTTCCTGATCGCCCACTTCCACAACGTCATCATCGGCGGCGTGCTGTTCGGGCTGATGGCGGGCATCGTCTACTGGTGGCCGAAAGCCTTCGGCTACAAGCTCGACATGTTCTGGGGCAAGATGAGCTTCTGGTTCTGGCAGATCGGCTTCTTCTTCGCCTTCATGCCGCTCTACGTGCTCGGCCTGATGGGCGTCACCCGCCGCGTCTCGCAGTTCGAGGACCCGTCGCTGCAGATCTGGTTCGTCATTGCCGCCTTCGGCGCCGCGCTGATCGCCATCGGCATCGCCTCCTTCATCATCCAGCTCGTCGTCAGCTTCCTGCGCCGCGACCAGCTGCGTGAGACGAGCGGCGATCCGTGGAGCGCCCGCACCCTGGAATGGTCGACCTCCTCGCCGCCGCCGGACTACAACTTCGCCTTCACGCCCGTCGTGCACGACCACGACAGCTGGTGGGACATGAAGAACCGCGGCTACGAACGGCCGCTGACCGGTTTCCGGCCGATCCACATGCCGAAGAACACCGGCACCGGCATCATCCTCAGCGGCATCAGCATCGCGCTCGCCTTCGGCCTGATCTGGTACATGTGGTGGCTCGCCGCCGTCTCCTTCGTCGCGCTGATCGCGGTGGCGATCGGCCATACCTTCAACTACAGGCGCGACTTCTACATCCCTGCCGATGTGGTGACCGCAACCGAAGACAAGCGCAGCGCACTGCTGGAAAAACAGGCCTGACCCGATGAGCGAAACAACAGTGGAAACGGGCGAAAAGCCGACTTTTTACCTCACCGAGGACCACCACCCGGAAAACAGCACCAATCTGGGCTTCTGGCTCTACCTGATGAGCGATTGCCTGATCTTCGCGGTGCTGTTTGCCACCCACGCCGTGCTCGGCCGCAACTATGCGGCCGGCCCCTCGCCGGCCGACCTGTTCGACCTGCCGTTGGTGGCGGTCAACACGGCGATGCTTTTGTTCTCCTCCATCACCTATGGCTTCGCCATGCTGCAGATGGAGCGCAACGCCAAGGCGGAAACGCTGTTCTGGCTCGGCGTCACCGGCGTCTTCGGGGCGGTCTTCCTGGCGCTGGAACTCTACGAGTTCTACCACCTGATCCATGAGGGCGCCGGCCCGACGCGTAGCGCCTTCCTGTCGTCCTTCTTCACGCTGGTCGGCACCCACGGCCTGCATGTCACCTTCGGCATCATCTGGCTGATCACGCTGATGGCGCAGGTGTCGAGGCACGGCCTGATTCCGGAAAATCGCCGCCGGCTGATGTGCCTGTCGATGTTCTGGCACTTCCTCGACGTCGTCTGGATCGGCGTCTTTTCCTTCGTCTACCTGATGGGAGTTCTCTGATGAGTTCGCAAGCCCCCGCGCATGAGGATGCCCACGAGGCCCATCACGGCCATAGCCACGGGCACGAAGCCGGCCACGGCACGTTCCGCAGCTACGTCACCGGCTTCATCCTGTCGGTCATCCTGACGGCCATTCCCTTCTGGCTGGTGATGGCCGGCGTCTTCGAAAGCCGCCTGGTCACCGCCGCGCTGGTCATGGGTTTCGGCGCCATCCAGATCGTCGTGCACATGATCTACTTCCTGCACATGAACACCAAGTCGGAAGGCGGCTGGACGATGCTGGCGCTGATCTTCACCCTGCTGCTGGTCGCCATCGCGCTCGCTGGCTCGCTCTGGGTCATGCATCACCTCAACGTCAACATGATGCCGATGAGCCCAGAGATGATGAAAAACATGCCATAGAGCATTTTCGCTTTCCCCCGAAACACGAAAACGCTCTATATCTTTGTTTCTACGCAATTCCGGACGCAAAACCGCTGCGCACTTTTGCTGGAATTGCTCCGACTGGCGGAACAGCCGATGCAGAATGATCAGGAATGGGCCGAAGCGGAGAGGCAGCGGTCTCCCCGCGCCCGCCGGGCCTTCACGGCTCTCCTCGTCCTGCTGGCGGCGATGTTCCTGGCCCTCGGCACCTGGCAGGTTCAGCGGCTCTTCTGGAAGCTCGACCTGATCGCGCGGGTGGATGCCCGCGTCCACGCCGAGCCGGTGGCCGCGCCGACAGGCGCGATCGATCCGGCCGAAGACGACTATCGCCACGTTACCGCCACGGGCCTGTTCGACCACGACAAGACGGTTCTCGTCCAGGCCGTCACCGAACGCGGCAGCGGTTTCTGGGTGGTGACCCCGTTGCGGGCCGACGACGCGCCCACCATCCTCGTCAATCGCGGTTTCGTCCCCGCCGACCGGAGCGCGCGGGGCTTCCTGCGCGCCAACGATCCGGCGGGCGTCCGGTGGTACTCGCGGGACGTGGCGGCCATTGCCGCGGCGAAGGGCGTCGCCAATGTCGCTCCCTACTTCATCGATGCGGATGCGACAAAAAATCCGGGTGGCCTGCCGATCGGCGGCCTGACCGTCGTCGCCTTCCGCAACAGCCATCTCGTCTATGCGCTGACCTGGTATGCGATGGCGGCCGGTCTTGCCGGTGCGCTAATCTATGTGCGCCGCCGTGCGCCTTGAACGGCAAAGGCCCTACGAGCGCAGCACGGCGTGGCCGATGTCGATCAGCAGGTCCTCTTCGAGGATGCCGCGCTGGTAGGAACGGATCAGGGTCGCGGCGCATCGGGCCGCCGTCAGGCTGGTCTTCGGTTCCTCACAATCGTCGCAAACGCGTTCGAAGATGTGAGCGATGATGGCAATCTGTTCCGAACTCAGAACCGGCATGACGCGCGGGAACGAGGCATAAGACATCTCGGCCTCCCAGCACGAGCCCAACGAAACGGCGATATCGATAGCGTACGTTACATGATGCGGTCGTGCAAGCGGAGACTTGGGCCCAACGAGCCTGTCTGCAACCCACCGTCCAAGCCCTGACGGGAGAGCGAAACGGCAGTCTCCGCTCCAGGCAATCCGGGACAATCAACCGCCGTATCCGGCGGCCTCGCGGATGCCAGCACGCACCCGATTGACGACGGTCAGCGCCAGCAGCAGGCAGGCGGCGGCAAACAACCAGGCCGTCCACGCCCCGAAGGTGCCGCCAAGGGCAACGAAGGCGCCGAGCGCGCCAAAAAGCACCGCCCGGTCGCTCTTGCCGAGCGGCCCGTCATATCGCCTCGAAGCGCCCACCGTCTGGCCGAGGACACCGGCGAACTCCGTCAGCACCGACAGGAATATGACGAGCGAAACCCACCAGTCCACGCCGGGATGGAGGAAGGCGAAGGGAAGGTAGAGTGCCGCGTCCGACACCACGTCGGCCAGTTCGTTGAGATAGGCGCCGAGCACGCTTTTCTGCCCGTGTTCCCGGGCCAGCATGCCGTCGATGGCATTCAGCGCCATGCGCAGGAAGAACCAGACGGGCACCAGGAGAAACCAGCGCGTATCCGCAGCAACGACCAGAAAGGCACCGATGGCAAGGGAAACCGCCGCGGCGGCCAGCGTCACCTGGTTCGCAGTCACACCGCCAGCCGCGAGCCTGCGCACAACCGGACGGAGGATATTCTGAAATCGGCTCTTCAACTGATAGACGGACATTGCTATTCGATGAGCTTGGGGCAATCGGACCGGTGACCGGGAGATTACCGAGGGGAGATTTTAACACCAGCCGCGAATGAATACCCGCCCAGACACGTGCAACTGACGTGAAATCGACTTTTCTGTCAATGGCCTGCCTGTGCCCAACGGAGATCCGCATGCTGCAAACATCCGACGTTACCGCCGCAAACCGGACACGATCCGTCGAAGAAGCGGAATTTGCGACGCATGACGGGACGAAACTCTTCTATCGCGCCTGGCCGGCGGCAAATACGTCGCCGAAGGGGGCGATTATCCTGCTGCACCGCGGCCACGAGCATGGCGGCCGCGTCGCCCATCTCGTGCCGGAACTGAACCTGCCCGACTATGCCTTCTACGCCTGGGATGCCCGTGGCCACGGCCGCTCGCCGGGAGAGCGCGGTTATTCCCCCTCCTTCGCCGCCTCGGCGCGCGACCTCGATTGTTTTGTCCGGCATGTCAGCCAGACGAGCGGCGTTCCGGTCGAAAACATCGCCGTCATCGCCCAGAGCGTCGGCGCCGTGCTGGCCGCGACCTGGGTGCACGACTATGCGCCGCCGATCCGCGCGCTGGTGCTCGCCTCGCCGGCCTTCGACGTCAAGCTCTACGTGCCCTTCGCCCGACAAGGCATCGCGCTGTGGCAGAAACTCAAGGGCACCTTCTTCGTCAATTCCTACGTCAAGGCGAAATTCCTGACGCATGACCGGCAGCGCATCGCCTCCTTCGAAAGCGATCCGCTGATCACCCGGCCGATCGCCTCCAACATCCTGCTGCAGCTCTATGAGGCGGCCGAGCGTGTCGTTGCCGATGCACGGGCGATCACCGTGCCGACGCAATTGCTGATCTCCGGCAGCGACTGGGTGGTGCGCCCGGCGCCGCAGCACCGTTTTTACGAAAACCTCGGCAATCGCACCAAGGAACGGCATGTGCTGCCCGGCTTTTACCACGATACGCTCGGCGAGCGCGACCGGCACATCGCGCTGGCGAAGATTCGCAGCTTCATCGAGGACCGCTTCGCCGCCCCGCGGGAAGAGGCGCAGCTGCTCGACGCCGACCGCCAGGGTTTTACCCGCGATGAAGCAGACCGGCTGGCGACACCGCTTAAGGCTCTTTCGCCGCGCGGCCTCTATTGGGCCGCAAGCCGCGCCAATATCCGCCTCGGCGGCCTTCTGTCGAACGGCATTGCCACCGGCGTGCGCACCGGTTTCGATTCCGGCTCGACGCTGGATTACGTCTATGAAACCCAGCCGCGCGGCGTCGGCCCGGGCGGCCGGCTGATCGACAAGGTCTTCCTGGACGCCATCGGCTGGCGCGGCATCCGCCAGCGCAAGCTGCATCTCGAAGAACTGATCGCCGTCGCGCTCCGCCGGCTGGATGACGCCGGACGCAGCAAGCATGTACTCGACATCGCCGCCGGCCACGGCCGGTATGTGCTCGACGCCATCACCCGCGCCGACATCCGGGCAGACAGCGTGCGCCTGCAGGACTATTCGCCGATCAATGTCGATGCCGGCCGCAAAAGCATCGGCGAGCGGAACCTTGCCAACATCGCCAGCTTTCACCAGCAGGACGCCTTCGACGGCGACGGACTGGCGGCGACCGATCCTGCCCCCGATCTCGCCATCGTTTCCGGCCTCTACGAGCTGTTTGCCGACAACGGCCTGATCCGCGGTTCGCTCAGTGGCATTGCGCGGGCAATGGCACCGGGCGGTCTGCTCGTCTACACCAACCAGCCATGGCATCCGCAACTGGAAATGATCGCCCGGGCGCTGACCTCGCATCGCGGCGGCGAGGCCTGGGTGATGCGTCGGCGCACGCAGGCGGAAATGGACCAGCTGGTCGCCGCCGCCGGCTTCCGCAAGCTGGAACAGCGCATCGATCCCTGGGGCATCTTCACCGTGTCCATCGCCGAGCGGATCTGAGGCGACCGTGGCGGAGACAGCGCTTCCCTCTCCCCTGCCGGCACGCATGGCGGTTTTTCGCCGCGCCGCCCTCTGGCTCGCTTTCCTGGCGCCGTTCTTCTACCTGAGCTACGGCACCGCCAACTGGCTCGCATCGCAACGATCCGACGTGCCGAACCTCGCTTTCGGCTGGGAGGGAGCGATTCCCTTCCTCGCCTGGACGATCGTGCCCTACTGGTCGATCAACCTGTTTTATGCGCTCTGCCTGTTCATCAACGACAGGCAGGCGGAGGTGGATACGCTCGGCCGGCGCTATCTGGCGATCCAGCTGGTCGCCGTCTCCTGCTTCGTGGCCTTCCCGCTGCAGGCGATCTTCGTGCGGCCGGAAACCCACGGCCTGCCGGGTTTCATGTTCACGGTGCTCGGCGGCTTCGACAAGCCGTTCAACCAGGCGCCGTCGCTGCATATCGCCCTCCTGGTAGTGATCTGGGACCACCTGCGCGGAAAGATACCGCATGCCGCCCGGCTCGTCTGGCATGGCTGGTGTTTCCTCATCGGCATCTCGGTGCTGACGACATGGCAGCATCACAGCATCGACATTCCGACCGGCCTGCTGCTCGGGTTTTTCGCCGCCTGGCTGTTTCCCCGCGGCGCTGCCCCGCCACTCGCCGGCTTCCGCCCGACGGCTGACGCCAAGGCCCGAAGGCTCGGCTGCTATTATCTCGGCGCCGCCCTGGGCTTTCTGGCTCTCGCCGTCTTCGGCACGCTCCATTCCGGTGCGGCCCTGTTTCTGACGTGGCCGGCGCTTGCCATGGCGATCGTCGCCGCCGGCTATGTCGGCGCCGGGCCGAAAATCTTCCAGAAACGCGCTGATGGCCGGGCCTCGCTCGCCAGCCGCTGGCTGCTCGCCCCCTACAGGCTCGGCGTCATCGCCAACATAGGCTGGTGGACGCGAGGGGCGCCGGCGGCGGTGGAAATCACCGATGGCGTCTATCTCGGCCGGTTTCCGACCCGCCGGGAAGCCGACGCCTTCGCAACCGTCGTGGACATGACCGGAGAGCTCTGCGCGCCACGGCGGACACGGGCCTGCTGGCACGCCTTTCCGTCCCTCGACCTCGTCCGACCGCCGCCGGGATCGGTATCGGACGCCGCCCGGCTGGTCGAGACGCTGCGGCCGGAGGGGCCGATGCTGGTCTGCTGCGCCCTCGGCTTCCAGCGCAGTGCCGCGGTCGTCGGCACATGGCTGGTGGCAACCGGCCGCGCCGGCGATGCTTCCGCCGCCGTCGCCCGCATCACGCAAGCCGGCCGCCGCATCCATCTGCAGCCCGACATGATCGCCACCTGAGAGGGAACGCCTTGGACTGGACATCCACCGCCATGCAGACATCGACCGGTCTCCGCCGCAACGGCCTGTTCGGGATCGTGGTCTGCCTGCTCGTTTTTGCCCTCGCCCCGGTGACGGCCGGCGCGCACGGTTTTACCCGGCCGCTCGGCTGGTGGCTGCTGCTCGCCTTCACGCTCGCCGCACTCGCCTTCTCCGTGCACCTGATTTTCGATGCCCTGCTGTTCCGGCTGGCCGGCTCGCATCCCGACGAACGGACCGGCCTTGCCGCCGTCGACGACAGCCTCGCCCGGTTTGGCCTGCGCGCCGCCGCAGCCGAACCGCGCCCGCTCGCCGCCCGCCTCGCCGGCAGCCGCGGCATCGTCTGGCGGCAGCGTTTCGCCCTGGCGGTCTGCCTGCTCGTCTACGGCATCCTGCTCATCGATGCGGTCGAGGGGCCGGCTGCATGCTGACGTTCGATCACAAGGCATTGTCGCAATCGCTGTTCGGCGCCTTCCTGGCCGGGCTGTCGCGCGCCATCACCGGCGTCATTCCGATCTGGGTCGGCAGCGCGCCGTCGGAAAGGCAGCGCATCTATTTTGCCAACCATGCAAGCCACGGCGATTTCATCCTGCTCTCCTCCTGCCTTCGGCCGGAGGACCGGGCGCGCACCCGCGCCGTCGCCGGTGCAGATTACTGGCGCAAGGGACGCCTGCGCCGTTTCCTCTCCGGATACCTGCTGCGCACCGTGCTGGTCGAACGCAACTGGGTGGAGCGCAGCCAGGACCCCATGGCGGTGATGCTGGACGCGCTGCAGCGGGGGGAATCGCTGATCTTCTTTCCCGAAGGCACGCGCAACATGACGGAGGAACCGATCCTGCGCTTCCGTTCCGGCCTCTACAACCTCGCCGCCGCCCGGCCGGATGTCGAACTGGTGCCGTGCTGGATCGAAAACATGTCGCGGGTGCTGCCGAAGGGCGCATTCCTGCCGGTGCCGCTGCTCTGCCGCGTCATCTTCGGCGCGCCGATCGCGCTGACGCCCGGCGAGGACCGCAAGGATTTCCTGCACAGGGCGCAAAATGCCCTGCTCGGCCTCAGATCGCAAACCAACGGAGAACAGGAATGATGTCGGAAATGAGCAGGCTGTTCATCGGCCTGATGGCCGTGCTCGTCACGGCAAGCCTGGTGGCCGGCATCCTGTCGTGGCACAGCCCGAAACCGCTGTCGTCGACGCTCGTCAACCTCAACGTCCGCATCCGCGCCTGGTGGGTGATGATCGCCGCCATGTCCATCGCCTTCCTGTTCGGCGAAGGCGGCGTGATCATCCTGTTCGCGCTGGTCTCCTTTGCCGCCCTCCGGGAATATGTGACGCTGACCCACACGCGGCGCAGCGATTATTGGGTGCTGCTCGGCATGTTCCTGGTCATCGTGCCCCTGCAATATTACCTCGTCTGGATCGACTGGTACGGCCTCTATTCGATCTTCATCCCCGTCTACTGCTTCCTCGCCATGCCGGCGCTGACCGCGCTGTGGGGCGACACCTCGCGCTTCCTCGAACGCATCAGCGAGCAGCAATGGGGCATCATGCTGTCCGTCTATTGCATCAGCCACGTGCCGGCGCTGGTCACCCTCGACATTCCCGGCAACAATGGCCGCGGCCTGCTGTTGATCGCCTTCCTGATCGCCACCGTGCAGGGCAGCGACGTGTTGCAGTACATCTTCGGAAAACTGTTCGGCAAGCACCGCATCTCGCCCAATGTCTCGCCGTCGAAGACCTGGGAAGGATTGATCGGCGGCATTTTCAGCGCTTCGCTGCTCGGTGCGGGATTGTTCTGGCTCACGCCGTTTTCACCCGTCGAGGCCGGTGCGCTGGCGGCACTCGCCTGCATCATGGGTTTTCTCGGCGGCCTCGTCGCCTCCGCCATCAAGCGCGACCGGGGCGTCAAGGACTGGGGACACATGATCGAAGGCCATGGCGGCATGCTGGATCGCACCGACAGCCTGGTCTTCGCCGCGCCGGTGTTCTTCCACATCATCCGCTACGCCTGGACGTGACGCCTTAGGAGAGCCGCCGCTCGCAGCGTTCCTTTTCCGTGAGGATCGCCAGGTTCAGTGCCCGCTGCAGGTTGGCGGCGTGGCGGAAATCCGGATCCGGCTGCACGCCGAGCCGGACGGCTTCGGCAAAACGCATGTAGTTGGTCGGCACCACACCGGCATCGACGATCCGCCATGTCGCCGTTTCGGCATCCTCTCCCATGCAGGCGCGCAGCGACGAACCTTCCGTGCTGTGGCTCACCTCCAGCCCGCCCTTTTCGCCGTAGACGCGCAGGCGCAACTCGTTGAGGTGGCCGGTCGCCCAGCGGCTGGCGTGCACGACGCCCAGCGCCCCGTTGGCGAAATCGACCGACATGGTGAAGCTGTCATTGGCATCCAGCTTGTATTCGCCGATCGATCCGCCGGCCACCTTGTCGAAGGTCTTCAGCCGGGCGAACACGTTCTCGATCTCGCTTGCCGCGCCAAAGGAGGCGAAATCGAGGATATGGATGCCGATATCGCCAAGCACGCCGTTGGAGCCATGGCCGGTGGAGAGACGCCAGAGCCATTGCGATTCCGTGCGCCAGTCGCCCCAGGCGCGCGAAACCAGCCAGCTCTGCAGGTAGGACGCCTCGACATGCTTGACGCTGCCGATCTCACCCGACAGCACGATCTCACGGGCCTTCTGCAGCGGCGCGACGTTGCGATAGGTCAGGTTGACCATGTTGATGACGCCGGCCGCCTCCGCCGCCTCCGTCATCTCCATCGCCTTCTCGTAGGTTTCCGCCAGCGGCTTCTCGCACATGACGTGTTTTCCCGCCGCGATCAGCGCCAGGCTGGTCGGATGGTGGGCACGATCCGGCGTGACGTTCGTCGCCGAGTCGAATTCGCCCCAGGCGATGGCCTCCTCAAGCGAGGTGAACCGCATCCCGATATCATGCATGTCGGCAAAGGCGGTGACGCGTGCCTTGTCGACATCGACGGCGCCGACGACGTCGACCCCGTCGATCGCCTTGAAATTTTTGGCATGGCTATTGGCCATGCCGCCCGTTCCGAGAATCAAGAGACGCATGCCATTCGTCCTTAGCGGTATCCGGCCTCGCCAGCCTCATGCAGCTTCGGGCCGCGCTCCTCGATAGGCTCCAATGCCTTTTCGACCGGCACGTTCGGCGCATCGTGAATGGATTTCAAGGAATTTTGCGGGTTGTAGGCCCATTTGACGGCGTTGATCAGCACCTTTTTGACGTTGGCGTCATGATAGCTGGGATAGGTTTCATGGCCGGGGCGGAAATAGAAGATGTTGCCGGTTCCGCGCCGCCAGGTCAGGCCGGAGCGGAACACCTCGCCACCCTGGAACCAGGAGATGAACACGGTTTCCAAAGGCTCCGGCACCGAAAACTGCTCGCCGTACATCTCCTCGTTTTCGAGCACGAAATGTTCGCCGAGACCGGCGGCGATCGGATGGCCCTGGTTGACGACCCAGATGCGTTCGCGCTCGCCCGCCTCGCGCCATTTCAGCGCGCAGGGCGTGCCCATCAGCCGCTTGAAGATCTTTGAGAAATGCCCCGAATGCAGGACGATGAGGCCCATGCCTTCCCAGACACGCCGGGCGACACGCTCGACCACCGCATCGTCGACGGCGCCGTGGTCCTTGTGGCCCCACCAGGTCAGGACGTCGGTCTCGGCAAGCCGCGCTTCGCTCAGGCCATGCTCCGGCTCCTGCAGCGTGGCCGTCGTCGCGTGGATCGCCTCGTCGCCGTTCAGCGCGTCGGCAATCGTGTTGTGCATTCCGTTCGGGTAGATCCCGGCCACGACCTTGTTGGTCTGCTCATGGATGTTCTCGCCCCACACCACCGTACGTATCGCCATGACGGCTTCTCCTTCTGCAATGCAAAATCATAAAAACGGTCTCGCTTCAAAGCACTTCAAAACGAAGTTGTTCCATCAGGGACAACGGAAATGCATGAGACGAAGGCCCGGCCCGACCGCCCGGAGACACATTTCAAACCGCAGCCGCCCGGAATTTTCAGTGCGAAACGGATTTGGAGAACAGGTTGACGATCACGACGCCGAGAATGATGAAACCGAGCCCGATGATCGCCGCCAGATCGAGTTTCTGTCGGAACAGCACAAAACCGACCACCGAGATCAGCACGATGCCGAGCGCGCTCCAGATCGCATAAGCGATGCCGACCGGGATGGTGCGCAGGACGAACGACAGGCAATATAAGGCACCACCGTAACAGGCGAACACCAGCAGCGACGGCCACAGCCGGCTGAACTGCTGCGACATCTGCAAGGCCGATGTTCCGACGACCTCAAGGGCTACCGCGACAAACAGCAGGCCGTAGACGAATGCGGGGTTCATGGTGAAATTCCTCTGGAACCGCTCAGGAGAGCGTCAATGCCGACAGGCGCTCGATCAGGGCACTCCGCGTTTCGGCGCTCAGATCGTGGCTGCCGACCATGTCCGCCAGCCACAGACCGTCGGCGGCAAACCGGACGATGGCGGCGTTCAGCGACGAATCCGTGCCGACATACTCTCCCGCCCGCCGGTCGACCCATTGACGCCAGCGCGCCCGCAGGTGCGGTTCGTTGAGCAGCGCCATGGTGAGGCCGGCCCATTGGCGGTTTTCTCCCGGCTTCTCCTTGAGATCGGCCACCACCTGCAGATAGGCGCGGGTAAAACGCCCGTGCGGCAGGGGATCGACGATCATCGCCGCCTCGATCGCCGCATCCAGCTCGTCGACAAGCCGGTCGAAAAGACCGTCGAGCAACGCCACCTTGCCAGGGAAATGGTGCAGGAGACCGCCCTTGCTGACACCCGCCGCCTCGGACACCGCATCGAGCGTCACCGCGCCGATACCGCGCTCGAACGCCAGCTGCGCCGCGACGTCGACAAGCTGACGGCGGACGAGTTGCGGCTGTTTCTTGCGACGGTGCGATTCTGACATGGCACATAAAAGACCGTCCGGACGGTTTTGTCAATTCCCATTCATCGACCCCGCTCAAGACAGGTCCCGACGCGCCGAAACGACGCATCGGCATCAACGGCATTGCGGCAGCAAAAAGAAACGGGCAAAACGACCAAAAAGGAGCGCCCGGTGTCCGAAGAGACGATCACATTGTACGAAGCCATCGGCGGCGATGCGACGATCAGGGCGCTCACCGACCGTTTTTACAGCCTGATGGACACGCTGCCGGAAGCGGCGCGCTGCCGGGCCATCCATCCGCCCGACCTGTCCGGCTCGCGGGAAAAACTCTACGAATACCTGACCGGTTATCTCGGCGGCCCGCCGCTCTACACCGACAAACGCGGCCATCCGATGCTGCGGCGGCGCCATTTCGTCGCCGGGATCGGGCCGGCAGAGCGCGACGAGTGGCTGCTCTGCTTCCGCCGGGCGATGGACGAGACGATCACCAGCGAAAAGCTGCGCGAGATCATCTGGGCGCCGGTGGAACGCCTTGCCCACCATATGCAGAACCAGCCCTGACGCCGCCTCGGCGGCATCCGTCCAGCACTCATTATATTGTTTTCGCTTCTACCGCCTTTTCGACGCCATTCGGCTACGGCGGACCTATTCCGGGAAATTCCATGACGACATCAGGCACCATCATCCGCCCCCTGCTTCTTCTTGCCGCCGGCGTGCTGGGAATGGCGGGCGTCGGCCTTGCGGCGGCGGCCTCGCATCTCGGCGACGGCCATCTGCTCGGCAATGCTTCCACCATGTGCCTTGCGCATGCCCCTGCCCTGGTGGCGCTGGCCGCCAGCCTCGAACGCTTCCGCACCGCTCCGATCGCCGGCGTGCTGCTCGGCATCGGCACACTGCTGTTTGCCGGCGATCTGCTGTATCGCCATTACAACGGCACGGCATTGTTCCCGATGGCGGCACCTGCGGGCGGCATGACGATGATGGCGGGCTGGCTTGCCGTGGGTCTCGGCTTCATCTCCGGCCGGCGGGCGGCCTGAAAGCCGCCAGCACTGGGAAACCCGGCAGGACCTCGATGCGATCCGGGTCGTGCGCGTTCCCGCTCAGATGCCTTCGACGGCGTTGAAGCCTTCGAAGGACGGCGGTCCGAGATAGATCGCCTTGTGGTCGCCGGCATTGCGGTGGGCCGCACGGAAATTTTCCGACTTGGTCCAGTCGGAGAAATGCTGCTCGCTTTCCCAGATCGTGTGCGAGGCGTACAATGTATACCCCTCGTCGGCGTTGGTCTTGCCGCGCAGCATGTGGAACTGCTGGAAACCCGGCATTTCCGAAAGCGTCGAATTGCGGTTGCGCCAGATATCCTCGAAAGCCGTTTCCGACCCGACTGCCACCTTGAACCGATTCATCGCTACGAACATTGTTGCCTCTCTCAGACTTGCCGTTTCCTTGAGCTTTTTTCTCCGGTTTTGGCAGCGAAAGCAACGATATTCTTGCCGTCGCGGGCGGCATCCCCAAGCGGTTCGACAGGCTCTTCGCCCGGCCGGCGCGCTTCCCAGGCCGGGAAGGTCTCGACATCCGGATATTGCAACCGCTTCAGATGATCCCGGCGCAGCAGTTCATACAGTTCTGGCACCAGGCCGTCGCCGTTCTGCGCCGCCAGCTTGTGCAGGCCGATCATCATGAAGCCGTTATGGCACTCGTCGCTCATTTTGTATCTCGTTCGTGCATGGTCAGGAGCGCGCGCTCCAGGCTCGACTTGCTGCCGTTGCGTAAGGGAATGAATGCCTTGCCGAACTTCTTGCAGCCGCTCTTCACGCGCAGACAGGCGTCGTGGCTGATGCAGTCGATCGGGCAGAAGACGCAATCCACCGAAGGCAGGACGGTGTCGATGCGCGACACGGCCTCACGCAGCCCGCCGTCATGATGAATAAGCTCGGCGCCGTAGCTGCTGGCGATCTGGCGCAGGTGTGCCACCTGGCAGTCCCGTCCACCGACATAAAGGAAGCTGCGGCCATCGAGGCTCGATCTGCCGTTATCGGCTGCGGCCGCCTGCGGCTGCGCCTCCTCACGGCTGTTGCGGTCGGAACCCTTCTTGAACTTCTTGGCCATCCTGCACCCGTTTCGCTGTTTCGACGGTCGCGCTGACTCGTCAACGCGGCTGGACCCTAATAAACTTGATTATAAGAGTAAAGTATAAAGTGGACTCTTTTCATCATATTATTTCACGCTTCCGTAGGCATGAAAAAACCCGCGACGGCAGGGGCGTCGCGGGTCTGGGACGACAGCTGCTGTTTATCGTCCGGTAACTTGCACTTCCTGGGAGAAGGACCAGCTCGGCTTGCCCCATTCCGCTGGCAGCGGCGGGAACGGCGAGGCACGGCGGACACCGTCGAGCACCGCCTTGTCGAGTTCCGGCACGCCGGAGCTGCGGGCGACGGACAGCGAGGTCAGCGACCCCGAGGAACCGATCGTCAGCCGGACACGGACGCTGATCGACGATTTTTCGCGCTTGAAGGCGGAGGGAACCCGCACCGAGCGGCGAATCTTCGACTGTACCTTGCCGGGATAGTTGGCGACCGCCGCACTGCCGGCGTTCGAGCTGCGGCCGGAATTCTTCGAACCGTTCTGGTTCTCGCTCGCCTGTTCCTGGCCGTCGGCCGATCCCTTCTTGCGATCCTGGCGGGCATCGCCCTGGGCGCCGGCCTGGCGCTTGGTATCCGGCTTCTTCTTCGGCTTTTCCACAAGCTTCTGCTTGGGCTTTTCAACCGGTTTCTTCTCGACGGGTTTCTTCTCGACAGGCTTCTTGGCAACCGGCTTTTCTTCCACCGGCTTGATCTCTTCGATCGGCTTCTCGACAGGCTGGACCGGCGTGGCTTCCGTCACCTCCACCGTCTCGACGGGCTGGACCGTCGGCGTGACGGGGGTCGCCTCGGTCACTTCGACGGTCTCGGGAAGCGCCGACGCGATTGGCTGGGTGACGATCGGCTCGGCCGGCACCGCCGAGGTCAGAACCTCGGGCTCCAGCGCGGCAACCGCTTCGGTCTCGACGATCGACGACTGGACGGGCACGGCTTCCGTCACCGTTTCCACCGGTTCGGTCGGCTCGGCCTCCACCGGCTGCGCTTCGGTGGTTTCCACAGGCTCGGCCTGCTGTGTTTCCACCGGTTCGGCCTGCTGGGTTTCGACCGGAACGGCTTCCGCCGTCTCGACGGGTTCGACGGCCTCTGTCTCGACCGCCTCGGGCTCGGCCGGCTCGACCATGTCCGGCTCGACCTCCTCGGCGGAAACGATCTCCGGGTCGCCGGCGGCAAGCTGGTCGAATTCCGCATCGCCGAGAATGGTGACGCTGACCACCGCACCGGCTTCTTCCTGCGGCTCTTCCGGCTCCGCCACCATGGTGGCTGCGAGGAAGCTGAAGATGGCCGCATGCGCCACAAGGGAAACGAGGCTTGCGGTCAGGGTTCGGCCAACCCGGCGCCGTATCGTCGGGGCAGGCTTTTCCGGCACGGCATCGACGCTGTGCGTCGTTTCCGGCTCGCTGGCTTCGACGGCATGTTCAGGGAAGGAGCCGATTTGCGAGACGCGGGCATAATGCAGCGCCGACTCGCTGGCGGGCTGGCGCGGGACGCCGGTGAGATCCGACATCTCGTGCCCGGCCATCAAGCCGGGCGTGTTGTCGTTCATGCCTTCGCCGGCACTGGGCCCGGCATTGGGCAAAGCCGGCGACGCGGCGGTCAGCCGCAGTTTTCTAGAATAGATCATGCGCGATCCTCCGGCTTGCCGCCGAAGCGGCGTCCGCCGTCGTCATCAGACTGCGAGGGCAGGCAGGCAAACCCGAAACCAAAGGCGATCCGGATGACCCTGTCTCCCCCATGACCGTTCAACCTTCGAACGGAACGGAGATTTGCGAGCGCGTCACCAGGTTTTTCATGCATTCGCCGGGTGCCGCGCCATCACAGACCGGCGTGTCGTTGATCAGGATGCGGCTGATGGTCTCGCACTTGACGCCCGGCATGTCGAACTGGCGCACCCGCTTCTTGTTGACGGGAAGATCACGGAAATCGAGGACGGTGATGCGGTCGACGATGTTCTTCTCATTGAAGAACGCCAGTTCGAAGGAAATCTTCTTGAGCGGCGTCGGCATGGAATTCTTTGCGATGAAGGTCATCATGCAACCCTTCTGGGAGGGAACCAGCGCGTTGAGCTCGACGTCGAGCCCGGCAGCAGCCGTTGCGTCCTGACCGAAGGCCGCGCCGGCCGTGACCATTGCCATCGCCGCCGAGATAGCGAGCACACCCAGATTCTTCATCTCATCTCACCCGTTTTTCCGTCCGGCGCGCTCATCCGCCCGGTTGCCAGCATATTGAATCATTGATCAAAAATTGCAATTTGAAAGTTGACTTTTTTGATCCGCTATTGCCTCCTTAGTTAAGCTTGATTATGAGAGTCAAGATAATTCACACAGGAGAGGCTGTCAGCCCCTCCGCCGAGACAATATTGCCGCTGCGAGATGATTACCGAAAAGATTGACAAACCGACCGATCGCACACCCGTCCGCCCTGTCGACGACGGCCCGCGGGTGATCGATACCTCCGACCTGTTTGCCGGCGATAGCGAAGTCATCATCCGCCATGAAGGCGCTCTCTACCGTATGAAAATTACCCGCCAGGGCAAACTGATCCTCAACAAATAGGCATTCGACATGACCGAGACCAAACAACCGACCCCCGCCGAAATCCGTGCATACCGGGCGGAAAATCCAAAACTCCGCGAGCGCGACCTCGCAGCCAATCTCTGTATTTCGGAGGCGGCACTGGTCGCCGCCGAAACTGGGCTCACGGTGACCCGCATCGACGCCAGCCCGAACCGGCTTCTCGAACGCGTCAAGGAACTCGGCGAAGTCATGGCGCTGACCCGCAACGAAAGCGCCGTGCATGAAAAGATCGGCGTCTTCGAAACCATCAAGATTTCCGAGATGGTGTCGCTGACGCTTGGCGAAAACATGGACATGCGCATCTTCAACAAGGTCTGGGCGCATGGTTTCGCCGTTACCAAGAAGGATGGCGAGCAGGAACGTCTCAGCCTGCAATATTTCGACAAGGCCGGCGACGCGGTGTTCAAGCTGCACCTGCGCCCTGCTTCCGATGTTGCTGCCTATCACGCCATCGTTTCGGATTTCCGCATCGAGGACCAGTCGCAGGATTTCGTTGCCGAAGAGATCACCAGCAGCGACGACTATGATCCGAACGTCACCTCGGAGATCCTGCGCGAGCACTGGAGCCAGATGACCGATACCCACCAGTTCTTCGGCATGCTGAAGAAGCTGAAGATCGCCCGCCAGACCGCCGTGCGCATCGTCGGCCAGGATTATGCCTGGCAGCTGGCGCCCGGCGCCGTCACCGAGATGCTGAACGGCGCAGCGGCCATCGAAGACCTGCCGATCATGGTGTTCGTCGCCAACCGCGGCATGGTGCAGATCCATGGCGGCCCGGTGTCCAACATCCAGGCGATGGGTCCGTGGATCAACGTGCTCGATCCGAGCTTCCACCTGCACCTGCGCCAGGACCACATCGCCGAAGCATGGGCCGTGCGCAAGCCGACCGCCGACGGCACCGTCACCTCGGTGGAGGCCTTTAATGCCAAGGGCGAGATGATCATCCAGTTTTTCGGCAAGCGGCAGGAAGGTTCCGGCGAACGCGAGGCATGGCGCTCGCTCGTCGAAAATCTGCCACGTGCGGATGCAAGCGTAGCAGCCTGAGGACGGCATGATGACGAGACCCTTCAAGACGGCCCGACGCACGACACTTCGCCAGCTGGTGCTGGCCGGCGTCGTGCTGGCGCTTCCCTTCGCGGCACCGGCTAGGGCCGACGAGACCAAGCCGGCCGATACGTCGCGGCTGGTGTCCATCGGCGGCGCCGTGACCGAGATCATCTATGCGCTCGGCGAAGAGGGCCGCCTGGTGGCGCGCGACTCGACCAGCCTGTATCCCGAGGCGGTCACGAAGCTGCCTGACGTCGGCTACATGCGCGCGCTGTCGCCGGAAGGGGTTCTCGCCGTCAATCCGTCGGCGATCATCGCCATCGAAGGTTCCGGCCCACCGGAGGCGCTGAGCGTGCTGAAAAGCGCCAGCGTGCCTTTCGCAATGGTTCCGGAAACCTTCGACCGCGACGGCATCCTGAAGAAGATCGAAGCCGTCGGCGCCTTTCTGCACGTGGAAGACAAGGCAAAGACGCTTGAGGAAAGCGTTGCGGCCGATCTCGATGCGGCGATCGCCGAGGCCGCCAAGCGGCCGGAAAACGAACGCAAGCGGGTGATCTTCGTCCTCAGCATGCAGAACGGCCGGGTGATGGCCTCCGGCACCGGCACGGCGGCCGACGGCATCCTCAAGCTTGCCGGCCTGGTCAACGCCGTCGGCACCTTCCCCGGCTACAAGCCGCTGACGGACGAGGCGATCATCGAAGCCAAGCCGGACGTCATCCTGATGATGGAGCGCGGCGGCAACCACGACGCCGGCGTGCAGGAAATCATCGCCCATCCGGCACTCGGGCTGACGCCCGCCGCGCAGAACAAGGCGATCATCCGCATGGACGGCCTGCACATGCTCGGTTTCGGCCCGCGCACGGCAAGCGCCGTCCGTGAGCTGACCAAGTCCGTCTACGGGGGTTGATATGTTCATCCACGATACAGCGCGAAACGAGAACCGGTTTGCCGCCTATGTCGGCCGGCTGCAGGCGCACTACCGCGCCGGCGACCGTTCGCAACTGGCCGTGCTGGTCATCGCCGCGCTGGTCGTGGGGTCATTTCTGTCCATCCTGTTCTCGATGACGACGGGTGCGTCGGACGCCTCGGCCTTCGACGTCGTGCGCGAACTGATCGGCGGACAGGCGAGCCAATCGGCGATGAGCGCGCGTGACCGGATCATCGTCTTCGACATCCGGCTGCCCCGCGCCATCCTCGGCTTCATCATCGGCGGCTCGCTCGCCGTTTCCGGCGCGGTGATGCAGGGCCTGTTCCGCAACCCGCTGGCCGATCCCGGCCTGGTCGGCGCCTCCTCGGGCGCAAGCCTGGGCGCCGGGGCGATGATCGTACTGGGCGGAACGGTCGCCGCACCGATCTACCAGGCGCTCGGCATCTTCGCCCTGCCGGCCGCGGCCTTTCTCGGCGGTCTGGTGACGACGCTGGTGCTCTACCGGGTGGCGACCCGCAACGGCCAGACCTCGGTCGCCACCATGCTGCTCGCCGGCATTGCGCTCGGCGCGCTCGCCATGGCGCTGACCGGCGTGCTGATCTACATGGCCGACGACAAGCAACTGCGCGACCTGACCTTCTGGAGCATGGGCTCGATCGCCGGCGCCACCTGGACGAAGATCCTGGCGGCCGGGCCGATCATGCTGCTCTGCCTCGCCGTCGTCCCTTTCCTTGCCCGCGGCCTCAACGCCATCACGCTGGGCGAAGCCGCCGCCTTCCACATGGGTGTTCCGGTCCAGAAGCTGAAGAACATCGCCATCGTCAGCGTCGCGGCTTCCACCGGCGCGTCGGTGGCCGTCAGCGGCGGCATCGGCTTCGTCGGCATCGTCGTGCCGCATCTGCTGCGGCTGGTGATCGGCCCGGATCACCGTTTCCTGCTGCCGGCGGCAGCTCTGCTCGGCGGCTCGCTGCTGCTGTTTGCCGATGTCATCGCCCGCACGCTCGTCGCGCCGGCGGAACTGCCGATCGGCATCATCACCTCGGCAGTCGGCGGCCCGTTCTTCCTGTGGATCCTGCTGCGAAACCGTTCGCGCCTCAGCCTGTAAGACAGTTTTCATGATCGAGGTTTCCAACCTTTCCATCAGCCTTTCGGGCAAGCCGATCGTGCGCGACATCTCCTTCGTCGCCCCCGCAGGGCAGCTGACGGCCATCGCCGGTCCGAACGGCTCTGGCAAGACGACGACGCTCAAGGCGATCTCCGGCGAACTGCCGCACAAGGGCTCGGTGCGCCTCAACGGCGTCGAGACCGCAAGCCTCGCCGCCTGGCAGCTTGCCGAACTGCGCGGCGTGCTGCCGCAGGCCAGCAACATCTCGTTTCCCTTCACCGTCCGCGAAATCGTCGCCATGGGCCTGACCACCGGCCGCGCCGGCAACACGGCCGAGACGATGCGGCTGGCCGCCGACGCGCTGGCCGCCGTCGATCTCATCGGTTTCGAGGGCCGCTTCTACCAGGAGCTGTCCGGCGGCGAGCAGCAGCGCGTCCAGCTGGCCCGTGTGCTCTGCCAGATCCCGCAGCCGGTCGTCGACGGCAAGCCCTGCTGGCTTCTGCTCGACGAGCCGGTCTCCAGCCTCGACGTCAGCCACCAGCTGACGATCATGCGGCTGGCACGCGATTTCTGCCGTCGCGGCGGCGGCGTCATCGCCGTGATGCACGATCTCAACCTGACCTCGCTTTTCTGCGACCAGATGATCCTGCTCAAGAAGGGGCAGCTTGCCGCGGCGGGCCCGATCCGCGACGTGCTCACCGATCATACGCTGGAGATGGTGTTCGGCTGCCCGCTGCGCGTCAATCAGGTGCCGTCGGACGGAACGCCGTTCGTCCTCGCCCACAGCGCCAACCGCTGAGCGCGTGACCGGCGGCCCTCCTCCGGCACGCGGACCCGGCACGCATTTTCCCGTCTCCCCGGAACTCTTTGCCGCAGCGCACGTTAACCCGTGCGTATTCTGCAAACAGGCACTACAATGGCCGGGATTTCGTTTGCGCATCATCTGCCGGTAACCCCGGCCTCCAACCAAGGCTAGACAGGGAGCGACACAATGGCACCTTCCATTCTCCAATCCATGCGCGGCAGCAAGCGCAACGGCACTCTCGAAAACGTCGGAGCAACCCTCGACGAGCAAGTCGAAGCTTTGCGGGAAGAACTGGCATCGCTGACGGAACTCATCCGCGAGAAAGGCCAGAAACAGGGAAAATATGTCCGCAAGCAAGCCGAAGCCGGCATCGAAGACCTGCTGAGTTCCAGCGAGGACATGCTGCAGGAAATGCGCGATCTTTACGCCCGCGGCGGAGAGGAAGTGCGGCGCACCGTTCAGCGGCATCCTTTCGCCACCATCGGCGCCGCCGCTGCGGTCGGCGTGCTGTTTGCCCTCCTGGCAAGGCGCTGACATGAATGGACTGATCGGCCTTCTCGGGACCCTGGCCGCCTCGAACGTCCGGAGAACCGTTGCGCGCACCCGGCGCAACGGCATTCTGCTGGCGATATCGGGCCTGCTTTTCCTGACAACCTATCTTTTCGGCCTGATCGCGCTGGCCCTGTGGCTGGCAGTGCGCCGCGATCCGATCTTCGCCGCGCTGGCGATCGCTGTCGGCACACTGGTTCTCGGATTGATCATTCTCGTCGTCATGGCGATCATCAACAAGATCGAGGAACGGCGGGCAAGGGAAAGGCGCCTTGCGCTTGAATCGACGATTGCCGCGAGCCTGTCGGTCATCCGGTCGCAGCCGCTACTGACCGCGGCCTTGGCGTTCGGCATCGTCGCCTCAAACCTCATCAAACCCCGAAACAAAAATTAAGCGCGTCACATCAACGGCCTCATCCCCGGCACAAGACCGGGGATGAGGCCGGAGACGTTTTATGCGCTTTGTCAGACGTCGAGAAAACCGACCTTGAGCACCACGTCAGAAGGCAAACGCCTTCGACGTGAGCGGAGCCGATGTCGCATCCGGCCCGTAGTCGCCCTCGCCGGTGACCTGCAGCAACTCCTGCAGTCTGAGACGGGCGCGGTTGACGCGGCTCTTGATCGTGCCGACAGCGCAGCCGCAGATTTCGGCCGCTTCCTCATAAGAAAACCCGGAAGCGCCGACGAGAACGACGGCTTCCCGCTGGTCCGGCGGAAGCTTTTCCAGCGCCCGGCGGAAATCCTGCAGGTCCATCGACCCGTATTGCGACGGATGGGTCGCCATCGAGTCGGTGAATGCCCCGTCGCTGTCCTGTATCTCGCGGCCATGCTTGCGCATCTGGCTGAACAGTTCGTTGCGCAGGATCGTGAACAGCCAGGCCTTCATGTTGGTGCCCATCTGGTAATGATCCTGCTTTGCCCAGGCCTTCATGATCGTGTCCTGGACAAGATCGTCGGCACGGTCATGGCGACCGATCAGGGAGATTGCAAAAGCACGGAGACTCGGAAGGGATGCCAGCAGCTCCCTCTTGAAGCTTGGTTGCGATTCCGTCATCACAGACCTCACTTGCCAACTTTTTCGGAAGACAGGCGTTCGACCTGGTCGAGCTTTTCAAGCAAATCCAGAAACCGATCCGGTATGACCTCCTCCTGCACCGCCGAATACAATGACCGGAGCCGGATGCCGATCTGGTTATTTGGATCAAGGATATCGCCGGCATGGCCATTCTCTTTCCGGCGGATCTCATGATCCTCTTTCTTGTTGTTCATCATCAATATTTCGCTCTTGTGCGTTGCTGAATGGTCGTTACTCTCGACACGCCGAAATCGCCAGCGCGACTGCGATGTCCCCGAGTCCTCATGCGCGCCAATTCGTGGCGTTCGGTTCATTTCATGATCCATGGTCATTTTGAACAGCACCCAAACCGGCAATCGGCTATATAATGCGCCAGACGGTAAAAAAGTTCCGGGGCGACCGGAACTTTTTTCGAAACGCTGCGTTAACCGTGCGATTGGTACCCGCTTCGGGGCGACTTAATTGGGAGTTTTTCAATGACACTTTCTACTCGAATTGCGCCGCACATTCCTTACCTGCGGCGTTATTCCCGTGCGCTGACGGGCACCCAGACCTCCGGGGATGCCTATGTTGCCGCGGTCCTCGAGGCGATCATCGCGGATATCAGCATTTTTCCGCAGTCCTCGGACGACCGTGTCGCCCTTTATAAACTCTATACCGATCTTTTTGGTTCCGCCGTCGTCTCCGTCCCCGAGCCGGTGTCGCCTTATGCCTGGGAACAGCGGGCCTCGCTCAATCTTTCCAAGGTGCCGCCGGCAGCCCGGCAAGCCTTCCTTCTTGCTTCGGTGGAGAATTTCCGCGTCGACGAGATCGCCGAAATCCTGAGCCTGAGCGAAAAGGACGTGTTCCTGCTGCTCGACGAGGCATCCCACGAGATTTCGCGGCAGGTCGCCACCGATATCATGATCATCGAAGACGAACCGCTCATCGCCATGGACATCGAGCAGATGGTGGAGAGCCTTGGCCACCGCGTCACCGGTATCGCCCGCACCCATGCCGAGGCCGTCAAACTCTACAACACCACGCATCCGCGCATGGTGCTTGCCGATATCCAGCTGGCGGACGGCAGCTCCGGCATCGACGCCGTCAACGACATCCTCAAGAACAGCTCGATTCCCGTCATCTTCATCACTGCCTTCCCCGAGCGCCTGCTGACCGGCGAAAGGCCGGAGCCGACATTCCTCGTGACGAAGCCGTTCAATCCGGACATGGTCAAGGCTTTGATCAGCCAGGCACTCTTCTTTAACGAAAGCACACGGGCGGCCGCTTGACGCGGCCTTCCAGCCGGAGGCAGGGCGCTTGATCCGTTCCAGCCGCACATTGCGCGACGAGGAATTCCGGCGCCTGCCGGCCCTGCCCGTTCCGGCGATTACGGACTGCTGTCGGCTCCCGCTTCACGCCTGACGCCGAAGCGGGGCTGAGGAAAGGCTGTTATGTGAGTAATCAATCGATTTCGGGCCCGACATTCACCACCGAATGCAAAGCCGTGACCCTGGAACGCGCCCTTTACGGCGCGGGCATAGGTCTTATTCATCAGGATGGTGAGCTGGCCATCCGTTACGCCGAGAACCTGCCGGAACATTTCGACGTTTCGGTCGGCCTCATCGGCATGGACGACCGTGCCCTTTTCGGCGAGGACGACGGGCGGCGGCTGGTCGCAGTCAAGGCCGCCGTGCTGAAGAGCGGTGAGCCGACGACCACCGAAATCGAGTGCAAGACGCCTGAAGGGCTCAAGATCTACGAACTGAAGCTGCAGCAGACCCGTGACGGCGAACGCCTCGGCGTGCTGTCGATCATCTCCGACGTCACCGACAGCCGCCATCGCGAACGCGTGCTGAAATCTTTGTTGCGGGAACTGTCGCATCGCTCGAAAAACCTGCTGGCGATCATCCAGGGCATTGCCATGCAGACGGCACGGCATACGATTTCGCTGGATTATTTCCTCGTGAAATTTCGCGGCCGGCTGCAATCCTTGTCCAACTCGCAGGATCTCGTGACGGATTCCAGCTGGCGCGGCGCCTATCTGTTCGAGCTTGCCGAAAAGCAGTTCGCCCCCTACTGGCCGGATCGCGCCCGCCCGCTGCGCGTCCAGGGCGTCAATGCGCATCTGACGCCCAACGCCGCGGTGCATCTGGGGCTTGCGCTGCACGAACTCATTGTCAATTCCGCCACCCACGGCGCCATTGCCGCCGGCTCCACCACGATCAGCATCGATTGTCGCAAGCTCACCTATGAAGGCCATGACGCCATCGAGGTGGTGTGGACGGAACTGACCGCCGGCGGACGCCACAACAGCGATTTCGACGATAAGAGTTTCGGACGCGCCGTCCTGGAAAGGGTCGTGCCCTCCTCCGTCAACGGTCGGTCTGCCTTCACGCTTGAGCCGCACCGCATCGAATACCGGCTGACCATCCCCGATACGGAATTCGAATTGATCGGCCAGGCTTCCTGACAACGGAAACTGGCGGCTCTCCTGTCTTGAGGCGGGAAAAACCCACAATAAAAGACAGCCAGCGCTTCGGGCGAAACACTGGCTGTCTTTGCACTCACCGGGAGGGGAACCGTGAGTGAGGTCCGGAGCGTTTTGGGGCGCGCATTGGGGTCGATGCGATAACCTCCGGATACGAGAAGAACGTGTGCCGGCAGAAAAGGTTCCGGCTGCCGACAAAAAATTCGAAATTTTTCATTTTTTCCGCCGCCATCCGATTCCGCAAATCGCAGGCACCTCGCGCCATTTGCCGGCATGTCCATGAAAACATGAATTTTTGAGTATAATTTTAAGAACACGGGAAAAATCATGGAGATAGTCGGAATGAGGCGACGCACAAGCGGTATCGAACCGACAAAGCTGAATGAAGGACGAGCGTTCTTTTCTTGACCGGCCGCAGACGATCCCGGCCTTATCTCAAAATTTTACCGTTTGATAAATAAAATATCCTGCGATACCCTCCTCATCACTAGCCGTTTACTAAAAGAGGGAACTTCAATGGGACGACTGGAAACTGGGATACAAGCTGGCCGTCTGTCGCCGGCCGAGTATGACAAGAATTTCTCCGATCTCCATCCGCGCCTTGACGATCATGAGGCCCTGGTTGCCTCCGACCGCTGCTATTTCTGCTACGATGCGCCGTGCATGACGGCCTGTCCCACCTCGATCGACATTCCGCTGTTCATCCGGCAGATTTCGACCAGCAATGCGCTGGGTGCGGCCCACACGATCTTCGACCAGAACATTCTCGGCGGCATGTGCGCCCGCGTCTGCCCCACCGAAACCCTGTGCGAACAGGCCTGCGTGCGCAACACCGCCGAACATCGCCCCGTCGAGATCGGCCGGCTGCAGCGTTATGCCACCGACATCGCCATGGAAGAGAACAAGCAGTTCTACCAGCGCGCCGTGCCGACCGGCAAGACCATCGCCGTCATCGGTGCCGGCCCGGCAGGCCTCGCCGCCGCCCACCGCCTGGCGGTGAAAGGTCACTCGGTGGTGATTTTCGACGGCCGCGAAAAATCCGGCGGCCTCAACGAATACGGCATCGCCACCTACAAGTCGGTCGATAATTTCGCCCAGCGCGAGGTCGACTACGTCCTGTCGATCGGCGGCATCGAGGTCAGGCATGGCCAGAAACTTGGTCGCGATTTCAATCTCGGCGACCTCGCAGCCAAATACGACGCCGTCTTCCTTGGCATCGGCCTTGCCGGCGTCAATGCGTTGCGCACCGAAGGCGAAACCCTTGATGGCGTCGGCGACGCCGTCGATTTCATCGCCGGCCTGCGCCAGGCGAAAGACAAGGCTGACATCGCCATCGGCCGCCGCGTCGTCGTGCTCGGCGGCGGCATGACCGCCATCGACGCCGCCGTGCAGGCAAAGCTGCTCGGCGCCGAAGAAGTGACGATCTGCTACCGCCGCGGCAAGGAACACATGAACGCCTCGGAATTCGAGCAGGATCTCGCAAGCTCCAAGGGTGTCATCATCCGCCACTGGCTGGCACCGAAGAAGATCATCGCCAAGGACGGGCATGTCGCCGGCATCGAGGTCGAATATACCGAGATCGCCGATGGCAAGCTTGTCGGCACCGGCGAAACCGGCGTCATTGCCGCCGACCAGATCCTCAAGGCCATCGGCCAGAGCTTCGAGGCCTCAGGCCTTGGCGCCCTGGCCATGGAAAACGGCCGCATCGTCATCGATGCCGAAGGCCGCACTTCGGCGCACAATGTCTGGGCCGGCGGCGACTGTGTGCTCGGCGGCGAGGACCTGACGGTTTCCGCCGTCGCCCAGGGCCGCGACGCGGCGGAATCGATCCATCGCCTGCTCGCCGCTGCCGCGCAGCCGGCCGTTGCCGTCGCTTGAAGGGGAGAATGAACCATGGCTGATCTCAGAAACAATTTCGTCGGCATCAAATCCCCCAATCCGTTCTGGCTGGCCTCGGCGCCGCCGACGGACAAGGCCTACAACGTCGAGCGCGCCTTCAAGGCCGGCTGGGGCGGCGTCGTCTGGAAGACCCTGGGCGAGGAAGGCCCGCCGGTCGTCAACGTCAACGGTCCGCGCTACGGCGCCATCTGGGGCGCCGACCGCCGGCTGCTCGGCCTCAACAACATCGAGCTGATCACCGACCGCGACCTCTACACCAACCTGCGCGAAATGAAGCAGGTGAAGATGAACTGGCCGGACCGGGCGCTGATCGCCTCGATCATGGTGCCTTGCGAAGAAGAAAGCTGGAAGGCGATCCTGCCGCTGGTGGAAGAGACCGGCGCCGACGGCATCGAGCTCAATTTCGGCTGTCCGCACGGCATGTCCGAACGCGGCATGGGCGCTGCGGTCGGCCAGGTGCCGGAATATATCGAGATGGTGGTGCGCTGGTGCAAGCAATACACCCGCATGCCCGTCATCACCAAGCTGACGCCGAACATCTCCGTTATCCGCAGGCCGGCCCGCGCCGCCAAGCAGGGCGGCACCGACGCCGTATCGCTGATCAACCCCATCAACTCGATCGTCTCCGTCGACCTCGACAGCTTTGCACCGAACCCGACGGTCGGCGGCAAGGGCACGCATGGCGGTTATTGCGGCCCGGCGGTCAAGCCGATCGCGCTCAACATGGTGGCCGAGATCGCGCGCGATCCGGAAACCCACGGCCTGCCGATCTCCGGCATCGGCGGCATCACCACCTGGCGTGACGCGGCGGAATTCCTGGTGCTCGGTGCCGGCAACGTCCAGGTCTGCACAGCAGCGATGACCTACGGCTTCAAGATCGTCCAGGAAATGATCTCCGGCCTGTCCGACTGGATGGACGCCAAGGGCCACCGCAATCTCGACGACATCACCGGCCGCGCCGTGCCGAACGTCACCGACTGGCAGTACCTCAACCTCAACTACATCGCCAAGGCGCACATCGACCAGGATGCCTGCATCAAGTGCGGCCGCTGCCACATCGCCTGCGAGGATACCTCACACCAGGCAATTACCCAGTTCGTGGACGGCGTCAGGCATTTCGAGGTGATGGAAGACGAATGCGTCGGCTGCAATCTCTGCGTCAACGTCTGCCCGGTCGAGAACTGCATCACCATGGTCGGTCTCGATCCCGGCACGCTCGACCAGCGCACCGGCAAGGTCGTCGATCCGAACTATGCCAACTGGACGACGCATCCCAACAATCCGATGGCGCGTCAGGCAGCGGAATAACAAAACAAGGCGACCGGCGCTCCCGCCGCGTCGCCCATAGTCCTCCTCCAGTCCTCGACGGGATGCTCCGGCATCCCGTTTTTTTGTCCCGGCGTTTTTTGTCCCGGCACAGGCCGAGACGCGGCACCCAGGCGCCAATCAGGCAAGACCGACGGCCGCGCTCCGAACAGGAAAATGGAATACGGCATCACCCTGCCGCGGTGGCTCTCCCATGGAGAGGCATCTCAAAACGATGCGGGAGAGGAAAGCGTGAGCTACCCCCTCCTTCCGGCGAACCGGAAAAACAATAGGCCTCAGCGCTTGGCGCCGTCGGATGTATCCTGGCCGGCGTCACGCACGGCTTCGTCGTGATACCAGCAGGTATCGACGACAGCAGGCGCCATCTCGAACTTTTCCAGATCGCTCATGAGGGCCGCGCGCACATCGTCGAAACGCCGGCGACCGCGTAGCGGGAACTGGTAGATTTTAGCAGTCTGCTGATGAAGACCCGTGTCCATCTGTTCGCCTTTCCAAGACCGCTGCCAAAAACGAAATCAATGCAGCGATCTATATTTGCCTATATTTTAATCATACTGCTCTCTTTTTTATCAATATACGGTTTCCGCCTGGATATTTCTATCCCCACTTCAAAAAATTCGTCTTTTTTTCAAATTTTGGCTGAAATTTCCGATTTTACTCCCGTTTTTTCCGCGAAAATGAATCCATTTTGCGTTTTCTCGATCAAAATCCTTCGATTTCTCCCAAAAAATATAAATAAAAGAGAGTTCTAATTTACAGAAATCGTGTCGCATAAAGATAAGAACGACATCGACTTTGTGAATCTTTGACGATTCTTGGCTCCCATCGGCAAACTGGCACGCAAAATGCGTCAGTAATGCTGTCCGGTGTTGGTCGACCTCGCTTTCAGCGATCTGGCTCACTTGAGGATTTGCTCACACCTTCACGTATGAGAGACTCGCAAATGACAAAATATAAGCTCGAGTACATCTGGCTCGACGGGTACACCCCCACTCCGAACCTGCGTGGCAAGACGCAGATCAAGGAATTCGCCGATTTCCCGACGCTCGAACAGCTTCCGCTCTGGGGCTTCGACGGCTCTTCGACCATGCAGGCCGAAGGCCGCTCGTCCGACTGCGTCTTGAAGCCCGTTGCGCTGTATCCCGATCCGGCCCGCACCAATGGCGTTCTCGTCATGTGCGAAGTCATGATGCCCGATGGCGTCACGCCGCATCCGTCGAACGCCCGCGCCACCATCCTCGATGACGAAGGCGCATGGTTCGGCTTCGAACAGGAATATTTCTTCTACCAGAACGGCCGCCCGCTCGGCTTCCCGGACCAGGGTTACCCGGCTCCGCAGGGTCCGTACTACACCGGCGTCGGCTACAAGAACGTGGGCGACGTCGCGCGCGAAATCGTCGAGGAACACCTCGATCTCTGCCTCGCCGCCGGCATCAACCACGAAGGCATCAACGCCGAAGTGGCCAAGGGCCAGTGGGAATTCCAGGTGTTCGGCAAGGGCTCCAAGCGGGCTGCCGACGAGGTCTGGATGGCACGCTACCTGCTGCTCCGCCTGACGGAAAAGTATGGCGTCGATATCGAATTCCACTGCAAGCCGCTCGGCGATACCGACTGGAACGGCTCGGGCATGCACTGCAACTTCTCCACCAAGTACATGCGCGAAGTCGGCGGCAAGGCCTATTTCGAGGCGCTGATGGCGCAGTTCGACAAAAACCTGCAGGCCCATATCGACGTTTACGGCCCGGACAACCACCTGCGCCTGACCGGCAAGCACGAAACGGCTCCGTGGAACAAGTTCTCCTACGGCGTTGCCGACCGTGGTGCCTCGATCCGGGTTCCGCACTCCTTCGTCAAGAACGACTACAAGGGTTATCTCGAAGATCGCCGTCCGAACTCCCAGGGCGACCCCTACCAGATCGCCTCCCAGGTCCTGAAGACGATCTCGGAAGTTGCGATCCCGGGCAGCGCTTCTGCAGCAGCCTGATTTCGACCTGCATTGACAACAATGGCGCCGGCAAAACCGGCGCCATTTGTATGTCCGGCAGGATCAAGGAGCGCTGAGCGCCATCGGCTCATCTGCCCGAAACGGCCCCGTCCCCTTCGGTCGCCGGCTCACGATGCCGCGGCATCAGCCCATCGACGAAAAGCTGCTCCAGAAACCGCGCCGCATCCTCGAACCGTCCGTCGCCCGACAGGTTCTGCCCCAGAACGGCGCGCACCTGCACGTCGAAGTCGGCGTAATGCTGCGTCGTCGACCAGATCGAGAAGATCAGGTGGTAGGGATCACATTTGGCGATCTTGCCGGCGCGGGTCCAGGCACGGATGACCTCGGCCTTTTCATCCACCAGCGTCTTCAGCGGCCCCTTCAGCTCGTCCTCGATATGCGGCGCGCCCTGCAGCACCTCGTTGGCGAAAAGCCGGCTCTCGCGCGGAAAATCGCGGGCCATTTCCAGCTTGCGCCGGATGTAGCTGCGGATCTCGGTTTCGGGGTTGCCCTCGGCGTCGAAAGCCCTGAGCGGGTCGAGCCAGGTATCGAGAACCCGGTCGATCAGGGCGCGGTGCATCGCCTCCTTGGTGCGGAAATAATAGAGCAGGTTCGGCTTCGACATGCCGGCCACTTCGGCGATCTGGTCGATGGTGGTGCCGCGAAAACCATGCTGGGAAAACACCTCCAGGGCAGCCTCCAGAATCTGCTCGCCCTTCTCTTCCTGAATGCGCGTCCGGCGCTGTGTCTTCGCGGCCCTGGGTATCGCCATCGCGTTTCCGATTCCCGTTATAATTCAACTCTTTTTCTCAAGTTTACTCTTTGCCCGCCATTGACTTACTTTTGGGCAAGTGACTTTTATTTTGTCGTTATTTTTCGACTTTTCCGTCTTGAGTGCCGCCTGAGAAGTTGTAATTTACCAATCGGTCAAATTATCAACAGATGCCGAACAAAGGCAATAACGATATCCCGCCGACGGAAGAACAATAAGACCGCGGCGGGATGAATAACCGGATGGAACAGCCGGCGAACTGGTGAGGATGGAAGATGGTGGCAGCACCTGGCGAGAACTTGCGCATCAATGGCGACCGCCTGTGGGACAGTCTCATGGACATGGCGAAGATCGGCCCCGGCATCGCCGGTGGCAACAATCGCCAGACCCTGACGGACGCGGACAAGCAAGGCCGCGATCTCTTCAAGTCCTGGTGCGACGCTGCCGGCATGACCATGGGCGTCGACAAGATGGGAACCATGTTTGCCACCCGCCCCGGCACCGATCCGGACGCCCTGCCCGTCTATGTCGGCAGCCATCTCGACACCCAGCCGACCGGTGGCAAATATGACGGCGTGCTTGGCGTGCTCGGCGCGCTGGAAGTGGTTCGCACCATGAACGACCTCGGCATCAAGACAAAGCCCCCAATCGTCGTCACCAACTGGGCCAACGAGGAGGGCGCCCGTTTCGCCCCCGCCATGCTCGCCTCCGGCGTCTTCGCCGGCGTCCACGATCTCGATTACGCCTATGGCCGCAAGGACCCTGAGGGCAAGACCTACGGCGACGAGCTGAAGCGCATCGGCTGGCTGGGCGACGAAGAGGTCGGCGCCCGCAAGATGCACGCCTATTTCGAATATCACATCGAGCAGGGACCGATCCTCGAAGCCGAAAACAAGCAGATCGGCGTCGTCACCCATTGCCAGGGCCTGTGGTGGCTGGAATTCACGCTGACCGGCCGCGAGGCCCATACCGGCTCGACGCCGATGGCGATGCGCGTCAATGCCGGGCTTGCCATGTCGCGCATCCTGGAAATGGTCCAGGACGTGGCGATGTCGGAACAGCCCGGTGCCGTCGGCGGCGTCGGCCAGGTGTTCTTCTCCCCCAATTCCCGCAACGTCCTGCCGGGCAAGGTGGTCTTCACCGTCGACATCCGCTCCCCCGACCAGGAAAAACTCGACCGGATGCGGGCGAAGATCGAGGCGGAGGCGCCGAAGATCTGCGAGGCGCTCGGCGTCGGCTGTGCGGTGGAAGCCGTCGGCCATTTCGACCCCATCACCTTCGACCCGAAGCTGGTGGCTTCGGTGCGCGACGCCGCCGAACGGCTCGGCTACAGCCATATGAACGTCATCTCCGGTGCCGGCCATGATGCCTGCTGGGCCGCCAAGGTGGCGCCGGCGACGATGATCTTCTGCCCCTGCGTCGGCGGTCTGTCGCATAACGAGGCTGAAGAGATTTCGAAGGAATGGGCGGCGGCCGGTGCCGACGTGCTGTTCCATGCCGTCCTGGAAACCGCTGAAATCGTGGAGTGAAGCCATGAACGTCGCTGCACCGGTCACCACATCAGACGCGACGGACGAAAGGCAGCTCAGGATCGACCTCGCCGCCGCTTTCCGCCTCGCTGCCCGTGCCGGCTGGCACGAGGCCGTCGCCAACCATTTCAGTGCCGCGGTCTCGGCCGATGGCAGGCAATTCCTCGTCAACCCGCGCTGGCGGCATTTCGGCCTGATCAAGGCCAGCGACCTGCTGCTGCTGGATGCCGGGGACAAGGAGACGATGAACCGGCCGGATGCGCCCGATCCATCCGCCTGGTCGATCCATTCGGCCATCCACCGCCATGTGCCGCATGCCCGCGTCGCGCTGCACCTGCATCCGCCTTATGCGACGGCGCTGGCCGGCCTCAAGGACCCGTCTATCAAGCCGATCGACCAGAACACGGCGCGGTTTTACAATCGCATGGCGATCGACCTCTCCTTCGGCGGCATCGCCACGGAAGAATCGGAAGGCGAACGCATCGCGGCGACGATCGGTAACCATTCCACCGTCATGATGGGCAACCACGGCGTGACGGTCGTCGCACCGACGGTCGCGGAAGCCTTCGACACCATCTATTATCTGGAACGTGCGGCGCAGACGATGGTGCTCGCCTATTCCACCGGCCAGCCGCTTTCGGTGATGTCCGACGAGATCGCCGAACAGACCGCCGCCGAATGGGACGCCTACAAGGGCGCCAGCTTTGCCCATTTCGACGAGATGAAACGCATTCTCGACCGCGAGGATCCGAGTTATGCGGATTGATGGGGTCCGGTCGGCGGAGATTGTGGAGTGAGAGAGGATTCTCTATATTGCGAGTTTGAAAAGGTGAGGCCATGTCCGACAAGGTCACGAACGAGCTTATCTACGAAACGCTCAAACGTATGCAGGAGACCCTTGCCCTGCACACGCAATATCACCTTGAGACCAAGGAACGGCTCGGCTTTCTCGAACAGCAATATGCAAGCATATCGACGCGACTCGACCGGCTGGACACGCGGGTATTGCGGATCGAAAAACGGCTCGATCTCGTCGAAGCCTGATATTAGCCGCGAGCGGCGAGGCGGCGCATTGTTCTGCTCGGTTAGAGAATTTGAAAACTCAGAACTCTACGCCGATCTAAATTCTCGAAGCCGCGGCAATCTGCTCTCGCTGGATGAAGAGTTGGCGAAGATGCCAAGAAACTCGAAGCGAGATAACACTCGTCAACTTGTTCGGCATCAAATCACGTCCGAGCAATTTATATTCCGACAAGTCAGGCGAGGGATGGGTTGTGAAGTTGGATGAATATGTAAAGCAGACACTATTGGATATCACCAAGGGCGTTTCTGAAGCGAAAGATGAATCTTTGCTTTGGATAGCGCCAGGTTACGTTGACGGCGAAAAAGTATTTGCGGCGCAATTGGTTACTTTTGATATCGCCGTGACTGTCAGCAAAGAAGGTGGCGGCGGAATCCGAGTGGTAGCGCTTGGTGACGTGAGTGCAAAGGGCACAACGGAACACAGCAACAAGATCTCATTCGCCGTCCCTGTTTATTTTCAAGCACCTCAGACACGAAAATAGAAACAACAGAGCTGAGCAGTGAGCGGCCAATCGAGGGGAAAAAATGACCACAATCATCAAAGGCGGCACCATCGTCACCGCCGACCTGACCTACAAGGCGGACGTCAAGATCGAGGGCGGCAGGATTGTCGAGATCGGCCAGGACCTCGCCGGCGGCGACGTGCTGGATGCGTCCGGCTGTTATGTCATGCCCGGTGGCATCGATCCGCACACCCATCTCGAAATGCCGTTCATGGGCACCTATTCCTCCGACGATTTCGAGAGCGGCACGCGTGCCGCCCTGTCCGGCGGCACGACCATGGTCGTCGATTTCGCCCTGCCCGCCCCCGGCCAGTCGCTGCTGGAAGCGCTGACCATGTGGGACAACAAATCGACGCGGGCAACGTGCGACTACTCCTTCCACATGGCGATCACCTGGTGGGGCGAGCAGGTGTTCAACGAGATGCAGGCGATCGTCCGGGAAAAGGGCATCAACACCTTCAAGCACTTCATGGCCTACAAAGGCGCGCTGATGGTGAACGACGACGAGATGTTCGCCTCCTTCCAGCGCTGCGCCGAACTCGGCGCCCTGCCGATGGTGCATGCCGAAAACGGCGACGTCGTCGCGGCCATGCAGCAGAAGCTGATGGATGACGGCAACAACGGCCCGGAGGCGCATGCCTATTCCCGCCCGCCCGAAGTCGAGGGCGAAGCCACCAACCGCGCCATCATCATCGCCGACATGGCCGGCGTGCCGCTTTATGTCGTGCACACCTCCTGCGAACAGTCGCACGAAGCCATTCGCCGCGCCCGGCAGAACGGCATGCGTGTCTATGGCGAGCCGCTGATCCAGCACCTGACGCTGGACGAGAGCGAATATTTCGACAAGGACTGGGACCATGCCGCCCGCCGGGTGATGTCGCCGCCCTTCCGCAACAAGCGCCACCAGGATTCGCTCTGGGCCGGCCTGTCCTCCGGCTCGCTGCAGGTGGTCGCGACAGACCATTGCGCCTTCACCAGCGAACAGAAGCGCTATGGCGTCGGCGATTTCCGCAAGATCCCCAACGGCACCGGCGGCCTGGAAGACCGCATGCCGATGCTGTGGAGCTACGGCGTCAACACCGGCCGCATCACCATGAACGAATTCGTGGCGGCCACCTCCACCAACATCGCCAAGATCCTCAACATCTATCCGCGCAAGGGTGCGATCCTGGTCGGCGCCGATGCCGATATCGTCGTCTGGGACCCGAAACGGTCGAAGACCATCTCGGCCAAATCGCAACAGTCGGCGATCGATTACAACGTCTTCGAGGGCAAGCAGGTGACCGGCCTGCCGCGCTTCACGCTGACCCGCGGTGTCGTCGCCATCGAGGAGGACAGCATCAAGACCCGCGAGGGGCATGGCGAATTCGTCAAGCGCGAGCCCTTCACCGCCGTCAACAAGGCGTTGTCGACCTGGAAGGAACTCACCGCGCCGCGCAAGGTGGAGCGCAGCGGCATTCCGGCGAGCGGCGTATGAGCGCCGCCCGATTTTCCCTGGCGGCAGCCATGCTGTTCGCCCTGTCGCCGGCGGTAGCCTTTGCCGCCGAGGCGCCGCTGGATGCCAGCTACGGCAACAAGGACGGCTGCCTCTACGCCAATACCGGCGAGACGAACGGCTCGGACAATTTCTTCCTGCTGGACAAGGAAGCGATCACCACGGCCGCCTCCTATTGTGAATTCAAGACGATCGACAGCAAGACTGCCGACGGATTCGATGCCACGGTCACCTGCCAGGAAGAAGGCAGCGATGACAGCACCGACCTGAAGGTCAAGATCAGCAAGGCCGGCAAGGATGGCTACAAGATCGATCTGCCCGATGGTGCGAGCTGGGGGCCATTGAAGAAATGCAAATGACCGTCTCAGTCCGCCAGCTTTTCCAGGTCCGGCAGCAGCACGACGCTCTCCTGTTCATTGGGATCGGTGCGGGCGATGACGGCGCTGCAGGACTCTGTCTTCGAGCGGTTGACCGGCAAATGCGGCATGCCCGGCGGGATGTAGAACATGTCGCCGGCCTTGGTGACGATCCGGTGTTCGAGGTTATGGCCGTAGAAGGTCTCCACCTCGCCCGAGAGCACGAAGATCGCCGTTTCGTGGGACTCATGCATATGCGCCTTGGCGCGACCGCCCGGCGGCACTGTCAGAAGCATCATCGCGATCCCCTTCGATCCGGCCGTCTCGGCCGAGATGCCCTCCAGATACGAAAAACCCTGCTTGCCGTCATAGGGGATGGCCGGGCGGATCAGCTTGCATTCGGCAAGCGAGGGGGATGACATGCTATTCTCTCCTCTAGAGCAGTTCCTCGGCGCGTACGGCGCATTGCAAAAGACCATATCGGGTGACCATGCCAATATCCAATGAAACCGTCGTTCGTGCCACAGGACTTGGCCTAACGTTCCAAACCAACGACGGGCCGGTCAACGCCCTGACAGGCGTCGATCTCGACGTGCGCAAGGGCGACTTCGTCTCGTTCATCGGCCCCTCGGGCTGCGGCAAGACCACCTTCCTGCGGGTCATCGCCGATCTGGAGCAGCCGACCTCGGGCAGCATCTCCGTCAACGGCATGTCGCCGGAAGAGGCGCGCAAGGCGCGCGCCTATGGGTATGTCTTCCAGGCGGCGGCACTGTACCCGTGGCGAACCATCGAGAAGAACATCGCGCTGCCGCTGGAGATCATGGGTTTCTCCGCCGACGAGAAGAAGAAGCGCATCGAACGCACCCTCGATCTCGTCAACCTCACCGGCTTCGGCAAGAAGTTTCCCTGGCAGCTGTCCGGCGGCATGCAGCAGCGCGCCTCCCTCGCCCGGGCGCTCGCCTTCGACGCCGACCTGCTCTTGGTGGACGAGCCCTTCGGCGCGCTGGACGAAATCGTCCGCGACCATCTCAACGAACAGCTTCTGAACCTCTGGGCGCGCACCAACAAGACGATCTGCTTCGTCACCCATTCGATCCCGGAAGCCGTCTATCTCTCCACCAAGATCGTCGTCATGTCGCCGCGGCCCGGCCGGGTGACCGACATCATCGAATCCACCCTGCCGGCCGAACGGCCGCTCGGCATCCGCGAGACGCCGGAATTCCTGGCAATCGCGCATCGGGTGCGCGAAGGCCTGCGCGCGGGGCACAGCTATGACGAATAGGTCCACCGCCTTCCACCCCATGCCGATGCAGGACCGCCGCCGATGAACCCTTCGTTTCTCCTCTGGCTCGCCGTTGCCCTTGGCACCTTCCTCGCCGCCGCCACGGCTTCGCGCGCCTATATCGGCAGCAACAGCATTCCCATGCTGCTGTTCTCGCTCGGCCTTTATTGCGCCGGCAACCTGATGATGCTGAAGCTGATGCGCGAGGGCGGGCTGGCCATGGCAGTGTCGATTTCCGCCATCGCCCAGCTGTTGCTGATCAATGTCATCGCCATGGTGGTCTTCGGCGAGCGGCTGTCGACGACGCAGCTGATCGGCGTGGCGGTTGGCGCGGGCGCCATGGCGCTCATTCTCTTCCCCCGGCAAGGAAAGGCATGAGCATGGAGCAGCCAAGCCTCTTTAATGACCGCGTCCTGCCCATCCTCACCGTCATCCTCGCCATCCTGGCGATCTGGCACGTCTTCGTCGTCGTGCTGAACGCGCCCTTCGAGCGCGACCAGGCGGCGCGCGCCGGAACGCCGATCACCTTCATGGAGATCCTGCCGAAAACCTTCGTGCAGGAGCGGCCGGTTCTGCCGGCGCCGCAACAGATCGCCGTCGAACTCTGGGACACGACGATCGACAAGGCGATCACCTCGAAACGCAGCCTCGTCTACCATACCTGGATCACGCTGTCGGCAACGCTTCTGGGGTTTGCCATCGGCACGGTGCTCGGCATCCTGCTCGCCATCGGCATCGTCCACAACAAGGCGATGGATCGCTCGCTGATGCCCTGGGTCATTGCCAGCCAGACGATCCCGATCCTTGCCGTCGCACCGATGATCATCGTCGTTCTGAATTCCATCGGTATCTCCGGCCTGCTGCCCAAGGCGCTGATCTCGACCTATCTGTCCTTCTTCCCGATCGTCGTCGGCATGGTGAAGGGCCTGCGCAGCCCCGAGCAGATCTATCTCGACCTGATGCACACCTATAACGCCAGCAGCGCCCAGACCTTCTGGAAGCTGCGCTGGCCGGCCTCCATGCCCTATCTCTTCACCTCCCTGAAGGTGGCGATCGCCATCTCGCTGGTCGGCGCCATCGTCGGCGAACTGCCGACCGGCGCCGTGGCCGGGCTCGGCGCCCGCCTGCTCTCCGGCTCCTATTACGGCCAGACGGTGCAGATCTGGGCCGCGCTCTTCATGGCGGCGGGATTGGCCGCGGTGCTCGTCACCATCGTCGGCATCGCCCATGCCGCCGTTCTCAAGCGCATGGGGGTCAAGCCATGATGGGTTACCTGATCGGCGCCATCCTGTTCTGGATCCTTGCCTGGGCATTCAACGAATGGCTGGTGCGGCAAAAATTCAGAAGTTTCGCGGCCAATCGTGCCGCGCGCATCGCCGTGCCCATCCTGTTCGGCGTGACCATCCTCGTCCTCTGGGAAGGGGTGGTGCGCGGCTTCAACATTCCCTCCATCCTGCTGCCGGCACCGTCGATGATCTGGGCGCGGCTGATCCATTCCGTGCCGACGCTCTGGGCGGATTTCCAGCAGACCTTCCTGAAATCGGTCATCACCGGCTATATCTTCGGCTGCGGCCTCGGTTTCCTGGTGGCGATCGCCATCGACCGCTCGCCTTTCCTGCAGAAAGGCCTGCTGCCGATCGGCAATTTCGTCTCGGCGCTGCCGATCGTCGGCGTCGCGCCGATCATGGTGATGTGGTTCGGCTTCGACTGGCAGTCGAAGGTCGCCGTCGTCGTCATCATGACCTTCTTCCCGATGCTGGTGAACACGGTGCAGGGGCTGGCCTCGACCAGCGCCATGGAGCGCGACCTGATGCGCACCTATGCCGCAAGCTGGTGGCAGACGCTGACGAAGCTGCGACTGCCGGCCGCCGGGCCGTTCATCTTCAATGCCTTGAAGATCAATTCCACGCTGGCCCTGATCGGCGCCATCGTGGCCGAATTCTTCGGGACGCCCATTGTCGGCATGGGTTTCCGCATCTCCACGGAAGTGGGGCGGAGCAATGTCGACATGGTCTGGGCCGAGATTGCGGTTGCCGCAGTCGCCGGTTCGGCATTCTACGGGGTGGTGGCGCTCGCCGAGCGCGCCGTCACCTTCTGGCATCCGTCTGTCCGTGGTGGACAGGCGTAACAAAAGAGGGAACAGAACAATGAAAAGAATAGCATCGCTGCTCCTGGCAAGCGCCATGTCGCTGATGGCGGCCCAGGCGATGGCCGCCGACAAGGTGGTCCTGCAACTGAAGTGGGTCACCCAGGCCCAGTTCGGCGGCTACTACGTCGCCAAGGACAAGGGTTTTTACGAGGAGGAAGGCCTCGACGTCGAAATCAAGCCGGGCGGCCCGGACATCGCACCGCCGCAGGTGCTGGTCGGCGGCGGCGCCGACGTGATCGTCGACTGGATGCCCTCGGCGCTCGCCACCCGTGAAAAGGGCGTACCGCTCGTCAACATCGCCCAGCCCTTCAAGTCTTCGGGCATGATGCTGACCTGCCTCAAGGAAACCGGCGTCACCAAGCCGGACGACTTCAAGGGCAAGACGCTCGGCGTCTGGTTCTTCGGCAACGAATATCCGTTCCTCTCCTGGATGGCGCATCTGAAGATCCCGACCGAAGGCGGCGCCGATGGCGTGACCGTGCTGAAGCAGGGCTTCAACGTCGATCCGCTCTTGCAGAAGCAGGCGGCCTGTATCTCCACCATGACCTACAACGAATATTGGCAGGTCATCGATGCCGGCATCAAGCCGGAAGACCTCGTGACCTTCAAGTATGAGGACGAAGGCGTGGCGACGCTGGAAGACGGCCTCTACGTTCTCGAAGACAAGCTCAAGGACGCCGCCTTCAAGGAAAAGATGGTCAAGTTCGTCCGCGCTTCGATGAAGGGCTGGAAATATGCCGAGGAGAACCCGGACGAGGCAGCCGACATCGTGCTCGAAAACGACGCCAGCGGCGCGCAGACCGAAAAGCACCAGAAGCGCATGATGGGTGAAGTCGCCAAGCTGACCGCCGGCTCGAACGGCGCGCTTGACGAGGCCGACTACCAGCGCACCGTGAAGACGCTGCTCGGCGGCGGTTCCGACCCGGTCATCACCAAGGAGCCGACCGGCGCCTGGACCCACGAGATCACCGACGCCGCCCTGAAATAAAACCGCAACACATCTTGGCGATATGCTTAACGGGGCGCGTGGGGAAATTCTTCACGCGCCTTTATATTTCAATAGCTTATTTGGCGTGACATCGAAAATCGTGATGCCGGCATCAATGAATCTGCGTTGATTTGTGCGCCGCAACGAATTACAAGGCTCACCCAAGGCAGTATTTTCGACCCTATGCTTGTCAGCGGCCGCGACCGTCACCACTTAGGCCTAGGGATTGCGCGTTGAGGATGTGCAGGCGTGTGTACGATCAGGGGATCGGGCATGCTGCGACGGAACCTTTACTGCTTCATCCATTGCAAGGCCATTTCGCGTTGAACAAACCCGCGAACTCGGCGCACATGCATCGAAGATTTTGGAAACGTTCGTATGGTTCGCAGTTCTCGCCAGACAGTCGCCGCTCTCGCCTTGCTTTTCATCGCCGCGGGCACGCCACCGGTTTTCGCCGAGGATAAACCGGCGGAAGCCGCAGCGACCCAGGCGTTTCCGGCCATCGTCGTGACGTCGGTGGCGACGCGGACGCTGGTGGACAAGGTGGTCGCCACCGGCACCATCCGCGCCGTCAACGACGTCTATGTCCAGCCGCAGGTGGACGGCCTGTCGATCCGTGCCCTCAACGCCGATGTCGGCGACCGTGTCGAGGCCGACAGCGTGCTCGCCGTGCTCAACGACGACGCGCTGCTGCTGCAGAAGAGCCAGATGGAGGCCACCAAGGCCAAGGCGGAAGCCTCCGTGGCGCAGATGCAGGCGCAGATCGCCGAAGCCCGCGCCAATGCCGACGACGCCATCCGCCAGCGCGACCGCGCCGTGCGGCTGGGCAAGACCGGAACCATGTCGACCTCGCAGGTCGAACAGCTGACCGCGGCGGCCACCGTTGCGGAAGCCCGCACACGATCCGCCGAGCAGTCAATCGCGGTTGCCGAGGCCGATATCAAGGTGGTGGATGCCCAGATCGCCGATATCGATCTCAGGCTTGCCCGCACCAGCGTCAAGGCGCCCGTCGCCGGCGTGATCTCGGCGCGTGACGCCAAGATCGGCGCCATCGCGATGATGGGTGGCGGCCAGCCGCTGTTCACGCTGATCCAGGACGGCGCATTGGAACTGATCGCCGACGTCTCGGAAGGCGAGATCCTCAAGATCAAGGTCGGCCAGAAGGCGACCATCGCGCTTGCCGGCAGCCGCGAAACCCTGAACGGCAGCGTTCGCCTGGTTTCGCCCGCCATCGATGCCGTCTCGCGCCTCGGTTCCGTGCATATCGCCCTCGACGACAGCGAGAAGGCCCGCGCCGGCATGTATGGCAGCGCCACGATCATCGTCGAAACGGCTGATGGCATCGCCCTGCCGCTGACGGCGCTGCTGACCGGCGGCGACGGTGAAACCACCGCCCGCAAGGTGGAAAACGATGTCGTCAAATTGGTCAAGGTGCGCTCCGGCATCCAGGACGGCGCCTTCATCCAGATCGTCGAAGGCCTGAAGGAAGGCGATGAAGTCGTCGCCAAGGCCGGTGCTTATGTCCGCGACGGCGACCGTATCAATCCGGTCCGCACCCCGCAGACGCAAACGAATTGATGAGGGATTGATCACATGAACTTTTCCGCCTGGTCAATCCGCAATCCGATTGCACCGCTGCTTGCCTTCGGCCTGTTGCTGGTCGTCGGCCTGCAGTCGTTCTATGCCCTGCCGATCACCCGTTTCCCGAACATCGACGTTCCGCTGGTCGCCGTCACCGTGACGCAGAGCGGCGCCTCGCCGGCCGAACTCGAAATGCAGGTGACCAAGGAGATCGAAGACGCGGTCGCCTCGATCACCGGCATCGACGAGATCCAGTCGACGGTCACCGACGGGCAGTCGCAGACCGTCGTGATGTTCCGCATGGAAATCCCGACCGAACAGGCGGTGCAGGACACCAAGGATGCAATCGACCGCATCCGCAGCAACCTGCCGGCCACCGTCGAGGAGCCGATCGTCACCAAGATCGACGTCGAAGGCCAGGCGATCCAGACCTTTGCCGTCTCCTCGCCCGACATGACGCTCGAAGAACTGTCGTGGTTCGTCGACGACACCGTCAAGCGGGCGCTGCAGGGACAGGCCGGCATCGGCCGCATCGACCGCTACGGCGGCGCCGAGCGGGAAGTACGCATCGAACTCAACGGCGATAAGCTGAACGCCTACGGCATTACCGCCGTCAGCGTCAACCAGCAGCTGCGCGGCACCAATATCGACCTCGGCTCGGGCCGCGGCCAGGTGGCCGGCGCCGAACAGGCGATCCGCGTGCTTGGCGACAAGCGCAATGTCGCCGAGCTTGCCGACACCACCATCGCGCTGCCGAACGGCCGTTTCGTCAAGCTTTCCGATCTCGGCACGATCAAGGACACCTACGAGGAGCCGAAATCCTTCTCGCGCTACAACGACACGCCTGTCGTGACCTTCGGCGTCTTCCGCTCGAAGGGCGCCAGCGAGGTGAGTGTCGCCGAAACCGTGGCCGAAAGCCTCGACAAGCTGCGTGCCGCAAACCCGAACGTCTCGATCGAGTTGATCAACGACTCGGTCTACTTCACTTACGGCAACTACGAAGCGGCGATGCACACGCTGATCGAGGGCTCGCTGCTCGCCATCGCTGTCGTCTTCCTGTTCCTGCGCAACTGGCGGGCGACGCTGATCTCGGCGGTCGCCCTGCCGCTGTCGGCGATCCCGACCTTCTACATCATGGATCTCATGGGGTTCTCGCTGAACCTCGTCAGCTTCCTGGCGCTGACACTGGCGACGGGTATTCTCGTCGACGATGCCATCGTCGAGATCGAAAACATCGCCCGCCACATCAAGATGGGCAAGACGCCCTATCGCGCCGCGATCGAGGCGGCGGACGAGATCGGCCTGGCGGTGATCGCCACCACCTTCACGATCATCGCCGTCTTCGTGCCGGTATCGTTCATGCCGGGCATTCCGGGCCAGTACTTCATCCAGTTCGGCCTGACGGTCGCCTTCTCGGTGTTCTTCTCGCTGATGGTGGCGCGCCTCATCACGCCGATGATGGCCGCCTATCTGATGCGCGCCGAAGACGCGATGGACGACCATCACGACAATGACAGCGCCTTCCTCAAGGGCTACACGTGGCTGGTGCGCGGCACGACGAGCCGCTGGTACATGCGTTATGCGACGCTGATCGCCGCCATCGGCTTCCTCGTCGGTTCGCTGGCGCTGCTGTCGCAGGTTCCGGGCAGCTTCCTGCCGCCGGAAGACGCCTCGCGTATCGTGCTTTCCGTCGAACTGCCGCCGAACGCCACGCTGGAAGACACCGAGGCGACGACCGACGCCATCTACAACCAGGTGAAGGATCTCGACGGCGTGGAAAGCGTCTTCGTGCTCGGCGGCGCCTCGCCGAAGGGCGACCTGGAACTGCGCCGTGCGACGGTGACGCTGTCGCTCGACAAGCTCGACCATTCGCTGACCAAGAAGATCGTCAACGACATCCTCGGCAAGATCCCGGTCCTCGGGCCGATGCTGCCGAAGGTCGAGGCGCATGGCCGCGAGCGGCCGCAGTGGGACATCGAAAAGGAAGTCTTCGCCAGGGTGCGCGACATTCCCGACGTCCGCATCCTCAAGCTCAACGATCGCGGCGAACGCGACCTGTCGTTCAACTTCCTCTCCAAGAACGAGAAGGACCTGAACGAGGCCGTCGGCGTGCTCGAAGCCAAGCTGCGTGCCGAACCGCTGCTCGCCAACGTCAGCGCCGAAGGCGCCCTGCCCCGCCCGGAACTGCAGATCCGGCCGCGCATGGACCAGGCCGCCCGTCTCGGCATCACGCCGCAGCAGATCTCCGAGACCGTACGTGTCGCCACCATCGGCGATGTCGATGCGGCGCTGGCGAAAATCTCTCTCGACGACCGGCAGATCCCGATCCGGGTGCAGACATCGCTCGACCTGCGTCGTGACCTCGCAGCCATCCGGGCGCTGAAGATCCAGACGGCCAGCGGCGCCCTCGTGCCGTTGTCGAGCGTCGCCGACGTCGACTATTCGGAAGGCGCAAGCTCGATCAAGCGCAACAACCGCAACCGCGTCGTGGCCATCGGCTCCGACCTGTTGCCGGGCGTGGCGCTCGATTCCGCCTCGGCGCGCTTCCGCGAAATCGTCAAGCAAGCCAACCTGCCGCCGACGGTGCAACTGGCCGAAAGCGGCGACACCAAGGTACAGCAGGAAATGCAGCAGAGCTTCGTCAACGCCATGTTGATGGGCCTGATGCTGGTGCTGACGGTGCTGATCCTGCTGTTCAAGGACGTGATCCAGCCGTTCACCATCCTGTTCTCGCTGCCGCTCGCCATCGGCGGCGTTGCGGTCGGCCTGCTCGTCACCAACAATCCGCTGTCGATGCCGGTGCTGATCGGTATCCTGATGCTGATGGGCATCGTCACGAAGAACGCCATCCTGCTCGTCGATTTCGCCATCGAAATGCGCCGCCACGGCATGGAGCGGGTGCAGGCCATGGTCGAAGCCGGCCGCAAGCGCGCCCGCCCGATCATCATGACCTCGATCGCCATGTCGGCCGGCATGCTGCCCTCGGCGCTCGGCGTCGGTGAAGGCGGCACCTTCCGCGCGCCGATGGCGATCGCGGTGATCGGCGGCATCATCGTCTCGACGGTGCTGTCGCTCCTGGTGGTGCCTTCCTTCTTCCTGATCATGGACGACCTGTCACGCCTGCTCGGCTGGCTGTTCGGCCGCCTCGTCGGCAAGAAGGACGAGGAACAACTGCCGAAGTCGACCGGTGAGCTGACCGAGATCGCCAACGAAAATCAGCAGGCGCTGGCAACGATCGAAGACCGGCTGGCCGCACTGGAGAAACAGACGCGCGAGGCGGAAAAGGCCGAGCAGGACAATACGCCGAGCAATGTCGTGCGCCTGCCGCCGCTCGCCGCCGAGTAAAACTCAAGAACAAGACCGCCAAAACAAGAGACGCCGGGCCACAAGCCCGGCGTTGTTCTTTGCCGCAGTTGATCGAAATCAACTCTGGCCGCTCGCTCCTCGCCTATTCTCGCCGCGCTGCGATCGAGGGGAGCCATGGACGAGATGAACAAACGATTGAAGATGAACAGCCGCGAGAAAAACATTCTCGCCGGCACGCCGTTGATGGCAGCGCTCGGCAAACCGGCCCTGCAGCACATGACGGAAATCGCCACCGTCGTTCATTTCGAGGCCCGTGACATCCTCGCCCGCGAAGGCGATCCCGCCGAATATTTCTACTGTGTGCTGACCGGTTACGTGCGCCTGTTCCGGCTGAGCCGCGACGGGCGCGAGGCCGATATCCGCATCTGCGGCCCCGGAGAAACATTCGGCGAATGCCTGCTCTATCTCGGCCCGGCTTACCGCTATCACATCCAGGCAGCGGAAACCGTCACCGTGGCGCGTTTCGAACTGTCGAAGCTGCGCAAGCTGGCCGACGAGGATCGCGACATCGCCCGCTTCATCATGCAGTCGATGGCCGCCCACCTCGTCAACATCATGGATTGTGTCGCCAACGACCGGTTGCAGACCGCACCGCAGCGCCTGGCTCACTACCTCCTGACCAGCTGCCCGCAGAACAGCACCTCGGCCTCGATCCGCCTGCCCTTCCAGAAGAGCCTGCTGGCCGGCAAGCTGGGCCTGGCGCCGGAAGCCTTGTCGCGCGCTTTCTCGTCGCTCAAGCGGGCCGGCGTCACGGTGCGGGGGCGGCTGATCCTCATCAACGACGTCGGCGCGCTGCGGCAGATCTGACACAGGCGGGAGCGCGGGTCAGAGCCCGCCGTGCTCCTTCAGGAACGTCACGATGCGATCGACGCCCTCGCCGCGCTTCATGTCGGTGAAAACGAAGGGCTTCGAGGCACGCATGCGATCCGCATCGCCGTTCATCACCTCGATATCGACGCCGACATGCGGGGCGAGATCCTTCTTGTTGATGATCAGGAGGTCCGACTTGGTGATGCCCGGCCCGCCCTTGCGCGGGATTTCTTCGCCCTGGCAGACGGAAATCACGTAGATCGTCAGGTCGGCGAGGTCGGGCGAAAACGTCGCCGCCAGATTATCGCCGCCGGATTCGATGAACACCACGTCCAGATCCGGAAAACGGCTGTTGAGGTCGGCAATGGCCTGCAGGTTGATCGAGGCATCCTCGCGGATTGCCGTATGCGGGCAGCCGCCCGTCTCGACGCCGACGATCCGATCCGAGGTCAGCGCCTGCATGCGCACCAGCGCCTCGGCATCCTCCTTGGTGTAGATGTCGTTGGTGACGACGGCGACGGAGAATTCCTCGCGCATCGCCTTGCAGAGCTTTTCCGTCAGCGCCGTCTTGCCCGAGCCGACCGGCCCGCCGATGCCCACTCTCAAGGGTCCGTTTTGCGATTTCATCCTATCCATCCTTCTGCGCCTTCCCGATCCTGCGGGAAACGCAATCCCTATGTTACGAGCGGAAGAGGCGCGTCGTCTGCACCTCATGCCGCAAAGAGGCGATATCGGCACCGATAGTTGCTGAACCGAGATCGTCGAGACTGGACAGCGCCGCGCGCCCGGCCGTCCCGGCAATCACCGGCTCCAGCGCCGCCAGCACGGCCACACCATCCCGCTGGCCACAGGTCCCGAGCCGGATCGCCGCCGAAACCAATTGCGAGGCAAGCGCATGCTGGAATGCCGCCAGCGCCGCGTCGAGCCTGATGACATGGGCGCCCGCCACGGCGCCGACCGCGACCGGATAGGCGGCCGAAGGCCCGAGCCGTTCCAGCACCGGATGCGGCCAGGCGCGCGCCGCCGCCAGAAACGCTTCGCCGAGCAGCATGGTTTCCATGTGCCGTTCGCGCGAACCGGAAAGGGCCAAGGCCAGTTCGGCAACGGCAACAAGTCCTTCGGCATCATCGACCAGACGATGGCTTTCGGCAAACAACACGGCATCGTTCCAGGCCGAACCGCGTTCGAGCAGCATGGCGATCCATTGCCGTAAGGTTTCGCCATCCGTGACCCAGCCGTCGTGCACGGCGCGCTCCAGACCGCCGGAATAGGCGAAGGCGCCGACCGGGAAGGCCGGGGAAAGCCAGGTCAGCAGGCGAAGCATCGCCTGCATGTCGCGTCCGTCATCCATCGAGGCTCAATCGTGGTGATGATGGCCGTGGCCGCCATGCGAATGATAGGCGCCGCGGGCCGGCTGGAACGGTTCCTCCACCTCGCGGACAACCGCTCCCAAGCCTTCCAGCATCGAACGGATGACGTGGTCGCGCAGGATCAGGATGCGCTCCTCCTCGATCTGCGCCGACAGGTGCCGGTTGCCGAGATGCCAGGCGAGCTCGATCAGATGCAGCCGGTCGCGCGCCTCGATGGCGAAGAGCTTTTCGTTTGCCGCCTGGATCTCGATGAAATCGCCGTTCTCCAGCTGCAGCCGGTCGCCATGCGCAAACAGCACCGGCTCCTTGAGATCGAGCATGACCATCTCGCCGTCTTCGAGATGCAGCAGCTTGCGGCGCAGGTGGCGCAGGTCATGAGGCAGGACGACGATGCCGACCGGCGGATCGGAGGGTTCGCCGGCGGGGATATAGGATGTGACGCGGTGCATGAAGCGCTCGCAGAACAGGAAATAGCGTTGTGCCATCGGCAGCACGGTCGCCGGCTCGCAGGTCAGCAATTCGCCGTCCGCCCGCACCTCGTAGGTCTCCGGATCGACTTCGACATGCGGCGTCAGGCTGTTGTGGATCATCGACGCCTTGCCGATGCCGCCGCGGGTATTCTTCACGGCGACAAGCCGCTTGGCAACACCGAGCTGGTGGGCAAGGCCGGCATCCAGCGCCGCCTGCGAGACGAAGGTGACGGAAGAATTCGTCAGGCTCTTGCCGAAGGAGGCGAACATCGGCCGGTAATGCACCGGCTGCGGCGTCGGGATCGAGGCGTTCGGATCACCCATCGGCGCCGCCGCGATCGAGCCGCCGAGCAGCACCATATCAGGCTTGACGCCGAAGAAGGCCGGGTTCCAGATGACGAGGTCGGCACGCTTGCCGATCTCGACCGAACCGATCTCGCGGCTGAGGCCATGGGCGATGGCCGGATTGATTGTATATTTGGCGATGTAGCGCTTGACGCGGACATTGTCGTTGTCGCCGGTCTCTTCCTTCAGCGCGCCGCGCTGGCGCTTCATCTTGTCGGCGGTCTGCCAGGTGCGGATCGCCACTTCGCCGACGCGGCCCATGGCCTGGCTATCGGAAGAAATGATCGAGAAGGCGCCGATATCGTGGAGGATGTCTTCCGCCGCGATGGTTTCCTTGCGGATGCGGCTTTCGGCGAAGGCGATGTCCTCAGGGATCGACGGCGACAGGTGGTGGCAGACCATCAGCATGTCGAGATGTTCGGCCAGCGTGTTGACCGTGTAGGGCCGCGTCGGATTGGTCGAGGACGGGATGACGTTCGGCTGGCCGCAGATCTTGATGATGTCGGGCGCATGGCCGCCGCCCGCCCCTTCCGTGTGGAAGGCGTGGATGGTGCGGCCCTTGATGGCGCCGATCGAATCCTCGACGAAACCGCTCTCGTTCAGCGTGTCGGTGTGGATCATCACCTGCACGTCGTATTCGTCGGCGACGGAGAGGCAGCAGTCGATAGCGGCCGGCGTCGTGCCCCAGTCCTCGTGCAGCTTCAGCGAGGTGGCGCCGGCCAGCACCATCTCCTCCAGCGCGCCGGGCAGCGAGGCATTGCCCTTGCCGGCAAAAGCGAGGTTCATCGGGAAAGCATCGGCCGCCTCGATCATCCGGGCGATGTGCCACGGGCCGGGCGTGCAGGTGGTCGCCAGCGTGCCGTGCGCCGGGCCGGTGCCGCCGCCGAGCATGGTGGTCAGCCCGCTCATCAGCGCCTCCTCGATCTGCTGCGGGCAGATGAAGTGGATATGGCTGTCCATGCCGCCGGCGGTGACGATCTTGCCCTCGCCGGCAATCGCCTCGGTGCCCGGGCCGACGATGATGGTGACGCCCGGCTGGGTATCGGGATTGCCGGCCTTGCCGATGGCGACGATGCGGCCGTCCTTGAGGCCGATATCGGCCTTGACGATGCCCCAGTGGTCGATGATCAGCGCATTGGTGATGACGGTATCGACCGCGCCGTCGGCCCGCGTCACCTGGCTCTGGCCCATGCCGTCGCGGATGACCTTGCCGCCGCCGAACTTCACCTCGTCGCCATAGGCGGTGTAATCCTTCTCGACCTCGACGAAGAGTTCGGTATCGGCAAGCCGCAGCTTGTCGCCGGTCGTCGGTCCGAACATGTTGGCATAGGCGGCGCGGGACATCTTGTAAGGCATGGCGTTTTACCTCGTGACTTCGGAAGTGCAGTGCAAAAGCGGGCGTTCTGTGGTGGCGAGCAGTGTGTCGATGCGGCTGAGCCGGCCCCGGGCGACATGGTCGTCGACGAAGCGGCGCTCGGCGGCAAAAGGATGCCACTCCCATCCCTGGTGGCCGAAACCGGCAAGGCAGATATCGCCGTCGCGGAATTCTTCCGCCGCCAGCACATGGGCAATCGCCACCAGCCCGCTCGACGGCACCACATAGGGCGCCGGATCGTAGGCGGAGAGCGCAACATCCAGCGCCTCGTGCACGTCCCGGCCGATCGTAAAATGGTCTTTGCCGGTCTCGGCGGCAAAAGCCGCAAAACCCTCGGTGTAATCGTCACAGAAATCGTCGAGTTCCGGGTGGCTGACGGCAAGCGGTGCGCGCATATCACGGAATTTCTGCGGGTCGCGCACGCACCAGATGGCGCGGGCGGCGATCACCGCCGGGTTCATCGTCCAGAGCGCCGAGGACAACATGCCCTTTCCCGGCCGCCCGGTATTACAGACCGCGACGATATCGGTGCGGCTGCCGCCGGCGCCGACGGAGCGGCAATCGTTGAAACGGATAACGAGATCGGCGGCATCGATCAGGCCCGCCGCGCCGTCCGGCACGTCGCCATTGCCGACGATCATGATCTGCCGCCGCGCCGCCATCAGTTGGCCATCCCTTCGGCCAGCGCCTTCAATTCCCTGGTGCGGGTCCGCGTCAGTTCCGCCTGGCAACCGGAAACCAGCATCGGCTCCATGCTGCCGAGATGCGCCTCGAAGCCGTAGGCTTCGCAATGGCCGTCGCGATACTCGATCCAGGCGCGCTGCGCCTTCAACAGCGCCTTTTCGGCGCCGCGCTGCTCGGGCTCGTACATGGCGTCCATCTCAACCATCGCCGCCCGCGTCTTCTTGTATTGCGCGTTCAGTTCCTTGTCGGCCGCCTCGAAGTCGCGATAGGCGCAGATGTTCATCTCCGCCTGCACCTGGGCGTTGTCGCAATCGATCGGTGGATCTTCCTCCGCCGTCGCCAGCCCGGAAAATCCGAGCGTTGCGACAAGCGCGATTCCTGCCATCAGCCAGTTCGACATCGCTTACAGCTTTCCCATGACCTGCTGGCGGAAACCGTAGATCTCCCGCTTGCCCGACATCGGGATCAACGTGACGCTGCGCGTCTGGCCCGGCTCGAACCGCACCGCCGTACCGGCGGGAATGTCGAGGCGCATGCCGCGCACCGTGTCGCGATCGAAGGACAGGCCGGCATTAGTCTCGGCAAAATGATAGTGACTGCCGACATGCACCGGACGGTCGCCGGTGTTCGACACCTCGATCGTCACCGTCGGCTGGCCGGCATTCAATTCGATCTCGCCGCTCGCGGCAATGATTTCACCCGGGATCATCTCTTCCTCCTTACGCCGCCTTGACGGGCGCGCAGCCCTCGGCCTTGAGCACACGGTGCGTCGAGGCCGGATATCTGGCCAGCATCGCCGCCGGCCGCACCGGGCGACGGGTAAACTCGCCGTCGCAATTCGGGCAGGCGCCCTGCAGCACATCCGTGGCGCAATCGGCGCAGAAGGTGCATTCGAAGGTGCAGATCATCACCTCCCGGCTTTCCGGCGGCAGGTCCTTGTCGCAACATTCGCAATTGGGTCGCAGTTCCAGCATGGCTTCCTCCTCCTAGCGGATCGGTTCATGGACGGTCACCAGCTTGGTGCCATCGGGAAACGTCGCTTCGACCTGCACGTCGTGGATCATCTCGGCGATGCCTTCCATGACCTGCGACCGGTCGATCACATGCGCGCCCGCCTCCATCAACTCGGCGACGGAACGGCCGTCGCGGGCACCCTCGACGACAAAATCGCTGATCAGGGCAATGGCTTCGGGATAGTTCAGCTTGACGCCGCGCTCCAGCCGGCGGCGCGCCACCATGGCCGCCATGGCGATCAGCAACTTGTCTTTTTCCCTGGGCGTAAGGTTCATGTCCGCTCCGTTTTTCTCAAGTCCAACGGCAGCGGCCAAGGTGAAACCGGTGCCATTCTCCTGTCCTGTTCATAGATTCCAGACTTTCGGGACCGGCGCTCCGTTGCGCAAGACCGAAATGACCGGGATCAGAATTTTTCGCAGCGCATAGCCGTCGGCAGCCGTCAGGCGCACGACGAGCTTGTCGCGCCACTGGCTGGCGCCGCCAGATGCATCGCCAAGCACCTGCCGCACCCGCGCGAGATAGGCTTCCGCCCGCGGCCCGCAATACAGCACGGTGGCAAACGCCACCTGCGCGCCGAGCACGGCGGGCGCCTTGCCGATGCCGGGAATGTCGCCCTCCAGCCGCAGATCCTCGGCATGCACCAGCCGCCCTTCGCGGCGGATGCGCCAGCGGTCGCTAAACAGCCCCGTCGCCATCGTCTCGCCCATCGCCTTGCGGCCGAGCAGCACGGCTTCGAGCCCCAAAAATTCGGCGCCGGCATCGAGATCGACCTCCAGCCGGCGGGTCATCGAAGCACGGTCGAACAGGATGGTCTCCTGCGGCAGCCAGTCGACGCGGGCGCCCGAGGCCACCGAGATCCGCGTCGAGACGGCGGCGGTGCCGGCAGATGCCTTGTAGACCTTTTCGCAGGCCTGGGTCGTCGCCGTCACATGGCAACCGGGGCCGGCATCGATGGCCCAGGACATCTCGTCGCCGCCGGTCAATCCACCAGACGTGTTGATGATGACGGCCTCCATTTCGGCCGAAAACGTATGCGGCAGGCGGATCTTCGCCGAGCCCTCCTGGAAAAGCTCCGCAAGACGCGTGCGCCCGCCGAGCGGCTTGGCGGCGAGACGGCCGATGCCGCGGGCGCGCTGCGGCCTTATGGTCGCCAAAGCCGTCACCGGAGATTATCCTTCATCTGCACGCCCATTCCCGCCCGTAGCATCGTCGCCCGATCATCAAGCAAGTTCCGTGCCTTTTCAATGCGCAAGGAAGCACGGCATTTGCGGAGCAGATCCTGACGGGCGGCGGCACCATTCAAAATTCCGATGAAAAAACAGGCATATGCCAGCGCTTTCGGCAAAGACATGCGCACCGCCCGTCGCAAAGGCTAAACTGTCAGGTGCCGCCTCGCCTCCGGCGTATCCAGCGTTTCCGCCGCCCCCTGGTGAACGATCTCGCCGCGATCCATGATGTAGACCTGATCGGCCAGCTCGCGGCAGAAATCGAGGTACTGTTCGACCAGCAGGATCGCCATGCCGGTGGAATCGCGCAGGTAACGGATCGCCCGGCCGATATCCTTGATGATCGACGGCTGGATGCCCTCGGTCGGCTCGTCGAGCACGAGGATCTTCGGCCGCGTCACCAGCGCCCGGCCGATGGCGAGCTGCTGCTGCTGGCCGCCCGAAAGGTCGCCGCCGCGGCGGCCGAGCATCGATTGCAGCACCGGAAACAGGCTGAAGATATCGTCCGGAATGAAACGCTCCTTGCGCGACACCGGCGCGTAGCCGGTTTCGAGGTTTTCCCTGACCGTCAGCAGCGGAAAGATTTCGCGGCCCTGCGGCACGTAGCCGATGCCCTGCTTCGCCCGCAAAAAGGGCGGCAGGCCATTCAGCACCTTGCCGTCGAAGCTGATGGAGCCGCCGCTGATGCCGTGCTGGCCGGTGACAGCCCGCAACAGCGAACTCTTGCCGACGCCGTTGCGGCCGAGCACGCAGGTGATCCTGCCCATCTCCGCCGTCAGCGAAATGCCGCGCAGCGCCTGGGCGGCGCCATAGTGGAGGTTGACGTTTTCGACTGTCAGCATGGCAGGCCTCTTCCATCATGCGGTGGATTTACTTTTTCTTCGCTGCGGATCACTCTCGACCCACACCAACTACCGCCGTCATCCTCGGGCTTGTCCCGAGGATCCGAGCACGTCGAACCGCAATAAACGATTACGTCTGCGTCCCGCCCACCGGCAACCACGGCAGATCCTCGGGACAAGTCCGAGGATGACGTCGGAGGGTGGCATACTCCAAGCGAATAGTCCGGCAAATCGTCGTTGAAACTGCACTCCATCCTCACCGCCCCAGATAATTCTCAATCACCTTCGGATCGTTGCTGACGAAGTCGATCGAGCCTTCGGCCAGCACCGAACCTTCCGCCAGGCACGTCACCTTGACGCCGAGGTCGCGGATGAAACCCATGTCGTGTTCGACGACGACAACCGAGCGGCTTTTGGCGATCTCCTTCAGCAGCACGGCCGTTTCCGCCGTTTCCGCATCCGTCATGCCGGCAACCGGCTCGTCGACCAGCAGCAGTTTCGGTTCCTGCGCCAGAAGCATGCCGATCTCCAGCCATTGCTTCTGGCCGTGGGAGAGGTTAGCGCCGAGGTCGTTCTTGCGGTGGGTGAGCCGGATGGTTTCGAGAATTTCCTCGATGCGTGTCTTGTCTTCTGCCGTCAGCCGGTAGAACAGCGTCGAAAACACGTCGCGCTTGCGGTTGAGCGCCAGTTCGAGATTGTCCCAGACGGTGTGGCTTTCGAACACGGTCGGTTTCTGGAATTTCCGGCCGATGCCGAGCTGGGCGATATCGGCCTCGTCCTTCTTGGTCAGGTCGATGTCGCCGTTGAAGAACACCTCGCCGCTGTCCGGCCGCGTCTTGCCGGTGATGATGTCCATCATCGTCGTCTTGCCGGCACCGTTCGGGCCGATGATGGCGCGCAGTTCTCCCGGCTCCACCACGAAGGACAGGGAATTCAACGCCTTGAACCCGTCGAAGGAAACGGACACGCCGTCGAGATAGAGCAGGCTTCTGGGTTTGGTCTCGCTCATCGGCATCACTCCGCTGCCTGGGTGGTGGTGGGGCCGGCTTCCGCCTCGTTGGCCGCTTCACGCGCGGCCTCCGTCGCCTGCGCCTTGCGGTGGGCCTTCCGGCTGGCGGCGTATTGTGCCACGGTGCCGACGATGCCCTTCGGCAGGAACAGGGTCACCGCGATGAACAGGGCGCCGAGCGCAAACAGCCAGAAATCCGGGAAGGCGCCGGTGAAGAAGCTCTTGCCGGCATTGACCAGCACGGCGCCGATGATCGGCCCGATCAGCGTGCCGCGGCCGCCGACCGCCGTCCAGATGACGACTTCGATGGAGTTGGCCGGTGCGAATTCGCCGGGATTGATGATGCCGACCTGCGGCACGAACAAGGCACCGGAAATGCCCGCCATCATCGCCGAGACGACGAAGGTGAACAGCTTGATGTTCTCCACCCGGAAGCCGAGGAAGCGCACCCGGCTTTCCGCATCGCGCACGCCGACCAGAACCTTGCCGAACTTCGAATGCACGATGCCGGAGGCGATCAGCAGGCACAGCGCCAGCATGACGGCGCTGAGCGCGAAGAGCACGGCGCGGGTGCCGTTCGCCTGCACCGAAAAGCCCAAGATATCCTTGAAGTCGGTGAGGCCGTTGTTGCCGCCGAAACCCATGTCGTTGCGGAAGAAGGCGAGCAGCAGCGCATAGGTCATCGCCTGGGTGATGATCGAGAGATAGACGCCGTTCACCCTGGAGCGGAAGGCGAACCAGCCGAAAACGAAGGCGAGCAGGCCGGGCACGACCAGCACCATGATCATCGCGAACCAGAACATGTCGAAGCCGTGCCAGAACCACGGCAGTTCCTTCCAGTTCAGGAACACCATGAAATCAGGCAGGATGGGATCGCCGTAGACGCCGCGCGAACCGATCTGGCGCATCAGGTACATGCCCATGGCGTAACCGCCGAGCGCGAAGAAGGCGGCGTGGCCGAGCGAAAGGATGCCGCAATACCCCCATACGAGATCCAGCGCCAGCGCCAGCAGCGCGTAGCAGAGATATTTGCCGAACAGCGCCATGATATAGGTCGGGATATGCAGCGGATTGTCGGCCGGCAGCAGCAGGTTGGACGCCGGCACCAGAACGGCGATGGCGAGGATGATGGCGATGGCGACCGTGATGTTGCGGTCGAGCGCCCGGATCAGAAAGCCCGTGATCATGCTTCCACCGCCCTTCCCTTGAGTGCGAAGAGACCGCGCGGCCGCTTCTGGATGAACAGGATGATGAGGACGAGCACGAGGATCTTGCCGAGCACCGCTCCCACCGAGGGTTCGAGGAACTTGTTGAGGATGCCGAGCGACAAGGCGCCCACCAGCGTACCCCAGAGATTGCCGACGCCGCCGAAGACCACCACCATGAAACTGTCGATGATGTAGCCCTGGCCGAGGTTGGGCGAGACGTTGTCGATCTGGCTGAGCGCGACGCCGGCGATGCCGGCGATGCCCGAGCCGAGCGCGAAGGTCATCGCATCGACCCAGGGCGTGCGAATACCCATCGACGAGGCCATGCGGCGGTTCTGGGTAACGGCGCGCATGCGCAGGCCCATCGGCGTCTTCTTCAGCAGGAACAGCAGGAAGGCGAAGACGACCATGGAGAACAGCACGATCCACAGGCGGTTCCAGGTGATCGTCAGGCCGCCGAGCTCGAAGGCGCCGGACATCCACGAGGGATTGCCGACTTCGCGGTTGTTGGCGCCGAAGATCGAGCGCACCGCCTGCTGCAGGATCAGCGAGATGCCCCAGGTGGCGAGCAGCGTCTCCAGCGGCCGGCCATAGAGGAAACGGATGACGCCGCGCTCGATGACGAGGCCGACGGCGCCGGTGACCAGGAAAGCGACCGGTAGCGCGATCGCCAGCGACCAGTCGAACAGGCCGGGCGCCGTATTGCGGATGATTTCCTGCACCACGAAGGTCGTATAGGCGCCGAGCATCACCATCTCGCCATGTGCCATGTTGATGATGCCCATGACGCCGAAGGTGATGGCAAGGCCGATGGCCGCCAGAAGCAGCACCGAGCCGAGCGACAGCCCGTACCAGATGTTCTGCGCCATGGACCACAGCGACTGCGTGTCCTGAATGGTCTTGATCGCCGCTTCGATATCCGGCTTCAGCGCATCGTCCGCCGAGTTCAAGGCAGTCGAGAGCAGCGACAGCGAGGCCTGGCCGCCGATCGCCTTGATCGTCGCGACGGCCGCCTTCCTCTCCTCGATCGGACGGTCGGAGGTCAGCAGCGAGGCGGCACGCGCCTCTTCCAGCGCCGCTTTCACCGCCGTGTCGGTTTCGTTCGACAGCGCCGTCTCGACCAGTTCGAGGGAGTCGGCGGAGGGAGATTTGAGGATCGATTGCGCCGCTTGCATACGGATCGCCTTGTCGGGGCTGAGCAGCGTCAACCCGCCGAGCGCCGAACGGATGGCGCGGCGCAGGCCGTTGTTGACCTTGACCTTGGCCAGCGCGCCCTTGGCCTCTTCGCCGGCCTTCTCGCCGGTGAGGGCATCGGTCAGCGCCAGGTTGGAACCGGCCACTGAACCGATGAACACGGCACCATCGGATTTGCGGACGTAGAGATTGCCGTCGGCGAAGGCTTCAAGGGCGGGAACGACCTTGGGATCGCCGGTCGCGGCAATCTGCCCGACCAGGTCCTCGGCCTGCTTGAAGTTCGCCTTGCCGAGGGCGTCGAAGAGCGCGCGCGCATCGTCTTGCGCCATGCTTGGCGCGGCAGCAAAAATGAATAGGAAAAACAGGCTGATGAAACGGATAAGCATTCTCTTGTCCCCCGGATGATCCGGCAAATCGAGGCGAAAGGATTGCCCTCATCCGCCTGCGTCCTTCGGGCCACCTTCTCCCCGCTTGCTGCAGGGCTTTCGCATATGGCGCGACATCGCCTCTTTCCCCTTCTCCCCAGCGGGGAGAAGGTGGCCCGAAGGGTCGGATGAGGGGGAGCCAAACAGACAGGTCCTGCCGTGTGGCACCCCCCTCATCCCGCTGCCGCGACCTTTTCCCCCGAGGGGAGAAGGGGCAAGCGGCACCCTCTCGTTCCACATGCAACCATCCTGCCGATGGCGGGGAGAGGAATAATCGTCAGTTGTCCACCCGATCAGGAACCCTTGCCGCCGCACTTGCCGTTGGCGACGTTGAAGTTGCCGCACGACATCGGCTTGCGCCAATCGGAGATCAGGTCCTTGGAATCAGGCAGGTAATCCGACCACTCGTCGCCGACGACGGCCGGCGTCTGCTGGACGATTTCGAACTGGCCGTCGGCCTGGATTTCGCCGATCAGCACCGGCTTGGTGATGTGGTGGTTCGGCATGACGGTGGAATAACCGCCCGACAGGTTCGGAACCGAGACGCCGATGATGGTGTCGAGGACGGCGTCCGTATCGGTGGTGCCGGCGGCTTCGACGGCCTTCACCCAGGCGCTGAAGCCGATATAGGCGGCTTCCATCGGGTCGTTGGTGACGCGCTTGTCGTTCTTGGTGAACGCATGCCAGGTCTTGATGAACTCGGCATTGACCGGCGCATCGACGGACTGGAAGTAGTTCCACGCCGCCAGGTGGCCGACGAGCGGCGCCGTGTCGAGGCCGGCAAGCTCTTCTTCACCGACCGAGAAGGCGACGACCGGGATGTCTTCGGCCTTGATGCCCTGGTTGCCCAGTTCCTTGTAGAACGGCACGTTGGCATCGCCGTTGATGGTCGAGACGACGGCGGTCTTCTTGCCGGCCGAGCCGAACTTCTTGATGTCGGAGACGATCGTCTGCCAGTCGGAATGACCGAACGGCGTGTAGTTGATCATGATGTCTTCCTTGGCGACACCCTTCGATTCCAGGTAGGCCTGGAGGATCTTGTTGGTCGTCTGCGGATAGACGTAGTCGGTGCCGGCCAGCACCCAGCGCTCGACGCCTTCGGTGTTCATCAGGTAGTCGACGGCCGGGATCGCCTGCTGGTTGGGAGCGGCACCGGTGTAGAAGATGTTGCGCGAGGATTCTTCACCCTCGTACTGCACGGGATAGAAGAGGATCGAATTCAGCTCCTCGAAGACCGGCAGGACGGATTTGCGCGACGACGAGGTCCAGCAGCCGAAGACGGCGGCGACCTTGTCCTTCTCGATCAGTTCGCGGGCCTTTTCGGCAAACAGCGGCCAGTCGGAGGCGGGATCGACGACGACCGGCTCGAGCTTCTTGCCGAGGATGCCGCCCTTCTTGTTCTGCTCTTCGATGAGCATCAGCATGGCGTCCTTGAGCGTGGTCTCGGAGATGGCCATGGTTCCCGAAAGGGAGTGGAGAATGCCGACCTTGATCGTATCATCGGCCGCAAAGGCGCCGTGGAACGCCGTCGTCGACAGGATGGCGCCAAGCAGGGCGCCGGTGACGTGTGCCTTCAGTTTCATCTTTTGTGAACCCCTCTCTCATCCGCAACCGGAGGATTAACCGTTGCTTAAGGGAGTATCGGATGCTGCACCGCAAAACGGCATACGTAATATGACGTAGACGGAGGGGAGAAAGGGGAAGTTTTGCCTCCACCGGACAGATGCAGGCCCATCGGCTTGGGACCACGCCGCAGGGCGCCGCCACTGCATTGTGCATTGGATGCACAATTAAAAGTCATTTCGATTAAATTTTCGGCAAAATGCCGCTTTGCACAACGATGATGCAATATGAGGCGGCAATCTGCGGTGACGAGCATTGCAAATGGCCTGCAAACCTCGAATATTGCCGGAAAATAGCACTTTTGGAGACTTGGTTCATCGGCATGGCAGCCCGCCAACGCATCATTCCGGTTCGGCGCGACTATAATCGCTGGGTGGCGAACCAGACGCTGGAAGATTATGCGCTGCGTTTTACCGCAAAAAGCGCCCGGCAGTTCTCCTCCCAGCGCATATCTCAGACGGCGATCGGCGCCATCTCCTTCCTGGCGTTGGAAGCCATCGGCGGCACCATCACGCTATCCTACGGCACCACCAATGCCTTCTTTGCCATTGTCGTCGCCTCGATCGCCATGCTGGCCATCGGCCTGCCGATCAGCCGCTATGCCATCCGCCACGGCGTCGATATCGATCTCCTGACCCGCGGGGCCTCCTTCGGTTACATCGGCTCGACGATCACCTCGCTGATCTATGCCAGCTTCACCTTCATGCTGTTCGCCATCGAAGCCTCGATCATGTCGGGGGCGCTGGAACTGACGCTCGGCATCCCGCTGTGGATCGGCTACATCGTCAGCGCCGTCATGGTCATCCCGCTCGTCACCCATGGTGTTCGGCTGATCAGCAAGTTCCAGCTCGTCACCCAGCCGTTCTGGATCGTGCTCAACATCCTGCCCTTCGTCTTCATCGCCTTCATGGACTGGGAAAAATTCGACGTGTGGCGCGCCTTTTCCGGCCTGCGCCATGCGTCCGGCCCTCCCGGCACATCGGCGCATTTCGACCTCATGGAGTTCGGCGCCGCCTCCGCCGTCATCCTGGCGCTGATGTCGCAGATCGGCGAGCAGGTCGACTTCCTGCGCTTCCTTCCGCCGGACGGCCAGAGGACGTGGCGCCATCGCCTCGCCGTCTTCCTCGCCGGTCCCGGCTGGGTGGTGGTCGGCGCGCCAAAGCTGCTGGCCGGCTCCTTCCTCGTCGTGCTCGCCATGAATGCCGGCGTTCCGGCGGATCAGGCGGCCGATCCGGCGCATATGTACCTCGTCGCCTTCGGCTACATGCTGCCGAACGAGACGGCGGCGCTGCTGCTGATGGCCGCCTTCGTGGTCGTGTCGCAGTTGAAGATCAACGTCATGAACGCCTATGCGGGTTCGCTCGCCTGGTCGAATTTTTTCTCGCGCCTGACCCACAGCCATCCCGGCCGCGTCATCTGGCTGATCTTCAACGTAGCGATCGCCCTGCTCCTGATGGAGCTTGGCATCTACCGGCTACTGGAAGAGACACTCGGCATCTTCTCGATCATCGCCATGGCCTGGCTCTGCACCATTTCGGCGGACCTCTTCGTCAACAAGCCGCTGGGGCTGGCGCCGCCCGGCATCGAATTCAAGCGTGCCCATCTCTACGACATCAATCCGGTCGGCGTCGGTGCCATGACGCTGTCGGCGGCCATCGCGCTTGCCGCCCATTTCGGCCTCTTCGGTGATGTCGCCGCCTCGCTCGCCACCTACATCACCGTCATCGTCGCCTTCATTGCGTCTCCGGCGATCGCCTGGGCGACCAGCGGCAAATTTTACCTTGCCCGCAAGCCGCGGCAGAACTGGCGAACGAGCACCACCATCACCTGCTCGATCTGCGAACATCCTTTCGAGCCGGAGGACATGGCCTGGTGCCCGGCCTATGCCGCGCCGATCTGCTCCTTGTGCTGCTCGCTCGACAGCCGCTGCCACGACATGTGCAAACCCAAGGCGCGGCTGAACTACCAGGCCGCCGCCGTCGCCCGCACCGTGCTGCCGGAAAACATCGTCGAGCGGCTGAAGACCCGGCTCGGCCGCTATGGGATTGCGGTCGTTCTGGCGGTTTCGGCCATCGGCGTCATCCTGGCGATGATCGCCCATCAGGTCGGCACCGCCTCGCCGGAAACCGCCGAGGTCGTCAACCGCACGGTGCTGATCGTGTTCTTCGTCTTCGCCGTCGTCACCGGCGTCGCCTGCTGGTTCTACGTGCTGGCGCATGACAGCCGCCTCGTCGCAGAAGAAGAATCGTCGCGGCAGAACACCCTGCTGCTGAAAGAAATCGCCGCCCACAAGAAGACCGACGCCGCCCTGCAGAACGCCAAGGAAACCGCCGAGGCCGCCAATGCCGCCAAGAGCCGCTACGTCGTCGGCCTGAGCCACGAATTGCGCACGCCGCTCAACGCCGTGCTCGGTTACGCCCAGATCCTCGAACGCGACGAGACGATTCCGCCGCCGCGGCAATCGGCGATCAAGGTGATCAAGCGTTCCGCCGACCATCTGTCCGGCCTGATCGACGGATTGCTCGACATTTCCAAGATCGAGGCCGGGCGGCTGCAGGTCTACTCCAACGAGATCAATCTCAGGGATTTCCTCGACCAGATCATCGACATGTTCCGGCCGGTCGCCGAGGCGAAGGGCCTGGCATTCGAGCATCTGCGCTCGCCCTACCTGCCGCATTACGTCCGCACCGACGAAAAGCGGCTGCGCCAGATCCTCGTCAACCTGCTCTCCAACGCCATCAAGTTTACCGACGAGGGCTCTATCCGCTTCGAGGTCGGCTATCGCAGCCAGGTCGCCACCTTCACCGTCACCGATACCGGCCGCGGCATCGCGGAAAGCGACCTTGCCCGCATCTACGAACCGTTCCAGCGCGGCGAGGCGGAGCATGTGCGACCGATGCCGGGCCTCGGCCTCGGCCTGACCATCACCCGCCTGCTCACCAACACGCTGGGCGGCGAAATCGCCGCCGAAAGCGAGCGCGACAGGGGATCGACCTTCCGCGTGCGGCTGATGCTCTCGGCCGTCGACCGGCCGAACACCACGCCGGCGGCGGAAAAGAAGATCGTCTCCTACACCGGCCCGCGCCGCACCATCGTCGTCGTCGACGACAACGAGGATCATCGCGACCTGATGCGCGAGGTGCTCGTGCCGCTCGATTTCGTCGTGCTGACGGCGGCGGGCGGCGCCGACTGCCTGGCGTTGATCGCCGGCATCAAGCCGGACCTCTTCCTCATCGACATTTCCATGCCGGGCATGACCGGCTGGCAGCTCGCCACGAAACTGCGCGAAAGCGGGCAGACGGCGCCGATCCTGATGCTGTCGGCCAATATCGGCGACGGATCGATCGCCGGCAGCGGCGACGACAGCCACAACGACACCATCGCCAAGCCGGTCGACATCCGCCGGCTAGGCGACAAGCTGGCCGTCCATCTCGGTCTCGAATGGATTTACGAGGCAGACCTTCCTCTTCCCGTGGCCTCGCCGCAGCAGCGCCCTTTGCGCAGTCCCGGGCAAAGCCATCTGCAGGAGTTGATCAGCCTCGGTGAAATCGGCTATGTGCGCGGCATCGAGGCGAAGCTGGCCGAACTCGCGACAGCGGAAGAGAACCGCCCGTTCACCGATGCGCTGCTCGCCTACGTCAAGGCCTTCGATCTCGACGGCTACATGGACACACTGCGTACCTTCGAAAGCGAGATGAGCGATGGCATCTGAGACGGCACGGCCGCGCGATATCGTGCTTCTGGTCGACGACAGTCCCGAAGCGCTGGGCTTCCTGACGGAAGCGCTGGAGCAATCGGGCTTTTCCGTGCTGATCGCCACCTCCGGCAGTGCCGCCCTCAACATCGCCGAACGCATCACCCCCGACCTCATCCTGCTCGACGCCGTCATGCCCGGCATGGACGGTTTCGAGACCTGCCGGCGGATCAAGGGCAACGCGGCGGTGGCGCAGGTGCCCGTCATCTTCATGACCGGGCTCACCGAGACCGAACATGTGGTGCATGCGCTGGAATCCGGTGGCGTCGATTATCTCACCAAGCCGATCAACATCGACGAGCTGCGCGCCCGCATCCGCGTGCACCTCTCCAACGCCCGCTCGGCGCAGAGCGCCCGCGTGGCGCTCGATGCCGCCGGCCGGCACCTGCTCGCGGTGCGCGGCAATGGCCGCATCCACTGGTCGACGCCGCAGGCAACCCGGCTGGTGAATGCCGCCACCGGCCGCGACGATGGCCTGGACCTGGTCGCCGGCCAGATCGCCGCCTGGCTCGCGGCTCAGGCGAAACCGGGCACGGCGCGCGAAACCGGTTTTTCCGTCGATCCGGACGGACAGACGGCACTGCACCTCGCCTATCTCGGCGCCATCGGCAGCGACGAATATCTCTTCCGCCTGACCGCCGACAACCGCCGCAGCGACGATGAAATCCTGCGCCAGAATTTTCCGCTGACGGTGCGCGAATCCGAAGTGCTCCTGTGGATCGCCAAGGGCAAGTCGAACCGCGACATCGGCGACATCCTCGGCCTTTCCGCCCGGACGGTGAACAAGCACCTGGAACAGATCTACGTGAAGCTCGGGGTCGAGAACCGCGCCTCGGCCGCCGTCAAGGCGGCGCATGTGCTGCATGGCGAGTAAGGCCTGCGCCTTTTCCTCGAAGCGAAGGCAATAAAAAGCCCGGCTACGCATAACGCAACCGGGCCGAAGGAACCATCATGCCGACAGGGCCGGCATGACAGGCGAATTACTTCGCTTCGAGTTCCGTGTAGGTGTACTTGCCGTCGGCGTCCTTGCCCCACTTGTACATGACGTAGTCGGGACGGGTGATGTCACCCTTTTCGTCGAAGCCGAGTTCGCCGATGGCCGTCTTGAACGGACCCTTCGACTTCAGGGCTTCGGCAACGGCCGTCGTATCGGTCGAGCCGGCTGCCTTGGCGGCATCGGCGATCACCTGAACGCCGGCATAGGCGTACAGCGTGTAGGCTTCAGGCTCGAAGCCGGAAGCGCGGAACTTCTCAACCAGTTCGGCGGCAGCCGGGTTCTTGCGCGGATCCGGAGCGAAGGTCATCAGCGTGCCGTCGACGGCGTCGCCGGCGATCGAAGCCAGTTCGTTCGAGACGATACCATCGCCGGACATGAACGTTGCCTTCAGGCCCTGGTCGGCCGCCTGGCGTTCGATCAGGCCGAATTCCGTGTGCAGGCCGCCCCAGTAGACGAGCGATACGCCGGCTTCCTTCATCTTGGCGATCAGGGCCGAGAAGTCCTTGTCGCCAGCGGTGACGCCTTCATAAAGGGCTTCGGTGACGCCGGCTGCGTTCATCGCCTTCTTGGTCTCGTCAGCAAGACCCTGACCGTAGGGGGTCTTGTCGTGCAGGACGGCAATCTTGGCATCCTTGAAATTCGCTGCAATGTAAGCGCCGGCAACGCCGCCCTGCTGGTCGTCACGACCGCAAGTACGGAACGTGTTCCACAAGCCGCGCTCGGTGTAGGTCGGGTTCGTCGAAGCCGGCGAAACCTGCAGCACGCCGTTTTCAGCGTAGACTTCCGATGCCGGGATGGACACGCCGGAGTTGAAGTGGCCGATGACGAACTTTACGCCGTCAGCAACGAATTTGTTGGCGACCGAAACGCCCTGCTTCGGGTCGGACACGTCGTCGCCGAGCACAACTTTGATCTGTTCCCCGTTGATACCGCCAGCGGCGTTGATGTCCGCTGCAGCCTGTTCCGCACCTTTCTGAAGCTGTGCGCCGAACGCAGCGTTGGGGCCGGTCAGCGGGCCGCCAACGCCAATAATGATATCGGCATAGGCATTGCCACCAAAGGCAACCATAGCCGTCAGCGCCACAGCCGACAGAAGAGACTTTTTCATTTTGTTACTCCCAATTTTTAAAGCGGGTTGGGTTTGGAAAACCGGGCACAATACCCACTTTCATTGCGCCGGTGTCGCTGCGAAGCTGCTGGGCCCGATTTTGAGACGGGCTCCGTTTTTATTTCTGTTTCCAGGAAAAGGGCGAAGCCTTTTCATAGAGCCAGTAGTAGCTGGTCGCCATCTGCCGCGTCCGGTAGTAGCGGAAGCCTGCGGTAGAAAACAACAAAAGCACGATCGTGTCTACGACATAGTATTGCGGCGAAAACATCGTTCCGGCAAACAGCGCATGGTGCACGAAACGGATGCCGACGCCAAGAAGCAGTGTGTAGACGATGACGGTCTTATAGCTCTGCCAGTTCTCGGCAACGCTCTTTCCCGTTCTCCAGGCTGTCCATCCCCCGATGATGCAGGTGATGAACAGGAACTGCAGAACGGACGGCTCTTCGTAAATAATTCCCTGCATGTCAGATACTCCAGGTCGGCGCCGTCAATGGCGGCCGCCTTCCAGATAGGCTGCGCGAACTTCCGGATTGGCGAGCAGGTCCTTGCCGCTGCCACTCATCGTCACCTTGCCATTGACCATCACATAGGCGCGGTCGGACAGCTTGAGCGCGGCAAAGGCGTTCTGTTCGACGAGGAACACGGTCAGGCCCTCCTCCTTGTTCAGTTTCTTGATCGCCTCGAAGATGCCCTTGACGATCAGCGGCGCAAGACCCAGCGACGGCTCGTCGAGGAGCAGGAGCTTCGGACGCGCCATCAGCGCACGGCCGATCGAGAGCATCTGCTGCTCGCCGCCCGACAGCGTGCCGCCGCGCTGCGCCTGGCGCTCCTTGAGCCGCGGGAACAGCTTGAAGATCTTTTCGACGTCCTCGCTGAAATATTTCAGGTTGTCGAGGCCGGCTCCCATCTGCAGGTTTTCGTAGACGGTCATGCGCGGGAAGATGCGGCGTCCCTCGGGAGACTGCGCGATGCGCCGGCGCGCGATGAGATGCGTCGGCTGGCGCGTGATGTCCTCGCCGTCGAAGATGACGGTGCCGGCCCGGGCCTGCGGGCTGCCGCAGATCGTCATCATCAGGGTCGACTTGCCGGCGCCGTTCGCGCCGATGAGGCTGACGATCTCGCCCTTCTTGACCTCGACATCGACACCGGCGAGCGCGCGGATATTGCCGTAGTAGGTTTCCACGCCCTGGACGCTGAGAAGCGTATCGCTCATTCCTGCGACCCTCCCTGCGTGCCTTCGATCTCCGCGATCACCTCGATTTCCTCGATCACCTCTTCGACCTCATCATCTTCGACACCCAGATAGGCCGCGATAACCTTCGGATCGTTCTTCACATGGTCCGGCGTGCCGTCGGAGATCTTCTGCCCGTATTCGAGGACGACCACATGGTCGGAGATTTCCATGACGACCGACATGTCGTGCTCGATGAGCAGGATCGACGTGCCGCTGTCCTTGCGGATGGAGCGCAGGAGTTCGTTGAGCGCGAGCGACTCGCGCGGGTTGAGGCCCGCCGCCGGCTCGTCGAGGCACAGGAATTCCGGCCCCGTGCACATGGCGCGGGCGATTTCCAGGCGTCGCTGCGCGCCATAGGGCAGGTCCCCGGCCGGATCGTCCGCACGCTCGATGAGATGCGCCTTTTCCAGCCAGTACTTTGCGATATCGATCGATTCGGCCGAGGCTTGCCTGTAGGTGGGGAAGCCGAGGAGGCCGAGGATCGTGTAGCCGGACGCCTTCATCAGCTTGTTGTGCTGGGCGACGAGCAGGTTTTCGAGAACCGTCAGGCCCGAGAAGAGCCGGATGTTCTGGAAGGTGCGCGCCACCTTCGCATCGCGGGTGATCTCGAAATCGGCCATCCGCTCGAGGAGGAATTCCCTGCCCTCCTTCTGGCGCATGGTGATCATGCCCATGGTCGGCTTGTAGAAGCCGGTGACGCAGTTGAAGACCGTTGTCTTTCCGGCGCCGTTCGGGCCGATGAGGGCCGTGATCTCGCCGCGCTGCGCCTCGAAGGAGAGGTCGTTGATGGCCATCAGGCCGCCGAAGCGCATCGAGAGATGCTCGACTGTGAGGATGGGATCGTTCGTCATCGTGTTCTTCGCCGTATCTGTCACGGGGGCCATCAGCCGTGCCCTTCCTTGGTGAAGCTGCCGGAGACCGCCTTGCGTTCCTTGAGGAACGCGGTCGGCTCACGGCTTCCCACGAAGCCGCGCGGCTTCCAGACCATGACCGTGACCATCGCGATGCCGAAGATCAGCATGCGGTAGAGTTCCGGCGTGAAGTCGGGCCCGAAGACCTGCTTGAGGAACTGCATCTCGCGCAGGAGCTCCGTGCCGCCGACCATCACCACCGCGGCGACCGCGATGCCGACGAGCGAGCCCATGCCGCCGAGGACCACGATGGCGAGGATGATCGCGGATTCGAGGAAGACGAAGCTCTCCGGCGAGACGAAGCCCTGGCGCACCGCGAAGAAGGAGCCGGCGAAGCCGCCGAACATGGCGCCGATGGAAAAGGCCGTCAGCTTGGTCGTCACCGTGTTGATGCCGAGCGAGCGGCAGGCGATCTCGTCCTCGCGCAGCGCTTCCCAGGCCCTGCCGATCGGCATGCGGCGCAGGCGGATCGTCACATAGGCGGTCAGAAGTGCCAGCGCCAGGATGAGATAGAACAGGAAGATCTTGTAGTAGGCCGACGACATCGGCAGGTCGAAAGCCTTGGCGAAGTTGTTCGGCGCGCTGACGTCGAAGGACCAGATGCCGAAGACCGAAGCCTTCGGAATGCCCGAGACGCCGAAGGTGCCGCGGGTCACTTCGGTCCAGTTGATGAGGACGAGGCGGATGATCTCGCCGAAGGCGAGCGTCACGATGGCGAGGTAATCGCCCTTGAGGCGCAGCACCGGGAAGCCGAGGATCATGCCCCAGAAGGCGGCAAGGATGCCGGCGAGGGGCAGCAGGACCCAGAAGGAGAAGCCGAACTGCTGCGAGAGCAACGCATAGGAATAGGCGCCGACCGCGTAGAAGGCGACATAGCCGAGGTCGAGCAGGCCGGCAAGGCCGACCACGATGTTGAGACCCCAGGCCAGCATCACGTAGATGAGGATCTGGATGCCGAAGTTGTCGACCCATTTCAGCGAGCCCTGCACGCCGAAGAGCGTCACCATGAGCGGCGGATAGACGATCAGCGCCGCGATGGCGATCATGCTGAAATTGCGCTTGAAGAAGCTTTCCTCGGCGGCCGGCTTCGCCGCGGCGGCGGCCTTGCGGGCGGCCATCCAGGGACGCAGGTAGGCGACGGTGAGGAAGCGGCCGACGGCGGCGACGATCACGAAGATCGCCAGCAGCCCCCAGCGCTGGTTGAGCACCAGCTCGTTGCGGATGTTCTGCGTGGTCTCCAGACCGACGAAGAGGACGAAGAGACCGAGCGAGACGAGGCCGGCGAAAAAGCCCTCGCGCAGAGCCCGCAGCGTCAGGTTCCCGCCGGCGCTCTCAGGGGTATTCGAAATGTGGGACATGGATCAAACCTTCTCGACTTCCGGTCGTCCGAGAATGCCGGACGGCTTGAAGATCAGGACGATGGCGAGGATGGAGAACGTCGCGACGTCCTTGTAGTCGATGGTGAAGTATGCGGACCACAGGCTCTCGATGAGGCCGATGAGCATGCCCCCGAGAACGGCCCCCGGCAACGAGCCGATACCGCCCAGCACCGCGGCCGTGAAGGCCTTGACGCCGGGGATGAAGCCGTCGGTGAAGACGGTCACGCCGTAATACATCAGGTACATGGTGCCGGCGACGGCAGCGAGCGAGGCGCCCATGATGAAGGTCACCGAGATCGTCCGGTCCACGTCGATGCCGAGCAGCGCCGCCATCTTGCGGTCCTGCTCGGTGGCGCGCTGGGCGCGGCCGAGCGCGGTCTTGTTGACGATGTACCAGAAGGTCGTCAGCAGCACGATCGTCAGCACCATGATGATGATCTGCTTGAGCGAGATCGCAATGCCGAAGACGTTGTAGACCGACGACACCAGCGGCGGGATCGGCTTGCTGCGCGGACCCTGCGTGACCTGGATGAAGTTGGACAGCGCGATCGACATGCCGATGGCCGTGATCAGCGGCGCGAGGCGGAAGGAACCGCGCAGCGGCCGGTAGGCCACCTTCTCGATCGTCCAGTTCCACAGCGATGCCGTGAGCATCGCCGCGGCCATCATCACCAGCAGCAGAAGCACGACCGGAAGGCCGACGAATACGCTGGTGAGGATGAGGAAGGTGATGAGGGCTGCGAACCCTCCGAGCATGAAGATATCGCCATGGGCGAAGTTGATCATGCCGATGATGCCGTAAACCATGGTATAGCCGATGGCTATCAGACCATAAATCGAGCCAAGCGTCAGCCCGTTGACGAGCTGCTGGACGAAGTATTCCATATATATAATCCCCCGGATACGGTTCCTGACGGCCGCATCTCTTGTTTTTGCCGCTCTTTTTCGAGCTTGTCGACAAGGAGGATTCCATACCGCTTTCGAGATAAAAGGGAAGCCCAAAAAGTCCGGATCGACAATTTCTTTAACAGGAAGCGGCAAATGGCGCATTTCACGCCATGGAAAACAAAAAAACGGCAGGAAAAGCAGCGGCTTTGCCCAAAACGACCCCAATCGCCCGGCGCCAGAGCGGGCGCATGAAGCAAAGCCCCGCGTCGCCGCGCGCGGTTTTCCTCAGCGCGTGGCGAAATCCACCGACAGGTCGTGGCTGCGTGCCATGATCTTCAGGTCTTCCACCAGGGCCTCGGCAAAGCTGCGTGCCACCACGAGTTCGAAACGCGCTTCGCCGGTCCGGGCGAGATTGACGGAGACGTGGTTGCACAGAACGTTCGCCGCGCGCCCGGCCGGAAACGCCTCGGCATGGAGATCGATGCCGACGCCGTTCGCCAGGATGCGCGCGGCATCGGGGCCGGAGAGCGTCAGGACGATTCGGCCATGGCTCTGGTCGACCACATGGGCATGGTCGCCGAGGCGGAGCGAGAGCTCGGCGGCGAGCGTCTCGGGCGCATGCACCCCGGACAGCACCAGCCATTCGCCGGGGCCGGCAAAGCGCGCCTCGAACTCACCGCTGGCAGACAGGGTTTCCGCCGCCTCGGTATCATGACCCGGCATGGCCAGAACGGCCGCGACCGCGGTCGTGCGATGGACGGCAAGGTGGTTCGCCCGCCGGGTGGAGATTGCCCCGATCGTGCCGTCCAGCGCGTGCACCGCCTGATATTCGTAAGCCATCGCCCTCACCTCACGCCATCAGCTTCGCATTGCCGGGATCGACGAAGACCGGGTCGCAGACCTCCGCCAGGGCCTCCACGCCGCGCAGCCGGTCCCAGACGACGATCTTCTCGCCGTAACGCTCGCGGCCGGATTTCAGGAAGGCGAGCGCGATGTGCCCGCCGAGCGTCGGCGAGAAGCAGGCGGAGCTCACCCAGCCCTGGTCGTTGAGTGTCGAGGGCTTGGCGCCGTCCTTCAGCAGATGCGCACCGGCGCGCAGGTCCTTGTCCGCCTCCAGCGCCCTCAGCCCCACGAGTTGCGCACGGTCGGCCGCCGTCAGGCCGAAGCGGGTGGAAAGCCGCTTGCCGATGAAGTCCGCCTTGCCGCCCGCCATCATGCGGCCGAGGCCGGCATCGTCAGGCGTGACGCGACCGTCGAGTTCGGCGTGGGTGACGTGGCCCTTCTCGATGCGCAGCACGTTGAGCGCCTCGACGCCATAGGCGCAGATGCCGTGCGGCGCGCCCGCCTGCATCAGGGCATCGGCCACCGCCTCGCCGTAGCCGGCCGGCACCGCCAGCTCGTAGGCCAGCTCGCCGGAGAAGGAGATGCGGAAGAGCCGCGCCCTGAGATTGCCCTTGAGGCGCACCGCGCGCGCCGCAAGGAACGGGACCGCAGCATCGGAAATATCGTCCTCGACCACGGCCTGCAGGATCGTTCGCGCCTTCGGCCCGGCGATCGACATCTGCGCCCACTGGTCGGAAACGGAAAGGAAGCGCACGATGAGTTCCGGCCAGAGCACCTGCGCGGCGAATTCCATGTGCGACAGCACGCCGCCGGCCATGGCCGTCGTGGTGGTGACGAGGAAATGCGCCTCGGCGAGCCGGCTCACCGTGCCGTCGTCATAGACCATGCCGTCCTCGCGCAGCATCAGGCCGTAGCAGGCCTTGCCGACGGGCAGCCGGAGCATGGGATTGCAATAGAGCCGGTTGAGGAACTCGGCGGCATCCGGCCCGAACACCTCGATCTTGCCGAGCGTCGAGACGTCGCAGAGACCGGCATTCTCGCGCACGGTCCGCACCTCGCGGTCGACGCTTTCGCGCCAGGTCCTCTCGCCCGCCCTCGGGAACCAGGACGCGCGATGCCACAGCCCCGCATCGATGAAGACCGCGCCGTTGCGCGCCGCCCAGCCATGGAGGGGCGAGCGGCGGGCCGGCATCGCGTGCGCGCCGACGGAGGCTCCGGCAAGCGCGCCGAAGGAGACGGGCGTATAGAACGGCCGGAAGGTCGTCGTGCCGACCTCGCCGGGGCTTACGCCGCGCATCGCGGCGAGAATGCCTGTCGCGTTGATATTGCCGAGCTTGCCCTGGTCCGTCGCCATGCCGCTCGTCGTGTAGCGCTTGGCATGCTCGACATGGCCGAAGCCCTCGCGCACCGCAAGGCCAAGATCCCCGGTATGGACGTCGTTCTGGAAATCGACGAAGGCCTTGGATTTCGCGCCGGGCACATGCCAGAGCGCGGTGAAGGAAGGATCGGCCTCCTCCCCGAGGACGGGCCGCTCGAAGCCGGCGGCCGGTCGGCCGAGCGCCTCGGCGATGGCCGACGCCTTGCGCGCGCCGTCCTCGAAGCATTCCGAAAGGCGATAGTGTCCGGCCGCGGCACCGGCCGTCACCAGGCCCGGGCCAACCTCCGGCGCCAGGAACGCCTGCAAGGCATCCGACCAGACCGGCCGGCCGCCGCGCTGGCAGGCAAGATGGATGACCGGGCTCCAGCCGCCCGACATGGCAACGGCATCGCAGGGGATCAGCTCCTCGAAGCCGCCACGATCCGTGACGATCGCCCGGACCCGCCGGCGGCCCCTGGTGTCGACGACGGAACCGCCGCGAATGAGCCGCACGCCCTCCGGCACCGCATCCGAAGCACTTGCCCGTGCATCGACGAGCGCCGCAATGCCGATGCCCTGCGCCACGAGGTCCGCCGCCGTGCGATAGCCGGACGAGCCGTTGGTGAAGATCGCGACCGACTTGCCGGCGGCGACGCCGAAGCGGTTGGCATAGGTGCTGACGGCCCCGGCCATCATCACGCCCGGCCGGTCGTTGCCGCCGAAGACCAGCGGGCGCTCCTCCGCGCCGGTGGCGAGGATCGCGTGCTTCGCCACGATGCGCCACAGGCGCTCCACTGGCCCCGCCGCATCCATCGCCGCGCCGTGCTTCTGCACGCGCTCGATGGCGCCGAAGACGTTGTCGTCGTACCAGCCGAAGACCGTGGTGCGCGGCAGGAGGGTGACGTTCGGGTTGCCGCGAAGCTCGTCGGCCGCCCGGCGTGCGAAGACGAAGGGCGCTTCGCCGGCAAGCGGCGTCGTCTCATGGAGCAGGGCCCCGCCGAGAACGAAATCCTGCTCGGCAAGGATGACGCGCAGGCCTGCCCGCGCCGCTACCAGCGCCGCGGCAAGCCCCGCCGGGCCGGAGCCGACCACCAGCAGGTCGCAATGCGCCCAGCTCTTCTCGTAGGAATCGGGGTCGCGCGGCAGCGCCGTGCGTCCGAGGCCGGCGGCGCGGCGGATGAGGGGTTCGTAGACCTTCTCCCAGAAGGCGGCCGGCCACATGAAGGTCTTGTAGTAGAACCCGGCCGAAAGGAACCGCGACATCAGGTCGTTCACTGCGCCGATGTCGCGGGCAAGGCTCGGCCAGCGGTTCTGGCTCGTGGCGACGAGGCCGTCATGGAGTTCGGCGACCGTCGCCCTGGTGTTCGGATCGCGCCGCACGCCGCTGCCGATGGTGACGAGCGCGTTCGGCTCGGAGGGACCGGCCGTCACGATGCCGCGCGGGCGATGGTACTTGAAGCTGCGGCCGACCAGCAGCCGGTCATTGGCGAGCAGCGCCGAGGCGAGCGTATCGCCGGCATGGCCGGAAAGGCTCGCGCCGTCGAAGGAGAAGCTGACGGCATGGCTGCGGTCGACGAGCCCGCCCGAGGAAAGGCGATAGCCCGTCATGACACCCCTCCCCGCCCGGCCGCGGCATCCGTCACGGAAAAGACCTCGTGGGTGAAGTTGTCCCGTTCCACCACCAGCCAGCGCCGGCAGCCGGCGACGTGCTGCCAGTGCTCGCGGATGCGCCCGCGCGGGTTGGCGCGCACATGCACATAGTCGTGCCACGCCTCGTCATCGGCCATCGGCGCGGGACGGACCGGCGTCGCATCGCCGCGAATGGAGAATTCTTCCTTGGGGCGGGGACCGCCGGGCGGGCAGGAAAACAGGCTCGCCCTGGCTCGACTCCATGCAGGGTGGGCTGGGTGCCGGCCCCCCCCTCGTCGGTCGGGGAACCGCGGCCCAACCCGGCGAGCCCCCGCCCGCGCGCCCCAGGCGGGCCCCCCGCCCCGGCGCGGAGGAGCGC
>Ga0066256_1000499_pt1 | contig 101931 bp, 100 predicted proteins | sample ThiBio_1000_biof_FD_87107 | JGI IMG/M metagenome (GOLD analysis project Ga0066256, IMG submission 87107) | Wastewater bioreactor microbial communities from Cape Town, South Africa - Thiocy_expt_1000_biof (version 2) | ecosystem: Engineered > Bioreactor > Thiocyanate-remediating >... | reverse complement strand
AGAGCCGTCTTCCGAGTTTCTGGCCAAGCATCCAGCCATCGACGTCGAAGCGTGGCGGACGTTGCGCGAGCGAACCATTGAAGCCGCGATCCAATATGGTTGGCGCAAGACGGAAGTCGCCCGCCGCTCCAGCATGCCGGAAAGCACATTCTCGCAATGGATGTCCGGCACCTTGATGGGCGTGCTCGCCAACCAGAACCGCGTGATCGGCCAGTGGCTCGAAGCGGTCGAGGATATGGCAGGCATGGCCTCGCAGATCGCGACCTCGCCGACCTTCCCCCGCCCGTCGGTCGCCGAGGACATCATTTCGATGCCCACCTGGGCGCAGATGACGGCTGGCTTCGTCATGGCCACCCTGCCGGCCGGTTCGGGCAAGACGACGGCTTGCCGCCATTACTGCAACAGCCGGCCGCACGCCTATCTCGCCACCATCAGCCCGCACACGAAAACTGTGCACGGTATGCTGGTCGAGTTGTGCGCCGAACTCGGCGTGCAGGAGAACAACCCGGCCCGTTATGTGCGCGCCATCGGATCGAAGCTGCAGCGTATCGGTGACGGCTCCCTCCTCATCATCGACGAGGCGCAGAACCGGCCACCGGAGGCGGTCAACCAGCTTCGTCACTTCGTGGATGTGCATCAATGCGGCGTTGCCCTGATTGGCAATGACGAGATCGCAGCCCGGTTCGCTAAAGAGGTCAAGGCGAGCAGCTCGCGCGACCAGGTCACGAGCCGCTTCGACCGCCGCTTGAAGAAGGTTCGCGATCCGGGCGGGGATGCCCGCAAGTTCATCGACGGCTGGGGCATCACCGATGCCGAGGCGGTCAAGTTCCTGTTGGCACTGGCGGGACGCGGCGGCGCGCTCCGGCAGATCGACCGGACGCTGAAGCTCGCCAATACGCTCCTGGAGCCTGACGAAAAGATCGAGCTGAAGCACATCAAGGCCGCGTGGATGAGCCGTGACGTGGGAGACATCGCATGAGCGTCTCCATCTCCCGACAGATCAGCGAAATCGCTGACGAACTGCAAGACAACATCACCGTCGGCGCGGCAATGCCGGTCAACATGCAGCGCATCCAGGTGAGCCGCCTGCGCACGCTGCAGCGCCTCGCTCAAAATCTCGAGGAGGAGCTGGTGGTGCACCGCCTCGGTGAAGCCGAGCGGGTGGGACGCCCGATGATCGACCAGCTGGCCGCCAATCAATTCGAAGGTCTGGCACGCGACGCCGATGACAAGATCGTGCGCCCCGACTTCGGAGGGAAGCGCACATGAACCCGGCACACTTCAAACCGGCCCATCACATCGCCAAAGTTCGAGAAACCGTCCGAGAGCTGGTCAAGCCGTATCGGACTGTGACGGAAGCGGATGTGGCGCGGATCATCGCCGAGATCAACACGGCGCATGCAATCGCGGCTGATTACGAAGACGAGATGCTCGTTTTGGAGAGCATGCTTCTGCCAAAGCAGGTTGAACCCGACTTCACTGGCGAACCGGCGAAGGTCATCCCAATTCGGCGGCGACCGGACTTGCGGCTCGTCACGGGGGGCGGAGGTGACGCGGCATGAAGACGGTTCCGGTCACCATCGATTTGCCGATCGACGCCATAGTTGATGCGGTGGGCCCTCAGGTTTTCCGGGCCTATGCCGCTCAACAGAAGGAAGCGGACAAGCGGCGTCGCGAGCGCCCGCCAATCATCGCCCTCAAGAAGGCGGCCGCACGGCTCGCCGACAAGCTTTCCACTTACGAAAGGGCCGCGCGCACTCCTGGTGAGCGCGCGGCCTTCGACAGCTTCGTTCTCGCAGCGCGTGAGCTGCGGTCGGCCCACCTGGCTCTCAACCAAAAGATTTGAAGGATCATAAAGATGCAAGCAGTCATTCTGGAAGAACAGGCCTCCGCTGGCACCGTCCTGGTGAACGGCAAGGAGTACATGCCGAATGCCAAGGGCGCGCTCGTTCCAATCGAATTGGTGAAGCCCATGGACAAGCTGCGCGACGAAGCTGTCCGCAAGGTCATGGGATACGCAATCGATATCTCCGCCCAAATCGCCCGGTTCCGGTCGCATTGCATGGATGACCTCGACGGCCTCGACGCGTTGCTGGAGCAAGAGTACGGCGCAAAGCCGGGCGGCACGAAGGGAAATCGCAGCTATCAGACGATCGACGGCCTGATGAAAGTGCAGGTCGCGATCAATGATTTTGAGAGCGCTGGTCCCGAACTGCAGGTCGCGAAGAGCCTGGTCGTCGAGTGCATGAACGAATGGACAAGCGATGCGCGGGCCGAGGTTCGAGCGCTCATCACCCGCGCCTTCGACACCGACAAGGAAGGCAAGGTCAATCTGAAGGAGATCAAGAAATTGAAGTCGCTCGCGATCGACGATCCGCGGTGGCAGCAGGCCATGCGCGCCATCGATGACGCGATCAACGTCGTCTATTCAAAACAGTATGTCCGGTTCCATACCCGAAAGTCCGTCCAGGACGACTGGGTCGCTGTGACCGTCGATATCGCGAAGGCATGATCCGATGAGCTACGGTTACATACTTCGCCGCTACGGCATTATCGTCACACCTGGCCAGATTGTGCAGCACACCGTCACCGGCCGCTACGGAACAGTTCGTCCGGAACCGCATTCGAACCAGCATTATGTCTCTGTTTGTTTCCAGGGAGACAAACATGCGGTGCCTTGCCATCCGGAAGAGCTGGATTACGAGGTCGTGGGCACACCCCACGTGCCTGCAAAACGCTCTGCCATGGAGCGAGCCAGCCGCAAGGCAGGTGCAGCATGACGAGTTCCGTAGCCGCTATTCATGTCGCCAAGAAGCAACTTGGCCTGGATGATGACACCTATCGGGCCAAGCTGACCGTGATCACCGGAAAGCCATCGGTTAAGGACATGACCGAAGCGGAGCGCCAGAAGGTGCTCTCGGTTCTCCGTGGCGAAGGTTTTGCTCCGGCACCTGGTAGGCGTAAAGACGGCCGGCTGAAGCTCTCCGGAAAATATGCCGGCAAGCTGCAATCTTTGTGGATCGCGGCTTGGAACCTTGGCCTGGTCGATAACCGCGATGACAAGGCGCTGCTGGCATTCGTCGAACGCCAGACGGGTGTCGCCCACGTCCGCTTCCTCCACAATCATGCCGACGCCACGAAGGCGATCGAGGGCTTGAAGGCCTGGATCGGTCGTGAAGGGAAAGTGGCCTGGAACCCGCCTATCGTAAAGGGTCGGCCATCGATACCGTTCGGCGAGCTTGTTGCGATCGCGCAGTGGGCATTGATTTCGCCCTCTGGCCGCTCCGACTTCTGGCCCGTCGTTTGTGACCTCCTCGACCAGGACGAAACCTATCGGTCCGTAACGGACGCGGAATGGATCCGCGTCATGAACCGGTTCGGCGAAACCATTCGGACAGATAAGAGGGCTCGCGGGAAATGATCGATAGGGAAAAGCTCATCGCTAAAATCCGCGCCTTGACCGGCAAGACCGTTGCAGCTGGCTGCACCGAGGCGGAAGCTATGGCGGCGGCCGAAAAGGCTGCCGCTTTGATGCGCGATCACGCGGTTTCGGAAGCTGTGCTCGAAATGGAGAAGGCGTCGATCGGCGTCAAGTTCGATGTACGTTCGGCGAAGGCACGCGTCTGCTCGGCCGTTGCCCATGTCACCAACACGGCGATAATTCATATCCGTGAGAGTAAAGAGAAGACCGTGATTTATGTCGGCGCCGCGCCAGGCCCGCAGATTGCATGCTATCTCCATGATGTACTTCACCGAGCCATCGAGGGCGCTGTGAAGGAGTTTCGGAAGGGCGCGTTCTATCGAGCCAGGCGCTCGGACAAGACCCGAAGGAAGGCCGTCGAGGATTTTATTGACGGCATGGTCCGCTCACTGGTGACCCGACTGATTGAAATGTTTCGTTCCAGCATCTCCGCTGCGAAACGGACGGAAGCCGGCGCCGCACTCGACGAAATGTTTCCGCGTTCTCGGACCGTCAAGCCAAAGACCTCCAAGACACGATTTGCGGGTGCGTCTTTCCTGGGCGATCGGGCCGGTGATGGCGTCAATCTCCATCATGGTGTCGAACGCGGCGGCGTGGCTGGTCTGATCGGAGGGCGAGCTTAATGTCCGACAAGAGCAAAATACCCGCGATCAAGCCTATCGATGATTTACAGTTTATCGAGCACGTATCCGTGCAGCTGAATTGGATCGTCGGTGGCCTCGGCACGGCGGCTTATGCCGCAGCCTTCGAGCATCCGCGTTACTATACCATTGCTGGCCGCGCAGGGGATTGGACTTTGAGCCATCCCAAGGCCGGTGCGCTTTTTGTCATGGAGGGTCTGGAAACGCAGATCGCAGCCAGGCGCGCGGCGCAGGAGCATTTCGACAGCGTCGTTCGGGCAGCCTTCGCACCCGCGCCCTCGCAGCAAGCCGAGCGGGAGCGCGCCGCCGATCTCGCCCACCGCAGGAAGCTGGACGCGGAAGCCGTCGCTGCGCTGGTCAAGGTTCTGGATGTCAACAAAACGTTCGCGCAACAGATCGTTGTTGCGATCTTCAAGGGGCAGGTTCCGCATGTCGCAATCAATTACTGATGAGGCGAAGCGCGCCATGAGGCTCGCCGCCAGGAAACTATACCGCCAGCGCAACAAAGATCAAATCAATGCCGCTAATCGACTTCGTCGGCAAAACCCCGAAGTGAGGGAAAGGGAAAAGGCGCGGGCCAAGATTTACCGGCAGGAAAACAAGGAAAAGATCGAGGCCCAAATTAAAGCGTGGCGTAAAAGGAACCCACATCATCAGAAGGAAAAAAACGCCCGCTACAATAACGCCAACAGAACTGAAATTCAGGCGAAGGCGCGCGCCAAATATGCCGCCGACCCGGAGCGCGCACGCGCAATGTATCGCTCGAAAGTGCAGAACCGCCTCGAACATTACAAGGCATTGAGCAAGGTCAGATATCGCCGCGCAGTCGAGAGGTTCCGCAAGCATCGCGAGGCGCTGGAGACAGCAAAGACAGCGCCAGCGAAGACGCCGGCCGAAGCCAGAAACAGGACGCTTCGCCGCGACGAACTGTTTTCCCTTGTCATGGCCGCAGTGCCCAAGAACCTGCCCGATTTTATCCGCGACGACGTGGTGACGGATATCATCATCGCCGTCCTGGAGCGGAAAATCTCCGTTGAAAACATCAACGTTGAGGCAAGGAAATTTGTCACCTCCTACCACCGCAAGGCCGGTACTTACAAGACGGTTTCGCTTGATGCGACGATGGCGGGCAGAGACGGTTTCCGCATGATCGACACCATCACTCAGGCCGATTTGCCGTGGTGACCTTTTAAACTTGGAGAACGGCCATGACGGATAAACTTACGAAATGCACCGCATGCAGCGGCCTTGGCTATCACCGCTGCGAGTGCTGGCCGGGAGGTCGATAGGTGATGACCGACGCGCCGTTGCCGCTCATGAACTGGCAAGCTGATCTGGAGGCTGACCGCCTCCGGACGCGCCGCGAGGAGCTGCTCGGCCGCATTTCCAAGTTGCGCCCTCACGCGCACAGGCGCCTGGCTCTCCAGGAGCGCTTGATGCAGACCACGACGCAACTGATGGAGCTGGAAAACCAGCTTGCGAAAGGAAGGCGTACGTGACGAACCTTCCTCTTATCATCGCCGAGATTGAGCGGGTCGCCGGGCGTGATGCCGCGTTGGCGCTCTCGCTCGCGAAAGGCGGGCAGACCGTCTACATCCCACGGGAAGCAAAGGCCGGTCATTGGCTGGTCGTCCGCGCGGCGGGAGGCCCCGCCGCAAAACTCTGCGACCCCTCCCGCGTCGCCACCCCCGGCCCCCGTTTTTTGACCCCAACCGCCAAGCGCGCGCAGCAGCGTCGGACGATGACCGAGGCGCGGGAGGCCGGCGCCCCCGCCAATAAGGCGGCTGCCAAATCCGGCATGCACGAACGCAGCGCTTTCCGTGCTCGCCGTCGTCTCCGCAAGAAAAGCCAAGGCGAACTCTTCTAGAATACCCCTGCACCTGACACTGTCAGGGCATTGGCGCGTGCGCCGTTGAAGCACTGTCGGGTGGTCTAAACACCCCTCCGAGAGCTTCCCCTATGACTTTCGATGCATGGTTGATTTCCCGCCTGACGATCCACGGCACCTATGCCGGCATCGTGGATGCGGTGCCTGGGCGCCAAATGACGGCAGCCCTTCGTCGTTTTCAGGGGGCTGTAAAGCTGCCGATAACCGGTCTGGCTGATCAGGCCACGGTCGATGCTCTTCGTCTTTCTCCGAACACCACCAAGCCCGCCGTTGCGGCGCCGAAGTTTCCTGCCGAACCTGTTTGGATGCGGGAAGCGCGTCGATACATGGGCTTGAAAGAGATTGTCGGGCCGGCCTCCAATGCGACGATCATGTCATGGGCCAGGCGGGCCGGCAAAAGCTGGATCGCCAGCTTTTACACCAACGATGACATCCCTTGGTGCGGCCTGTTCGTCAACAACGCCGTCTCGGTCACGCTGCCGAAGGAAGTCCTTCTGGCAAACCCTCTATCGGCGCTGGCCTGGGCGAAGTTCGGCATTGAGCTGACCGTTCCCGTCGTCGGTGCGATCCTTGTCTTCAAGCGGCCAGGCGGCGGTCATGTCGGCTTCTATGTCGGCGAAGATGCCACGCACTACTATGTGCTCGGTGGTAACCAGAGCAATTCCGTCTCGATCACCCGGATCGCCAAGGAGCGGCTGGTTGCTATTCGCTATCCGCGAACCGGCGGTGATCCGGGCGGCGGGGGAGGCAAACCGGCGGGTGCAGGGGCGGCGGTCACTAGCAACGAGTGCTCAGGTGAAACCGGCCTATCGCACCGCCCAGCGCTGGATGACGTGGACATTTATCCTGTCCTGGTTTGTCGTCCTTCTCCTCATCACCGGTGGCCTTACAGGCTCCGATCACGCCGTCGAGCTGGCCGGCATCGCCATGCCTTCCATGGTGTTCCTGATTGCCGCCATGCTCGGCATTCACCGCTACACCGGCTCGCTCGATTTTGCCGCCTCGCAGTCTCGCCTGCCTTCGACCGATCCTCCCTACAACGCCAGGGATGAGCCGACTGTTGCTGGAGAGGAAACTTGATGACGTTGATTTCGAAGGTGACGACGCCAGTCGTGATCGTTGGTGCCATGCTTCTGGCCGCTGCCGGGCTTGGCACCATTTCCATCCTCGCTGTTGAGCGAATGCAGGAACGGCAGGACAGACAGGTCGCTGCTGCCCGCGTCCAGGCGATTGCCGAACGTGACGCGCATTGGACGGCCGAGATTGAGAAGAGCGAAGCCGCTGCCAATCGGCGGATTGCCGACCAGGTGCGGACGGCCATGGCGATCGAGGCCGACGCCAATTCCCGCATCCCGGCGGCCCAACGGCACCTTATCGATTTGGAGAAACAGAAGGCGGCGCCTCCATTGGGTGCCGCTGGCGGCCTTCGCCGCGATCGCGTCCGGCTGCTCCCGAACCGAAGGCGGGCCGCCGAGGCCGGTTGTTCGCACTGTCTACGTTAAGCCGGAACTGCCGCCCGAAAGCCGGAGGGTCTGCCCGCCGCTCCAGGACAAGCCCGACCGGCAGATGTCCGAGGCTGAAGTGTTCGGCAAGTGGGCTGCTGATCGGACGGCCCGCAATGTGTGCGAGACCAGGCGCGCCGCCGCCGTTGCCGCCGTTGATGCTGTGGTGACGCCGTGAACTTCGGAAACGCTCAATTTGACCTGGCCGAACTGCGCACCGAACAGGAGCGCGAAGCCCAGGTCGCCGCCGCCGGCAAAGCATTGCGCACTGTCGGTGCCATGGCCTGTGAAGACTGTGCCGAACTCATAACCCGCGAGCGCCGCTTGGCCATGCCGAGTGCGACGCGCTGCATTTCTTGCCAGACGCGCTTCGAGCGCCAAGCCCGGAGACGATAATGGACCTTGCAGTCATCATGCCGTGGATCGGCGCGGTCATCTCGATCATCACCCTTTTGACGCTGCTGAAGAACATGCTGTCGTCCGGCGAAAAGGCGCTCGATGGCCGCTTGACGAAGGCCGAGGACAAGCTTGTCCAGTACGATCGCCGCATCCAGTCGATCGAGGGCGAGATGAAGCATCTGCCCGATCGCGAAAGCCAGCACCGTATCGAACTGAACATGGAAAAGATCAACGGTCGCCTCGACACGCTGAACGAGACGTTGCGGCCAATCAAAGCCAACGGCGAACTCTTGAATGAATTGCTGAAGGAACAAGCAAAGGCGGCAGGGAAATGAACAATCTTGGGGTCGATTGGGTCCGGATCAAGCGAGAGCGGGCGCGCTTGGTCATTCTGAAAGCGTTGGCGGAACAGACCAACGGCACGCTCGAAAGCAGCATGCTGGAAGAGATACTGCCTATATTCGCAATTCGCGAAGATCGTGTCTGGATCCATGAGCAGATGCAGTATCTCGGCGAACGCGAAGCCGTCACGCTGACCCGTGCCGGCACGGTGATGATCGCGACGCTGACCAAGCGCGGCCGGCGGCACCTGGCGCGTGATATCGAGATCGAAGGCGTCAGACGCCCGTCCGATCCGGAGGCCTGAGCCATGGCCAAGGCGCGGAGCCGTCTATCCGCCATTGATCTGTTGCCGGAAGAATGCGGTGACCTGGTCACCTGGGCATCGCAGGAGCTTGCCAAGCGCGATCGCACCCAGGTCGCCATCTATGCCGAATGGAAAGAGAAGCTGATTGCGCTCCAGGGCGAACAGGGGATTGGTTTCGACATTCCGTCCTTCTCCGCGTTCAATCGCCATTCCATTAAGCTTTCACAGATGACGCGGCGCCTGGAACAGACGCGCGAGATCGCGGCCAGCCTCTATGAGCGCAGGGACGCGACGGCGACGGAAGATCACGTCACCATCATCGCTGCCGAGGCCATCAAGACGCTGATCTTCGAACTGCTGCAGGCCGGCGGCGATGCGGGCATATCGCCGAAGGGCGCGATGGAGCTTGCCAACGCGCTGCGCGCCGCCTCGGCCGCGCAAGCCTCGTCCACCAATCGCCGTCAAAACATTGAGGCCGAAGAACGCGCCAAGAAGATCGAGGCGGATTTCGAGAAGAAAGCCGACCAGGTGTTCAAGGTGGTTTCCAGGGAAAGTGGCATTCCCGCCGAGCGTATCAGCCAGCTGCGGAAAGAGTTTCTGGGTGTACGTGAGACGCCGAAAGACGCTGACGACAAGGCAAAGACATGAGCACCACTCCCGCAGCCGAGCGTCCCGCCGAGTGCCCACGTTGCCAGGGCGGTGGCAATCCTATCAAGAAGGTCACGCGGCGCCGCGACGGTTCGGTTTCCAGCGTGACCTTCGACCTTCGTAAAGTGTGCCAGGCCTGCAAGGGAACCGGCCTAGCATCCGTGGAGTGCCGAACGTGACCACGCTGCCAGAAACCCAGTGGGTCGATCCAGTCATTCCGCGCGACGTGGAGCAATTGCCGGACGAGCTGCCGCGCGGTGCCGAAGTGCCAGACGATCTTGACCCGCTCGCCGAAGGTGTATTGATGCGCCACCAGGCCGACTGGATCGCCGACGACAGCGATCTGAAGCTGGGCGAAAAGGGCAGACGGACAGGCATCACGTTCGCCGAGGCACTAGATGCCACACTGATCGCGGCTGCCGGCACCAGTGCTGGCGGATCGAACTATTTCTACATCGGCGACACCAAGGACAAAGGCCGCGAATTCATCGGCTATGTCGCCAAGTTCACCAAGACGGTGGCGAAGGAACTGGCGTCGATCGAGGAATTTCTGTTTGAAGACCAGCAGCCGGATGGAACCACGAAGAACATCGCCGCCTACCGCGTCCGCTTTGCGTCGGGATATCGCGTCGAAGCGTTGTCGTCGCGGCCGGAAAACATCCGTGGTCTGCAGGGCACGGTCTGTATCGACGAAGCGGCCTTCCACCGCGACGTTCGCGGCGTGCTCGATGCGGTCAACGCGCTGCTGATCTGGGGCGGCAAGATCCGCGTCATCTCCACGCACAACGGCGTTCTCAACCCATTCAACGAACTCATCAAGGAAGCCCGCGCCGGCAAAATCCCGTTCACCATCCATCATATTCCGTTCGCCAAGGCTGTCGAGAACGGCCTGTTCAAGCGCGTCTGCCTGATGAAAGGCGAAGCCTGGTCCCAGGAAGCGCAGGACAAATGGGAAGCCAAGATCCGCGGGTCTTACGGCGTGCGCGTTTCAGCGATGCGCCAGGAGCTGGACGCCATTCCAGCCGAGCAGGAAGGCGCGGCACTGACCCGCGTTCAGATCGAGGCTTGCATGCAGCAGGGCATTCCGATCGTTCGCTGGGCTTGCAGCGACGACTTCAAGAATTGGTCGGATGAACAGCGCACCGCCGAGACCAAGGCCTGGCTTGAAAAACACATCAAGCCGCTGCTCGACAAGCTCGATCACCGGCGCCAGCATGTCTTCGGCGAGGATTTCGGCCGCAAGGGTGACGCGACGGCCATCATTCCCATGGAGATCGGCCAGGACCTTGTGCGCCGCGCCTGCTTCGTCGTCGAGCTGCACAACGTGCCGTTCGACCAGCAGCGCGAAATCCTCTTCTATGTTGTCGATGGCTTGCCGCGCCTGTCGGGCGGCGCGCTCGATGCCAGAGGCAATGGCGCCTATCTCGCTGAAAAGGCAGCCCAGCGCTATGGATCGACCGTCATCGAAGTCCAGCTTTCCGAGGCCTGGTACAAGCTGGAAATGACAGCCTACGTGATGGCCTTCAGCGACAAGACCGTCGTGCTGCCGAAGGATGCCGACGTGCTCGCCGATCACCAAGGCCTTGCCTACGTCAACGGCTATATCAAGGTGCCGGACGGTCATCGCACTAAGGGTGAAGACGGTTTCGATCGTCACGGCGACACCGCGATCGCCGGTGCACTCGCTTACTTCGCCAGTCGCGCCGACCTTGAGGCATTCGGTTATGTCCGCGCCGCCGAAGCCGACACCTACAATGACAATTTCCAGATGTTCGAACCGGCCTCGGCCGGCGGTCTGATGCCGCGTCTGAATGGAGGGCTCTACTGATGGCGAACACGCCACGCATTATCGACCAGTGGGGCAACCCGGTTTCCGCCACCGCACTGACCAAAGAGTTTGCCGCCCCGACATTGGGCGGCATTCATTCCGTCTGGTCGGAAACCGTTGTCGCGGGATTGAACCCGGTCAGCCTGGCGGAAATTCTCCGATCGGCCGCACGCGGCTATCCCGATCGCTTCTTCACGCTGGCAACGGAAATGGAAGAGCGCGACTTGCACTATGCCGCCGTGCTCGGCACCCGCAAACGCGCCATAACGGGTATCACACCCATTATCGTTCCGGGTTCGAATAGCGCCGAGGATGAGAAGATTGCCGAGGCGGTGCGCGAGCTGATTGACCAGCCCGAATTCGTCGATGACTACGAGACAGATTTGCTCGATGCGCTTGGCAAGGGTTATTCAGTCGTCGAGACGATCTGGGACCGGTCGGGCAAAGAGTGGTTTCCGGCGCGATACGAATGGCGTGACCAGCGTCATTTTGTGATCGACCAGCGCGACGGGCGCACCCTGCGCTTCAAGGATGCTTCCTCGATCGAGGGCGTAGAGCTGCCGCCGTTTCAATTCTCGATCCACAGGCCGAAACTCGCATCCGGCTTGCCGATCCGCGCTGGCCTGGCGCGCCTGGCTGCATGGGCGTTCCTGTTCAAGAGCTACACCTTGAAGGACTGGATGGCCTTCCTGGAAGTCTACGGCATGCCGTTGCGGGTCGGCAAATTCGGGCGTGGCGCATCCATGGAAGATCGGCGCATCTTGCTGCAAGCGGTACGCGACATCTCTTCTGACGCCGCTGCGATTATACCGAAAGAAATGGAGATCGAGTTTATCGAAGCGGCCGGTGGCAGTGGCAACGCTGTGTTTTCTGCAAAGGCTGAATATCTTGACAGGCAGATTTCCAAGGGCATCCTCGGCCAGACCATGACGACGGACGACGGTTCGTCCCTCAGCCAGGCTGCGATCCATGAGAACGTCCGACATGATATCGCACGCGCCGATGCTCGCCAGACGTCCATCACCGCCAACCGCGATCTGATCCGTCCGTTCGTCGATCTGAATTTTGGGCCTCGCGAAAAGTATCCGACGATGGTCATTCCGATCACCGAGAATGAGGATATTGAAGCGCTGGTGAGCGCGGTCACTCAGCTGGTGCCGCTCGGCTTGGAAATCAGCATGGCGAAGGCCCGCGAACGTCTGGGCTTTGAAGAGCCGGATGAAGGCGAGAAGATTTTCGCAGTTGCACTGCCAACCGCGACGCCTCCCGCGCCGACGCCACCGCCTCGCGGCACGGCTCGCCTGCAGCAGGCCTGCGCCCATTGTGGTCAAGTCCATGCGACAGCGGCCGACGAACGTCCGGAGTTGGACGTCCTGGTCGATGAAGCCCTGACGGAGTGGGAAGCTGACTTTGAACCGCTCTTAAAGCCGCTTCGAACCCTCATTGAAACGGCTTCAAGCTACGCCCAGGTCGAAGCCGGCCTCGACGATCTGATCACCAAGATGGACGCTGGCCCCCTCGCCGATCGGCTGGCCAAGCTGCAGATGAAGGCACGCGGACTGGGGAACATCGACGATGGACGCGTTTGATATCTTCAAGACCGCGCCGCGCGAGGTGACGCGGTATTTCGATGCGAAGGAAAACCGGCCGACCTTCGACTGGCGCGATATCGCACCTGAAGAGCACGCCTATTCCTGGACCATCGCGAAGTCGGCGGGATACGACATCCTCGACGACATGAAGGCCGCGATGAGCGATGCCATAGCCAACCGGACGCCGCTTGACGAGTTCCAGCGCAATGTCACGGGCACGTTGCAAGCAAAGGGCTGGTGGGGGAAGAAGCTCGATGCCGATCCGGATACGGGTGAGCTGAAGGTTGTCCAGCTCGGTTCGCCACGGCGCCTGCGAACGATCTACTGGGCGAACACGCGGACGGCGCATGCCGCCGGTGAATGGGAACGCACCGAGCGTAACGAGGCTTTCTTGCCGTTCCTGCTTTATGTCCGCTCGACGGCCGAGAACAAGCGGCTGGAGCACCTGGATTGGGTCGGCATCGTCGCACCGGTGGGGGATCCAATCTGGGATAAGTTGTATCCGCCTAATGGCTGGGGCTGCCAATGCCGCGTGCGGCAGATTTCCAGGCGCGAGGCAATTGCCCTTGGCTGGAAGGATGATGCCGGCCCGGTCTACCTGCCCGAGCGCGCCTGGAAGAACAAGCGCACTGGCGAGACGCGCACGGTGCCGATCGGCATCGATCCTGGCTGGGACACCAATCCCGGCAAACTGCGCAGCCAGAATGTTTCGCGGTTCCTCCATGACAAGATCGAGGCAATGCCGGCAGCTCGCCAGGCGATCGCCATGGAAGACATCGTCCAGTCGCCGGTCTTGCGCGCCATGGTCGATGGTAGGATGCCCAAGGCGTGGATGCCTGTCGCGCAGTTGCCTCAGTCTGTCGTAGATGCGTTTGCCGCTAAAACGGCAGTCGCCCGCCTTTCGAGCGACAGCATTCACCACATCCTGGAGGAACACGCGGAACGAAAGCTTGGCGTTGATGACTTCCGATCAGCGTTGGCGGTGATCACAAGTCCGGTGGCCGCGATCCGCAGCAAGACCGGTCACGCCATCAATTTGATCGGCAATGCCAACGGCAGCTGGTGGCGGCTTATCGTCAAGTCGGCGGCCCAGGGGAAGGAATGGTGGATCCAAAGTCTGCATCGCAAAAGCGAAGGCGAGGCACTGAAGGTTGTCGAGCGCGCACGTCGTGCAGAAACGATTGTGGAGTGATGGCGCGGAGGGGCGGCACTCCCTCGTGGATCCGGCGAACCGTCCCAGTCGAACCTTGCTCGCGCCTGGTCACAATATGAGGCAGAGTGGCACAATTAGCAAGCTGAGACCGAAGGCGGATTTAAGCGTCACTGACGCGCACGGTGGCCAGGGACCGGCAATCTAACGTCGAAGCTCGAAAACCGCGCCCACGGACTTCAAAGATGCTTCAAAATCGACGCTTCTTCTGTATGTTAGGAGAGAAATCGCGAACCGCTCCGGATAAGTCCGGATAATGCCTGGGCCTGACACTGTCAGGCTCTTTTGGTTTCGGCGCCCGCGTCATTAATCGCTCATGATGAGAGCGACCGCAACAGTCTTTTTTACCGACCTGGCCAGCGAGGCGAACAGCCCGCCGGAATGGGTGCAACTGTTTCCGCCCGGCCCGGTGATCAAAGCCCGCGACGGTCGCCAGTGGACGCTCGAACCGAAGCGCGTCGTTGCTGCCTTCGCCGAGAACAAGGGTCCGCTTGCCATCGACTACGAACACGCCCAGGCGCACATGGCGCTGAAGGGCGGCGAGGCCCCGGCCGCTGGCTGGATTGTCGAGGTCGAAGAACGCGCCGGTGGCGTGTGGGGCAAGGTCGAATGGGTCGCACGCGCAGCCCAGCAGATCGCCGATCGCGCTTATCGCTTTCTCTCCCCCGAATTCGCTTACACGGCCGACGATAGCCGCGTGATTTTGAAACTGAATGGCGCCGGCCTGGTCAATCGCCCGGCGCTCGTCATGCAGGCCCTGAGCCGCGAAACCCCTCAACCGGAGAACACCATGAGCCTGAAGGCAATTGCCGCCGCGCTCGGCCTCGCCAACGATGCCGACGAAACGGCGGTCCTCGCCGCGATCACCGCCAGCCAGGCGGATCGCACGTCCATCTGCAGTGCGCTGAAGCTCGATACCAAGAGCGATGCCACCGCGATTGCGACGGCAATCACGTCGCTGCAAGCCGAAACCGAAACCGCACTCGCCGCGGTCAAGGCTTCGCCGGCAGCCACCGAAGTCGCGGCCCTGAAGACCGATCTGGCGCAGACGCGCACAGCGCTCGCCAGCCTGCAGCAGAAGGATTTCGATCGCGAGGTCGATGGCGCCCTGGATGCCGCTGCAGCCGAGGGCAAGATCACGCCTGCGTCGCGCGACAGTTACCGCGCCATGTGCGCCGACCAGTCCGGCCTCGATCGCTTCAAGGCCTTGGCCTCGACGCTGCCGGTCATCTGCGCGCCGTCCGGCCTGGGCAAGCCGCCCGTCGCCGACCAGGGCGAAACGCGCGATCCCGTCACGCTCGCCGCTCTTGCGCGCAAGCACCAGGCTGACCAGGCGGCGCTCGGCGTCACGGTCAGCATTTCCGATGCCGTTGCTTTCGTGGAGCAGAGCAAATGACCACACCCGTTCTGATCAAGAGCTTTCGCACAACCGCCGTCGCCATTGCCGGCCACCTCATCTTGAAGGCTGCCGCCGATCGCAAGGTCGCCGTCGCTTCGGCTGGTACCGATGCGCTGATCGGCGCTGCCGGTTCCATGGGTGCCGCTGCGGACAGCATGGTCGATGTCACCGTCGCTGGCTGGGACGAGGTTCGTGCCGGCGGCAACATTTCCTTCGGCGATCCGCTGACGTCGAACAACGTCGGCAAGGCGGTGAAGGCTGTTCCCGTTGCCGGCTCCGTTGTCCGGATCATCGGCTTTGCCATGTCCGACGCGTCGGCCGACGACATCATCCCCTACCAGGTTGCGCCTGGCGTGCTGGCCACGCCCGCCTGACCTCTCACCTTCGAAGGAACTGATCGATGAATAGACCTTTCCCGGTGTCGGCGACGCTCACGGCGATCGCGATCGGATACAGCAATCCTGCCGCCAGCCTCATCTACCGGCGCGCCTTGCCGCCGGTCCAGGTTCTCGGCGAAACCTTCAAATGGTCCGAGTTTCCGCTCGGCGAAGCCTTCACGGTTCCGGATCTGGAAGTCGGCCGCAAGGGTCGGCCTGGCCAGGTCGAGTTCACGGCCGTCGAGCGCGACGGTTCGACGAAGGATTACGGCCTCGACGATGCCATTCCCTTTTCAGATATTCGCGAAGCCGCCCGCGCCCGTGCCGAGAAGCGTTCGAACGTCGATCCGCGCAGCCAGGCAACCGAGGGTCTGACCAATCTCGTCGAGCTGGGCCGTGAAGTCCGCACGGCTTCCGTCGTCCAGGACGCGAACAACTATTCGGCAGGCCGGAAGATCGCCCTGACCGGCACGGATCGCTTCTCCGACTTCGCAAATTCCGACCCTTATGAAGTGATCGACGAAGGCATGGACAAGACGCTTGTCTATCGCCCGAACCATATCGTCATGGGCCAGCCGGTCTGGTCGAAGATCAAACGGCATCCGAAGTTGATCAAGGCGGTGAAGGGCGGTCTGACCGACGAAGGTTCGATCACGAAGGCGCAGTTTGCCGAGCTGTTCGAAATTCCCGTCGAAAACTTCCTGGTCGGCGTTGCCCAGGTGAACCTCGCCCGCAAGGGCCAGAACGTCAATTTGGCTCGCGTCTGGGGCAAGTCGATTTCGCTCCTCTATCTCGATCCGACCAAGCAGCAGTCGAACGGCGCCGTCGTCACCTGGGGCTTTACGGCCGAGAACGGCACCCGTTTCGCCGGCTCGATCGAGGACAAGGATATTGGCCTGGAAGGCGGGGAGCGCGTGCGCGTCGGCGAGAAGGTCCGCGAACTCGTCTGCGCCAAGGACGTCGGTTACCTCATCCAGGATGCCGTTGCCTGATAACCAGGCGGGTTTGCCCAAGACCCGCGCCCGTGCGCTGTCAGAAGCGCACGGGTCTTTCGCAAGCGGCGATCGGCGCCGTTTCCGCAAGACCCGGAGAGCCACATGACCGATCCAAACCAGCAGACCGAAGAAGAAAAGCAGAAGAAGGAAGCCGAACGCCAGGCGAAGGCCGCAGCCGACAAGCAAAGGGCTGAAGCCGCCGCGAAGGCCAAGGCAGCAGCCGAGGCGGAAGCCAAGGCAAAAGCCGAGGCGGAAGCGAAGGCGAAAGCTGATGCGGAAGCATTGGCCGCGCAGCAGGCAGCCGAAGCCGCAAAAGCCAGCCGGCTCGATCGCGGGCCGATGGTCCGCCAGGAGGTTCGCTACAAGGGCAAGACCTACAGCCCTGGGGAACATCTGCCCGGCGATATCGACCGCGACACCATTCAGGATCTGGCCCGCCTTCAGGCGATCTGACGAATACTGAGTGGGAGCGCTGCGAGGATTGATGCCCGGCAACTTTAGCCCGGCCACTCATCCGAAGCCCTGCCGGCGAAAACGAGGTCGCCGGTCAACAGCAGCATCTTCACCGCGATTTTCGGAGTGATCATGATTTACGCGACGCGTATGGAAATCGAGGCGATCTGGGGCGAGGACTTCACGTCCGACCTGTTGCCCGAAGATGTCGACGCCGACCAGGCCTATGCCGGCGCGCTCGCCAATGCCAGTTCCGAAATCGATATCCATCTTTCCGCGCGATACCAGCTGCCGTTGCCAGAGGCGCCTGCCGCCTTGGTCACGCCGTGCGTCAACATCGCCGTCTACAATCTTGCCATCCGCCACACGGCGCTGACGACGACGATCGAGGATCGTTACAAGCAGGCCTGCGAGCTGCTGAAGCGCATCGCAGAAGGCAGGGCCGCCGGGGGGGCGATGGCCGCGCCGCCAAGCCGCCCCCCTGCCCTTACCCCGGCCGCCGTTTTTTCCCCGCCACCCAACCGCCATTTGGGGCGCCGGACTTTCCGTGCCCCGGCGGTTGTGATGCTCTCCACGCGGGCCGGCGGGACGCGGGGCTGCCCTTGGGGGCTTTCCCCTTTGCCCGACCCGCCGATCTGATGGAAGGCATCGGCCGGCTCGTCCAGGGACAGACCCGCCGCCGCATCACCAGCGAGAAAACCTCGCCGGCCGGCGCCGCCTGGCAGGCGAACCGGGCGGGGACCAGCACGCTTTTCAAGTCGGGCGCGCTCTACGACAGCATCGACTATCAGGCATCGGCCGCGAGCGTCCTGGTCGGTTCCGGCCTGGTCTATTCGCGCATCCATCAATACGGCGGCGTCATCAAGCCGAAGAACGGTTCGGCCCTCAAATTCTGGTGGGTGTCGGGCGGCTTTACGAACTTCGCCATCGTAAAGTCGGTGACCATGCCGGCGCGGCCCTATCTCGGCCTGTCCGCCGACAACCAAAATGAGATCGTCGAAACGACCGAGGACTGGCTGTCGAGGTTGCTGCAATGACCGGCCGCATCAACACGTTCCGCACAGCCGTCATTGAGCGCATCAAGACCATGATGCCGGCCGCCAAAACCGTCGAGGCGCAATTCGGCCGCTTCGACCTGGACGAGCTGGAGCGCACCATGTTGCGCTGCCCGGCCGTTCGTGTCGCCGCACTGCTCGGCAAGGTTTCGCCGGTCGCATCGGGCCAGGGCGAAGCCGAGCTGCAGTGCGCGGCCTTCATCGTCACCGATGGAAAAGACCGCGACGAAGCCGGCTGGACGATGGCCGAGGCGATCGCGACCCTGATGCATTCCGGCCAGCTGTGGGGCCTCACCAGGCTCGGCGCGCCGGACAAGGTGAAGATCCAGCCCGTCGTGTCTGCATCGATCCGCGATCGCGGCGTCGCCATCATCGCGATTGAGTGGAGCCAGACAGTCCGATCGCTCGGCGAAAACATCTTCGACGAAGCCGGCGTGCTCCTCGAGGAGCTGTACGTCAACGACGTCCGGGTGATCGGAGGCGTGGATGAATAACCGTGACGCCCGCGCGATCGCTCGCGAATTCCGCTCGATCTACAAGGTCGCCGACGACCTGGACCGACGCCTGGCATCGGTCTTCCTCAATGGCAAGGTTGCCGAGGTCGATGGCGATCGCGTCCGCCTGGAGCTGCTGCCGAAGGATAGCCGCACGGGAAAACCGTTCCTGTCGCCATGGGTCCAGGTCCAGGAGGCTGCCGGCCAGACGGGCACGCATTTCCCGGTCAAGAAAGGCGACCCGATGCGGTTGCTGTCGCCGAACGGCGAGCTTGGCCCGCAGTCGCTGGCCGTGCGTGACGGTTACACCGGATCGGCGGCGAACCCGACCGACAAGAAGCAGCAGGAATTGATGATCGCCCACGACGGTGCTGTCCGGATCAAGGGCGGCGCGATCGTCATCGAGGGCGACAGCCTCGACATCAAGACCGGCACGCTCACGCCCAATGGCGTCAACGTCGGCGACGATCACAACCATACCGGCGTCATTCCTGGCGGCGGCATATCCGGCAACCCCGTCTCTTAAAGGAGCTTCAATGTCCTCTAAAACCGAATTTAAAGTCACCGATAAGGCCGGCGCGTTTGTCGCCGGCGTGCGCTCGCCTGGCGTCAACGAAAGCGTTTGGCTCACCGATGAGCAGGCGGATTTCGCGCTGTCCACCGGCGAGCTGGTGCGCGTGCCGGCGAAGAAGCCTGTCAAACCTGCACCTTCACCCGAGGGCGCATAAGCCATGCGCGTAGGCATCGACGAAACCACGGGACAGGTTTTGACCGGCTGGCCGCATTGCCAGCAGTCGATCCGGCGTTGCCTGCGCACGCGGTTTCGCTCGATCGACATGCGTTATCACATCGGCAGCGAGACCTTCGACCTGCAGGACCAGAATGCCGACCCGGCCACCATCTTCCGCGTCTTCACGGCGATCGCCAACGCGCTTGCCGATCCGGACGGTGGCGAGCCGGGTTATCGCCTGCAGGAAATCGAGGTTGCCAGCGCCGGCCGCCAGGGCCGGTTCCTGTTCCTGCTGACCGGCCTGTTTTTCCCGCTCGGACACCTCGGCGACTATTCGATCTTCGAGGACCGCTCCACCAGCTGGCCGGGTATTGCCGCATGAGCACGTTCAGTTCTCCGTCCGTTATCGATCTATCGCGGCTGCCGGCGCCCACGGCGATTGAACCCATTGCGTTCGAAGCCTTGCTTCAGGGTTTCGTCGATCGTTTCAAGGCCTACTGGGATGAGCTGCGGCTCTCCAATCCCCTCCTGCCGGCGTACGATGTCGATCGCCTCCAGTATGATCCGGTCATCGTCCTCGGCCGCGCCTGGTCCTATATTCGCATGCTTGATCGCCAGCGCGTCAACGACGGGCTGAAGGCGCTGCTGGCTCCGTTGTCAAGCGGCACGAACCTACAGGCGCTTGTCGCTGGCAGAAACATCGAGCGCATGGTCGCCGCACCCGCCACAGAGAATTCGCCTGCCGTCATGGAGGCGGACACCGCGTTGTTGCGCCGCTATCTGTTGAGCCTGGACCGCGCGTCGGCCGGCAGTGCCAACCGCTACCTCTTCGACGCCTGGGCGGCTTGGCCACAGTCCGAAGATAGGACGCTCGGTCTCTGGGATGCACGCGTGAATGGTTTTGACGTCCATGGCCGGCGCGGTGACGACGACATCGTCATCATCGGCCCCTTCGGCCGGCTGCCGACCGAGGACGAGCGGTTAGAGATCCGTACTGCCGTCACTCAGCCATCCGGCAAGGCGAATGCGATCAGCGTCGCGGTGTTGCCTGCCACCCGCGCCGAATATGCCGTCTCGCTAGTCGTCGAGCTGCCTGCCGGCCCTGACCCATCTGTCGTCGTTGCCGAGGCGGAAGCGCGCGTGCGGGCTGCCTGCATTGAGCGCACATTGATTGGCGGCGAGATCCCGGCCGGCCTGATCACAGGCGCAGCGTATGGTCCATCCGTTATCAAGGTCCGCGATCTGTCACCCGTCGTCATCGCGCCGGACCCTTACACGGTGCCCGTGCTTGGCGATGTCTCGATTGTACCGGAGATCCGCGCATGACCGTTGTCGCTGATATCCTGCCGAGCGTCGCCGGCTCGTTCGAAAAAGCTGCGGCTGCCGCCATGTCGGACACGCTGCCCGTGCCTTACGCCGTTTTGATGGACCCCTATCAGACACCGGCCGAGCTTCTGCCCTGGCTTGCTGCTCACCATGCGGTTGACCTCTGGTATGAAGATTGGTCGGAAGCCCGAAAGCGAGAAATGATTGCCCACACGGCGGGGCGATCGAAGGTCCATCCAGGTGAAGTGCTGCCGGAACTGAAGGGCACGCATCTCGGGGCGCTGCGCTATCTCTCATTTGTTGATGCCGTGGTGAGCGTCAGCGTAATCTGGCTGTATCGTTTCGTGGTTTGGGTAGTCGTGCTCTGCTTCACGCTACTGAATCATCTCTCTTTCTAGGGGCCGTGAATTGTTATGGGTGCTCGCCGAATGGCGCGAAACGCGTTTGCATTGGGGCAATCGGCTGCCGGTCTTGGCGCCCTCCGCCCTGTCGATTTGTCGCCAATCCACCGCGCGAAGGCTGCGTTGCGCGTCGCGAAAGCGCCTGCCTTCGAATACGTCGTGACGTTCGCGTGGCGTCGGCAAACCGCCTTCCGTGACGAAATCCCATTTTCCGATGAGCTGCCGATCGGTGGCTTCATCGATCGTATCCATCTCTGAGGACACCTATGGACATCGTAAATTTTACAGACGCAGAAATCGTCGCCCCCGAGGATCTGACCCGCATTGGAGAACTCGGTAGAGAAGCCCTTGAGGCTGTCCACGGAGGTGCACTTGGTTGGCCTGCGCATTGGGCTCGAATTACTGTTTCCCAGGCATCCGCCGATGTCGTGGCGGTCAGCCCTGGTGAATACCATAGCTCCGAAAAGATCTTCTTTGGCGATGAGACGATCACGGTCAACCTGCAGACCTACAAGCCCTCGGTGTCGTCGGACGAACGCTGGATTGCTCTTATCCTGCGCGGCGCCGACGAAACGATCAATGCGACGCGGGCTTTCGAAACGTCGGAAGAACCGCTGACCGAAAGCTTGCCGGTCAACCAGTCCACGCCGAAGATTTTCGGCCGCCGGATGTCTGTCATCATCCAGACCGGCGAAATTGCGCCGCCGCCTGCGCTGCGGCCGTCGATCAACGAAAACGACTGCTGCATTGCCTTCGTCCGCCTGAAATCCACCGGCATTCAGGAAATCGTTGCCAACGACGCCGACCGCGTCAAGACGGCAGCCGAAATGTATGGTCGCCTCGTTGATATCGAGGTCACCATCCAGCAGCTCGACAAGCGTGCCGGAGCCTTGGAAACCAACCTGGCCGCCGTGGCTGCCGCGCAGAAGAACTTCGCGACAAAGGCGCTGGCCAGCCAGTTGACACGCGACGTAGGCCGCATGTCGCAGCTCATGAATTTTCCGGACGAGGCCCGTAACTACTATTTCGATCAAGGCCTCGTCCCTGATTTCTGGGACCTGGCGCATGCCGACAGCATCGCACGCGTGAAGGAGGGTATCCGCTACCAGTATGCCAGCGTGCAGAATAACCCCCTGCGGCTGCTGGACTATGGCAACGCCGACCTTTCGATCTACGATGGCCGGATCATCCTGCCGAAGTATACGGAGGTCACCCGCATCGAAAGCCCGCAGGGAGGTGGCAGCCAGGATATCTCTAATACGGTCCATACCGTCGTGACGGCTGTCCAGCATACGGTGTCGTACGAGAGCATCCGCTATGGCGCCACGATCTCGGTTTGCGAAAACACTGCAGGCTGGGAAAGTATCGGCAGCCGTAAAGCTGGCGAAATCTTTGCTGTGAACGGCCAGGAGTTCGTGTCCGGCGGGCAGTGGAGCGACCCGTGGAACAGTGACCCACGGTCGGAGGGGCACAAAGGATACTATGCCACCGGCATTATCCGCGACACCTACACCGAGACATACACTACCTATAATACGGAATATTTTGGTCTTTCGGGCGCCATCTTCGCGCAGTCGTTCTTGAATGCTCAACTGTTCGTGTGCACGTCGGTCGAGTTCTATTTCAACCGCGTCGGCTCGACAGGCGACGTGACGTTGCTGTTGTGCAAGCTCAACAGTGCCGGGGCGCCGGATTTCGAGGCGGTCATCACCAAGATGGTCAAGCCGCAGAGCGAGCTTGCCACGGGCTGGGTCAAGTTCGCGATCCCGCCGACGTTGCTGGAGCAAGGCAAGCGGTTTGCCGCCGTGCTGGTGACCGGCGGCAACCATGCGCTGGCGACGAATTCCGGTAACGCCTTTACAGGCGGTACGAAGTTCGTTTGCACGGATGGCATCTGGGCACAGGGGTCAACGACCGAAGACTTCTCGATGCGCGTCAATGGCGCAAAGTTCGAAAAGTCCCGCACCGTTGTCGAGATGGAGCCGGCAACACTTTCCGGCGGCATGACGGAAATGCAGCTCGTGTATCAGGGTTGGGAGCCGGACGGCACGGTTCGGGCGTGGGAAATCAAGCCTCTCGGCTCTGCCGACTGGATACCTTTCGACAACCGCGCTCCGAACCCTCTGGCGAACCTGCCACCGCAGGCGCAGTTGCGCTGCGTCCTGCAGGGCACCGAGGACATCGCGCCTTGCCTGATCCTTGACGCGACGAACGCCCGCGTTCTCACCGGCCGCATGCGCAGCGATCAGCGAGCGATTTCCGATGTCCTGACGTTCGGTTTCTCGACAACTGAACTGCAGATCGTGACGCACATGGATAACTACGATCCTGTCCGTCACACACACGTCAACAAGGTCATGATCGGCGCATCGGTCATCACCGGTACGACGGTCTCCGAACAAGACCCGACGAAGCCGAGCCGCTGGAAGTTCGTGACGAACTTCACCCTCGGCTCTCCCGCGACAAGCTGCCGGCTTCGACTTGAGGGAACCACCGACAGCGTGGTCATCGTGCCGTTTGTGCAGGACGTGCAACTCAACGCATTTTAACGGAGGCGAGCATGTCAGCCACGACAACCTACGTACCAGAGGGCCGCTACAAGGTCCGCGTTTCCCGGCCTATGACGGATGGGCCGTTCAAGTATCTGCCGCGCCACGAGATCGAAACCGATGGCGCGGCGCTCAATCGCTGGATCGAAAAGGAGGGCGAGGATGTCATTGCCACCGCCGAGCCCGTCTGATCGCTACCAGCTGACGACGTCGCTGTACAAGTGGACCATCGCCCTTTGGAACAGCGTGTTCGGCTCGATCGCAGATCGGCTCAACGCTCTGGAAGAGCGCGAGGCCGACTATCAGGAGGTCATAGACGCCGGGACAGGTGCGGCGATCGAATATATTCAGAACGCAGTCGCGCCGCAGCTTGAACAGATTGGCGACACCGTCGATACGCTCAATACGAACCTTGCGGAAGCGCAGGACATTCTGGATGCGTTGCAGACGGCGGGCATTCCTGCGGAAAACATCCCGGTCGCAGCGGCCGGCAGCTTTCCGGCCGGCACCTCCGCCCAGGAGGCGCTTGAGCAGCTCGATGCCGCTCAACAGGCTTTGGGCGATAGCCTGGTCGAGCATGCCGGTGGATCGGATGTCCATGCCGCCGCTCGGGCCACCCAGGCAGAGGCGCGGGCCGGCCTTAGCGCTACCAAGACCATGTCGCCGCTGCGTGTCCGCGAGGCGCGGTTGATGCGGACGAACCTGCAGTCGTCTGCCTATACCGTCGTCGCTGCGGACTTCGGCCAGATGCTTGCCATCTCGGGTACTGTAACCGTGGCTCTGACGGCTGCGGCCACGCTGGGAGATGGCTTCTATTGCTATGTCCGAAACACGGGATCAGGTGTGGTGACCATCGATCCGGCTGGCGCCGAGACGATTGACGGCGCGGCCACGCTGGCGGTCTCGCCAGGCGCAGAAGTGCGCGTGCACTGCAATGGCACGTTATTTCGGACCAGCGGAAAATTCGGCTTCGAAAAGATCGGCAGCCTCGTCACGGTCCCTGGTGGCACGTCCGCGATCGATATCACCACGGCCTCTCTCTTCGACAAGACCTATGAAGAGATTGTCGTGGAATTCGATCGGTTGATGGGTTCCAACGCAAGTCAGAACTTGTATCTCTCCCGCAGAAACGCCGGGATTTGGGGAAATTTCAGTTATGGCCGTGGTTTAACTGCAACCGGCAGCGGCATGAACCACTTGTCCCCCGGTAATATCGGGGCCATACACAATGCTGATCTGGGGGCGACAGGAGAAATTCGAGTGACCGGAATGGCGGCGTCTCGCTATCCTCAGGTCAAATTTAGAACGGTCGGGGCCTACGCAGCATCAACCTACTGGTATAGCACAGGTCTTTATGTCGACCCTCCGGGCTTGGACGGACTTAGGCTTTCCCTCGGCGCCGGCACCTTCACTTCTGGCTACTATCAGCTTTATGGAAAGAGGGCTTCATGACCATGGTCACTGTTTTGCGCGACGGTGTCCCCGTCGAGGTGCCCCGGGAAGATGTGTTCCCACCGCCGACATTTGCCGAGCGGCAAACGCAGCTTCTCACGGCCATCGCCGCCCACGTCGAGGCGCTGCTTGCTGTCGGGGCGCCTGTCGCCTCCGGCGAGACCACGCTGCACGTCGCGCTCGATGCCGGCTCGCGGGCCGATTTGACTGCGATGGCGGCGACCGCCATGGGAGCGGCCAATGGCGTCCTGCCCTGGCCGGAAAGCTACCAGCGCGGCTGGATCACCGTCGAGAATATCCGCATTCCGCTACCAACGCCGCCGGACGGTCTGCTGCTGGCGGCCGGCGTCGGCGACCGATACGCGCAGATTATCCAGCGCGGCCGCGACCTCAAGGATGCGGTGATCGCCGCTGTAGATGAGGCCGACATTGCGGATATCGATGTTGAGACTGGGTGGCCGGCATAGCCTCGCTTTGACAAAGCCTCGAAAAAACGTCATCAAAGGACCATTAAAGCGCCTTTAGAAGATTGAGCCTGACAGTGTCAGGCTCTTTGCGTTTCAGGGCGCTTCGTAGTGTCCGTTCCAGCCATATCGGTCTGGAGAGCACGATTTAATGTCCACCGCACAATTCAACCACGGCGTCCGCGTCATTGATGCCGGCAGCACGTCGCGTCCGCTGGAGATTGCCGATACCTCCACGCTCGGTATCAACTTCATCGACAGCACGGCCAGCAACACCCTGTTCCCGCTGGATGAGCCGAAGCTGTTCTTCAGCCACGAAGTGGACAAGGTCGCCGCGCTCGGAACCACACCTGGCAACGAAGCCGTCCAGCTCGTCAACGCGGCCAAAGCCCAGGGCATTGAAGTGGCGATCGTCGCTGCTCGTGTTGCCCACTCCGTCAAAACCGATCCTGTCGAGAAGGCGGAGGAGGAGCTGGCCAAGCTGGTCGGCACTGCTGCTTCCATGACCGGCGTTCACGCGCTGTCCTATGCCGAAGGTCATGTCGGCCGCTCGGTGGATATCATCGTCGGTGGTGGCCGCGCCGCCAAGCGCGTCAGCAACGCCAAGAACCCTTACGCCGATGCCTGCGAACAAGTCGGCGCCAAGCTGAAGGCCGTTACCGTCTTCGACACCGGTGGTCCGGACAGCGAGGCCAGCCTGGCCTATCGCGCCGACTTCTCATCCCGATACACCTATCTGGTGGACCCCTTCGTTCGCGTCGCCTCCGGTGTCGATATCGTCACCCGGCCGGCGTCGCCTTTTGCGGCTTCCATGTTCGTCAAGCGCGACAAGCAGAAGGGCGGCCCATACTGGTCGCCGTCGAACCAGGAAGTGCTGGGCATCCTCGGCACGGCCCGGCCGATCACCTATTTTGATGGTGAGATCGACCACGAGGCGAACCTGCTGAACGAAGCCGGCATCGCCACCTTCATCCCGTCGCGTGTCGTCCAGGGCGCCGGCGGTCAGTATTCGGCCAACGGTCGCATCCTTTGGGGCAACCGCACCGCGTCGGAAGATCCGATCTGGCAATTCATCAACGTTGTCCGCACCCGTGCGGTGCTCGAAAAGGCCATTGTCGCCGGCTTCCGTCCGTGGGCGATCGACGACAACATGACGTCGCAGCACGTCATCTCGGTCATGCGGACGCTGCAGGATCTGCTCGACGACATGACCGGCGTCGGCGCCATCCTCGGTGGCCGCGTGTTCTGGGACCGCGACGTCAATTCCAATTCCTCGCTGCGCAGCGGCAAGCTGCGTATCGAGTTCGACGCCGAAGAGACGCCGCCGTGAAGACCTGATCTTCGGCTCGCGCCGCAACGAGGCTTATTTCGATACCCTGGCCAACGACATCCAGCGGCGGATTTCCGTCGAGTTCGGCGGCCCAATCTCCGACTACATGTGAGGAGCCTCCATGACCCTTCGTTTTATCAGGGGCTTCACGCTCGTTGCCCAGGACAACATCAATCTGGCGCTGGAGATTGACACGCTCAAGCTCCCGACCCTGGAAGAAATCAGCGAGACTTTCCAGCCCGGCGGCTCCGACATGGAGATCGATATCATGGGTCTTGGCGTGAAGGCGCTTTCGATGCCGTTCAAGCTCAAGACCCATGGCCCGGAAATGTTGGGCCTGTTCGCCGGTGCGCCCGGTATCCGCATTCCGTTCACCGGCAAGAAGCTGGTCATCTCCGAAGAGGACGGAACCGAGCACGAGCACGCGATCGACGTGCGCGGCCGCATCGGCAAGTTCGAAGGCGAAGAGATGGCCGGCGGCAAGGCCACCGGTTACGACGGCGAGATCAAGGGCATCTGGAACTACACCGAGATGTGGGACAGCCGCGTTATGCACCGCTTCAATTTCAAGCTCGGTGGCTGGGACATCCGCAATTTCCAGCCGGTCAACACCGGCCGACGCCGCATCCTCTTCTCGTAAGGTTTTCCCATGTCCAATCCTGCCATCCTTCAGACGATCACCGTTTCCCTGTCGGTGCCGGTCACAGTGCCCGGCGCCGATGGCAAAAATGCCGAGCGGTCGCAACTCACCTTCCGCCGCCCGAAGGTCCGCCACACCAAGCGCCTGGCCGTGCTGATCGGCTCCGATATCGTCGATATCCTGATGTCGTCGGAAGGCGATGCCGCCAAGGTCGCCAGCTCGACCGAAGGCCGAAAGCTGGTCACGGACGTGTTGCGCAAGCTCCTGTCCGAGGATCGCCTTGACGGTCTGACCGCACTGATCGCTGACCTTGCAGGCGAGGATCCGGCGACGATCGACGATGTGGACTTGCTCGACCTGCAGGCGATCGCGGAAGCGTTTGCCGGTTTTTTTCCGGCACTCCAGTCCGCGTTGTCTGGCAAGTCGCCTGCGACCTCGCAGTCTTCGGACGCTACGACCCCCGCGCCATAGACGATTTCGACTGGCTGGAGGCCGTTCTTCTCCACGCGCATTTCGTGCGCGTAATGCTGCGCCAGGCGCAGGCGGGGCATTGACATGGACGTCTCACTTCTCATCCGCCTGATTGACCAGGCGAGCGCCCCCGCCAAGAAGATCGCCGATAGCCTTCGGGGTATCGGCGATGTTGCTGGCGAGATGAAGCGCGGTTTCGGTGATGCCATCCGCCAGGGCTTTTCCGTCGAGAACATCGAGACGGCAACCCGCAATGCCGAGGCAGCCCTGGAGCGCGCCCGTGCTCGTTTGCTCGGTGCTGTCGGCCTCGGCCTGACGCTTGCGGCGCCGGTCATGAAAGCGGCCGAGTTCGATCAGTCAATGCGTGGCCTGGACAAAGTCCTGGACGTTTCCGCCAGCCGCCTGGCGCAACTGCGCAAGTTCGCCCTCGACACCAGCGCCCTGGTGCCGATATCGGCCGGCAGTCTCCTGGAGCTGATGTCGGAAGCTGCCCAGGGTGGCGTTCCGGAAGCCGAGCTAGAAGCATTTTCGCTCTATGTCGCGAAAGCCGCCGTCGCCTTCGACATGGCTGGCGCCGAGATCGGCGACCGCTTCGCCAAGCTGCGCAACGTCTACAAGCTCAACCAGCAGGGCATCGAAGATCTTGGCGACGCGACGAACTATCTGTCGAACAGCCAGGCGTCCGGCGCCAACGAGATCACCGACTTTGCCAACCGTGCGGCTGGTGCTGCGATCATCTTCAAGCTGACCGCGACACAGATCGCGGCGGTCGGCTCGGCGATGATTTCGGCCGGCATTGCTCCGGAGACAGCAGCGCGCGGCTTTACCGCCATGGCGACCCGCATCCTCGGCGGTGGCAAGGACATCGACGACGCCTTCAAGTCGATCGGCATGAACCGCAAAAAGTTCATGAAGGAGCTGGAGGCCGACGCGCCAGGCGCTCTTTTGAAGCTGTTCGACACCATGTCGAAGTCGCCGAAGGGCATGCAGGCGATGATTGACCTGGTCGGCCAGGATTTCGCTGACGATTTCGCCAAACTGCTCGGCAACCCGGAACTGCTGGCCGAGGCGCTGGCGCTGGTTGCCGACAGGCAGAAATATGCCGGCTCGGCGACGGAAGAAGCGGCGAAGGTCGGTGCCGGCGCCGTCAAGCGCTGGGAGCTGCTGACCGGCAAGCTGACGAAACTCGCGATCGTCGCCGGTGACATTCTCCTGCCGGCCTTCTTCGAACTGACCGACGCGCTGGGCGGCCTCATCGACAAGGTGTCGGCATTCGCCGAGGCCAATCCGGAGCTGACGGGTTACGTCGTCAAGGGCGCCGCTGGTCTTATGGCCATGTCGATCGCCGGTCGCGTGCTTGCCTTCGGTCTGGCTGCCGCGCGTCTGCCGCTTATCCGCCTGGCATCCACCTTCCTGAAGTTCAACACGGACGGCCGGAACATCGCCACCGGCTGGCGTGTCCTGTCCGGATCGGCCCGCGTCCTCACCGGCGCTTTGCTGGGCCTGGTCCGCCTGGTGCCGGGACTTCGCGGCGCGGCGCTCGGATTGTCAGCGTTCTCGGCCGCCGCCAGCGGTGGTTTCCTGGCAACCGCACTCACTGGCATCGCCACGGCGGCCGGCGCGGTCGCCTCGGCGCTCGCAGCGGTGACGGCGCCGGTCTGGGTGGTGGTCGGCGTGCTCGCCGCTGCAGGCCTCGCCGTCTGGAAATACTGGGACCGCGTTTCGTCCTTCGCGTCGGGTTTTGCTTCCGTCTTCGGTTCGCTCTTCAGCGATATCGGCGCCAAGGCGCTCGACCTCGCCAACACCTTCATTGACTTTCACGCCAAGCTGCTCGGCATTCCCGCAGACAAGGTCGCGGCCTTCAAGGCGTCGATCGCCAAGGCTTTCGACTTCTCCGGACTAATCGAGGGCGCCAAGGCCAAGATCGGCGAATTGTGGACGTGGATCGGCAGTTTCTTCAGCCAGGAGAAACTTTCCGATGGCGAGAAGGGGCAGATGTATGCGGCCGGCCAAAAGTTGGCGACCGATCTGATTGAGGGCTTCAAAGCCTTCCTGTCGTCGGCGATCGGCGGCATCAACCAGTTGCTGACGTTCAGCCTGGAAATCCAGTGGCCGACACCGCCAGCCTGGCTGCAATGGATCATAGACAGGGCCAATCCGATGGGCGGTGCGACGTCGAATGTCAGCAATGTCATCGACCAGGCGCAACAGTGGTACAACGGCACAGGTGGCACTCCGGCAACCCAGCAGTCTTCGGCTGCCGGCGCGTCGTCCGACTGGTCGTTTAGCGGCATCCTCTCCAGTGTGATGGGCGGCAGCGCCGATGCCGGTTCCAAGCTTGCCGAGGGTGGCGAGCGAAGCGGCCAGGCGGTGGCGAAGGGCGGACAGGATGCCGCTTCGGCCTTGTCCTGGGCAGCATCGGAAATCCGCAACGCCGCATCGGGCCTTTCTGGCGCCGTCGCCCGAGCGGCTGCAGCCGCAAGCAACAGCGGCCGATCGGGCAACGTAAGTTCCGCGGTCTCCCGCGCCAAGACCGGAACCCTTACCGATAGTGGCGGAGGTGGTTTCTGATGCCGCTTCTCGCCCTCGGCCCGCACGCCTTCGAAATCGACGGTCTCAACTTCCAGCAGCTGGAGGAAGAGACCGTCGTCAAATGGCCGGCGATCAATCGCTTCGGAAGTCGGCCTGGACGCCAGATGACCGGCTATGGTGAGGATCCGCTTTTTATATCCGGCCTGATCTATCCGGAAGAGATCGGCGGCCGATCGGAGCTGGACGCGCTGCGCGTTACCCAGCGCCTGGCACAGCCTGTCGTCATGATCGGCTGGTCGACAAGCAAGAGCAACGCCGCCCGCGTTTATGGCCAGGTGGTCATTCTGTCGATCCGCGCGACGCATTCGCGGTTCGGGCCTGACGGCAACAGCCGCAAGATCACCTTTGATGTTGAGGTCGCACCGACCGGCGGCATTGCCGGCTTCACCGGAGGGCTGTTCTGATGGCCGCTCGCGTCATTCCCGCCGCCACTGTCACCGTCCAGCTTGAGGACGTGACGATCGGCCTGCTCTGTTTCGACCATGCCTATGCGGTGCTGCGCGATCGGCGCGCCGCCGGCCGGCTGACCGGTTATGTCGAGGCGGCGCTGGCCGCCAATCCTGGCCTGGCTGACCTTGGCTTTCTTATCCCGCGCCTGACCGTCGTGCAGTTGCCGGAATTTGTCATCCCCGACGATACCAGCCAGACGAAAAGGCTCTGGGACGAATGAACCTGCATCCCTTCATTGAAGTGAGCGTCAATGGCAATCCCGTCAGCAACGCCTTCTATTCGCTCCTGGTGTCGGCGACCATTCACGACGCGCCAGGCCAGGAGGCCGACACGATCGAGCTTCGGTTCGACGATGGTGGCAACGTGCTGCAGATGCCGAGCAAGGGCGCCAGCATCGCCGTGCGGTTCGGCTTTCGCGGTGGCAGCATTCAAAAGATGGGACAGTTCATTGTCGAGAAAACGTCGATCGAGGGCGGCAGTGACGGCGAATTCATTCTCGTCTCCGGCCGATCGGCCGATATGCGCTCGGACGTCAAAGAGCCGCTGTCGGAGAATTTCGATGACAAGACCGTTGGCGCCGTCATCGAGGAGCTGGCGAAGCGGCACGGGTTTACCGCGAAGGTGTCGCCAGAGTTCAAATCCATCCAGATGCCCTACCTCGCTCGCTATGAGCAGGGCACGACGGACTTCCTGACGCGCCTGGCCGACCGCTTCGGCGCTCTCTTCGCCATCAAGGACAAGAAGTTCCTGTTCCTCACCCATGGCACGCTGCCGGCGATCACGATCGACAAGAGCGAGTGCGACAGCTGGTCATTCGAGGTCGAGCCTCGCCCGCTGTTCGGCAAGACCGAAGCCGGATGGTTCGATCGCGAAAAGGGTGAGGTCAAATTTGAAGACCATCAAACCGGCCTTAAAGGCGCTTCAAAGCGGCTTCGAAGGATCCTTCCGAGCCAGGCGGAAGCCAAGCAGGCCGCGAAATCCGAGGGCAATCGCCTCGGCCGCGCCACCGGTTCCGGCTCGATCACGCTCGGCGGCCGGCCTGACATCATGGCTGATGCTCCGATCAACGCCACCGGCTTCCGATCGGAGGCCAACGGCCTTTGGCGCTGCGCAGGCGTCGATCACACCTATGACGAAACCTACATGACCACGATCGAGCTGGAGGCGCCGGGCACTGGAAAGGAGTAGTTGTTGAGGTGGACGAGCACTCTAGTCGGTCTATATGGAAGTTACCCGACAATTTCACTCTTCGCATTGCACCATCTGTGATAAAGGGCTCGGCCTGTAAAATGAGAGATAGGAGTCTCACATGTCGATAAACGACGCAAAGGCGATAAGATTTCAATACAAGAATTGGCGCGGTGAGCTATCGATTAGAACTGTCTTGCCCGAGAATATTTGGTTTGGCTCCAGCGAATGGCACCCTAGCGACCAATGGTTTATGAGGGCGCTTGATGTAGAGAAGGGCGAAACTCGTGATTTCGCCCTACAGGATATCGTATTCGAACCGCAGAATTGATTGGAAGCCTCTTACAAAAAGATGCCACCAAGTTGCGCTGCCAATAGTCCCAAGCTTGCTCCGATCCCAGCCACAGAGCCAACAGCCTCTTCTGCCTTTTTCAGGCCATCGATAACACGATCGACCTTACTCGCAGTAGGCGCATCGTATGCTTCTGAGATCGCATCCGTTATCTCTTGTTTGAGGCTGTGCTCAAGAGACAGTGCGCCTATGAGGTCTTTGGCTTCAGACAATGTGGCGCGAGCCTTCTCTTCAGCGCCAACGACGGCCTGATTCGTTTGAGTTCCTGAATTGGTGGCGTCCCCGGATTGGGAAACCTGCCCTTGAATGCTCCCGAAGTTGTTGAAAGAGTTGTTGGTCACGATCATCTTCCTTTCTGTCGAAAATAACCCGTCATCTTCTTCATGTAAAATTGCGAGGAACTCTTTATGGAGTTTGGTTCGAGCAGCAGAGGCTTGCATTCTCATCCGGAGTACACCATCGGCAGCAGAATCTGCGAAAATTTCCTTTGCCCGTCTGTAATAGACGTCTGATTTATCCGATTGCCTAACAATGTGGTCAAGGATGTATGATCGCACCTCGTCACTGGGTTCGCTAAAGAACCATTCATTCGTGACGTCCTCAATTCCATTATAATAGGTATCGCGAAGGCCCATGGCGCATCCTAGCCGCGCTTCTTCACTTTCATCTTGCTTGGATTGCAGCAACAGATCGTAGCCTAGAACGCTGTAGGCGTTTTCAGCTGAGTAAAGTCGGTAGACATATGCGCGAACGTTTTCAGGTTGATCAGATATGTTTCTTACATCAATGCCTAGGTCTTTAGCGGCGAGGTGCGGGTTCTCTGATACGGCCCAGGCTGAGTATTGCGAAACCAACGGCTCGTGATGACTGCCCAGGACTTTGACCATTTTGCGATTGGAAAAGCGTGGATGAAAAATCTGCGCTGGACATCGATCTAAGCCAACGAGGACTAGGGCCAGCTTTAGTGTTGTTGCCGGGGCGTTTTCAACATCGATTGAAATTGAGGGTAAGCTTGTTGTGTTCAGTTCAATTGTCTGAAGCGCCGAAAGGGTTAGGATCTCGGCAGGAACCGCGTCAGTCTTCAAAATGTGGTCCGCCGCTTTTACCCGATTTAACTTAAAAAGCGCCGCAATTGCCGATGAAACTACTTGCGGCTCATCTGAATGGTTATTTATTGCGTTTATGACAGCCAGCCAGCACGCTTGCTCTTTTCCGAACTGAGAAATCGCGCTGAGAGACCATCTCCGGACTTTCTCGTCGGCTCGTCCCGAGCAAAGCGCACCGATGATGGCGTTTTCCAGCCCGGTCACATCACGCGGAAGTAGACGTCCGCCGTTTCGGTAAATTCTGCATAATGTTTGAAGAGCACGTTTTGCGCGTGCGGGAATTCCTGATTCGATTTCGCTCTTTAAAAAACTGGCTTCTTCGGTGGCAATTTGATGAACAGCTCTGGAGTTACTCATTCGGGCCGTGCATCCCGAAATAGCGGTCTAGGATAAGTCGAGACCATGGGCCAAAGTCAGATAAGTCGTTTGGTGGAACACGAAGATCCATCCACCGGAGGCCATTCAGGGCGAGCCGTAGAGCGGTCGGTCCAAACCATTCCGGTGCTTGCACTTCAATGAACGCGAGCAGATCCGGTCTGGGCGTACCTGAACTCCGGGCGATGAATTTTAGTGAGTAATGAAAAGTCTCGGGTGCTAAATGCGCTTGCGTAAATGGAATATCTAAGTCGGTTGTAACGGCAGCTAAAGCGCCCTCTTCAATACCAAACGTCAAAGCATCGAAAAGGCTTCTGTCGTCCTCGACGACTAGCGATGTGAAGCCAATTGAGCGCTTCTGCGCGAAGTGATCGCGATCATCTCGATATCGACCAACTCTATATGTGAGAACCCTTTGGTCTCTTGTTACCGAAGAAAATGACCAAAGCAGCGGATGATTTGGATCTTGTCGTTTTGGATCGATGTAGCTGTACCAGCCCTCATCGCGAACTCTTCCTAATGTCTCATAAGCTTCCCAGAAATCTGAGTCCCCAAAAGCCCCACGGATGGCTTCGATATCGATTGATAATGCTGGTCCGCGCAAAAGTTCGCGAGTGCGCCTCCGTGCCGTCATCTCTTGGCGATGTTGTGCTGGAACGGTTGGATCAGTAAGAAATTTTCTTAGAAAGAAAACACCGGGTTTAGTTCGGAAAAATGGGCTCCTTTCTCGACGATAAAGAATGTCCTCGCTTAAGCGGGCCTGAAGTGTCTTGTGTTGGGTTTTGCCGTAGAGTTGATCTGGGACCAATCCAACCGAATAGGCCTTCTTCATGATCGCGCGAGCGGACATAGGTCTTTTGACCTGATGCAGAACCGCTTCTGCAATTTGAAGGTATGTGCTCATGATAAAAGACGTCGATGAAGCGCGATTGTTTTGCTAATCCACCTTGAGTAGTCGGAGACGCAAAGTCGAGTCAAATCTTACAGTTGTACATCACACAATTTAGGAATTTTTGACACGGTCTGGAATTTCGCGTTTTCCGGATTTTCGTGTCAAAATTCCGGATTTTCGTGTCACGCAACATCGAACACCAAAAACTACCTTGCCGTTGTTGTCTGACACAGTGATCCGGAATTTATGGGAATGTCCGGGAACAGCCGGGTTCCTGCGAAAAACGATGGAATTCCAAGGGGCTTAGCGAGAGGGGGCGAGATATCAGGATAATTCGGTTTTGACAGCCCAGAGGCGGGTTTATTCCCTCAGTTCGCCGGATCGGCCGTATTCCCCAAATTTCTTCAAGAAGCCTTCGAAATCGCTTTAAAACAGTAAGGCTTCCTTCAACGCATTGATTTCTCAAGCGTGAGCGGCTGGCCGTTGATATTGGCAAAAGCGCTTCGTTTCGGCTGAAAATGGCGAAAAGCCAATTTACTTTTCCATATTAACATGGAAAAGGCTGCTTTCGCCACACATGCATCGAAAAAATTTAGCAAAAACAAAAGACAAGCGTTTTACGCGCGCAGGATTTGGCGGGCAATCTTTTCCACATCCTATCCAAGCCGATGCAGAGCCAGAACCATCGCCGCTTCTTCGATGGAAGGGCGCGATACGGAGCGCGGCAGATGGCTGGGAAGTGCTTTCCACGCGGCGGCGAAATCGCCCTTGGCTTGTCCCTTTACCAACCGCCAGAACGGCAGAAGCCAGACAGGAGTGACGTTCGACGGTTCAACCAAGAGACGAGCGCGGAGGTAAGCGTTACGCATGGGTACAGACCTTTGCAAGCGGGTTTGAAGACGCCTTAAAGGTCGTTCACAGAAGCCTCGCCGTGAATGACGAAAACGCATCGGAAAATTGGCACGAAAAAGGGCGCGGACCAAAGCCCGCGCCCTCTCCTCGGCATGGGAAGATCAGAGCGCCGCGCGCGCCGCGCCCTCCTCTGCCTGCAAGCGGCCTATGATACGCTCTACTATCGACCGCCTGATGTTGAATGCCTGGGAGAGTTCGGCCGGCGAAACGCCTCCCTTGGATTGCTCGGCAATCAGCCGGTCGCGGAGCGAAACAAGCTCGTCGTCATCGGGCTGGCCTTCCTCGACGCCAAACAGCGCCTTGCGAATGCGAAGCTCGATCCACGGCAGCAGGGAGGCCGCTTCGATCAAGCTGGCTTCGCTGCCGAGTTCCTTCACCAGTTCGCGATAATAGCTCGCCGTCGTATCGAGAATGATGCGGCTTTCGTCGGCCGTCCATTCGCGGGGCGATGCGCTGGCAACAATGCCACGTTCGCTCAACGTCTCCGCGACGATGCCTTGAACGCTGTTGAACAGATCGTGGTCCACCGGCTGCGTCACGCTACGGGGGCGGGCCTGCGTTTCGATAAGCTCCCGCGCCTGTTCCGCCGTCTCGTCCAGGCGGAGCATGATCAATTGGTGAATGAGATGGACGCCCTTCGAATAGAGCGAAAAGTCGTCGCCGCTCTCCATCATGCAGTTGGTCATCATCGCATAGGCTCGGAGCATTTCCTCCACGGCATCGAAGCCCCGTTGCACCGATGGGGAGAGCGCTTCGAACGGCGCTTCGCCTCTGAAAACCGGTGCGCCGGGATAGGCTTGGCGCTGACGACTGGACACAGGTATGCTATTGCTGGCTACAGCTTCGGGCATGGGGTGTACTCCTTTGCCTGCGGTTAGGCCGCGCCGGGTGTTACAGCACCTTGCGCGGCCGTCTATTTTCTGGCACACAGTAATTATGAAGTCAATTATTGTCTCACAAAAAAAGCGCGGGCGGCCGAGTACGGGAGAAACGCCCCGTATCGGCGTGAGAATGGATGACACGTTAATTCAGGCGATCGAGGCATTTCGAGCGCAAAACGCGGTCAAGGTTTCGCAATCAGAGGTTATTCGTCATCTTCTCATAGAAGCGCTGAAAGAACGGGGATTTTACCCGAAATGACGGAACGTCTGCGCGTATCCGATATTCTTGTGCCACCCGACAGACTGCGGAAGCTGGACGAACACAAGGCACAACTGATAGCTGTGTCCGTTGGACAGCACGGCATCTTTCAGCCTCTGGCGGTCTATCGTTCCCCGGCTGCTGCTAGACCCTACACCCTGATCTTTGGATTGCATCGCCATCGAGCAGCCCAGATCGCAGGGCTTGACGATGTACCTGTCGCACTCCGGACTAAGGCAGAGGCAACGGCTCTTGAGATAGCGGAGAACCTCTTTCGCAATGATCTCACGACAATGGAACGCGCGGATTTTGTCTCGGCATGGTTCGATGCGAATGGCATCTCACAAGGCAAACGACGACTTCTGCCAACGTTGGCAGAAGTGTTTCCTGATCGAAATGTTTCGGAGCGAGCGGCAGAAGATTTGGGTTTTTCTGGACGAAAGGCGCAACGCCTTCGCCAGATAGCAAAGAACCTCCACCCAGAACTCAAGGAGCTATTCCGGGGGACGGACATTGCGAATAACCAAGTCCTTCTTCTAAAATGTGCCCGTCACGGTCCCGACACTCAGATCAGATTGAGTGCCGCGATGCGAGAAGGCGCGAGCATCGAAACTGCGCTTTCCTTCGCAAAGCCGCCAAAGTCGAAGGATGATGCTATAGCGAGAGCCATGAAGCGGATCGCCGCTGACTGGAAAGTGCTTCCGCCCGAAAGCCGCGCAATCATGGCGAAGAAGCTCGGGCTTGACATGAGGGATTGAGGTTCGCTGCAATCGCGTACGTATACGCGAGGGCAAGCAGTGGCGGACGAAGACGATTTCGAGACTTTCATGCATAAGACCTTCGGAATTCATCCGAGTGAGACGAAGGTGCTTCACAAGATCGGTAGCGGTATCCGCGCTGAGCTACGCGATGCGTTGCGAGGGACACCGGTCGCTGACGACATAGACGGGCTTCTCCTGCTCACTCGTTTGACAGCTGAGCAGCAAGGGAAATTGGTCTGGTATCTCGGGCAAGGGCTGCTGCCGGAAATGGCAATAGAACTGGCCAGCAAAGGTGAGCTTGGCGCATTGTTAGACGAATAGAGATAGACTTCGATTTTGAAGCGCTTTTGAAGCCCGTGGGCTAGCTGCAGAGGCATTTCATGTAGTGGGCAGCCCTTTGCGCTGAAACAGGCTTGTATGCGCCTTAATCTTGTGAGACGGTTTTAGGGCGCGAGCAAGGTTTACCTGAACGGCTTTGGCCGGACCCAGCGAGGGAGTGCCGCCCCTCCGCGCACTTCCTTTTTTCGCTATTTACAAGCGAAGTCCCTGACACTGTCAGGCTGCCTGACTCTGTCAGGTGTAAATAGTCTTTCCTCAGCGTGGGGCGCGTGAGGGCAGACTGTGGCAAGACGAGAAGATCAGGACGAGCCTGCAGGCTCGCTTTTCGAAGGTTACTCAATCTACGAAACGTTGGAAGAGTTGCTGGGGGAAGAAACAACCCAGCGGCTTTGCCGTCTCTATGGTGGTCGTACGGTTTATATTCCGAAGCGCCTCAACGATGATCATTGGTTGGTCGAGGCGGTCGGACGTGAGGCCGCTGAGAAGCTGTCGAACTATTTCCGTGCCAACAATTCCGGCACACGCCTTATTGTACCTCGCGGTGTCCAGCATCGAGCGTCAACGCACCTTGTCGAGGTGACGCAATTGTCGGACGAAGGTTTGACTGCCGCCGACATAGCGACGGCTCTCGGCATCCACGAGCGCACGGTTTACCGGATGCGACTTGCGATGAACCGCAAGCGTGCAACAGCCATGGGAACCCAAATCCGGCGTCTCCTCGCGAATGGCCATTCGCTGGAGCACCTCGCCTCGGAAACAAATTTGCCCCTGCTTGCTACCAAGGCAATCGTTGATTTGCTGGAAGCCGATGACCGCCGTCTTCGTCAGAAAAGGCATGGCTGATGGATGTTTCTCTTCTTATCCGCCTGATCGACCAGGCCAGCGCGCCGGCCAAGAAAATGGGCCGCAGCCGGGGCGGCAATGTCGATGGCATGCGCCTCGGCTCGGGCGGCAAAGCCCTTGCCCGCGATGTTCTCAGCCGCCAGGGGGAACGCCTCGGCGTCAATCTCGGCCCAAAGCGCGGTTTCGGCGAGGCCATCCGCCATGGCTTTTCGGTCGAAAACATCGAAACCGCCACGAAGAATGCCGAGGCTGCATTGCAACAAGCTCGCAGCAGGTTGGTGGGCGCGATTGGAATGGGCATAGCTCTGGCGGCGCCGGTTATCAAAGCTGCTGATTTTCAAGCGGCATTTATCGACTTCGCCAACGTTGCGGAAATTCCGATCGAACGCATGGCCGAGATTGAAGCGCGTCTGATCGCCGCCACTCGTGTTACCGGCAAGAACAAAAGCGAATTGCTCGATATCCTTTCGGCATATGTCGGCAAAGGCATGTCGGTGGACGACAGCCTGAAAGCCATCGAAGCGACCGGCCGCGCAGCGACGGCGACGAAATCCGAAGTTTCCGACATGACGAATGCCGGTTTCGCGGTGATGGACAATCTCAAGGTCAGCGCTCTTGACCTTGCAAAAGCGTTCGACGTGATGGCCGCCAGCGGCAAGGAAGGCTCATTCGAACTCAAGGATATGTCGCGCAACTTCCCTGAGCTCACCGCCAATGCGGCTGCTTTGGAGATGAAGGGTGTTCCCGCAGTTGCCGCACTCGCGGCGGCGCTCCAGATGGCGATGAAATCTGCCGGCTCGGCCGACCAGGCTGCGAACAACATGTCGAATTTTCTCGGGAAAATCACTTCCCCGGAGACGGTCCGCAACTTCAAAAAGTTCGGGATCGACATTGAGAAGGAACTCAAAAAAGCATCGGACAGCGGCACGGACCCGCTTTTGCATGCGCTCAAGCTGATCAACCAGGCCACCGGTGGCAATCAGTTCAAGATGGGGGAGCTGTTTGCCGACAAGCAGGTTTTGGACTTCCTTCGCGCCCTGCTGCCCAATCTTGAAGAGTACGAACGTATCCGCGACAAGGCGGCAGCCTCGGAAGGCATTATCGATAAGGATTGGATCAACGTCACTTCGGGCTTGAAAGAGCAGTTCAAGGGATTGGCGACCGAAGTCGATAACATGTTTTCCGCAGGGAGCGCCTTGCTGCCTATCGTACAAGGCCTTGTGGAATGGATGACGCAGGCCGTTCGCAGGGTCAATGACTGGATGGCCGCGAACGCCCAGTTGACCGAAACCATCGTCAAGGGTGCGGCTGGACTGTTGGCGATGAATGTCGCCAGCCGCGTTCTTGCATTCGGGCTTGCTGCCGTTCGGTTGCCGTTGATCAAGACAGCGGCGGCATTTCTAAAATTCGACAAGGATGGGCGAAACATCGCGACCGGCTGGCGCTTGCTGGCCGCAACGGCCCGCGTTCTGTCCGGCGCCGTGCTTGGCATTGTCCGCTTGGTGCCGGCGTTACGCAATGCCGGCATCGGCTTCTCTGTGCTCTCGACCGTCGCCCGCGGCGGCTTTCTGGCAACGGCATTTACCGCCATCGCTACAGCGGCGGCGGCAACCGGTTCCGCGCTCGCTGCGATTACCGCTCCGGTCTGGGTAGTGGTGGGCGTGCTTGTCGCTGCAGGGGCAGCAGTTTGGAAGTACTGGGACCGCGTTTCGTCCTTCGCATCGGGTTTCGCTTCGGTCTTCGGATCGCTCTTCAGCGATATCGGAGCTAAGGCGCTCGATCTGGTCAACACCTTCGTTGACTTCCACGCGAAGCTGTTTGGCGTCCCGGCTGCTAAAGTCGCAGCCTTCAAGGCATCGATCGCCAAGGCGTTTGACTTCTCTGGCCTGGTCGATGGAGCCAAGGCCAAAATCAGCGAGCTTTGGGAATGGCTGACGGGGCAGTTCACTCAGGAGAAGCTTTCCAGCGCCGAGCAAGCCGAGATGTACGCAGCTGGTCAGCGCCTCGCGCAGAGCCTGATTGATGGTATCAAGAGCCTGATCGACAACGTTCGGGATCTCTTCAAGTTCGCCCTGGAGATTGAATGGCCGGAGCCTCCCGCCTGGCTGAAATGGCTGATGGAGAAGGGCGGCGCAGCGGCGGAAGCCGCGTCGTCTGGCACCAACAAGGCCTACAACAGTGCTCGGGAATGGTACGAGGGTGTTGGCGGCAACCAGACGACTTCCAGCGCGAGCGCGGGCGGAAGTGTTTTGTCGGGCATCTGGACGGATGTTCAAGGTCTCTTCAGCGGCGCGAGTGATGCCGGAAATGATCTGGCGTCAGGCGGTCAGGCAGTTGCAAGAGGCGGACAGCAGGCGGAAAGCGCCCTGCAACGAGGTGCCGACGCAATCAATACCGCGTTTGCAGGTTTGCCGGGAATGATCCAGCGGGCGGTATCCTCGGCGGGCGCCGGACAAAAGGGAGCACGCGTTGCCGCAGCGATCAGCGCTTCTAAAAATGGCACTTTGACCGACGGCGGAGGTGGGTTTTGACCAACAGTGTCACATGGGCTCAATTGCTTCCAGACGCGCCGATAGTCAAGGCGAGGGATGGCCGCCAATGGACCTACCAACCCCGCGACATCATCGCAGCTTTTGCTGCAAACAAGGGACCGCTGGCAGTCGATTACGAGCATGCGCAGGATCTCGTCGCGCCGAGCGGACGTCCGGCCCCCGCAGCGGGCTGGATAACCGAGATATCAGAACGGGCGGGATCGGTTTGGGGAAAGATCGAATGGACCGCAAGGGCTGCAGAGCAGATTGCGGATAAATCCTATCGGTTCCTATCTCCAAGCATATCGCACGATAGCAACCGTAAAATCGTAGGTCTTGCGGGAGCGGCGCTCGTCAATCGGCCAGCGCTATACCTCAAGCCCCTCGACGGCATGTCACCAGATGACACCCGCGATCTCGCCGTTTCGCTGGCTCGCGAAGCGCAAGTTTTCAGAACCGAACAAGCGGCTCTCGGCCGCAACATAACAATTTCGGAAGCAGTGGAAGCCGTCGCACGACGCGACAGCCACGCGAACCGTTCCAACTAAGGAAACCACACATGAGCATGAACCGTCCCTTTCCCGTCGATGCATCTATGACCGCCATCGCCATCGGCTACAGCAATCCTGAAGCTGAGATGCTGCACAAAAAGGTGCTGCCAGGCGTTCCCGCACTTTCGGAGCGCTTCACCTGGATGAGCTTCCCGATTGAAGAAGCCTTTACATTGCCGGAACTGCAGGTCGGCCGCAAAAGTTCGCCGGGACTGGTGGAATTCACCGCCCAGGAAAACGAAGGTTCGATTAAGCACTATGGCCTCGATGACGTGATCCCGATCACGGACATCGATGAGGCGAAGAAGGCGCGTGAGGCCGGCCGCACGAAGTACAATCCCGAATATGCCGCTGTCGAAGGTCTGACGCGGCTTATGTTGCTGGGCCGGGAACGCCGAGCATCTCGGATTGTGCAAGATCCCAACAATTACGACGCATCGCGCCGACTGGCGCTGGCCGGCACCGATCGGTTTTCCGATTTCGAGAATTCAGATCCGTTTGAAGTCCTCAATGCCGGCATGACCAAACCGTTGGTGTATCGCGCCAACACTGTGGTCATGGGGCTTGAGGTTTGGGAGGTGATCAAGCGCCATCCGAAACTGATCAAGGCGGCGAAGGGCGGTCTTGCCGAAGAAGGAGCGATCAGCCGTGCCCAGCTCGCGGAGCTGCTGGAAATTTCGCCGGAAAGACTGCTGATCGGCGCTTCCATGGTCAATCTGGCCGCCAAGGGTCAGGACGTGAGCCTCGCTCGTGTCTGGGGTAAATCTATCCAGATGCTTCATGTTGACAGCACCAAGTCGGCAACGACGGACGGCATTCTGACCTGGGGCTTTACGGCCGAATACGAAGGCCGGATTTCTGGCTCGATCCCCGCGCCGAACGTCGGCATCAAGGGCGGCACTCAGATCCGCGTGGGCGAAATGGTCGAAGAGGTCGTTTGTGCCAAGTCCCTCGGATACATCATTCAGAACGCCATCGCTTAGCGAGGCCAGACACGGAACGGCTGCCGCGTCTCAAGTGCCCTGTAGTTGACCAGGCAGGGCATCGGCATGGAGGCGGGTTTCTTCCTACGCCTGCCTCCATCGTTTTCCCGAAAGTGTTTGGATCACGCTTTCGGGCGCGCCCCGGCAGTCTCTTCTCCGGTTGACGGCCGGGGCGCATGTCTTAGACACCAAAGGATTTTGGAAATGGCTGACCTACCGACAGATAACGAACTGATTGTTGACGACAACGAAGCTCTCACGGTCTCGGAAGTTATCGCTGCCTATGACGCGCTGATTGGCGAGATTGCGAAGAATGACAGGACGGTTATTGCTCGACTACTACGCAGCCCCAACCTTTCGCCTGAAGAAAGGGCTGCAATTGTCGAATGGGGCGTGCGAACGGAAGCTCTGGCAGGCGAATTTCTCCTGCGAAACTTCGCGGCGGGGCAGCATACACAATGACAGAGGCTATCGGCTGGTTGATGTCGCCGAGTAAACTTCAATACGATTTGGTGGTTTTAAACCAGCGTTAAGAGGCCGTTGAATTGACTTCAGAGCATGCCGAGTATTGGACCATTTCCGGCATTCCGCTCGTCACTATTCCGGTAGACGAGTATGCCGCTCTGCTAGAATGCAAGCGGCTTCTGGTTGAACGCAGGATCAGCCATAATCAGTTTCGAAAGCCAAGGCGCTCGCTTCTTGAGCGTAACCCAGAAGTTGCAGTATTCATTGCCCAGCGAATAGGCCTCGAACCGATGAAGTCAATCTTAGCGCATTGCAGGAAGAGATTTGGCCGGAAGTTTACACCGTCGCGCGCAGCTGCTTATCGCTACTGGCAGAGAATCAGGTCAGAGAGCAAAATGACCGAATAATCGCTTCTTTTCAAAAAGTGGTTTTTCCAACTTTCCGTGTCAAAATTCCAATTTTTCGTGTCACGCAACAGCCGTTCAAGGTGTTAGGCGACTTTTACAAGGGAGAAAATTGTATGGCGGAGAGGAAGGGATTCGAACCCTCGATACCGTTCCCGGTATACGCCCTTAGCAGGGGCGCGCCTTCGACCACTCGGCCACCTCTCCGTCGCCGGTCTGACTAAGTGGTTTGCCCTGGCAGATCAAGCCCTTTTTTGGATTTGTGACGCTTTTTCCCATCTGGTTCGGCCGCGAATTTTCCCGCAAACGCATAAGAACGAAAAGTCAGGCTGGGGGCTCTTGCGGGATACGACGCAACCTCCTTGTCGCGTGGCAGCTTTCTCTTGGCGAGTGTTGTGGGTATGGTGATCGGCCTCTATCGACTCTCCTTTGAAAAGCTGCTTGAATGCCGCGCTGTGAGGCTGCACATCGGTCCTGTTGAATGTGAGGGGGTCAATGGTTTACGATTGGAGCGGAACACGCACGCGACGTGTCCATCATTTCAAGATTGGGTTGATCTGTTTGGCGGCCGTAACCATGCTGGCTATCCCGCTATTTATCACGATCAGCTGATCCGCGGATAAAGCAGGCGGCTGCGAACATAGTTTTCGCCGACGATTTCTCCCGCCACGTCTTCCGCGCGTTGCCGCTCGGCCGGGGACCGGACGAAGCCGCTCAGGACGACATACGATCCAACAACGGAAACAGTGATCGCCGACGCGTCGATATCGTAGGCAGCGGACAAGGCATTGCTGACAGCCGCGCCGACGGCTTCATGGCCGTGGTCTTGCCGACCGAAAGAAGCGTCGTCGGAGCCGGAAAATCGGATAACTATGCTGCCTCCTCTCAGACGGCACAAGGTGCCGGCTGCGGCACGTTCATGACATCGAGGTGTTGACCTTTCTGCAGCAAAGGGGCCGGTCCGGGCGGCTCCATGCCGCAGCATGCCGATGGTTAACGCCCGGCGAGGCAATCGGTTCAAAGAGAACGGGCTCCGGGCGGCCGGAGCCGCCGTCTCTTCAGGCAATCAATAGCTGCTCGAAGAGCCTCCGCCGCCGTCCCTGCCGGTAAAGGAGCTGGCAAGGCCACGCAAAGCGGCGGAAAAGGTGGTGACATCCGTGCCGACCGCCAGCAGGTTGGCGCCGACATCCCTGTAATGGCGGGTGACCGTCTCGTCGAGCGTCAGGATGCCGGCGGCCTTGCCGGCGTCGCGAATGGTGCGGATCGCCTTCTCCACCACCGCGCGCACCTCCGGCGCATCGGCCTGGCCAAGCAGGCCCATGTCGGCAGCAAGATCCGCCGGGCCGATGAAGACGCCGTCGACGCCCTCCACCGCGGCAATGCGTTCGAGATCCTCCATCGCCGCGCGGCTTTCGGCCTGCACCAGCAGGCAGACCTCGGCATTGGCGGTCGGCACGTAGTCGGGCACGGTGTTGAAAAAGGATGCCCTTGCGATCGCCGCACCGACGCCGCGCACGCCTGCGGGCGGATACCGCGTGGCGCGCACGAGTTCCTCGGCCTGCTCGGCGCAATCGACCATCGGCACGAGGATCGTCCGGGCGCCGATATCGAGCAGTTGCTTGATCACCCAGGTCTCGCCGATCGGCGCGCGCACGGCCACCTCGACCGGCAGGCCTTCGAGAACCTGCAGCTGCCGCATGATGCTGCGCACGTCGTTCGGGCCGTGCTCGCCGTCGATAACGAGCCAGTCGAAACCGGCGCGGCCGGCGATTTCGGCGGCATAGGCATCGGCCATGGCGAGCCAAAGGCCGATCAGCGGGCGGCCGTCCTGCATGGCGGCCTTCAGGCCATTGCTGGGTGCGGGCATGGGAAATCCTGTTATGCGAGAAATTGTTTCAGGTCGGTCGCCGGATCGGCAAGCAGCGCCTTATCCGGCGTGATGCCGCTCTCGATCATCTTCTTGCCGGCGACATAGGCGCGGGCATCATTGATGGCGTCGACGGCGATCAACTCGCCTGCCTTGAAGTACCAGACGGAAGCACTGCCTTCACGGGCGCCGGGACGCAGCAGCGTTTCGTCGTAACCGAGGTTGAAACCGGCGATCTGCAGCTTGACGTCATATTGGTCCGACCAGAACCAGGGTTTCGGCTGATAGGGCGCCGAGCCACCGGCCATCAGCGCCGCGGCAGCCTCCGCCTGGTCGACGGCGTTCTGCACCGATTCCAGGCGGATGCGCATGCCTTTCCACGGCAGCATGGCGCAGTCGCCCATCGCATAGATCGCCGGGTCGGAACTGCGGGCGAATTCATCGACGACGATGCCGTTGGCGACGTCGAGACCCGCCTCCTTCGCCAGCTGGTCGTTCGGCGTCACGCCGATGCCGGCAATGACGAAATCCACCTCGATCACCGAACCGTCGGAAAGCTCCGCCCCCGAGACATGACCGTTCGTCTCGATCAGCTTCGTCAGGCCCACCCCTTCGCGGATGACCACGTCATGACCGAGATGGATGGTGCGCATGATATCGGCCGTTTCCTTGGCCGCGACGCGCTGCAGGATGCGTTCAGCCATTTCGATGACCGTCACCTCCAGCCCGAGATGGCGGGCGACGGCGGCGGCCTCCAGGCCGATATAGCCGCCACCGATGATCAGCAGGCGACGGCCGGCGCGCATCTCGCCGGTCAGGAGATCGGCATCGCGCTTGTCGCGGGCGACGTAGACGCCGCGCAATTCGCCGCCGACGCTGGCCGGCAACTGCCGCGGCGTGGAACCGGTGGCCAGCGCCAGAGTCTCATAGTCGAGCCGCGAGCCATCCTGCATCACCACCTGGCGCTGGTCGCGATCGATCTTTTCCACCCAGGTTGAAAGGCGCACTTCGACGTCATTGTCGTGAAACCACTGCTCCGGCCGGAACAGCAGGCGGTCGAAACTCATTTCGCCCAGCAGATATTTCTTCGAAAGCGGCGGCCGCTGATAAGGAAGGGTTTCCTCGATGCCGACCATGGTGATCGGTCGCGTGTCCTTCAAGGCCCGAAGTTTTGCGGCAAGCGCGAACGCTGCCTGCCCTGCCCCGACGATAACCAGTCTGCCTGCCACGTGTTCCTCCCTCCGGCACTGCCGGACATATCCGCTCCGGCTGCCCGTTCCCTTTGATCGAATCCGATTTGGTGTTTTGCAAGGCAGCCGCCGCAAAGGCGTAGCGGCAAGGTTCGGCGCGGTCAACGCCCGGCTGCGGTATTACCGGTGCCAAAGCGCGCCGTGCTCTTCCGGTCTGGCGGTCCGGCTTTGCCGCTTGGTCTGCACCAGTCACCATCGCAAACCGCAGGGTATTCTCCAGACTTCAAAAGCAAACAGCCCGGCCGCAGGATGGCCGGGCTGTTCGAGTGCAAGGCAAGCCGTGGTCAGGACTTCTGGCCGGACAGCTTGTCGATGGCATTCTGGGTGGCAACACCGAAATCGCCGTCGACCGGACCGGAATAATAGCCCTTCTCCTTCAGCAGGCGCTGTACTTCCTTGCGGAACTGGGCAGAGAAGTTTCCGGGATAGGTCTTCATCTCGTCACGCTTCGAGGGTTCGCCGCCCTCGACGCTCGCCACGGCCCAGCGGGCGGCCTGCTTGGCATCGGCGCGCGTCCCCAGACCCTGGTCGTAGAGGCGGGAGAGGTTGCCCATGGCATAGGCGTTGCCGCCGTTGGCCGCATCTTCGTAGAGACGGCGGGCTTCGTTAAAGTCCTGCTTCACGCCGTTGCCGCTCTCATACAGCCAGGCCAGCGAAGCGATGGAGTAATAATCGTTCTCCTTGGCCGCCAGTTCGTACCAGCGGCGCGCCTCGTTGAAGTCGATGGCGGTGCCGAGACCGTTCTGCACGGCATATCCCATCGAGGACATCGCGTTCACGTCACCGGCATCGGCGGCCTTGCGGTACCATTCCAGTGATTTCGCATAGTCCTGCGGCAGGCCGACGCCTTCGCGATGCATCCAGCCCAGCGAAGCCATGGCGTTGGCGTAACCCTGTTCGCCGGACAATGTATACCACTTGGCAGCTTCGTTGACGTCCTTCGTCACGCCCGCATATCCCTCGCGGTAGACCCAGGCGATCGAAGCCTGCGCATAGGCATTGCCGGCTTCGGCCGCCTTGCGGAACATCGACATGCCCGCGTCGGTATCCTGCGCGCCATCGGTGCCGTAGATCGAGAACCAGGCAAGGTTCGTCAGTGCGTAGAGGTTGCCGGCGTCGATGGCCTGCTGGTAGGCACGCCGCGCTTCGGGATAATTCTGCGCCGAGTCGTAGGCACGGCCCAGCATGTTCACCAGCATCGAATCGCTGGGATCATCGGAAATCGCCTGCTTGCAGGCCGGGATAGCTTTGCCCGTGTCGATCTTTGCAAACAACACGCCGTTGAAACCGGGCTGGGAATTCGGCTCTCCCGCAAGTTCATAGCACTGCTTCACCGATTCGCTGGAGCTGGTCGTTCCCGAAGACAGCAATGAACTGCTGGTGGATACCGTGCTGCTGCCGGTGGAAGCCACTTCGGTACGACCGGCGGCAAGCGCATCGAGAGCCGCTGCCGTCGAGCTGCCGAAGATGCCATCGAGAGAACCGCTGAACAGACCGCGTTCCTTCAGCAGGCCCTGCAGCTCCTTGCGGAACTCTTCGGTAAAGTTTTCGGGCTTCTGCTTGAGTTCCGTCAGCTTGTCGGCATCCTTGCTTTCGACCGCAGCCACGGCCCAGCGAACGGCCTCCTTGGGATCGGCCTTGGTGCCGAGGCCCCAGTCGTAGAGCCGGCTCAGATTGCCCATGGCATAGGTGCTGCCGGAATTGGCAGCCTTTTCATACCAGTAGCGTGCCTCGATATAATCCTGCTTCACGCCATTGCCGGTGTCGTAGAGCCAGGCAAGCGACGCCATCGAATAGGAATCGTCGGCCTTGGTGCCCTTTTCGTACCAGGTCTTGGCTTCGGCATAATTCTGCGCCGTGCCGAGACCGTTCTGGTAGGCGTAGCCCACCGAGGAGATGGCGTTGGCATCGCCACGGTCCGCCGCCTGACGGTAATAATCCAGCGACTTGACGTAATCCTGGGTAACGCCCACGCCTTCGCGGTAGAACCAGCCCATGCTCGCCAGCGCGTTGGCATTGCCCTGGTTGGCGGCCTGGCCGTACCATTTCAGGGCTTCGGCATAATCCTGCGTCACGCCGCCATAGCCTTCGCGATACAGCCAGCCGAGCGACGCCTGGGCGTAATGATTGCCGGCGATCGAAGCCTTTTCGAACATCTGGCGGCCGGCTTCGACATCGAGCGTGCCGTCGGTGCCGTAGACCGAGAACCAGCCGAGGTTGGTCAGGGCGTACATGTTGCCGAGATCGACGGCCTTCTGGTAGTTGCGCCGCGCCTCGGTGTAGTTTCTTCCCGCGTCGTAGGAACGGCCGAGCAGGTTGACGAGCATGCCGTCCTGCGGGTTCTCGTTGACCGCCTGGGCGCACGCCGTCAGCGAACGGGTGGAATCGATCTTCAGGAACGCCACGCCGTTGAAGTCAGGCAGCGACTGCGGCTCGCCGGCCAGCAGATAACAATCCCGAACCGCCTGGCTCTGCTGCTGCTCGACGTTGACCGAGAGGCCCTTCTGTGGCTCGAGCGAGGCGATCTGCTGCTCGGCCTCCACCTTGTGGGAGCTTTCCGGATACCGTTCGATGAAACGGGTGAGTGCCGCGGCATCCGTCGAGCCCTTCAGGGCTTCCCAGGCAATTTCCGATGCATCCTGACCCTTGGTCTGTTCCGCTTCCGCCAGGAGCTTGAGCTTCTTTTCGGCCAGCATCTTGTAGACCGGATCGGAGCCGTGCTTGGCAATGAAGGCGTCCAGCAGGTCCTTGTCCGCGAGGTCGCGAATGTTCTGCCAGTCGGCAGCCGCTTCCGACTGGCCGTTCGGCGAAACCTGCTGCTGCTGTTCGGTGCCGGTAGTGCCGTTGTTCGTGACGTTGATGTTGACTTCCTTGATGTTCAGGAAGATCTGCGCGCCGCCGAGCGAACCGTAGACGAACGGCTCCTGGTTGCGGTCGGTGGCCTGAACCACCTCGTCACGCACCTTGCCGAGCGCGATGCGGACATCGACGCCCGGCTGGACGAGATATTTCGACAGCGCTTCCGCGAATGGGCTGTTGACGCCGTCGCCGTCGAGCGCCACCGTGCCGGCCTTCGAAGCGAAGGCGATCAGCATGTCGGCCGATTCCGGCTCGACGCGGGCAAGGCCCTTGGTCACGGCGCGGGTGCCGACCGACCGGGTCATCGACTGGACGAACGGATTGTTGCGGCAGGCGTCGAGAATGATCAGCTTCAGTCGCTTGGCGCCTTCGATGGAGCGCTGGACGCGGTCCAGAGGCACGGCCTCGTCCTCGACATCCTTGTCGGTCTGAAGCCTCGCATCGACCGGCAGAAGGTAATTCTGGCCGTTCATCTCCATCCCGTGCCCGGAATAATAGACAACGGCAACGTCGGCGCCTTCCGCCTTGTCCTCGAAATTGCGCAACGCCTTGACCATGGCGGACCTGTCCAGGTCCACCACGGTCTCGATCATGTCAAAACCCGCGCTTTCCAGCGATGAACGCATCAGTTGGATGTCGTTTACTGGATTTTTCAGCTGACTCGTTTCACTGTAGTTGCTGTTGCCGATCAACAGCGCGACCCGGCTGGCAGCCAGGGCGTCATCGAAGCGGAAAACCACGACAGCAACTGAAATGAAAAGCAGCGGCATCCAGCGACGTGAATGTCGAATGTACATGCCCAACCCTCCGGCAATATATTTACAGATTATTACGTATGGGCGGGCGCCTTTCAATGACTCGGCAGGATGATTTTTTTCATTTTTTTTCGTGGAGAGGCGACGGCATCATCCTGGTTGCTATCCCCACGCGTCCTGGCTGGCGTATCACCATGATACGGAGAGTTTTAGCGGTTTTCTAAACGGCTCTTCAGTGCGCCTGCGCTATGGTGCAGTCCCATGGAGGAGAAACGGAGGGTCACCACATGCCCCTGAACCCGCGAACCACACCGAGACGCATCGATCATCCCGAGCGCGCATTCCAGAATTTCGTCGTCGACCGGCCCGGCCGCATCATCATCGTCGGCCACCACCTCAGCGCCAAGACGCATATCCGCTGCCTCGTGCGACATATTTCGCTCTATGGGGCATTGCTGGAAGTCAGCCCCTACCTGACTTTCCCCAGCAACTTCTTCCTGGAAATCGTCGGCATCAAGGACGAGATCGGCTGCACCGTCATCAGCCGCGAGGAAGAATTCGTGACCGTCGGCTTCAACATGCTGATCGCCCAGGAATTCCTGACCCACGTCATCCGCCTCGGCAACACCACCACCCACTGATATCGACGTAATGATGGCCTGGCCGGACCTGGACAAGGTCCGGCCAACTGCGTTTTGCAAACCTTCCTTTTTTTCCGAAAACCTGTCTTTCCACTATTGCTAAAATTTGAATGAATACATTGATTTCGCTGAAATTTATTCGTGCGAGGCTCACTTCGTCAAAGACAGGGAGAAGCGAATGTCCCGTGCCGCCGTGCAAGTTTCCGCTCCTCGTGCAGCAACGGAGGAACGGAATTGGGAGCGTTTCAGGGTTCGCAGACCGGCGCGACTGATCGCGGTCCGCCCCTGTCTCGCCGGCATGTCGATCCGCAGTTGCCAGATCACGGATATCTCGCAGGGCGGCGCCGGTTTTTCCGTCCACACCACCATCGGCCTGCCGGATCACTATTATCTCAACATCCTTGGGCTGCTCACCCGCGTCGGCTGCGCCGAAGTCTATCGCAACGGCAACCGCGTCGGCGTGAAATTCATCGACATCCTGGACGAGGAAACGGTGCGCAGCATCGTCCGCGCCGATTTCGCCGGGGCTGCAAAATAGCGATCGCCGCAGGACGGCACTTGCCTCGGGCGCGCAAGAACCTATTGTGGGCGCGATTTGCAACCAGCCCGGAATGACCGAATGTCTGCCTTCTCGCGCTTCACGCCGCTGATCCGCGCCCTTCCTTCCACAGTTCCCTTCGTCGGCCCGGAGGCCATCGAGCGTCAGCGCAACCTCCCGGTGAAGGCCCGCATCGGCGCCAACGAGAGCGGCTTCGGCCCGGCGCCTTCGGTGCTCGCCGCCATCCGAGAGCGCGCCGGCGAGACCTGGAAATACAACGATCCGGAAAACTACGACCTGAAGCAGGCGCTTGCCGCCCATCTCGGCATCCGGGCGGACAACATCGCCATCGGCGAAGGCATCGACAGCCTGCTCGGCCTGATCGTCCGCCTCGTCATCGATCCGGGCTCGGTGGTCGTCACCTCCTTCGGCGCCTATCCGACGTTCAACTTCCACGCCAACGGTTTCGGCTGCCGGCTGGTGACCGTACCCTATGCCGGCGACCGCGAAGACCTGAATGCCCTGCTCGACGCCGTTAAGCGCGAAGATGCGACGCTCGTCTATTTCGCCAATCCCGACAATCCGATGGGAAGCTGGTGGGAAGCGGACGACATCGTCGCCTTCGCCCGGGCGCTGCCGGAAACCTGCCTGATGATCCTCGACGAAGCCTATTGCGAAACCGGCCCGGCAAGCGCCATGCCGTCGATGCAGGCGCTGATCGAACAGCCGAACGTCATCCGGACACGCACCTTCTCCAAGGCCTATGGCTTGGCCGGATCGCGGGTCGGTTATGCCATCGGCACGCCCGGCACGATGCAGGCCTTCGACAAGATCCGCCATCATTTCGGCATGAACCGCATCGGCATGGTGGCGGCACAGGCAGCACTCGCCGACCAGGCCTATCTGCACGCGGTGGTCGGCAAGATCAAAAGGGCGCGGGAGCGGATCGCGGCGATCGCCGCCGACAACGGCCTGCTGGCCCAGCCCTCGGCGACCACCTTCGTCGCCAGCGATTGCGGCGGGGAGTGCGTTCGCGCCCGCGCCGTCGTCGACGGACTGATGCAGCACGGCGTCTTCATCCGCATGCCGGGTGTCGCGCCGCTGAACCGCTGCATCCGGATCAGCGTCGGGCCGGACCACGACCTCGATCTGCTTGCCGAAGCGCTGCCGCAGGTGCTGAAGGCGCTCTGACGCCAAAAACAAAGGAACCGCGCCGGCCTTGTCCCTGCCGGTCGCGGTTCTCATCTGTCAGCTTGGTCCCGTCTCAAAGTCCCCGCCGACGTCCCTCTCCGGGCCTTTTTCTTTTTGTTCTGGAATTTTGTACCGCTTGGTGTTGCAGGCTCAAAGCGTGACGCGATCTTTCAGATTCGCTCTGACGCTTTGCTTTTCTGTTTCCGCATGTCTTTTTCGCAAAACCGCTGCACGCTTTTGCGCGCCATGCTCAGTGCATGGTCATCCATTCGCGGGCAGCGCGAAGGGCGGTGGCGAGCTGCATCTTGCTCATGGTCGAGGCCAGATCGGCGCGCAGCTCGGCAGCGCGCTCGGAACCCTTGATCGCCGCGATGTTAAGCCATTTGTGTGCGGCAACGAGGTCGATGTCGCAGCCGCGGCCGGTTGCATACATCAGTCCCATTTCGCAATAGACTTCAGCGCGGTTTTCGCCACCCATGGTGGCCATTTCGGAATTGGAAATTTCAAAGCGTGCCATTGGATCTGTCCCTGTTAAAGCCTGTTTGGTTCCGTAAAGTCCCTGTTTTTCCTCGATTTTCGAGGCATTCACCGAAACCGATCTCTCCGTCTTCCAGCGGTTTTTCGATCGTCCCGGCCGGCGGGTTATTCCCTGCTCGTCTGATGGCTTCACTATGCCAAACGGCCTTCAACACGCGTTTAAAATGCATGATTAATTTGACACAAACAAAATGCAAACACCCGGTAAACGCCGGATTCCGTTAAGCATCGCACCGCCTGCAAATTAAGGACTTTTCGGAGAATTTTACGAAAAATAAACACCTCGATCTCAACTCTTTGTTCACCCTGAATCGAGCCGCCGATTTTTTCGATGAATTTTTCCGGCGCCGCGATGCGGATTTCGGGCAACAAAAAGCCCGGCGGCGCAGGCCCCGGGCTCGTTTTTTCGTCGATGGGCGCCGTGATCAGCGGGCGCGCTGGCCGAACAGCACCTTCTGGGCTTCCGTGTCCGTGGCGAGGTTGGAGCGATCGCGCTCTTCCTTGCCGACGGCAATCGCCTTGATCACCGCCGGACGGGCCATAAGCGTCTCGTACCAGCGCTTCAGGTTGGGGAAGTCGTCGAGATCCTGCCCCTGCCGCTCATGGGGGATGACCCAGCCGATCGACGCCATGTCGGCGATCGAATAATCGCCGGCGAGGAAATCGCGCTCGGCGAGCCGCTTGTTCATCACACCGTAAAGGCGGTTCACCTCGTTGGTATAGCGATTGATGCCGTATTCGATCTTTTCCGGCGCGTACTGGCGGAAATGATGCGCCTGGCCGGCCATCGGCCCGAGGCCGCCGACCTGCCAGAACAGCCATTCCTCGACCTGTACGCGGGTGCGCTCGTCCGCCGGATAAAACTTGCCGAACTTGCGGCCGAGATATTGCAGGATGGCGCCGGACTCGAAGACGGAGATCGGTTCGCCGCCCGGGCCGTCCGGATCGACGATCGCCGGCATGCGGTTGTTGGGGGCGATCTTCAGGAAGTCCGGCTCGAACTGGTCGCCCTTGCCGATGTTGATATATTTCACCTCGTAGGGAACGCCGAGTTCCTCCAGCATGACGGTGATCTTCCAGCCGTTGGGGGTCGGCCAATAATAGAGTTCGATAGGGGCAGTGAGCCGGCTCCGCTCCTGTTGGTCGACCAGAGGTAATCATTCTGGTGCCGAGTCCAAGCCCCTTTCTGAATGGAAAATGAACTGCCGTCTCAGCACCCGTTCAGGCCCGACGTATCAAAGTGGAACAATCAAGGGGATACCACTTACGGGGCTTGGCAATGGCAATTCTGGCACGGCGTCTTACCATCATCACCCTCACCGCGGCGATTTTCGCCATGGCTTTCTCGGCAGCGGTGCTGCATTCCGGCCGGACGCCGGCACGGGTGCACATCGGCACCGCGGCGCCCTGCTACCATCCGGCAAGCCCCTCCTGCGTCGCCGTTCTCTGAAGACCGCAAGGCGTTCTGCCGGTAGGATTTTCCGGGGAAATCCATCGGGATGTCGCTTGCTTGTCAACAGCGCCAATCTATAGTGGCGCATGAGCAAACGAATCTCGTCCCTTCCCCTTCCCTTCATCTCGCCGGACCCATTTGTCCCGCAGACTTTCGACAATTCCGTGCAGGCCGTTGCGGCCCTGACGGAGCTTTACGAGCGCAACACTGTCTTCCTCACCGATGCCTTCAAATCCCTGGCACAGGGTGCGCCGGTCACCGGCCGCTACCGCGCCTGCTACCCGCAGGTCAGCATCGAGACGAGCAGTTTCGGCCATGTGGATTCCCGCCTGTCCTATGGCCACGTGACGGCGCCCGGCGTCTACAGCACGACGATCACCCGGCCGCGGCTTTTCAAGCATTATCTCACGGAACAGCTCAATCTTCTGATGCGCAATCACAATGTGCCGATGACAGTGTCTGAATCGGCCACGCCGATCCCGCTGCACTTCGCCTTCGGGGAAGGGGCGCATGTCGAGGCATCCGCCTCCTCGTCGCTCTCCGACGTTCCGCTGCGCGACCTGTTCGACACGCCCGACCTCAACAACACCGACGACCTGATCGCCAACGGCGAATACGAACTGCCGCCGGGCGAGCCGGCGCCGCTTGCGCCCTTTACCGCGCAGCGCATCGATTATTCGCTGGCGCGGCTCAGCCACTACACGGCGACGAGCGCCAACCATTTCCAGAATTTCGTACTGTTCACCAACTACCAGTTCTACATCGACGAGTTCTGCGCCTGGGCGCGGGAACTGATGGCGAGCGGCGGCGAGGGTTATACGGAATTCGTCGAGCCGGGCAACATCGTCACGCTCGCCGGCGCCGACCGGCCGGCCTCCGACCTTGCCATGGTGCGCCTGCCGCAAATGCCGGCTTATCACCTCAAGAAGAAGGGCCATGCCGGCATTACCATGGTCAATATCGGCGTCGGCCCGTCCAACGCCAAGACGATCACCGACCACGTTGCCGTGCTGCGGCCGCATGCCTGGCTGATGCTCGGCCACTGCGCCGGCCTGCGCAACAGCCAGCGGTTGGGCGATTACGTGCTGGCGCATGCCTATGTCCGCGAGGACCATGTGCTCGATGACGACCTGCCGGTCTGGGTGCCGATCCCGGCATTGGCGGAAGTGCAGGTGGCACTGGAAGCCGCCGTGGCGGAAATCACCGGCTATGAGGGTTTCGAGCTGAAGCGCATCATGCGCACCGGCACCGTCGCCACCATAGACAACCGCAACTGGGAACTGCGCGACCAGCGCGGCCCGGTGAAACGCCTGTCGCAATCGCGCGCCATCGCGCTCGACATGGAATCGGCGACGATCGCCGCCAACGGTTTCCGTTTCCGCGTGCCCTACGGCACGCTGCTCTGCGTTTCGGACAAGCCGCTGCACGGCGAGCTGAAACTGCCGGGCATGGCGACGGCCTTTTATCGCACCCAGGTCAGCCAGCATCTGCAGATCGGCATCCGGGCCGTGCAGAAACTGGCGGCGATGCCGACCGAAGCACTGCATTCCCGCAAGCTGCGCAGCTTCTACGAGACGGCATTCCAGTAGGTCGTCAGGTTTTTGGAGAGCGCCGGGAGAGAAGCAGGGCAAGCCCGGTGCCGGCAAGCGCCGAGACCAGGATCAGCAGGTGGGCATTGACGCTCGCCCGGCCGAGAATGGCGAAAGCCTCGCCCCTGGCCGGCGCTCCGAAAGACACTGCGCCGGCAACGATGCCGGCCGGATAGGTGCCGACGCCGCCCGGCGCATGCACCGGCAGCACCGACGACAATTCTCCGCCCAGCGCGCCCCCGAAACAGGCGGCGAACGGCTCGACGCCCATCAATGCCAGCGCCCAGGCCAGCACCACCACCTTGATGCCCCAGTTAGCGACCGTGACCATCCAGGCGCGCACGAAGGCAAGCATGTCGACAGGCATGCCGCGATCGACCTCATCGACCAGCCGCCGCAGCTTTTCCGGCAGCCGGCCGGAAAGGAAAGCGAAGACCGGCCGCTTCATGGCGTAGAAGGCGACGGGCGACAGCAGGAACGCAAACCAGAGTGCGACCGCCGGCGGGCGATAACCGGCGCCGATGACGATCCCGATGCCGGCCGCGGCAAACAGGGCGTGCAGATCGAGCAGCCGCATGACCAGGAGTGCTGCAGTGGCGCGGGCGAGCGGCATGCCGAATTCCGAGCGCATCAAGAGCGGGAAACTGGTTTCCCCGGTCCGTAGCGGCAGCATGATGTTGAGCAGGTTGTGGACCTGCGTCACGCGGAACAACAGCAGGAAGCGCCCGGACGTTTCGGCCGGGAAGTAGTCGTGGATGCGCCAGCAGCGAATGAAATAGGTGCCCACCAGTGCCGCGAGCGCCAACGACAACGGCATGTAACCGACGGCTGCAAATTCCCTGAACAGCACCGCCCAGCCGAACGCCCACTCGATAAAGGCTGCGTAACCGGCCATGACCGCCACCGCCAAAATGACCATCCGATTGCGGAGAATCCATCTCTGTCGGCTGGCATCCTTTCTGGAATTCATATAGTCGTGGCTTTCCCGTGCGATTGCTGACGGGCCGGTTGTTAGCATGGCAAATAGCATGATGGCCATCGGGCCGCTTTGGAGAAGTTGAACTTGCAGAACATGACGGAAGCCGAGCTGATATCTCAGAGCAGCGTCCAGCCGATGGAATTGTCCCTCGTCGTGCCGATCTTCAACGAGGAAGAAAGCGTCGGCCCCCTGATCGATCGCATCTGCGAGGCGATGAAAGATTACCCGCACCGCTGGGAACTGGTGCTCGTCGACGACGGCAGCGCCGATGCGACGCTCCCCAATGCCCGCAAATATATCGAGCGCCCGGATCTGGATCTGAAAATCGTCGAGCTGCAGCGCAACTTCGGCCAGACCGCCGCCATGCAGGCCGGCATCGACACCGCCCGCGGCCGGCTCATCGCCACGCTCGACGGCGACCTGCAGAACGATCCCAAGGACATTCCGGGCATGGTGGAGGCGCTTGAAGCCCGCGAACTCGACCTGCTTGTCGGCTGGCGCAAGAACCGTCAGGACGGTCTGTTCCTGCGCAAGATCCCGTCCTGGTGCGCCAACTATCTCATCGGCCGCATCACCGGCGTCAAGCTGCACGACTACGGCTGCAGCCTGAAGATCTACCGCGCGTCGATCATCAAGCAGGTCAAGCTGATGGGCGAGATGCACCGCTTCATCCCCGCCTGGGTGGCCGGCGTCGTGCCGAGCTCGCGCATCGGGGAAATGCCCGTCACCCACCATGCACGCCAGCACGGCGTGTCGAAATACGGGATCTCGCGGACCTTCCGCGTCATCCTCGACTTGCTGTCCGTGATGTTCTTCATGCGCTACAAGGCGCGGCCGGGACATTTTTTCGGATCGCTCGGCCTCGGCACCGGTTTCCTGAGCGTCCTGATCCTGCTTTATCTCTTTGTTGACAAATTCATCTTTGGTAACGACATCGGTGGCAGGCCGATGCTGATTGTCGGTGTCATGTTGTTCCTCTCGTCGGTGCAGCTTGTCACGACAGGCATCCTCGCCGAGATGATCGCCCGAACCTATTTCCAGGCCGATGAAACACCAAACTACATTATCCGCACAACCTTCCGACGGCAGGATTGACGTGGCGGCTTTGCTTCAAAGGCGGCCGAACCTCGTTCTCGTTCTGCTCGCAGGTTATTTTCTGCTCAATCTCATCGTCCGGCTGTCGCTGCCGGACTCGCTGGAGATTGACGAAGCGGAGCAGATTTTTGTCTCGCAATGGCTGGCGCTCGGCTACGACACCCAGCCGCCTTTCTACAACTGGCTGCAATACGGGGTGATCGCCCTTTTCGGCGTGTCCGTCCCGGCCATCGCCGTCTTCAAGAACCTCGTTCTTTTCTCCTTTTATGCCTTTTACTGGTTTGCCGCCCGACAGGTTCTGCAGAGCCGCCAGCTGGCCATCATCGCCGTGCTCGGCCTGTTGACCATTCCCCAGGTCGTCTATGAATCGCAGCGGGATCTGACGCACACCGTCGGCGCCATCTTCTGCGCCAGCATGTTCCTCTACGGTTTTCTCAGGACGCTGCGGGCGCCGACGATCTTCAGTTATGCGCTGACGGGTCTGGCGATCGGCTGCGGCCTGATCGCCAAGTACAATTTCGCCCTTCTGACCAGCGCCGCATTGATCGCTGTCCTGCTCGACCCCGACCTGCGCAAGCGCCTGTTCGACTGGCGGCTGCTGGTGACGGCCGTGATTGCCCTTACCGTCGTCACGCCGCATTCCCTGTGGCTCTTCGACAATCTGGAACTGGCTTCGGCCCGCACGCTGGAAAAGATGCAGGGCACCACTGACACCAGCATCTTCCTGCAGATCCCCAAGGGTTTCCTGTCCTACATCCTGGCGCTGCTCGGCTTCGGCGCTCTTACCTTCTTCTGCTTCTGGCTGACCTTCAAGGAAGCGCTGATCAAGAGCCTGACGGCGCAGAGCCAGTGGACGCGGCTGATCGGCCGCATCCTTGCCATGGTGCTCGGCTTTATCGTGCTGCTGATCCTGTTTGCCGATGCCGAAAACATCAAGGACCGCTGGCTGACGCCCTTCCTGATCCTGCTGCCGCTCTATTTCGCGCTGAAGCTGGAAGCGGCCGGCAATGTTCCGGACAACGCCTTGAAGCGTTTCCTGCCGATCGCCTTCATCATCATGGCGATCGTGCCGCTCGTGCTGTTCTCGCGCTCCAAGGTGGCCTACCTGACGGGTTATTACGAGAAGCTGAACGTGCCTTATGCCGCCTTTACCCAGACGCTGGCCGACGAAATCGGCAAAACCCCGGCAATCGTGATTGCCGGCGACCCGCATCTCGGCGGCAACATAAGGCTGCACATGCCTGATGTGCCGATCGATACGCTGTTCTATCCCGGTTACAAGCCGGCCTACGAATGGACAGCGGATCACCCCATCGTCTTTGCCTGGCGCCGTCGCGGCGAACCGGATCCGGCACCACCGGAAGACCTGAGCAACTGGCTGAAGACCATCGCCGGGCCGGATGCCAGGATCGAAGCGAAGGACGTGGCGCTCCCTTACATCAACGGCCGGCCGGGCGATCTTTATCATTTCAGCTATGCAGTGGTTTATCCGAAAGCCGGATAGGCAAGGCCGATAGTCTCGAAAAGAAAAGCAAAGCCGGCGCGCGACATTCGGGCGCCGGCTTTGTTTTGCCGGCCGCGTGCCGGCTTCCGGCCCCGATTGAAAGGCGGATGGATTTCGGATACCAACAGGGCGTCATAATAAGCGCCTGGCACCGGCCTCACCGGCTGATCGGACCGGGAACAATACGAAAAACTTTCAGAGCGAGTACGTCAAAACATGTCAGACCAAACGAAGGCCGCGGAAGACGCGTCTGCCGCCCTGCCGCCGCGTATCGAAATCCTGCTCGTCGGTATGAACGGCGATCTTCGCGGCAAGCAGATCCCGATCGATGCGGAAAAGAAGGTCTGGGATGGCTCCGTCCGCCTGCCCTCGTCGACGCAATCGCTCGACATCTGGGGCGACGACAACGACGACATCACCGGCCTGTCGCTGACGATCGGCGATCCGGACGGCGTCTGCATCGCCGACAGGCGCTCGCATGTGCCGATGCCCTGGGCGCCGGCGGGCTCCTCGCAGGTTCTGGCAACCATGCACGAACTCGACGGCACGCCGAGCTTCATGGATCCGCGCGCGATCCTCGCCTCCGTCCTGAAGAAATACGACGACCGCGGCCTGACGCCCGTCGTCGCCACCGAACTCGAATTTTATGTCGTCGAGGACGACTGGCGCGAGACCGGCAAGCCGACGCCGCCGAAGAGGCTGACCTACAAGGGCGAGCCGAACGGCTACCAGCTCTACGACATGTCGGCGGTCGATGCGCTGGATTCCTACCTTCAGACCGTGCGCGCCTGGGCCAAGGCGCAGGACCTGCCCGCCGACGCCACCACGGCGGAATTCGGCCCCGGCCAGTTCGAGATCAACCTGCTGCACCGTCCCGACGCGCTTGCCGCTGCCGACGACTGCATCTACCTGAAGCGCATCGCCGAACAGGCGGCGCGCAAGCACGGGCTGAAATCGACCTGCATGGCGAAACCCTACGCCAACCATGCCGGCTCCGGCCTGCACGTGCATGCCAGCATCATCGACAAGTCGGGCAAGAACGTCCTCGATGCCAAGGGCGGCGATCCGGTCAAGCTCAAGTCGGTTTGCGCCGGCATGCTGAACTCGATGCGCGACGCACAGCTGATCTTCGCGCCCTTCGCCAATTCCTATCGCCGCTTCCAGCCCGGTTCCTTCGCGCCGGTCGACCTGACCTGGGGTTTTGGCCATCGCGGCACGGCGATCCGCATTCCCGACAAGGACGGCCCGGCCGCCCGCGTCGAACATCGCGTCGCCGGCGCCGATGCCAATCCGCACCTGCTGCTGGCCGCCATTCTCGGCGGCATGCTGCTCGGCCTTGACGAAGACCTCGATCCCGGCCCGGCGACCGAGCCCGGCACCGTCGTCGAGGCCAAGCGCCTGACGCATGACTTCCTGACCGCCGTCGAAGAATTCTCCTCCTCGGCCTTCATTGCCGATGTTTTTGGCGAGAGCTATCGCAAGCTCTACGGCGATACCAAGCGCAAGGAAGCCATCACCTACCTGCGCACCGTGTCGGATTTCGACTACCAGACCTATCTGCCGCGCATCTGATCACGGCTTGGGCTCCGATGCGGGAAGAACCGCCGCCATGCGCTCGATCAAGGTCGGCACGGGCGGCGGGTCACCGACCAGCACCTTCAGTTCGCCGGGGTGCAGGCGCAGCGACACGTCGGTCTCCATCGGCAGCAACTCGCCGTCGATGACACAATTGCTCCGGCCCTTCGCATCCGGGAAATGCAGGTCGAGCGCCTGCACTGCCATGGCGGTCACGGCGTAGTTCTCCTTCAGCCGGCCACGCATGATATCGAAAACCAGCCGGGCAACACCGGCGGGCTTCAGCGGCTGTGTCGTGTAGAAGCCCAGCTGCCCGCCGGTCAGGTCATCGGCAAAAAGCAGCGGATCGCGGCCGAATTCGTTGTTGGAGACAGAGATCGCCGACACCTTGCGACGCTCGATGACGCCATTGACGGAAAATTCCATCTCGAACTCCGGCGGATTAAAAACCACGCCGATGGATGCCCGGACATTCGCAGAAATCTTGCCCATGCGGGAAGCGTAGGAGATCGTGTTGCGGAAACGCACCATGCGGGCGTGCAGGCCGGCAGAGAACTGGTGGATGAAGGGGCGCCCGTTGGCGCTGCCGATATCGACATTCTCGATCCGCCCGTGCGCCAGCGTTTCCAGCACGGCATGGATATCCAGCGGCAATTTCAGCGACCGGGCGAACAGGTTCATCGTTCCCGCCGGAATGACGCCGAGCGCGATGCCGTTGCGCCAGGCGATCGCCGCGGCCGCCGAGATCGTGCCGTCGCCGCCGCCGGCAATAAAACCGTCGAGATCGCCGCGCGCCGCGGCCTTTTCCATCACCTCGACGATGTCCTTGCCGGACACGACCACACATTCGAAATCGTGCCCCGCCTGCCGGAAGATGTTTTCCGCCATCTCTTCGTAGGCAGCCATGTCGGTTGTCTTGAAGGTCCCGCCGTCCCGGTTGAGAAACGCCATCAGCTTCATGTTCGACGTCGGCCTCCGCTGGGAATAACTGCGCGCTGTAAACGATCCGCTGAACAAATAGTTGCTCGCTGCGACGATTCACAGGAGACCGGCGGGAAAATTTGATGCCATCGACTTATGGTGGTGGTGCGGTTTGCACACAGTGTGAAGAAAATCATATTGCAGTGCAAAATTTCGCCCTCGACGGAAGACGCCGATTATAGGATATATGGGCGGAATTGCTTTGTCAGACTTACTTCTCGATCCCGGCGCCATCGCCCGGTCGATATCGCTGTGCGGCCTCCCAACGCACACCGGTCGGCCTGAACGGATCCCTTGAGGCCAACATGACCGAATTTGCTGCCGTCGAGCGTTCTTCGCCGGAAACCTACATCGATTCATCCGCGTCCGTCGCGCCCGCACAATTGCCCCGTCTTGCCATTATCCTGATCGAGTTGGCGCTGGCCGTCGGCGGTTTCGGGATCGGAACCGGCGAGTTTGCCATCATGGGTCTCCTGCCCGATGTCGCCACGACCTTCTCGGTGACGACGCCGCAGGCGGGATACGTCATCAGCGCCTATGCGCCTGGCGCCGTGGTCGGCGCGCCGGGGATTGCCGGGGCCGCGGCGCGCATGTCGCGGCGCACCGTGCTCCTGAGGCTGATGTCGATATCCGCCATCGGCAACATCCTCAGCGCCATCGCCCCGAACTTCGAATCCTTCACGCTGCTGCGCTTCATCACCGGCTTGCCGCACGGCGCCTATTTCGGCGTCGCCGCCCTCGTTGCGGCCTCGATGGCACCGCTGCACAAGCGGGCGAGCGCCGTCGGGCGCGTCATGCTCGGCTTGACAACGGCGACGCTGATCGGCACGCCGATCGCGACCTTCTTCGGCCAGGCACTGAGCTGGCGGGTTGCCTTCCTCGCCGTCGGCGCCATCGGCGTGCTCACGGTGGCGCTGATCTTCATCTACCTGCCGAAAGACAAGGTTTCCGAAGGCGCCAGCTTTACGCGCGAACTCGGCGCCTTCCGCCGCACGCAGGTCTGGCTGACGCTCGGCATCGCCGCCGTGGGTTACGGCGGCATGTTCGCCGTCTTCAGCTACATCGCCTCGACGGCAACGCAGGTGGCGATGATGCCCGAGAGCATGGTGTCGGTCATCATGGCGCTGTTCGGCGTCGGTATGATCACCGGCAACCTGGTGGGAGGCAAGCTCGGCGAATATTCGCTGATGGGCACGATCGGCGGCTCGATCCTCTACAATATCGTCGTCTTGACGGTGTTCTCGCTGACGGCCGGCAACCCGTTCATGCTGTGCCTGTGCGTCTATCTGGTCGGCTGCGGTTTTGCCGCGGGGCCGGCCATCCAGACGCGGCTGATGGACGTCGCCGCCGATGCCCAGACGCTCGCCGCTGCGTCCAACCATTCCGCCTTCAACATCGCCAACGCGCTCGGCGCCTGGCTCGGCGGCCTCGTCATCACCTGGGGTTATGGTTTTGCCGCAACGGGCTATGTCGGCGCCTTGCTGTCCATTGCAGGTCTCGGTGTCTTTGCCGTATCCTACCTGCTGGACCGCGGGGCCAGACGCGCCTGACAATCCCGGTTGGCACGGCAATCGGCCTTGTTCCCACGGGAACCGGGCCGATGCCGGGCTCTGGTAGAAATGGTGTCGGCACGATCCTCCGGTCTCCTCCCGAGCCGGGCACCGTGCCTCTCGATTTCGCAACCGGAGAATGACATGCCGTCCTTCATCGAAACGATCGTTACATCCCGCGCGTTCGGCTATCTCGCCCGAACGGTGCTGACCTTCATCTTCTGGTCGAGCGGGATCGCAAAAATTCTCGATTTCAACGCCGCGACGGCCGAGATGACGCATTTCGGCCTGAACCCGCCCGCGGCAGTCGCAATCGCCGTCATCTTCGTGCAGCTGATCGGCTCGGCGCTGGTCATCGCCAACCGCTGGACATGGATCGGCGCCGGTATGCTGGCGGTCTTTACCGCCCTGACCATCCCGATCGCCCATACGTTCTGGACGATGGAAGAACCGCTCAGGACGCTGGAGTTCTACTTCGTCATGGAACACATCACGGTGATCGGCGCATTGATGGTCGTCACCTGGAAGACGACACGCTGATCGCCGCTTCCAACATGCGCCGCCCGGTAAAAACCGGGCGGCGCATGTTGGCTTTGTCTGTTCCTGTTGCGGAACTTCTGGCTGGTCTGGAAGAGGGTGTGCGTGTCGTTTCCGGTCGATGCGCGCCCTTACAGCCGTCAGGCCTGTAGCACGACGACCCGGCCGCCGACCTTGACGCGTTCGTAGAGGTCGATCACGTCATGATTGAGCATGCGCACGCAACCGCTCGAGACCGCCATGCCGATCGACCACGGCTGGTTGGTGCCATGGATGCGGAACATGGTGTCGTTGCCGCCCTGATAGAGATAGATCGCGCGAGCGCCGAGGGGGTTGTTGAGGCCGGGCTCCATGCCGCCGGCAAAACGGCGGTTGCGCGGATCGCGGCGCATCATGTTGCCGGTCGGCGTCCAGGTCGGCCATTCGCCCTTCCGGCCGATATATGCGCTGCCGCGCAGCGCATAACCGTTGCGGCCGACACCGATGCCGTAGCGCATCGCCTTTCCGTCGCCGAGCACGTAATACAGGCGGCGCGCCGGCGTATCGACCACCACCGTTCCGGCGGGATAACCGGCATCGTAGGCGACTTCCTGGCGGCGCAGTTCCGGCTTGACCTTATCGAGCGGCATCGCCTTCAGCGGGAATTTTTCTTCCGGCCGGGAACCGTAATTGCCGGCGTGGTTCGTACCGTTCGTGGTGCAACCCGCAAGAAATGCGGAGAAACCGAGCAACAGGCCGCGGCGGGAGATCGACATCTGGGCTTTCCTTAAATTCCGGTTGATATGCCGCAACTTAAGGAAAGTATGGTTAACAATGGTTTAAGCCTGGGCCGCCGGATTAACCTGTGGCGCTTTTTCAAGGCATTCGACGCCCTGCCCTGCAGCAGTCCCCCGCCTGCGCCGCCCCCTTCTGAGAACGGCGCGAAGACGGCGTCACATGTTCGGATAGACCGGCCCTTCACCACCCTGCGGCGGCACCCAGTTGATGTTCTGGTTGGGGTCCTTGATGTCGCAGGTCTTGCAGTGCACGCAGTTCTGCGCGTTGATGACGTAAACGTCCTTGCCGTCCTTCTCCACCCATTCGTAGACACCGGCGGGACAGTAGCGCGTTGAGGGACCGGCATAGATGTCGGGTTTGGATGTCTTTTGCAGATCCGGATTCTTGACCTGCAGATGGATCGGCTGGTCTTCCTCGTGGTTGGTGTTCGACAGGAACACGGAAGACAGGCGGTCGAAGGTCAACACGCCGTCCGGCTTCGGATAGTCGATCTTCTTGTGCTTCGAAGCCGGTTCCAGCGACGCCGCATCGGTCTTGCCGTGCTTCAGCGTGCCGAAGAAGGAAAAGCCGAACAGCTGGTTCGTCCACATGTCGAGGCCGCCCAGCGCAATGCCGATGCCGGTGCCGAACTTCGACCACAGCGGCTTGACGTTGCGCACCCGCTTCAGGTCGGTGCCGATCGCCGTTGCGCGCCATTCGTTCTCGATCTCGACGGGCTCGTCATTGGCGCGGCCGCTCGCAATCGCCTCGGCGATCTTGTCGGCGGCGAGCATGCCCGAAAGCACCGCATTGTGGCTGCCCTTGATGCGCGGCACGTTGACGAAGCCGGCCGAGCAGCCGATCAGCGCGCCGCCGGGGAAGGACAGCTTCGGGACCGATTGATAGCCGCCTTCGGTGATGGCGCGGGCGCCGTAGGAAAGCCGCTTGCCGCCCTCGAACGTATCTCGGATCGCCGGATGCGTCTTGAAGCGCTGGAACTCCTCGAACGGGTAGAGGTAGGGATTCTTGTAATTGAGGTGCAGCACGAAACCGACCGCGACGAGATTGTCTTCCAGGTGATACAGGAACGAGCCGCCGCCGGTCTTCATGTCGAGCGGCCAGCCGAAGGAGTGCTGCACCAGGCCCGGCTTATGATGCTCGGGCTTCACCTGCCAGAGTTCCTTGATGCCGATGCCGAATTTTTGCGGCTCGCGATCCTTTTGGAGATCGTATTTGGCGATCAGCTGCTTGGCGATCGAACCGCGCACGCCCTCGCCGATCAGCACGTATTTGCCGAGAAGCGCCATGCCGCGGGTATAGTTCGGGCCGGGTTCGCCGTTGCGCTCGATGCCCATGTCGCCGGTTGCGACGCCGATCACCGCGCCTTCATCGTTGTAGAGCACCTCCGAAGCGGCAAAGCCCGGATAGATCTCGACGCCGAGTGCTTCCGCATGAGCGCCGAGCCACCGACAGACGTTTCCGAGCGAGACGATGTAGTTGCCGTGGTTGTTCATCAGCGGCGGCATGGCGAAGTTCGGCAGGCGAATGGAGCCGGCCGGACCGAGGAAGAGGAAATGGTCGGCCGTCACTTCGGTCTTGAACGGATGGTCGGCCTCTTCACGCCAACCGGGCAGCAGCTTGTCGACGCCGATCGGATCGACGACGGCGCCGGACAGGATATGCGCGCCGACTTCCGACCCTTTTTCCAGAACGACGACGGAAAGATCGGGATTGATCTGCTTCAGACGGATCGCCGCCGAGAGCCCCGCCGGCCCGGCACCGACGATCACGACGTCGAACTCCATCGACTCGCGTTCCGGAAGCTCAAACGTCTCGCTCATCAAACTCTCTCCATCTGCCGGGCGTCCCCACGCCCGTTTCTTTATCTCTTGTCAAAACACAGCGCGTTTGTCGAGCATCGATACGACACCTGCGGTCCAATTGTACATCTGCATAACAATTTTTCTTCGCAATGCACAACGAACCCTTGCATGAAAGACCGGCTTGCCTTTCCCGCCCCAGGAGAGATACCGGTATCGGCACGGGACGTCGCGTCCGGACGCGACATGATTACCCATCAGAAAGACGACGATGACATCCTATACACCGGCACAACTCTTCGAAACCCTGCGGTCTTTCGACACGGAGATCGGGCTCGTCGGTCCGGACGAACTGGCCAATCGGGATCCCGGCGAACATCCGCAGAATTTCGAGGCTGGGGTTATGGCGTTGCCGGCGACGACGGAGGCGGTTGCGAGGCTGGTTTGCTGGTGCGGCCGCGAAAACGTGGCGATCGTGCCGCAAGGCGGCCGCACCGGGCTTGTCGGCGGCAATATCAGCCGGCCGGGGGAATTGATTATCTCGACGGCGCGGCTTTCGGCCATCGACATGCTCGACCCTGCCGAACGCACCGCCGTGGCGCAGGCCGGCGTAACCTTGCAGGCGCTGCAGGAGGCGGCGGGACGGCATGGGCTGACCACCGGCGTCGACCTGCCGTCGCGCGGCACCGCAACGATCGGCGGCATGGTCTCGACCAATGCCGGCGGCATCCTCGCCTTCCGCAACGGCGTCATGCGCCACCAGGTGCTGGGCATCGAGGCCGTCATGCCGAACGGCGAGATCTTTCGCGACCTGACGCGGGTGGTGAAAGTCAGCGCCGGGCCGGACCTCAAGCATCTGTTCATCGGCGGCGAAGGCGCCTTCGGCATCGTGACGCGCGTGGCCCTCAAGCTCGAAAGCCGGCGCGCGGCGCGGGCGACGGCACTGATCGGCGTTGCGAACGCCGAAGCGGCACTTGCCGTAATTGGTCATTTCCGCGACCTGCCGTTCGCGCTGCTGGAGGGGGCGGAACTGATGTGGCAGCGCTTCATCCGCGACAGCGCCGAAACCTTCGGTTTCGACCTCGGCTGGCTGGAGCCGGAGACCGCCGCCGTCCTGCTGATCGAGATTTCCGCCGAAAGCGTGGCCGTTGCGACCGAGGCGCTCCAAAGCGGGCTGGAGGAACTCTGGGGACCGGCCGGCCTGACGGGCGGCATCGTCGCGCAATCGCTCGACCAGGCCCGCCGCTTCTGGCAGCTGCGCGAGGAATCGCATTTCATCTACCGTTTCCACCCCGCCGCCCCGTCCTTCGACGTCTCGGTTCCGCCGCGTCATCTCGACGATTATGTCGCCGGCTTGCGGGCGCGACTGAAAACGATCGATCCGGCCTACGACGCCTATGTCTACGGCCACATCGCCGACGGCAACCTGCATCTGTCGATCGCCAATGTCGATACATCGGCAGCCGACCACCTCTTGCCCATCGAAGACGCGGTCTACACAGGCGTGACGGAGGCAGGCGGCAGCTTTTCGGCGGAGCATGGCGTCGGCATCGAAAAACGCCATGCCTACCAGACCTTCTGCCATCCGGAAAAACAGGCACTGGCGCGGCAGCTCAAGGCGCTGCTCGACCCAAAAGGCCTGTTCAATCCCGGCAAGGTTCCTTTCTGACACTTCCAGCGACAGAGGATTTCACCATGAATCTCGGCATCCGGGGCAAACGCGCCGTCGTACTCGCCTCCTCCCGCGGCCTGGGACGCGGCATCGCCATGGCGCTTGCCAGCGAAGGCGCCCATGTCCTGCTCTGCGGCCGCAACGGCGACCGCCTGGCGGCAAACTGCAAGGAGATCAACCAGCAGGGCCAAGGCAAGGCGGACTGGGTCTGGGCCGATCTCGGCGACACGGAATTCGTGCCGACCATGGAGAAGGCCATCGAAGACAAACTCGGCGGCGTCGATATCCTCGTCAACAACAGCGGCGGGCCGACGCCCGGCACCACCGAGGACATGAGCGAAGACAAGCTCATCACCTATTTTCATTCGATGGTGCTGCAGATCATCAACCTGACCAACCGGCTACTGCCGGGCATGAAGGAACAAGGCTGGGGCCGCATCCTCACTGTCGCTTCCTCCGGCGTGATCGAGCCGATCGGCGGGCTGGCGCTCTCCAACACCCTGCGGCCGGCGCTGGCAGGCTGGTCGAAGACATTGGCGACCGAGGTCGCCGGTTACGGCATCACGTCGAACCTGCTCCTGCCGGGCAGCATTCATACCGACCGTCTGGACGAGTTGGACAATGCCGCTGCGAAAAGAACCGGCCGCAGCGTCGAGGACATTCGCAGGTCCTCCGCAAAAGAGATTCCGGCCGGCCGGTATGGCAGTGTCGAGGAATTCGCCGCGGTCGCGGCTTTCCTCTGCAGCGAACCGGCAAGCTACGTCACCGGCAGCATGGTCCGTTGCGACGGCGGCGCGGCGCATTCACTCTGACAACACATGAAAAATCCTGCGCGGAACGAAACCGCGCAGGATTGCTTTTGCATAGACCTACTTGCGGCGATAGACGAGAACCATGTCATGGCCGCCCAGAAGCCGCAGGCTGTCGTCCTCCATCCAGTTGGCGCCGGTCGGTCCGTTCCTGGCGTCCGGCTTGCCGTCCTTGTCGACGCAGTTCTGGATCTTGATGGCGCCCTGATCGTCGGCTTCCCAACCACACTTGGCCAGGAAAACGTCCGGCGATGCCATGAACTGGATGGCGTCCTCGGTGAAATCGACGGTCGATGCTGCGAGCATTTCGACCATCTGCTTCACCTTTTCATCGTCCTTGCCGTTCTCGGCGAGAACAGCCAGCGTCGCATCCTTGTCCATCGCCCAATTCCCAACGGGCGATTCCTGAGCCATGGCGACAGACGACAGAAAGCAGGCAGCAGCAGCGATAGCAACAAGCTTCATAACGGCACTCCCAGTATGTGGCTGACGATGCCGCACTTATAATACCGCCATGACAAATAGGGAGACCATTACTGGATAGGCTTAAAAATAGTTTGGCGTCGATACTTGGGGAGAAAGGACAACCGATGGACTAAAACGTCTCGGAGATGCGCGGCAGCGCCTTGAGAAACTCGTCGCGGGCCTCCCTGCCGGCATACTCTTCGGTATCCTTCGCATTGACCTCAAGCCGGGCGAAGATCACCCGGCGCTCGTCCCGCATCGCCCAGCCGACGAACCAGCCGATCGGGCGGCTCCTGTCGATCTTACCGCTTTTGGTCTTCATCCAGCCGCTGCCGGTCTTGCCCTGCACATCCCAGTCCGCGGCCGCAAAATGCGGCAGGATTGCCTGAGTCATGTCCATCGCATGTTCGGAGACCGGCAGTTCGCCCCTGAGGAAACGCCGCAGGAATCCCACCTGCTCTTGCGGAGAAATTTTTAGCGACGACATCAGCCAGGCATGCGTCAGGCCGTTCTTCTTCCCCGCATCGCCGCTGACATCGCGGTTGCCGTAGTTGAAACGCTGAACGTAGTCACCGAACTTGCTTTCGCCGAGACGCCGCGTCAATTCCTGGGAATACCAGACGATCGAATCCTTTTCCCATATCGTCGGATTGGTGGCCTTCTGCTCGCGCTTCGATCCGTCGAATTCGGGCTTGTAGTCCCATAGCGGGTTTTGTGCATCGATGAGCACGCCTGCATCGTAACCCATGATGGCCAAAGGCAATTTGAAGCTGGACACCGGGCTGAACGCCTTGTCGCAAATGCCTTCACGATGGAGGACGTCGCCGCTCACCTCGTCGACGATCAATGTGCACTCGATCCTGCCCGGCTCCTTCGCCGCCACTTCGGCGATATCCAGGGCTGATCCGGCAAGGAACAAGGCGGCAAAGAGGTGGAATTTCCTGATCATGGCGATCTCCGTTCGGTTGGATGACCGGTTTCTAGCGCCTCTTGCCGCGACACCACAAACGATGATATTTGCGGCGAGACATGAATTTAATTTGGGCATTGCCATGGTTCGACCATATTTGCCGCTCAACGCCTTACGCGCTTTCGAGGCATCGGCACGGCATCTGAGTTTTACCCGCGCCGCCATCGAGCTTTGCGTCACGCAAGCGGCCGTCAGCCATCAGGTAAAGCTCCTGGAACAACGGCTCGGCACCCTGCTTTTCAGGCGCCTGCCGCGCGGGCTGATGATCACCGACGAAGGCATGGCACTGCTGCCGACGCTGCAGGAGTCCTTCGACCGGATGGCCGACATGCTCGACCGCTTCGAGGGCGGCCATCTGCGCGATGTCCTGACGGTCGGCGCCGTCGGCACGCTGGCGGTCGGCTGGCTGCTGCCGCGGCTTGCCGATTTCCGCGAAAAATACCCGTTCATCGACATCCGGCTTTCGACCAACAACAACCGCGTCGACATCGCCGCCGAAGGACTGGATTATGCCATTCGGTTCGGCAGCGGCGCATGGCACGATACCGATGCGGAAGCCCTGTTCGAGGCGCCGCTTTCGGTGTTGTGCATCCCGGCGCTCGCCGCCCAGTTGCGAACGCCCGAAGACCTGACCCGCCAGACGCTGCTGCGCTCCTATCGTGCCGACGAGTGGCCGAGCTGGTTCGAAGCCGCCCGCGTCGAGCCGCCGGCGATCCGCGGCCTGGTGTTCGATTCCTCCGTCATCATGATGGAGGCGGCCTTGCAGGGCGCAGGCGTGGCATTAGCCCCGCCCTTGATGTTTTCCCGGTATCTGGCCGCCGGATGGATCGAGCAGCCCTTCCCCATCTATGTCTCTAAGGGCCGCTATTGGCTCACACGGCTCAAATCCCGGAACGTGACCACGGCGATGGAAGCCTTCCGCACCTGGATTGCCGCCATGGCCGAGCAGACCCGCGGGACCGGCAACGCAGTGCCCGTCTGAACGACGGCAACGCTTGCCATCGCGGCCTCTTCATGCCAAAGACGCCCCCTCTTCATCCCGGTCCGGGTCCTGTCCGGCCGGCGCCTTCGGGCCACCACCAACGAAAATGATAGTTTGAAAGGGCGCAGACATGGCTGGCGCACTGGGTCTTGATTTTGGAACGACCAACACGGTTCTGGCGCTTGGCGACGGCGGCTCCGGCACCCGTTCCATGACCTTCACCAGCAGCGCCGGCGTCAGCGACAGCATGCGCACCGCGCTGTCCTTTCTCAAGGACAAGGCAACGGTCGTGAAAACGGAAGCCGGGCGAGCGGCGATCCAGCAATTCATCGACAATCCCGGCGACTGTCGTTTCCTGCAATCGATCAAGACCTTTGCCGCCAGCGCCCTGTTCCAGGGTACGCTCGTCTTCGCCAAACGCTATAGTTTCGAAGATCTGATGGAGGTGTTCCTGCAGCGGCTGAAATCCTATGCCGGGACGGAATGGCGCAGCGACGTCTCCCGCCTCGTCGTCGGCCGCCCGGTGAGTTTTGCCGGCGCCAACCCCGACGAGGCCTTGGCCATGACCCGTTACAACGACGCATTGGTGAGGCTTGGCCTCCCCGAAATCCACTACGTCTACGAACCGGTGGCCGCCGCCTTCTATTTCGCGCAAAACCTCAAGGCCGACGCCACCGTGCTGGTCGCCGATTTCGGCGGCGGCACGACGGACTATTCGCTGATCCGCTTCGAAACGCAGGCCGGCCGCCTGACCGCCACGCCGGTCGGCCATTCCGGCGTCGGCGTTGCTGGCGACCAGTTCGATTCACGCATCGTCGACAACATCGTCGCGCCGCGCATCGGCAAGGGCAGCCATTTCAAGAGTTTCGACAAGGTTCTGGAGGTGCCGAGCGGCTATTACGCCAATTTCAGCCGCTGGAACCAGCTTTCGGTGTTCAAGACCTCGAAGGAATTCGCCGATCTTAAAAAGCTGGTGCGCTCCAGCCTGGAGCCGGAAAAGCTCGAAACCTTCATCGACCTGATCGAGCACGACGAGGGATATCCGCTCTATCAGGCCGTTTCGGCGACCAAGATGGCGCTGTCGCAAAACGAAGAAGCGGAGTTCAATTTCCCGCCGCTCGGCCGGGACGGCAAGTCCACGGTGCGGCGGGCCGACTTCGAAAACTGGATCGCCGCCGATCTGGCACGCATCGAGCAAGCGCTGGACGAGGTGCTGGCCAAGACCGATACCCGCGCCGGCGAGATCGACAAGGTCTTCCTGACCGGCGGCACCTCCTTCGTGCCGGCCGTCCGGCGGCTGTGCACCGAACGCTTCGAGGCCAGCCGCATCGAAAGCGGTGGCGAGTTGCTGTCGATCGCCCATGGCCTGGCGCTGATCGGCGAGCGCAGCGATATCGCACAGTGGACGGCCTGACCGGAGGCGCCCGTCAGCGCGTCCCGGCCTTTCCTGCCGGGTCGGGATGCGGTAAACACGGATGATGATCGCTGCCCAAGACCTGACCGCTGCCGAGCTTGCCGCCCTGCTGCATTTCCATGCCGATGCCGGCGTCGACTGGATGCTGGAAGAGCAGGCCGTCGATCGTTTCCAGGAATTCGCGGCTGCCCGGCAGGCGCGCCAAGCGCATGCCCCGGTCTCGCAAGCGCCGCCACAGGCCTCCTCCGCCAACAGGATGGAGGGCCGCACGACCGCCGCAAGCCGCGAGAAAGCCGCCCAGCCCGCCGCCCGTGAGCGCCCGCTCTCGGCGCCGCCGGCTATCCCCGACGACCAGGCTATTGCCCAGGCGCGGTTTGCGGCGGAAAGCGCCCAATCGCTGGAAGAGCTGCGCACGGCCTTGGAAAATTTCAACGGCTGCAATCTCAAGAGCACGGCGCGCAGCACGATTTTCGCCAGGGGCGACGCCTCAAGCGGTCTTGCCATCATCGGGCCGATGCCGAATGCCGACGACGATCGCGACGGCGAACCTTTTGCCGGCCGCGCCGGCCAGCTTCTCGATCGCATGCTGGCATCGATCGGGCTGAACAGGGACAAGGTGTTTCTCACCAATATCCTGCCGTGGCGCCCCCCCGGCAACCGCATGCCTTCCCAGCCGGAGATGGACATCTGCCGGCCGTTCATCGAGCAGCAACTTGCGCTTGCCAAGCCTCGCGCCGTGCTTCTGCTCGGCAATTTCAGCGCCCGGTTCTTCTTCGGCGGCAGCGAGACGATCCATGCCGTGCGCGGCCAATGGCGAGAGATTTCAGTCGGTTCGCTCATCGTTCCGGCAATTGCCAGCCTGCATCCACAGGAACTGCTGACAGCGCCGATCAATAAGCGGCTCGCCTGGGCGGATCTTCAGGCGTTCCGCGCCCGCGCCGGCGAATTGCTTAAATAAATATCAACATTAAAAATATATGAAAAAAGCCATGCAATTCCTGCATGACAGCCGCCCACTTCGGTGCGTTGCGGAATCATGTTGCATTGCAATATATTGCCTATGTCTTGGGAGGAAATTCAGACTAGGAACCAAGGCAATGACTCCGCGTTTTCGTCCCATTCATTCCGGCTTCGAGACCCTTCGTCTCGCCGGCACTTTCGGTCGCTCCAGCCGCGACTACCATCATTTCGGCTCTGCCACGAACGAGCAGCTGACCGCCACGGGCTATCGCCACGTGACGCGGCAGACGGCCATTTTCGCAGATTTTCGCGAACGCTGATCGGCAGACAGTTTCGCTCGCAGGTGTAACGCATGCCCCGGCCCTTCCCATTCCAGCTTCTGCATACGGTTTCCGAAAGCTGCGCCTATATCGCGTCCGCGGTTCGTGCCGCCGAAGAATTCGAGCGTTGCTGCCAGGTTTCGGGGGAAATCACGGGCAAGCAGCGCAAAGATGGCTGCAACGACCCGTCGACGGCTGCCGTTCCGCTTTGAACCTTCAGATCAAACCGCAGGCCTGAAACAGGCTCGTGGCATTTTCCGGCACGGAACTGTTGTCTTCTTCGGCAAACTGCGGTTCGATGCCGGTTCGCGCGGCTTTGAACGCCTGATCGATGGCGGCAAACTTGATTGCCTGCCAGGCAGAATATTCCGTCAGGAAGTCGCTGGAAAACCACATATCCCCGCCACGCCTGGCATCATACCAGCCGATGCATCCGTCGGAAGCCGCCTTCTTCAGCAAGCGCTGCAAATGCGTGCGCGACATCATGAATTTTTCGGCCAGCACGCGCGCATCCACGCGCCCGATATTCATCCGGCCATCGATCTGCCTGGACATGTCGATGCGCGAGACGAGTTCATCCATCACCAGCCCGCCGGCTTCCGTCCACAGGAACATCGCCACACGCCGGGGCGGCTCGCACCACGCCTTATTCTCCAGGCACGTCCTCACGGCGCACCGATGCGTCGGATCGGCGAGATCACGATCCGCCGCCATCGTCTGCGCCCTGCTCCCGCCATCGAGCTGATCGAGAGCGGCGAGATTGGCCAGCAGCCAGTGAAACATGCCGGCGCGCGCGACGTCTGCAGGTTCCAGCCGGCGGGAACGGCGTCCCTCGTCTTCGGGATAGTAGCGCAGGAAGCGGTAGCTCAGCATTTCCTCGACAAAGGCGAGCACGGTATTGCGGCTGGCGCAGCCGGTCCGAAGGACGAAATCCTTCAGGCGCGCCGATGTCAGGCCGGACCCGGGCTGCGCCGGATCGGCCTCCAGAAACAGCATATAGGCCGCCTGTCCCATCAACCACCGCTGATGGGACACAAGCGTGCGGCAAAGCCTGGGGTTTTCACGATGAAAATCTCCCAGATTGACCGCCAGATGTATAAGCGCGCGGATGAAGTCCGGATTGCGCTTGAGGTCGTCGGATGTAAAAGCCATGCCTTGCCTATGAAAAGGTATTCAGCCGGCTCAAGGCCAACATTCAGGTATTTTACGTCGAAAGCCGTCATGTCCTTTATGGGATCGAAATATACCCTTGGAAATCAAAGGGCAACAGGGGTAAGCCAAGCAGCGCCGTTCGTAGTGCTCCCTGTCACATTCGGCACGGCAAGCCTCACAGGGGAGAGACCGAAAGGAAGACCATGCTCGGCAGCCTGATTTCGATCGCCAGCCTGATGTTATCGACCCTGCTGATGATGATCGGCTTCGGGCTGATGAACTACATGCTTCCCATCCGCGCCATTGCGGAAGGCTGGTCGACGCTCACCATTTCCGTCATCGCCACCGGCTACACGCTCGGCTTCACCCTGTCATGCGTCATTACGCCGATGCTGGTGCGCCGGGTCGGCCATGTGCGTGTTTTCGGTGCGTTGATCACGCTACTGACCGTCGCCATCCTGCTGTGCGCCCTGGTGGTCGAATGGCGTGCCTGGGTGCTCTTTCGCGCCCTTGCCGGTTTTGCCATGGCCGGCAGCTACCTCATCATCGAGAGCTGGCTGAACGAACGCGTCACCAATGACAACCGTGGTACGCTGTTCTCCGTCTACATGATCACCTGCCTCGTCGGATCGATCGGCGGCCAATATCTGGTGCCGCTCGGCGATCCCAGGACGACGGAACTGTTCATCCTGTGCGGCGTGATCTTTTCGCTGGCGCTGCTGCCGACGGCGTTGTCCACCGCCCAATCGCCCGCGCCGATCGCCGAGGCAAGCTTCAACCTGACGAAACTCTACAGGCTTTCGCCGATCGCCTTCGTCGGTGCGGTGGTAGCCGGTGCGCTTGCCGGCACCTGGGGCAGCCTCGGCGGCGTCTACGGCCAGAATATCGGCCTCAGCACGGCGGAAGGCGCCACGCTTCTCGCAGCAGTGCTGGCGGGCGGCGCGCTGTCGCAGATGCCGATCGGGCGGATCTCCGATCGGGTCGACCGCCGGCTGGTGATGATCGTTTGCGGCGCGATCGGCGTCGTCGCCTGCATCATCATGACGTTCGTCAACGTCACGCATCTCTATCCGCTCTATGTCGCCGCTTTTTTTGTCGGCACCGTCCTTTATCCGATCTATGCGCTGAATTCGGCCCATGCCAACGACCGCGCCGCGCCGCACGAATATGTCATGATCTCGAGCGGGATCATGATCCTCTATGGGTTGGGCACGGTGACCGGACCGGTGATGGGCGGCACGCTGATGGAATATGGCGGACCGAAGGGCCTGCTGTGGTTTCTGGCCGTGGGTTTTGCCGTCTATAGCGGATACGCGGCCTGGCGCATGAACCGGAGGGGCGCCGACATGGAAGGCAAGACCGATTTCCAATCGAAAGCGTTGCCGATGCAGGGGACGGAAGGCGCCGCGTCGGTAGCCTCTACCGTTGAAGACAACAGCTAAGTCACCCAAAAATGAATGGTCCGCTGCCATCGACAGATTTTTCCTGACAATATATCCAAAAACAAGGAAACCTATCAGGCGGGAACGGCGTGCAAGAGGACGAGAGCCAGACCATGACCGTGCCTGCGGAAAACCGCAGCGGCGGCAACGTGATCTTCCCGGTCATCGTTCAGAACATGCGCGACGGCGTGATCGCGGTCGATGGCACCGGGACGATCATCACCATGAACGGGCCGGCACGCGCCATTCTCTCGCTCGGCGAAACGGACTTCGTCGGTGAAAATTTCGCGGAAGCTCTGCTGCATCGCAGCGACCTTGGCGACGTCATCGATGCCATGCTCGATGCCATCTATGCCCCGAACAACGTTCTTACCCGCGACCTCGCCATCAGGGATGAAACCGGCAGCGAACGTCATCTGACCATTCGTACGAGCATGATGCAGGAAAGCGGCAGCGAAAGCGCCCTGGGTGTCGTGGCCATCATCAGCGACGTCTCGGAAAAGGTGCAGGCCCTGCGCGAGCGCGCCGAATTCGGCCATCTCGCGGTGCTGTTCCTGTCGATGCTCGGCCTCGCCAATATCCTGACGCTGATCGTCGATCGGTATCTGGATGTGGACGTCTATTCGCCGGCATTCGCCTGGGCCTATCTGATCATCGTCGCCGGGCCGGTCTTCGTGACGGCCTATTGGCTCCGGCTTCCGGCCGCCTCGATCGGGCTGACGCTCAACAACTGGCGGCAGGCCGTTCGGGAAGGCGTGATTGTTTCGATTGTGGCGCTCGGCGCCCTCGTCGGTTTGTCGTACCTTGTCGGAGACACGCAACCGGTGACCGGAACGGTCGACTACAGCTCGCCGGCCGGTTTGCTGCTGGTTATTCTTCTCTATGCGCCGCACAGTTTCCTGCAGGAGCTTCTGGCTCGTGGCGTGCTCCAGAGCTCACTTGCGCGCTTGACCAACGATCGCAGCGGCATCCGCTCGGTTCTGGTTGCGTCGCTGATTTTCGGGCTCTTCCATGCGCATTTCGGCCTGCCCGCCGTCGCGGTGACGGCATTTTCCGGCATGCTGTTCGGCTGGCTTTTCCTGCGCCACGGCAATCTGATCGGTGCGACCATGGTGCATGTGATCGCCGGCACCGCCGCCTTCGCCCTCCATTTCGTATGAGCGGGTCGATGAGGCGCTCTACTTCGACGCCGTATCCGCCGATTTATGCGACAGCCCCAGCCGCCGCTCGCGATAGATGATGAAGATGCCGGCAGATACGACGACCGCCGTGCCGACCAGCATGGTCGCCGTCGGCACATCGTCGAACAGAACGAAGGATATGATGATGCCCAGCAGGATCGAGGTATATTCGAACGGTGCGATCGTCGAAACCTCGGCATAACGATAGCTCGATGTCAGCAGGATCTGGGCCACGCCGCCGCAGAAACCGCACAACACGAGAAACATGGTTGCCCGAAAGTCCAGCCAATCCCAGCCGAAAGGAAGCGTCGCCAGCGAAAACAGCGAGGCAATCAGCGAGAAATAGAGAACGATGGTGGTCGTCTTCTCCTCCCGCACCAGTTGTCGGACCTGGATCATCGCGGCAGCGCCGAGCCCGGCCGACAACAGCACGGCCAGCGCTCCCGTCGCCGCCTCCGAGCTGAAACCACCGTCGAGAAACAAGGTCAGATTGGGCCAGCTGATGATCATCACGCCCATGAGGCCGAACAAGACCGCGGTCCAGCGATAGACCCGCACCGTCTCGCCAAGAAAGATCGCCGCAAAGGCGACGGCAAAAAGCGGCATCGCATAACCGATGGCGATCGCCTCCGGCATCGGCAGGTGCACAAGCCCGTAGAAGCCGCATCCCATCGCCAGGATCCCGATGGATCCGCGCTTCAGGTGCCCGACAGGATTGCGGGTGTACAAGGCCTCACGCAATTGCCCGCGATAGGCCAGATAGAGAACGATGGGAACGATGGCAAAGGCGGAACGATAGAAGGTGATCTGTCCGGGATTGATGCCAGGCCCCGCCAGCTTGATGAATGTCTGCATGCCGACGAACACCATCACAGAAGCAATCTTCAGGAGAATCCCCTTCAAGGGGTCCACGGCACGGCTGGTCATCGGTCACTCTGGGCGGCAAGGATTTTGGCTTGGCAATGACCGGAAAAGAACACGCATTTCTCAAATCAGCCGGGGAGAAGATGCCACTCTATCTCAAAATATCGGCACGGCCAGTCGAAATGGCATCGAACCTTGCGAAACACCATTTCCTTGCAGAGATCCGGCATCTGTCAGAAGTTGTGAAATATGATAAAAACATGAGATAATTTTAATAATCATTCAGATTTTGATGGGAGTATTTCGGTCGAAAATATTATCACGCTCCAAAGCGGTGGCCGTGACGGGGGAGCGCGGCATCGCTTTTATGGGGAAGCTCAATCAGGAAGCATCATGCGAACAGATACAGGCCAGGTGATCAATCTGGCAGACTACCGTCCGACCGACTTCGTGCTCGAACGCGTGGATCTGACATTTGAACTCGACCCGACGGAAACGAAGGTCGAGGCTCGGCTGATATTCCATCGCCGCGAAGGTGCCGATACCACTGCACCCCTCGTGCTCGACGGCGACGAACTGTCGCTGTACAGCCTGCTGCTCGACCAGAACGAACTTCCTGCCGAAAAATATACGGTCACCCCGGAAACGCTGACGATCCCCGATCTGCCGGCCTCCGTGCCGTTCGAAATCACCGTCACCACCATCATCAATCCGGAAGCCAACACCCAGTTGATGGGCCTTTACCGCACCGGCGGCATCTATTGCACGCAATGCGAGGCGGAAGGCTTCCGGCGTATCACCTATTTCCCCGACCGTCCCGATGTTTTGGCCGTCTACACCGTCAACATCATCGCCGACAAGGAAGCCAATCCGCTCCTGCTGTCGAACGGCAATTTTCTCGGCGGCGCCGGCTACGGACCTGGGAAACACTTCGCCGCGTGGTTCGACCCGCATCCGAAGCCGAGCTATCTGTTTGCGCTGGTCGCCGGTGATCTTGGCGTCGTCGAAGATACGTTCGTCACCATGTCCGGCCGCGAGGTCGCGCTGAAGATCTATGTCGAACACGGCAAGGAGCCCCGCGCCGCCTATGCCATGGATGCGCTCAAGCGCTCGATGAAATGGGACGAGGACGTGTTCGGCCGCGAATACGACCTCGACATCTTCATGGTCGTCGCCGTCTCCGATTTCAACATGGGGGCGATGGAAAACAAGGGGCTGAACGTCTTCAACGACAAGTATGTCCTTGCCGACCCGGAGACCGCGACCGATACGGACTATGCCAATATCGAGGCGATCATTGCGCACGAATATTTCCACAACTGGACAGGCAACCGCATCACCTGCCGCGACTGGTTCCAGCTGTGCCTCAAGGAAGGCCTGACGGTCTTCCGCGATCACGAGTTTTCCGCCGACATGCGCTCGCGCGCCGTGCGGCGCATCGCCGAGGTCCGGCACCTCAAGGCGGAGCAGTTCCCGGAGGATGCCGGCCCCCTCGCCCATCCCGTCCGTCCGACAAAATATCGCGAGATCAACAACTTCTATACCACGACGGTCTACGAAAAAGGCAGTGAGGTGACGCGCATGATCGCCACCCTGCTCGGCCGCGAGACATTCAAGAAGGGCATGGATCTCTATTTCGAACGGCATGACGGCCAGGCTGCCACCGTCGAAGACTTCGTCACATGCTTCGAGGATGCCAGCGGCCGCGACCTGTCGCAGTTCTCGCTCTGGTATCACCAGGCAGGCACGCCGCTCGTTACCGCCTCGGGCAGCTACGATCCCGCCAGCGCCACCTTCACGCTGTCGCTGGAGCAGATGGTTCCGGCCACGCCCGGCCAGACGGCAAAGGAGCCGATGCATATTCCGCTGCGGCTCGGCCTCATCCTCGACAACGGATCGGAAGTCGAGCCGACCGCGGTCACCGGTGCGGAACTCACCGGCGACGTGCTGCACCTCACGGATCGCGCCCACACCGTCACCTTCGAAGGCGTTTCGTCCCGGCCGGTGCTGTCGCTCAACCGCGACTTCTCGGCGCCGATCAACCTGCATTTCAGCCAGAGCCCCGCAGACCTCGCCCATGTCGCCCGTCATGAGACGGATCTCTTCGCACGCTGGCAGGCGCTGACCGATCTGGCACTGCCCAACCTGACGCAGGCGGCCCGCGACGCCCGGGAAGGCAAGCCCGTCACCTGCGATCCGGTCCTCATCGACGCCCTGCTGTGGGCCGCCGCGGATCACAATCTCGAGCCGGCCTTCCGGGCGCAGGCCCTGACCTTGCCGAGTGAAGCCGACATCGCCCGCGAACTCGGCAACAATAACGACCCGGATGCGATCCATGCCGGACGCCAGGCCATTCTGACGCAAATCGCCCAGGCCGGCATCGCAACCTTCGCAGCGCTCTACGAGGCGATGCTTCCGTCGGGCACTTTCAGCCCGGATGCTGCAAGCGCCGGCAAGCGCGCGCTGCGCAACACCGCGCTAACCTATCTCTCCTACGCAGAAAACACGCCGGACCGTGCTGCCGCGGCTTTCGCCGCTGCCGACAACATGACCGACCTCAGCTACGCGCTGACGATTCTCGCCCATCGCTTTCCCGACGCTGCGGAAACAGCCAAGGCGCTGGCGGACTTCGAACAGCGATTCCGCGACAATGCCCTGGTCATCGACAAGTGGCTTGCCATCCAGGCGACGATTCCCGGCGCGGGCGCACTCGACAGGGTGAAGGAACTGCAGCGCAGCCCGCTGTTCAACGCCAAGAACCCGAACCGGGTCAGAGCGCTGGTCGGAACCTTCGCCTTTTCCAACCCGACCGGCTTCAGCCGGGCCGATGGCGCCGGCTATGCATTCCTGGCAAACGAAATCCTCGACATCGACAAGCGCAATCCGCAACTCGCCGCCCGCATCCTGACCGCGATGCGGTCCTGGCGGCTGCTGGAGCCCGTCAGGGCCGATCTGGCGCGCGAAGCGCTCCTGCAGATCGAGCGCGCTTCCGGCCTTTCCACCGACGTCCGCGATATCGTCGAACGGATGCTGAAGGCCTGACATCGACAGGGTGCCGGATCGCCCCCGGCACCCTTTCCCCGCAAACAGGTTAAAGTCTTTTAACTTTTCCGCTGGACAAGGCGAATCACCTTTGATTCATTAGGGTAGATTCGGGCGAGCGGCGCCTCGAATCACACGAGGGATCAGCGGATACGATGACGGACGTGCGGCGGGCAACCGCAGCCGATGGGCGGTTGCGACTACAATTTCCGAGGCAGGAAAGCTGGGACGACGGCCTTACAAATCGCAGCAGGCTGTTTGCCGAACCGATCGCCCGCAAGCTTTCCCGGATCGAGCCCTTCCTGAAGCGCTCCATTCCCATCCTGATCGTTGCCTTTCTGGCGGTGGTGGCAATCGCCCGCATCGCCGGCATGCTTTCGGAACAGGCAAGGCTGCAGGAAGCGGCACGGCAATCGGTCTCCCTGTCGGCCGCCGCCGCAGCGGCAGCATTCTTCACCGACTTCACCGGCTTTGCCAACGATGACCGCCTGGCGTCCGAGAACCGTCTGGCGAAAGCGCTGCCGCAGGATCGCCTGGCGCCCGGAAACTTCGTCCTGCTCGTTCGCGCCGACGGCAAGGTCATCGGCGCCTCGGCGGCCGGTGCCGCCTATGTCGGCAGCGAACTCGCCGGCATCCTGCCCGAGGTCGCCACCCTGCAGCGCTTCGGCAACCGCGCCGGCGTCATCGAGACCGCGCTCAACGACATTCCGCACTATGCCTCCCTCATGCTGGTCGGCAACCAGGGCGACCTCGTACTGGCCGTGGGTTCGCAATATCGCATCAACGCGCTCTGGCGCGAAGAAATCGCCCTCAACGTCACGCTGTTTGCCGGGATTTCGTCGATCCTTCTCGTGGTGCTCTACGCCTATTACAACCAGGTCAAACGCGCCCGCGATGCCGACGAGATCTTCCTTGAATCGAACGTGCGGGTCGAGACGGCGCTGTCGCGCGGCCGATGCGGCCTGTGGGATTTCGACTTCAACAACCGTCGCCTCTACTGGTCGCGCTCCATGTACGAAATGCTGGGGATGCCGCCTTCCGACAACTACCTGTCCTTCTCCGAGGCGGCGCGCATGATGCACCCGGCCGACGGCAACCTGTATTCGCTTGCCCGTTCGGTCGCCAGGGGCCAGTCGCGCCAGGTCGACCAGGTGTTCCGCATGCGCCATGCGGACGGTCATTATGTCTGGATGCGTGCCCGCGCCCAGGTCATCCGCATATCCTCCGGTCGCGTGCACATGATCGGCATCGCCATGGACGTGACCGAGCAGCATCGCCTGGCGCAGCGCTATGCCGAGGCGGACCAGCGCCTTGCGGACGCCATCGAATCCACCTCGGAAGCCTTCGTGCTCTGGGACAAGAACGACCGGCTGGTGATGTGCAACGCCCACTACCAGCAGGCCTATGGCCTTCCGGATCGTGTTCTCGTACCCGGCACCGAGCGTCTCTCCGTCAATTCCGCCGCAGCTCGCCCGGTCATCGAACGGCGCATCGCCGACCCTGACCGCTCCGGCTATTCGCAAACCACGGAAGTCCAGCTTGCCGACGAACGCTGGCTGCAGATCAACGAACGGCGCACGCGCGACGGCGGCATGGTCTCGGTCGGCACCGATATCACCCTGTTGAAGCGCAACCAGGAGCGCCTGCGCGAATCCGAGCGCCGGCTGATGGCCACCATCAACGACCTCTCGGCGTCACGCCAGACACTGGAGCGCCAGAAGGCCGAGCTTTCGACGGCCAATGCCAATTACCAGGCCGAAAAGGAACGGGCCGAGGCCGCCAACAAGGCAAAATCCGAGTTCCTGGCCAATATGAGCCACGAGTTGCGTACGCCGCTCAACGCCATCCTGGGCTTTTCCGAGATCCTGCTCAACCAGATGTTCGGCCCGGTCGGCTCGCCGAAATATGGCGAATACGCCAAGGACATTCACGAAAGCGGCAAGCACCTGCTGAACGTCATCAACGACATCCTCGACATGTCGAAGATCGAAGCCGGCCACATGAAGCTGCAATGCGAGATGATCGATCTCGTGCCGCTGATCGAGGAAAGCCTGCGTTTTACCGCCATTCCCGCCGCGCAGAAGAACATCACCATCGACCAGCGTTTCTCAGCCGGCCTGACGATGCCTGCCGATCGCCGCGCGATGAAGCAGATCCTGCTCAATATCCTCTCCAACGCGGTCAAATTTACCGACGAAGGCGGTCGCGTCGCCGTCCGCGCCCGGCGCCTGCCCGGTTGCGTCAGACTCACCATCGCCGATACCGGTATCGGTATCCCCAAGACAGCCCTCACCAAGATCGGCCAGCCCTTCGAGCAGGTTCAAAGCCAGTATGCCAAAAGCAAGGGCGGCTCGGGACTTGGCCTGGCGATCTCCCGCTCCCTCACCCTGCTGCATGGCGGCAGCATGACCATCCGCTCGCGTGAAAACGTCGGCACCGTGATTTCGCTGCAAATTCCCGACCGCCGGGCCTGATCGACCTCACGCGGAGTTTTTCACCGTCGCCTGGAATACCTTGCGCACATCCTTGGAAAGCCGCTTGATCTCGCCTTCCAGCGTCTTGATGTCGGGGCAGTCGCCCGCCCGGCAGACGAGATCGACAAGCCCGGACGGCGCTTCCTTGGGGTCGAAGGAGCCGTCGATGCACAGGCGCACGATCTGTGAAATTTCGGTGAAGAGCGTCAGCGCCTCGAGGCACAGATCGACATCGTTGGCATCCATCCTGCCCGGGCTGTAGGCTTTCAGCCCCTCGAACGTGCTCTTGCCCAAAGCGGCATCGCTCGCCCCTTCCGGGGCGGTCAGGGCCAGATATTGTTCGATGAACTCGATATCCACCAGCCCGCCGGCGATCATCTTGAAGTCCCAGATATCCTGTGCCGGCTTTTCCTGTTCGATCAGCGCCCGCATCTCAGCGACATCCTTGGCGATCTTGCCGGGGTCGCGTTTCGTCCGCAGCACCTGCGAAACGATCGCTTCGGCCCGTCCTATCAGTTCGTCGTCGCCGCAGATAAGCCGGGCGCGCGACAGCGCCATGTGTTCCCAGGTCCAGGCCTCTTCCTTCTGGTACTTTTCAAAAGCCGTGATCCGCGTCGCAACCGGCCCCTTGTTGCCGGAAGGACGCAGCCGCATATCCACCTCGAAGAGAACCCCTTCCGCCGTCGGCGCCGAAAGCGCTGCGATCAGCCGCTGGGTCACACGGGTAAAATAACGGACCGGATCGAGCGGTTTCGGCCCATCCGATTCCCCCGCCTCCTCGTCATAATCGTAGAGCAGGATCAGATCGACGTCCGAACCAGCCGTCAGCTCGAAACTGCCAAGCTTGCCGAGGCCAAGCACGGCAACACGGCCGCCCGGAAAACGACCGTGCACGCCGATAATCTCCGCCATGACTGCATCGAGCGCCGCGCTGATCACCAGGTCGGCCAGATGCGTGAACGCGCGCCCGGCAACCACCCCGGAAATCGCTCCGGTCAGGAGACGGATGCCGATGAGGAAACGCTGCTCCGCCGCGAAGATGCGCAGCCGGTCCAGCACCTCCTCATAGTGCCGCGCCGAACTCAGGAACTGCCGGATCCGCCCTTCGAGGTAGTCGCGGGTCGGCAGTTCGGCAAGCAGGCCCGGATCGAGCATGCCGTCGAAGACATGCGGCCGGGCCGCAATGATATCCGCCAGGCGCGGCGCCGAGGACATGATGTTGACGATCAACGACAGAAGGGCAGGATTGTTGCCGAGCAGCGAGAAAAGCTGAATGCCCGCGGGCAGTCCGGCAATAAAGGCATCGAAACGCAGGAACGCCTCGTCCGCCCGCTTGTTCTCGCCGAAAACCCGCAGCAGTTCCGGCATCAGTTCGGTCAGCCGCTCCCGCGCCTCCACCGATTGCGTCGCCTTGTAGCGCCCGTAATGCCAGGTCCGGACGGTGCGGGAAATATCCGCCGGCCGCTCGAAACCAAGCTTGGCCAGCGTCTTCAGCGTATCGGGGTCGTCGTTCTGTCCGGTGAACACCAGATTGCCGGTCTCGGTCGACAGCTTGGTTTCCTGCTCGAATAGCTTCGCATACCGGCTCTCGACCGTTTTCAGCGTTGCCGAAAGTTTTTCGGTGAAATCGGCGAGGTAGGGAGAGCCGTTCATGTAGGCGATGCGTTTCAGCTCGACATCGGTTTCCGGCAACAAATGGGTCTGCTCGTCCCGCACCATCTGGATGCGGTGCTCGACATTGCGGAGGAACCAGTAGCATTCCGTCAGTTCGTCGCAGGTCGCCTGGTCGATCCACTTCGCGGCGGTCAGTTCCCGCAACGTCTCTTCCGTGGATTTGCAGCGCAGCAACGGCATGCGTCCGCCGGCGATCAGCTGCTGCGTCTGCACGAAAAACTCGATCTCGCGGATACCGCCCCGCCCCAGCTTGACGTTGTGTCCTTTGACGGCAATCGCCCCATGCCCCTTGTGGGCATGGATCTGCCGCTTGATCGAATGAATGTCGGCGATCGCCGCATAATCGAGATATTTGCGGAACACGAACGGCGTCAACTCGCGCATAAAAGCCTCGCCGGCGACGATATCCCCGCCCACGGGGCGCGCCTTGATGTAGGCCGCCCGCTCCCAGTTCTGCCCCCGCCCCTCGTAGTAGATCATCGCCGCCTCGACCGGGATGGCCAGTGGCGTCGAGCCCGGGTCCGGCCGCAAGCGCAGATCGGTTCGGAAAACATAACCGTCTGCCGTGCGCTCCTGCAGGATGCGCACCAGCCGGCGCATCATCCGCGCAAACGTATCCGTCGCATCATCCGCATCGCGAACGATGCCGGCGGCGATGTCGAAGAACACGACAAGGTCGATATCGGAGGAATAGTTAAGCTCGCGCGCCCCGAGCTTGCCCATGCCGAGCACGATCAGTCCCGATCCCTTGCTCGGTTCCTCGACGGAATGCAGCACGACTTTCCCCGAGTGATGGGCGGCAAGCAGCAGGTGATCGACGGCCGCCATCACCGCCGCCTCGGCAAGCCGGCTCAGCCACGCCGTCGTCTGCCGGCCATCGAAGATCCGCGCAAGATCGGCCAGCGCGGTCAGAAAAGCGGCTTTGCGCTTGGCGATCCTGAGCCGCGTCATCACCTCCGCTTCGCTCGGAACCGCTCCGTCGCCATCCGGGCGCCACGCCGTGCGTGCATCCGAAACCGCCGATTCCAGCTGCGGCTCGATGCCGCCCTCGATTGCTGCGGCAAGCAGGTCGGGATGGGCGTTGACGGTGTCGCGCAGATAAGGAGAAAGGCTCAGGGCCGCCGCCAGAAAATCCTTGAGGGCATCGTTACCGGCAAGCTTCGCTGCCAGCGCCGGTTCGCCTTTGCCGATCTCCTTCAACTCCGCCAGGACGGATTTCAGCTCGGTCTGGTTCAGCGGGCGCAGGACGCCGGCGGTTACCTCCGAAAAACCATGCGCTCCCGTTTCGGCCATCTTCCGCTCGTCTCCCCGCTGATTGCCTTGCCTTTCAGATCTATCTCACTGTTCTGGCGCAGGAAAGACCATCGTCGCGGTCAGACCGCGCGCGGCGGCATTGTCAGGATCGGTATCGGAAAGCTCCAGCCGGCCGCTATGCAGTTCCATCACCGCCTCCACCAGCGAAAGGCCGAGCCCCGTACCCGGTTTCGACCGGCTTTCGTCGAGACGGACGAAACGTTTCGTCACCTCGTCCCGCCGGTCGGCCGGCACGCCGGGGCCGTTGTCCGCAACGCAGATCCGGATGCCGCCCTCCTCCTTGACGAGGCGCATGCGGATACGAGCGCCGGCCTCCGCACCGACCCCATATTTGATGGCATTGTCGATGAGATTGAAGATCGCCTGGCCGATCAATTCGCGGTTTCCCTGCACCCCGACATCCGGCTGGATATCAGCGACCAGCGACAGCCCCGCCTCCTCCGCCACCGGCTCGTAAAGGTCCACGCTGTCCGCGACGATGGCAGAAAGATCAACGAACGACATCTCCGCGGCAACGGAGCCTGCCTCCACCCGAGAAATCATCAGGAGGGCATCGAAGGTGCGGATCAACTGGTCGGATTCGGCAATGATCCCTTCCAGGGCGGCGCGACGCCCGTCCTCGTTCTTGCGACCGATCGCATCCGCCGCCTTGTTGCGCAGGCGGGTCAGCGGCGTCTTGAGATCGTGGGCGATGTTGTCGGAGACCTGGCGAAGGCCCTCGTTGAGCTTCTCGATGCGTCCCAGCATGGCGTTCAGCGATTCCGACATGCGGTCGAACTCATCGCCCGAACCGCCGACCGGCAAACGTTGAGACAGATCGCCGGCCATGATCTTCGTGCTCGCCGCCGACATCCGGTCGATGCGTTTCAAGGCATTGCGCCCGATGCCGAACCAGATGACCAGCGCTCCCAGCCCCATGACGCCAAGCGCCACCATCAAGGCGCGCCGCACCAGGAAGCGGAGCTTCTGCGGCTCGCCCAAATCCCGGCCGACAAGAATGCGCAAGCCGTTGTCGAGCACGAACACATGACCGTTGGCCTGGTGCTTGTCCGTCGTCGCCCCGCTTTCGGAATAGCGTTCATAGCGAAAAGGAATCAGCGTCCAGCCTTCCGTCTCGAACACGCCCGGTTCGACGGAGGCAACATTGCCCGTCAGGATCTCGCCCGTCGGGCTGGCGATGATGTAAAGATTGGCGCCCGGCTGCCGGGCGCGGCGTTCCATCATCCGCAGCATGGCGTTCATGCCGCCGCGGCCATAGGCGCGCTGTATGTCGCTCACTTCCTGCTGCAGCGTGTCCCGCGTCTGTTGTCCGAGGATGCGTTCGGAGAGCGCCGTCACGTAGAACACCAGAAAGGCGGCGCAGATGGCGAAGAGAACGATATAGAGCGCCGACAGCCGCACGGCCGTCGACTTGTAGAGCACACGAAACGTCGTCATGCCAGCGGAGCTAGACAGCTTAGCCCTCATCTTTGATCATGTAGCCGGCGCCGCGAACGGTCTTGAGCAACGGCTGGTCGAAATCCTTCTCGATCTTCGACCGCAACCGCGAGACATGCACGTCGATCACATTCGTCTGCGGATCGAAATGATAGTCCCAGACGTTTTCCAAAAGCATCGTCCGGGTCACCACCTGGCCAGCATTGCGCATGAGATATTCGAGCAGGCGGAATTCCCGCGGCTGCAGCAGGATCTCCTTGCCGCCGCGCCGCACCTCATGCGACAGGCGGTCGAGTTCCAGGTTCGCGACCCGGTAGACCATGTCCTGCTCCGGCGTGCCCTTGCGCCGCCCCAGCACCTCGACGCGGGCCAGAAGCTCGCTGAAGGCATAAGGTTTCGGCAGATAATCGTCGCCGCCGGCACGCAGACCCGTCACCCGGTCGTCCACCTGCCCCAGCGCCGAAAGGATCAGCACGGGCGTATGCACGCCCTTGCGCCGCAATTCGCTGATGACAGACAAACCGTCGCGGCGCGGCAGCATGCGGTCGATGATCATCACGTCGTAGCTGTTTTCGGTGCCCATGAAGAGGCCGCTCTCGCCGTCGCTGGCATGATCGACGACGATGCCCGCCTCGCGGAAGGCTTTGGTCAGGTAGGCCGCGGCCTCCAGGTCGTCTTCGATCAGCAGAATCTTCATGGAGGCGACCATACCGTCCCGCATGCTCGGCGAACAACCGGAATCCGCGCCGCCGGCAGTTTGATCAACATGGTTCATGGTGCCGCTCCCTGGATACTGGACAAACAAAAGCTGCGCGACCTCGCGACCGCGCAGCCTTCTCTTTCATAGACAGGGCCTGTCGCGCAGGTCAGCCCTGGTCGATCGACAACGCGGTGAAGCGGTTGCCGTTCTGGGTCTCGATCTGGAACAGCGCCTTCTTGCGTCCGTCCTTGGCGGCCTGGTTGATGATCTTCGTCACGTCATCGGCGGAGGTAACCTCCTTGTTGTTGACGGAGGTGATCTTCTCGCCCTGCTTCAGGCCCTTGTCGGCAGCGTCGGAGTCGGGATCGACGGAAACGATCGTCACGCCCTTGCCGTCTTCCGCCGGCGCAACCGTCAGGCCGAGCGCCGCAAGCGACTTCTCAGCCGAGGTGGTGTCGTCCGCCGGCTTCTGCGCGTCATCGGCGGAAGCCTGCTTCTGGTCGTTCGGCAGGCTGCCGAGTTCGACGGTAACCGACTGCGCCTTGCCTTCGCGCCACAACGAGACTTCCACCTTGGAGCCCGGTGCGATGGCGCCGATACGGCGGGCGAGATCACGCGGATCCTTGACGGTCTCACCGTTAACGGCGGTGATCACGTCACCCTTCTGGATGCCGGCCTTCAGGCCCGGAGAGTCTTCCTGCGGCCGGGTCACGAGCGCACCGCTTGCCTCGGAAAGACCGAGGGATTCGGCGATATCCTTGTTGACCGGCTGGATTTCGACGCCGAGCCAGCCGCGGCTCACCTGACCGTCCTTCATCAGGTCGGCGACGACATCCTTGGCGACCGATGCCGGGATGGCGAAAGCAATGCCGACATTGCCGCCGGAGGGCGAGAAGATCGCCGTGTTGATGCCGACGACTTCGCCGTTGAGGTTGAAGGTAGGGCCGCCGGAATTGCCGCGGTTCACCGCCGCATCCACCTGCAGGTAATCATCGTAGGGGCCGGAGCCGATATCGCGACCACGCGCCGAAATGATGCCGGCCGTCACCGTGCCGCCGAGGCCGAAGGGATTGCCGACGGCAACGACCCAGTCACCAACCCGCACCTTGCTGTCATCGGCAAACTGCACATAGGTGAACTTGCGATTGCCGGCATCGACCTTCAGCACGGCGAGGTCCGTACGGCTGTCCTTGCCGACCAGCTTCGCATCCAGTTCGGTGCCGTCGTTCATGACGACCGTGAAAGCTTCGCCGTCGGAAACGACATGGTTGTTGGTGACGAGGTAGCCGTCTTCGGAAATGAAGAAGCCGGAGCCCTGGGCCGTCGGCCGCAGGTGATGCTTGCCGCCCGGACCGCGACGGAAGCGCTCGCCGCGGCGTTCGCCGTCGGGACCACCGAACTCACGGAAGAAACGCTTCAGCGGATGATCGTCCGGAAGCTCGTCGAAACCGCGACCGCCGAAGTTGAAGCTGAAGTTGCTGTCGTCATTCGCCGTGTCCTGGACATTGGATTGCACGCTGACCGAAACCACAGCCGGCGAAACGGCATCCACCACGTTGGCGAAGCTCGCCACCTGCGGCGCGTCGATCTTCACGGCCTCGGCGAAGGAGTTGTGAACGTAGGAGGGAATACCGGTCGAGAGCATGACTGCCGCTAGTCCGGCAACCGTCGTCGCTTTCAGAGCGGTTTTGTAGGAGAGGATCTTGCCTTTGAGCATGCGCTGAAACCTTCTGTTCATCTGGCTGACCACCCGTCGTGGCCATGAGTGATGACGAAGATATAGGTGCACGCACCTTACTAGGAACTGTCCGGCGAATGAAATTTTCGTAATATTCGCCGCTTATCGCGACAGTTACTTTCCAAGCAGCCGGTCGAGTGCCGCCTGTTCTTCCGCGGACAGTTTCCGCCCGGTCGGCTTTGCCGTCCTCCCCCGGGCATAAACCACCATCGCCGTCGCGCCGAGCGCCAGCAGGATCAAGGGCGTCGCCCAGAGAATATAGGTCTTGGCGCTGAAGCGCGGTTTCAACAGCACGAATTCCCCGTAACGCGAAACGACGTAGTCGATCACCTGCTCGTCGCTGTCGCCATCGCGAATGCGCTCGCGCACCAGAAGCCGCAGGTCGCGTGCCAGTTCCGCATTGGAATCGTCGATCGACTGGTTCTGGCAGACCATGCAGCGCAGTTGCGCCGAAAGGTTCCGCGCCCGCAACTCCAAGGCCGGATCGGCGAGGATCTCGTCCGGGTTCACGGCAAAAGCCGGAACTGCGGAAAGAAAGAGCAAAACAGCCAGCAATGTCCGCCGCAAGGCCGGAAGAACGATTCTCACTCGCCCGCCTCCAGCGCCGCCTTGACCGGCTTTGCCCGCCGGCTCGGCGCCCCGACGCGCAGCCGCCGGTCGCTCAGCGACACGAAACCGCCAAACATCATCACCAGCGCACCGCCCCAGATGCAGAGAATATAGGGCTTCCACCAGATGCGGACGACGATGCCGCCATCGGCCATCGGATCGCCCAGCGAGACATAAAGCTGGCTGGTCCCGAAGGTCAGGATGCCCGCCTCCGTCGTCGGCATCCGCCGCGCGGTGTAAAGCCGCTTCGAAGACCAGACGTCGGCAACCGTCGCGCCACCACGGCTAACGGTGAAATGGCCGCGATCCTCGGTGTAATTCGGCCCCACCGCCGACCGCATCCCGTCGAAAGCGAGTGTATAGCCACCCGCCTCCGCCGTCATGCCCGGCTTCATTTCCACCACATGTTCGGTCTCGAAGGTCGTCACGGCGACGATGCCGAGCACGGTGATGCCGAGCCCCATATGGGCGAGCGCCGTGCCGAAAGCCGATCGCGGCAGGCCGACCAGGCGGCGCCAGGCGACACCCATCGCCTGTTTGCCGATACCGGCGCGAAACCAGAGATCGCTCACCGCCCCGAACACCAGGAAAAGCCCGGCCGCGAGGCCCAGCACGGCCATCACCGGCCCGCCATTTTCGATGTAATAAAAAACCAGCGCCACGAAAAATGCCAGCCCGGCCGCCACATACAGCCGCTGCAGGGCGCCGAGAAGGTCGCCCCGCTTCCACGCCAGCAGCGGTCCGAACGGCACGGCCAGCAAAAGCGGGATCATCAGCAGTCCGAAGGTCATGTTGAAGAACGGCGGGCCGACCGAGATCTTCTCCCCGGTCAGCGATTCCAGCAGAAGCGGATAAAGCGTGCCGATCAGCACGGTCGCCGTCGATACCGTCAGGATCAGGTTGTTCAGCACCAGCGCACCCTCGCGCGAGATCGGCGCGAACAGGCCGCCGGAATTGAGCTGCGGCGCTCGGAAGGCAAACAACGCCAGCGCCCCGCCGATGAACAGCACGAGAATGCAGAGGATGAAGATGCCACGGCTGGGATCGGTGGCAAAGGCATGCACCGAGGTCAGCACCCCGGAGCGAACCAGGAACGTCCCCAGCAGCGACAGCGAAAACGTCAGGATCGCCAGCAGGATCGTCCAGATCTTCAACGCCTCGCGCTTCTCCATGACAATGGCGGAATGCAGGAGCGCAGTGCCGGCAAGCCACGGCATGAAGGACGCGTTCTCCACCGGATCCCAGAACCACCAGCCACCCCAGCCAAGCTCGTAATAGGCCCAGTAGGAGCCCATGGCGATGCCCGCGGTCAGGAAGGTCCATGCCGCCAGCGTCCACGGCCGCACCCATCGTGCCCAGGCGGCATCGATGCGGCCCTCCATCAGGCGCGCGAGGGAGAAGGAAAGACGGCGGAAAGAGCCGACATACCCGAGAAAAGGCAGCGGCGGATGAATGGGGGGGCCGCCATCCTGCGCCCCCGGATTGGGGTCTGGCCCTTCCGGGGGCGCGGGGTTCAGCCGGGAAAAGGGATTGGGGGTCACCAGGATGAACAGCGGGAAAGCCGTGGCGCCCCAGGCCGGCACCGCCAGCACATTGGCCCGCAGCGTATCCGGCAGGTTTCGGCCGAAAATCGCCACCAGCGCGCTGAAGAACACCAGGATCAGCAGCCACAAAAGCATCGAGCCTTCGTGATTGCCCCAGACGCCGGAAAACTTGAAGATGAACGGCACCAGCGAATGGGAATTCTCCCAGACGTTCTTCACCGAAAAATCCGATGCAAGATGCGCCTGCGTCAGCACGGCGAAGGCAAACGCCACGAGACCGAACAGCGCCAGCGATCCCGATGTCGCCAGTTCCATCAGCGGCCGGTCGCCGCGCCACGCGCCCCAGATCGGCAGGATGGAAAGGACGATCGCCGTGGCAAGCGCCAGCACCAGTGCGTAATGACCAAGCTCGACACTCATTGGGTCTGCTCCTGCCCCTCCCAGACGCCCTGTTCCTTCAGGCGATCGGCAACCTCTTTCGGCATGTAGTTCTCGTCATGCTTGGCAAGCACGCTGTCGGCGACGAAGACGTCGCTGCCGGCGATGAACTTGCCCTCGGTGACGACACCCTGCCCCTCGCGGAAAAGATCCGGAAGAATGCCCGTATACGTCACCTTGACGGTATTCTCGTTATCGGTCACGGCAAAACTGACCGTCGATCCTTCGCCGCGCGCCACCGAACCCTTTTCGACGAGGCCCCCCAGCCGGATGCGTGTTTCCGGCGGCACCGACGTCTTGGCAAGATCCGCCGGCATGTAGAAATAGGCGATGGACTGGCCGAAGGCGAACATCACCAGCAGCGCCGCCGCCAGGATAAAACTCATGCCGCCGCCGATGATCGCCAGCCGTTTCTGCTTTCGGGTCATTGCTCGTTACCTTCCGTCGCGATGCCCATGCCTTGCGCCAGGGCCAGCATCTGCTTGCCCTCCGCACTATCGGCCGGGAACACCGCAAGGCCGCGCTTCAGCGCGTCCGCCGCCTTGTCCGGCTGCTTGAGCACGCCATAAGAACGGATCAGCCGCATCCATCCTTCGATATTTTTCGGATCTTCCCGCAATTTGGCGTCGAGGCTCGCCACCATGCCCTCGATCATCTGCTGGCGATCGCCCGCTTCCAGGTTCTCGGCAGCGGCCACATCCTCGGCCGTCGGGTTGCCGAGGGGCTTTTCGGCACCGGCGGTCGCCAGCGGCGCGCCGCCGTTCTTGGCGATGTGTTCGTTGACGAGCGGGATCCACGGCGCATCGGCAGGGGATTCCTTTGCCAGCGTCTCGAAGGCTGCTTTTGCCTCCGCCTGCTTGCCGGTCTGCTCCAGCGCCAGCGCCAGGTAGAATTTCGTCCGGAAATTGCTGCCGTCGAGCTTCAGCGCCTCTTCGAAAGCCGCCCGCGCATCGTCGGTGACGATACCGTCGGCGGCAGCGATCAGTGTCTCGCCCAAACCGTTCCAGCGCTCGGCATTGCCGCCGAGCAGGCGGATGGCATTGCGATAGGCGAGCTCGGCATCGCCGAGGCGAAGGCTGCGGTAATAGATCGGCGCCAGCAGATCCCAACCCTGCCCGTCATCCGGATTCTGCGCCAGATGGCGCTCGGCCTTGGTGACGAGGATGCCCATGTCGTTGCCGGGATTGGCAAGCCGCGCCTCGAGCGGCTGCGACGGCAACTCCGGGCTGCCGGTTATGGAGTAAAGACAGAGCCCCACGGCGGGCAACGTCACGACGACGACGATTTCCGCCAGCCGGATGCGCCGCAGGCCGGAGCCGCGCGCCACCTGCTTTTCCATCCCGGAACTGACGGCGATCAAACGTCGCCCGACTTCGGCCCTGGCATATTCGGCTTCATCGGGTGTGATCAGGCCCTGCGCCTGGTCGCGCTCCAGTTCTTTCAACTGGTCACGATAGACTGCCGCTTCTCCGGCACGATCGGATAGTCTTTCCTTCGCCCCGCGCAGCAGCGGCAGGAGCAAGACAATGGCGACGGCCGCCGTCAGTATAGCCACGATGATCCAGAACAACATAGCGACCAATTACGTCAAGCAGCCGGATATTCCAACAGTCAAACGGATCACAACGGCGTTTTGAGGCTTTTAGCCGCAAGACGTCAGGAACTTGACACAAATCAATGCCGATTGCGTCACGTCAGCGGCGACCAGCTGCCGTTGGTGTTGCGGCACGCCGCGCCGCGCGCCACCGATTGCGTGCCGCCGACGGTCACCGTATGCGTATACTGGCGGCAGTTCTGCGATCCCACCTGATAGGGTGCCGCCGCGACTACCTGTCCGCTGATACCGCGCCCGCTCCAGGCAACCGGCTGACCGCCCGGGGCCGCCTCGAGCGCCCGGTACTCGGCTTCGAGCGCACGCTGGCGATCGGCGCTGCCGATCTCGACGCCGCTGCGGCTGACGATACCGCCCTGAAGCGCCGAAATATAGGGTGCCGAAGTCGACGACCTGTTCGACGACAGCAACCCTCCCGTCGAGGTGCCGCCGGTGGTGGTGCAACCTGCCACCAGGGCACTGAGGGACAATACGGCCGGAATGGTCAGGCGGCGGGCATAAAAATACATGGAATCAAACCAGTTTTTGCCAGAGGCATTCTTCAATCATTATGTCCTCGCACCAGTGAAAGTTCCATGGGGCATCATTATGACCGTATGTCATTTTTGACATCCCCTGCCGCCTCATGCAACCTCCTTTACCACGCCGGGCAGGATCAGTCGCGCTTTCAGCCCGCCCTGCTCGCCGCGGGAAAGATCGAGAAGGCCCTGATACTCGGATGTGATCTCGCGCACGATCGAAAGACCGAGGCCGGTGCCCGGCTTGCTCTCGTCCAGCCGCTTGCCGCGCTTCATCGCCTCGCGGATCTGGTCGGCGTCGAGCCCGGGGCCATCGTCCTCGACCACCAGTTCCAGCCAGAAGCGCCGCAAAGGGTCGCCGCCGCGGATATCAGCAGGCGCCGGCGCCACCGACACCTTGACGCGATGTTCGGCAAAACGCGCCGCATTCTCCAGAAGATTGCCGACGGTCTCCTCGACATCCTGCTGGTCCATGGCGAAGGCCAGGTTGGCGGCCAGAATGGAGAGCTCGGATTCCTTCTCGCCTTTCAGCCGGCGCATGACGCGCCGCAGCCGCTCCAGCGCCGGCTCCGCCTCGGTGCGCGACAGCACCGAATCACGTTGCGCGGCGATGCGGGCGCGGTTGAGGTAGGATTGCACCTGTCCCTGCATGACTTCGGCCTGGTTGCGCACCAGCTCGCCCTGCTGCTTTTCCAACAGCCGCGCCTCGTTGAGCAGCACGGCAATCGGCGTCTTCAGCGAATGCGCCAGATTGCCGACCTGCATGCGCGCCCGCTCGACGATGCGCTGGTTGCTGTCAATCAACGCATTGATTTCGCTCGCCAGCGGCTGGATCTCGCGGGGGAAGTCCCCCTGCAGCCGCTCCGCCTCGCCGGCCCGGATCTTCTCAAGCGCGCCGCGCGCATGGTCCAGCGGCTTGAGCCCGTAAAGAATGGCGAGCGCGTTGACGATCAGGCTGCCGACGCCGAACACGGCGAGCGCCAGATAGAGGCTGTTGGAGAAGGCCCGCACGTCGGTCTCGACCACCGCCAGGTTGCCGCTGACGCGAAACCGCGCCGCACGCCCTTCCTGGTCGAGCACAACTTCCGTCTCCGCCACCTGGATCTTGTTGCCGCTGCCGTCGTCCAGCACGTAGAAACGCTCGTAGTTGGTATCGAACGGCACGTCGGCCACCGAAGGCACCGCCAGATTGGACAGGCCGAGCGACGACGACACCAGGGGTCCTGCCGCAAACGTGCCCAGCGGCTCGACGATCCAGTACCAGCCGCTCTTGGGCTGCGCGAAACGCAGGTCGCCCAAAGCGGGATTGCCGACGATCGTGTTGTTTTCGCCGATCGAGATCGAATTGATGACGTTGTAGAGCTGCGCCCGCAACAGATCCTGGAAACCGCGATCGGCGCTTTCCCTGTAGAGGGTGGAGATGACCACGGCGATGGCGACCAACGCTGCCGCCGACCACAAGGTGGCCAGAAGCAAAACGCGGGCGGTCAGCGATTTCGGGCCGAAGGACATCAAGGCAAAGGCCCCTTCTCGCGAGAACTTTACTTGGCGCTTTCCGGCGCCTGCATGCGGTAGCCGAGCCCGCGCACCGTCTCGATCATGTCGACGCCCATCTTCTTGCGAAGGCGCCCGACGAACACTTCGATCGTGTTGGAATCGCGATCGAAATCCTGATCGTACATATGCTCGACCAGCTCGGTGCGCGACACGACCTCACCCATGTGATGCATCAGGTAGGACAACAGGCGGAATTCGTGCGAAGTCAGCTTCAGCTGCGCGCCGTTGACGCTCGCCTTGGAGCTCTTGGTATCGAGCCGCACCGGCCCGCAGACGATTTCCGACGAGGCATGCCCGGCAGCGCGGCGAATCAGCGCCCGGATGCGCGCCAAAACCTCCTCGACGTGAAACGGCTTGGCAACGTAGTCGTCCGCACCGGCATCGATGCCGGCCACCTTGTCGCTCCAGCGGTCGCGGGCCGTCAGGATCAGCACCGGCATCGACTTACGGTTGGCCCGCCATTTTTCCAGCACGGTGATGCCGTCCATCTCCGGCAGGCCGATGTCGAGGATGACGGCATCATAGAGCCCGGCATCACCGAGATAATGGCCCTCTTCGCCATCGAACGCTTGGTCGACGACGTAACCGGCCTCCTTCAGCGCATCCGACAGCTGACGATTGAGATTGATGTCGTCCTCGACCACCAGAATGCGCATCGTGCCGTTTATCCCCTGTTGCTTTCGATTGAATGTCCGGTCCGTCGCGGCGCCCTACACCTTCGCCCTACATCGGAACCTTGACGCGGACCTTGCGCGGCCGTTCGCTGCCGTTGCCCTGGACGAGCACGGTGATGACGCAGGAATCGCCGGAAGGCTGTGCGGAAAGCAGCTGGCCGCCGGTTTCGGCAACGACCTGGGCGGCGGCGGCGGCGCAATCCCCGTCGGAAAGCACGAGTTGATCCTTCCCGCCCACACCAGGAGCGGAAACCGTCAGGCCGGCCACCAAGGTCGCCAAGATCGCCGGAGATGCCATCCTCATACTTCCATCAATAAACGCACTCTAGGCTATATATTTAACCCAACCCGCCTGAATGGCAAATGAATGGGTGCCTCGTCTTAACCGGAGTTTTACCAAGGCACCCGCCAGACCTCAACGCTTGCCGATCGTGTCGCGCGCCGAAAGCCGCCCGTAGAGCGCCAGCAACCCGCCCAAGGCGCCCGCCAGCGTCACAAGCGTATCGGCCAGCGCCTGCTGGTCTTCGGCCCCAAGCTCGATACCAAGGAATTGCGCCAGCGACGCGAAGATGGCGATCAACGCACCCCACACCGCCTTCGAACGGTACCATTCCTTCAGATCCGTCATGCCGTTTTCTCCTTCAAATTAAAGTGAAACATAAGCCGTCGCCACCAGTCCCTGCGTGACCTTGCGGCCCATCTGCCGGACACGGATGAAAAAGCCGGACTGGGCGGCGCCGAAATCGGCCATCTCCGCCGCCGTGGCGTAAAGATAGGCCGCATCCGTCGTCTCCACCTGCCGCACCACCGTGCCGCCGGAGAGAATGTCCAGCCGGTACCGCTCCTCCGGCTCATCGAGAGGGATATCGGTCGCCTGCCAGTCGTCGGCATCGATCCGCCCGCGCCGCACCCAGCCGAACCGCACGTCGCCGTCGCCCGTCCGTCGTGCTTTCAGGTGCACCGGCGCCAAAGGCGTTTCCGCCCGCAGCCCCCCCGAAAAGGCAACCGGCGCCAATCCACCGCTCGCTCCGCCCACCGGTTCGACGATCCAGTTGAGCACCAGTCCCGCCTCGTCAGCCGACAACCCGACCGGTTTCACCGCTGCGTCGAGCATCACCGCCCGCGCACCGATCCCGGCACCCGCCGCCATCGCATCCTCGCTTCCCGCCAATCCGCGCAAAAGGGTCGTCAGCCGCCACCGGCCGGCCGATACTTCTTCCGCATTGGAGAAGGCGACGATTTCCCAGGCCCCGTTGGCGCAAGACACCGCCAGCCGGTTTTCCCCATTGAGCACCGCCGCCACCGGCCGGGATTCCAACCCGCCATAAGCCAGCTCGATCTCGATGGCGTTCACCCGGTCGAAACGCCCGCTCACACCCGGCGCCAACGTCGCGGCGAGCACACCGATCCGCGCCGGCCGCTCGAACACCATGCGCAGCCGATATCCCTCCAGCGTCGCCGAGGACGACAGTGCCGTGCGCCGGAAGGGTCGCGACAGCATCGCGCCGCGGGCGAAACTCGGCCCCGCGCCGCCCTCATAGCGCGGCAAGTCCATCAGCAACACCACCGGCGCGAAGGCGGCCGCCGCACCGTCATCCGGCACCGGCGCCGCGCTCATGGCCGGCGGACGCACCCCGGCAGCGGGCGAGACGGCTCGCGCCTCGATCCGCCGCGCCGCGCCATCGGTGATCCGCGACACGAGGAAACCGCCCTCCGGCCCGTCCGGCAGCGCAATCACATCGCCCGGCTGCAGATCGAGGTCGAAGGGCGGCAGCGACAGTGTCACCGACCGCCGCGACACCAGATGATCCCGCAACAGGCCTTCCGCGGCAATCAGCGCGGTCTCCTCCGGCAGCACCGCTGCCAGGTCGTAACGCAACACCCGGTCGTTGGCGGCCGCCACACGCCGCGAGCGGGCACTTGCCTGCTCGTAATCGAGGAACGGATTGTAGAATCCGACGATCGCCTCGCCGGCGTAATCGCTGTCGTGGCCGCGCTCCTCCACCCACAGGGGCTCGCCGTCGAAATCGGCCAGCACGCTGCGCGGCGAAGCCGGCCGGCTCGCTTTGGCACGAGAGCGGAAACGCAGCACCGCGCCATCCTCGACCGCATCCACCTGAAACACCGATAGCAGCGGCTCCAGCAGCCCTCGCGCCGAAATGATCTCGCCCTGCACATATCCCGGCAGGTCGCCGCTCACCTCGGAAACATCGAAATCCGCAAACCCGTGATCCAGGAGGATCGCCGCAATCACCTCCGCCAGCGTCCCGGCGCCTAGTCTTCCGGTCAGCCAGTGCCCGGTCTGCCAGTTCGGCCCGTCGCTCCAGATCCTGAGATCCTTCGGAAAGGCAGGAAACGGCCGGGCATCCCAGGTCCACAGAAATATATGCGCCGGATCGACCATGCCGGCAGGCGCGGCCGCCCCCGACCGCCAGCCGGGATGCGCCTCCAGAAGCCGCCGCTGCATGCTGTCGGCCCGCGTGCGGTTGGAAAAATATGGTGCTGCCGATTCCGAAGATTTCGGATCGACGAAGACATTCGGCTGGTTGGCCCCCTTGTCGATTGCCGGGCAGCCGAGCTCGGTAAACCAGATCGGCTTCATTCTCGCCGTCCAGGCCGTCGGCACCGCAAGCTCCGCCCCGCCGATACGCTCGTGATGCCGCCGCGACCACCAGTTCTCGATATCCTTGTAGCGAAAAACCCAGGGCTTGCCGGCCAGCCCGTCGGTGATCGGCGACCGCAGCCGCGACCGGCGATCGGCATCGCTGGCATAATACCAGTCGTACCCCTCGCCGCCCGTTATCGCCGCCATCATGCCGGCATGGTCGTCCGGAGTCAGGAACCCATCGGGGTTTTCCGTCGAAAGGTCCTCATCGCGCCAGTCGGAGAGCGGCATGTAATTGTCGATGCCCACAGCGTCGATATCGGGCGAAGCCCACAAAGGATCGAGGTGGAAATAGACGTCACCCGAGCCGTCCTGCGGATGATAGCCGAAATATTCGCTCCAGTCGGCGCCGTAAGTGATCTTCGTTCCGGC